>ENA-OQVM01002644-OQVM01002644.1-marine-metagenome-genome-assembly--contig:-NODE-2644-length-20581-cov-15.206935_pt1 | contig 20581 bp, 18 predicted proteins | sample MGYA00237776_ERZ505498 | MGnify/ENA primary metagenome ERZ505498 (study PRJEB26159, sample SAMN06265151) | marine metagenome | isolation source: Helgoland LTER site | place: Germany:Helgoland, sampling... | reverse complement strand
AAATATCTTGCTTACTGCCGTTGTGTTTACTTTCGACATTTATAACTTTTGCAGATTTAAGAATTATATTCATGCAATCAAGTTACTCTTAGACACATTTTTAAATAAATGCTGGGCAAATATAAGAATTGATTTGAATTTATTGATTATTAATAACTAAAATCCTTCAAACACACCCAAACCAAACAAAGAAAAATCATATTTAACAGGGTCATTTGAATCTAGAATTCTTAGTTTTTTATCAAGTTCTAGAACAGCCTTATGATCGTTTTGAGTTCTATTTAATATGCCTAATTTTCTAGCTACTCTTCCGCTGTGAACATCAAGGGGGCATGATAAATATGACGGAGATATTTTATTCCATATTCCAAAATCAACTCCGTTAGAATCTTTTCTGACCATCCATCTTAAAAACATATTAATTCTTTTACATGCTGAACCTTTATATGGGTCGCTTATATGTTTAGTTGTTCTTAATGGGAAATTATTTTTAAAAAAAAGTGATTTAAAATTGTGTATTGAATTATGCAAGGTATTGTTCTTTACGTTTTCAAAAAATATATTTTCTAAATTTCCATATTCTTTATAAATATATTTTAGTCTTTTTATGAAATATCTGAAATCAATCTCATTAAAAGTTCTGTGCTTTATATTTAGTTTATCAATTTCTTTTTCAGTAGAATTAATGATGTAATCGTAAGGAGAATTATCTAATAAATTCATCATTTTAAATGAATTTTTAATAATAGTTTTTCTCTGTCCCCAAGCAATTGTTGCAGTTAAAAAAGAGGATATTTCGATATCTTTCTTTGATGTAAAATTGTGAGGAACTTGAATAGGATCTGATTCAATAAATTTTTTCTGATTGTACTGTAAGTATTTAGAGTCTAAGAACTCTTTTAATTCGTTATCGCTAAGCCCATTTACCATCTACAAGATTAAGTTTTCTATCTGTCATATTTGACAATTCTTTGTTGTGAGTAACAATTATAAATGTAATGTTTAGTTTTTTTCTTAAGTCAAAGAAAAGTTTGTGTAATAAATCTGAAGATTTAGAATCTAAGTTCCCACTTGGCTCATCTGCAAAAATAACTTTAGGATCGTTAATTAATGCTCTGGCGACAGCAACTCTTTGTTGTTCTCCTCCTGAAAGTTGAGAAGGAAATTGATTAATTACATTTGAAAGACCTAATGTTTCTAATAGATCTTTCGCTTTTTTTATTGAAATACTTTTCTTTTCTCCTTTAATAATTGCTGGTATAATTACATTTTCTATAGCAGTAAATTCAGGAAGAAGTTCATGAAATTGAAATATAAATCCAATTTGAGTATTTCTGAACTTAGAAAGATTTTTATCATTTAAATTCAATACATCAATATTATTAATTTTAATAATTGAATCATTATTTTTATCTGGTGAATCTAGCGTGCTTATAAGATTTAGAAGAGTAGTTTTTCCAGCTCCCGATGGACCTATTATTGAAATAATTTCTCCTTTATTTACAATAAGATCAATTTTATTTACAACTTTTTTGTTATTGTAAGTTTTGGATATGTTTTTAACTAAAATCATTTTAAACCTTTTTCCTTTTTAATAGATTAAAATCAATAAAGTAATTTATTCTTAACGAAAGTTGATGATTTATTGGTTTTTCAAATAATTCTTTTGTGCTCTTGTAGTAAGAAATACCTGATAAATTATCTTCATTAAAAATATTATTTCTGTAAAGAAATGTTAATTTACTTCCAGGTGCAAATTCCCAGTCATAACTTAAATCGAGATTCCATAGATTAAAATTTGTATTAGGATCATAGTCAGAAATGTTTTTATCTGAAACAGATCTATTCCCATCCGATTTTAGTTTAAAGAAGTCATCCTTGTAAAGTGCTGAACTCCAAAATTGTCTAAATTTTAAACTTAGTGATTTATAAGAATTGAAGTTGTAGTTTAATGAAATATTATTTTCAGTAAATTTCACTTTTCGATTACCAAAATATAAATCTTCATCTTCATCAAAAACATATCCAATTTCATTTTTACTTATTCCATTTGAAATACCTAATTCAATTTTAAATTTGTTAGAAATTCTATATCCTGAATAAAATTGAATTTCAGACTCAGTATAGTTCTCACTAAATTGCTCATTTATTCCAAAAGAATGTTCAATACCTGATCCATAAACTAATTTTTTTCTAGTATCAGATCTGTAATTAAACTCTAGCTCATAAACAGCAGGTTGATAAATAAATACATCTTCTTTCCTAGTCTCTTCAAAATCTTTAAACTTAGAAGTATAATCAAAACTTGCTTTAATTTCCTCTAATTTGAGAGAAACTAGTTCTATTCCGAATCTTGCTCCTCTTGATTTTAAAACTTTTGGGAAAAATCTACCTCTTTCACTCATCCATAAATATGCTTCTAGTTTTTCATAAAGTTTTGTTGGTTCAAATGTCATGTATTTAATACGTGACCAAATTCTCTGATCATTCCTCAAATTATAATAGCCAAGATCATTTTGATAGTAATTTGAATCTACACCATTCCAACCTAAAGCAAATCTAAGATTACCTGTTAATTCACTCAAACTTAAACCACCTCTGAAACCCTTAATTTCAGAAAACACTTTAGAGTCACTTTGAAATACACTAGCATTAAAATTAAACTTTCTTTTATTATCAAATAAATCTATAACTAATGCGCTATTGTTAGAATTATTAAAATCACTTCCTCTGTTCACATTAGTATTAATGAAAGAAAATGTAGAATATTGATTTAAAGCTTTTTGGCTAAGAGAAATTACGTTATAGTTTGTTTGTGGAGCTATTAATTTGTTTTTAATTTCATTAGTGTTTAAATCTCTAATATTCGCATATGCTTTTTTTGTAATTGAATTAATTATTCCAATGCTAAGACCCGAATTAGTAGTTCCTGTTAATTTTATTGAGTTTATCAGTTTAGCTTTAGTGTCATAACTAATTAATTCTTCATTATCTTCAATCACCTCATCTGTGTCTAAGTAAATGTCATCACCAATCCTTCTGCTATAGAAAAAATTACCTCCCCTGTAACCCTGACTGTCTGCTTTTTTGAATAACTGAGATCCTTCGGTAAAAAACGCTCTGTTTTCATCGAATTTTTGTTCGAAAGGACTAAGGTTTAATTCTTTTTCATCAAAAGCAACTTGACCAAAATCGGGAATTAATGTAGCGTCTAATGTAAAATTATTACTAATACCATATTTTAAATCCATTCCTGCAGAATATCCACTTAAAGGTTTATTATCTTTATTTAAATCCACTGAAGATTGTAAATAAGGGTAAAAGAATAGTCGAGTAGGAGGTGAAATATTTTTTAATCCTTTTAATAATCCCAATGACTCTCGAAATGTAGATGTTTTGTTGTCAATAAAATTCCATGTATAAAACTCACCAAACTCTATTATTCTTCTTGAAAATTGTATTCCCCAGGACTGAACATCAGTTGATGGGAATCTAAGTGCACTGTAAGGAATTTTCATTTCCATATTCCAGCCCTCATCATCAATTGAAACTTTAGCTTCAAAAACCGTATCAAAATTAAAATCATCAGGATTGAATTCACCAGAAGTATAAGTATCGCCCAAAGTCCCAGCACTAGTTACCTGAAAACCTTGATCATTTAAATTGTCATCATTTGTATTAATACTTAACCAAAAGGATTCTGCATTAACTTCCCAAATATTATCTCTTTGACTGAATTCTCTAGGAATTAGATTTGGATTAGGATCATTAAATTTTCCAGCAACATAAATGCCACTATCATCATAACCTAAATAAATAAAAGATTCATAGCCTTTTCTTTCCTTTTGACCATTATTAGGCATCCATCTTTCAAATCCTGTAGCTGGTTTTAAATTCTTCCATTGATCCTCATCAATGATCCCATCAATCACAGGAGGTGTTTGAAATCTCTTAATTTCAATTTCTTTTCTTATTTGAGAATAACTAAAGGTTAATATCAATAGAAAAAATAAAACAATAAATTTTTTCATTAATTATTATTGAATATAATTTTAATCGAAACAAATTTAAACTAAATTTATTTCATATAAATAATAAAAAAACATGATTAAATATTCGATTTTTGGTGGTGGTTGTTTTTGGTGTACTGAAGCTATTTTTAAAAAAATTAATGGAGTTAAGTCTGTATTGCCTGGTTATATTGGTGGACATATTGTTAATCCAACATATGAACAGGTTTGCACTGGAACAACAGGCCATTCAGAAGTAATTAAAATTGAATACGACTCTTCTGTAATATCATTCAAAGATTTACTTTCAGTCTTTTTTTCAACTCATGATCCAACGACTCTAAATAGACAGGGAAATGATGTTGGAACCCAATACAGGTCATCAATATTTACCGATCAAAAAGACGAAATTAAGATTATAGAAAGTTATATTTCAGAATTAAATTTAAAAGGAATTTTTAAAAATGATATAGTAACAACAATTGAAGATGATTCTGTTTTTTATTTAGCAGAAAATTATCATCATGACTATTTTAATTTAAATAGTAATGCTCCTTATTGTTCGTTTGTAATTGCTCCAAAAGTTAAAAAATTAATGGACTCAAAAAGTTCTTTAATTAAGAAAGATTAATCATTAAACAAGATTCCAAATGAAAGGTATTTTATTAATTTTTTTGAAAAGATAATTGACATTTTTAAAAAAAAATTATAATAATATTTATTTATCTTAAATGTAAAAATACTTATGATTAAACTTGTAAGTAGTCCAAACCAGACTAGCATTAATTGATATGCAGGAAATACAATTAATAATCTTATTGGCCAGTATAATAAAACATGAACATTGTCTAATTCAAAATATGCAGTAATTGGACCAGATATTTTGGCAGCAGCAGAACCAGTGATAGCAAAAACAATTAAAATTATAATAGCCTGAAAATTCGATTCAATTTCCCATTTATTCTTTAATTTTTCTAACATTTATTTTAAAATTTCTGCAATTTGTTGCGCTAATTCTACACCAATTCTATCTTGTGCTTCATTTGTTGCAGCTCCAATGTGAGGTGTTAAAGAAATTCTTGGATGCATTAACAATTTAATTTCAGGTTTTGGTTCGTTTTCAAAAGTATCTAATCCTGCAAACGAAACTTTTCCAGAGTCTAATGCATTAACTAATTCAACTTCATTAACAACACCACCTCTAGCAGCATTTATTAAACCTACACCATCCTTCATCAGTTCAAATTGTTTTTTATCAATGACATAGCTTTTTTGAGCTGGAACATGTAAACTTATAAAATCAGATTTTTTAAGAAGTTCGTCAAATTTCGAAATTTTAATATCAATGTTAATCGATTTATCACCCATAAATTCCAATTCCAAAGTAGTATTAGATAAGAATTTATCATAAGCCAGAACATTCATTCCTGCTCCTACAGCAATTTTAGCTGTTTCTTTACCTATTCTTCCAAAACCAATAATTCCTAAAGTTTTACCTCTAAGTTCGACTCCTTTAGCATATGCTTTTTTTAATTTTTTAAAATTAGAATCTCCATCTAACGGCATAGAACGGTTAGATTCATGGAGAAATCTTACTCCACTGTACAAGTGAGCGAATACTAGTTCCGCAACTGATGATGAAGATGCAGCTGGTGTATTAATTACGCTAATGTTTTTGCTTCTAGCATATTCAACATCAATGTTATCCATTCCAACGCCACCACGACCAATAATTTTCAAACCAGGACATTTATCAATCAACTCTTTTCTTACAGTTGTAGCGCTTCTGACTAATATTACACTAATATCTTCTTTATTAATGTAATTTTCTAGTTGCTCTTGAGCAACGTTAGTGGTAATTATATTGAAACCTGATTTTTTTAATTCTTCAACTCCGGAATTAGAAATACCATCGTTTGCTAAAATATTTATCATTTTATTTTTTTTAAACTAATTTGTTAAGTTGATTCATTACTTCAATTAAGACTTTAACTGAGCTAATGTCCAATGCATTATAAATTGAGGCTCTATATCCGCCAACAGATCTGTGTCCGTTGACTCCGTTTATATTAGCTTCTAAACATAAACGATCAAAAAGTTCTTTATGATTTTGATTATTAAGGTTAAATGTAACGTTCATTAAACTTCTGTCTTCTTTATTAGCAAAACCATTAAACAGTTCACTAGAGTCAATTGCGTTATATAATAAATTTGATTTTTCAATATTCTTTTCTTCTATTGTTTTGATTCCTCCATTTTTGGTTAGCCAATCTAAAGTCAACATTGAAGTATAAACCGCAAATACTGGGGGTGTGTTGAACATGCTATCTTTATCAATGTGTACTTTATAATCTAACATTGAGGGTATAGTTCTTGAAACTTTTCCAAGTATTTCTTCTTTTACAATAACTAGAGTAGTCCCCGCAGGACCCATATTTTTTTGAGCTCCAGCATAAATCAATGAAAATTTAGAAAAATCAATATCTCTTGAAAAAATGTCTGAAGACATGTCACATATCAAATTTGTATCTGTTTCTGGCATATTATGAAATTGAGTACCAAAAATTGTATTATTTGTAGTAATATGTAAATAATCTAAATCAGGATCAACAGAGTAATTTTTTGGAATATAGTTAAAGTTGGCATCTTTTGATGTTGCAATTTCGATTGCATCTCCAAAATTTTTAGCTTCTTTTAAAGCTTTTGTAGACCAAGCACCTGTATTGATATAACCGGCTTTGTTTTCAAGTAAGTTGTAGGCAGTCATTAAAAACTGCATACTTGCTCCACCTTGTAAAAACAAAGCTTTATAGCCTTTGTTATTAAGGTTTAAAAGATCTAAGGCTAGGAACGTAGCTCTATCCATAATCTCAACAAAATCTTTACTTCGGTGTGAAATCTCTATAAGAGAAAGATTAGAGTCGTTAATATTCAAAATTCCATTTGAAGCTTCTTCAATAACAGACCTTGGAAGTATACTTGGTCCTGCGCTAAAATTGTGTTTTTTCATTTATTTTTAAAAATATCGAAATTAATCAATTACATCATATCAAACATGATACCTAAATTAAGATATCATCATATTTTCAACAAAAATTTAATAGTATCATTATTGTCTGCATAATCTCCAATTGTGGGACACTGTGTTTGACCAAATTGAATATTAGTTTTAAGGTCCATATTACTTGCCACACATTGGATACTATCAGAGTTGTTTTGCATTAGTTTTATAATATCTTTTTTGTCATCATAAAACTCATAAAACAAACAACCTATTGGTGATCCTAGTTTAGTTTCTTCTTTAAGTATTAAAAATCCATTTTCAATGAATTTTTCTTTACTCATCAAATAAACAGCTTTATTGTAATCAAAATTATTAACGTATTTATTATGATTTATGATTTCTTTATGTTTAAAAAATGCATTAAATAATAAATCTAAATCATAGCTTCTTGGTAAAAATACTTTAGATACGCTCCTACATCCTAAACCAAAGTAGTTGAAAATATCATTTGATAAATTTGATAGATCTTCATCGGATTCATTTCCGTCTAATACTGCAATGGAATGTCTAGTTTTTCTAAGTAGATTTGGATACTTACTAAAATAGTACTCAAAATATCTATGTGAATTATTATTTCCAGTTGCTATTACACCATCAAAATTTTTAAGTTTTTCACTTTCAAACACAACTTTGTTATTAAGTTTTTTATTTCTTGATTCTAAAAACTTGACAATAAATGGAATTATAAACTTATCATCAGAGGATAGTTTAACTAAACAATCAAAATTAAGTAACAATGAACATAATAAGTCATGAAATCCAACAGCAGGAATATTTCCAGCCATTATTATTGCAATTCTTTTAGATGACTTGTCTTCAATGTTATATTTAAATAACCAATCGGAAATAATATTTTCCTGTAATGAATCGGACCAATTTTTTAATGAAAGTTTTAGATTATCAATAGTAAACCATGAGTTATAACTTTTTGATTTAATAATAGTTTCTTCCAATAGTAAATCCCACTTAGGAAATTTTTTATTTTCTTTTTTGTCAATATTCTCTTTAAAAAGAGTTCCTAATTCAGAAAAAGCTTTTATTCTTTCTTTAAAATCTAGTGTCAAACTTGTTTGTGATTTTAATTGGTATTATTTTTGCGCAAATCTAAGTAAAGATTCAATATTTTACAATGGCAATAATAATAACTGAAGAATGTATTAATTGTGGTGCTTGTGAACCAGAATGTCCTAATACAGCAATTTATGAAGCTGCATACGAATGGAAATATGCTGATGGCACTAGTTTAGGAGGGAATGTTGTACTTCCAAACGGAAAGAATGTTAATGCTGAGTTAGAACAAGAGCCTATTTCTGATGAATTTTATTTTATTTCTCCAGATAAATGTACAGAATGTAAAGGTTTTCATGAAGAACCACAGTGTGCTGCTGTTTGTCCAGTTGATTGTTGCGTTCCTGACGAACAAAATGTGGAAACTGAAGAACAGTTGTTATCAAAACAAAGATTCATGCATCCTGATAATTAATTTATGAAAGCTGGAATTGTAGGACTGCCCAATGTCGGAAAATCAACTTTATTTAACTGTTTATCTAATACCAAAGCTCAAAGCGCAAATTTTCCGTTTTGTACAATTGAGCCAAACATAGGGATTATTAATGTTCCTGATAAAAGATTAACAGAACTCGAATCTTATGTTAACCCAGAAAAAGTTATACCTGCTAATGTTGAAATTGTAGATATAGCGGGACTTGTTAAAGGAGCAAGCAAAGGAGAGGGTTTGGGTAATCAGTTTTTAGCAAATATTAGAGAAACTGATGCCATTATTCATGTTTTAAGATGTTTTGATGATAATAATATTGTTCATGTTGAAAACACTATCGATCCAGTTAGAGATAAAGAAATAATCGATTTAGAGTTGCAACTTAAAGATTTGGAAACTCTAGAAAAAAGAAAAGAAAAAATATCACGTTTAATTAAAACGGGAAATAAAGAAGCTGCATTTCAAAATGATGTATTAGCTAAAATGATCGATCATTTACAATTATTTAAACCTGTAAGAAGTATCGAATTTTCTGAAAAGGAAAAGGAGTTTTCTAATACTTTAGATCTTATTACTAACAAACCGGTTTTATACGTATGTAATGTCGATGAATCCTCGGCTATTAACGGTAACGATTATGTTAGTAAAGTTAAAGAGGCTATTAAAAATGAAAATTCTGACATACTGATTTTAGCGGTTGCAACTGAAGCAGATATAAATGAATTAGATAATTTTGAAGACAGAAAAGCTTTTTTAAATGATATAGGTTTAAGTGAAGCAGGTTCCTCAAAACTTATTAAAAAATCATACGATTTACTTAATCTTCAGACTTATTTTACAGCTGGTGTAAAGGAAGTTAGAGCATGGACAATTAATAAAGGTATGACAGCTCCTCAAGCTGCTGGAGTTATTCATACAGATTTTGAAAAAGGATTTATTAGAGCAGAAGTGATTTCTTTTAAAGATTACTCAGAATATAAAAGTGAGATTAAAGTTAAAGAAGCTGGTAAATTAAATATCGAAGGCAAAGAATATGTGGTTAATGATGGTGATGTTATGCATTTTAGATTTAACGTTTAAAAAAGATTTCAACAACTGAGTAATTCTATTGTTAATTAATTTATTAAAACACCAATTTATTTTTTTTTAATCCACATCTATATTAGCTATTTTCGTAGCAATGTCAGTTACAACCAATTACACTGAAGATAATATTCGCTCATTAGACTGGAAAGAGCACATTAGAATGCGTCCAGGAATGTATATAGGTAAATTAGGAGATGGATCTTCACCTGATGACGGTATTTATATTTTATTAAAAGAAGTTTTAGATAACTCGATTGATGAATTTGTCATGGGTGCTGGTAAAACAATTGAGATTTCGATTTCTGAATTTGGTGTTTCTGTCAGAGATTATGGAAGAGGAATTCCACTTGGAAAAGTTGTTGATGTGGTTTCTAAGATGAACACAGGTGGTAAATACGACTCAAGAGCATTTAAGAAATCAGTCGGTTTAAATGGAGTAGGTACTAAGGCTGTAAACGCTTTATCTTCAAGTTTTAAGGTTGAGTCCTGTAGAGATGGAAAAATTAAATCTGTATTTTTTGAAAAAGGAAATTTAACACTAGATAATGATATTGAAGAATCCTCTAAAAGGAAAGGGACTAAAGTAACTTTTATTCCAGACGATTTAATCTTTAAGAAATATAAATATAGAGCAGAGTATGTTTCTAAGATGCTCAAGTATTATGTTTATTTAAATCCAGGCTTAACCATAGTTTTTAACGGAGAAAAATACACTTCAAAAAACGGTCTAAAAGATCTTTTAGAAGATAATAATGATGTAGAGAAATTATTATATCCAATAATACATTTAAAGGGTGATGATATAGAAATTGCCTTAACTCATAGTAAAATTCAATACAGTGAAGAATATTATTCATTTGTAAACGGTCAACATACAACACAAGGAGGGACTCATCAATCAGCTTTTAGAGAAGCTTTAGTTAAGGTTGTTAGAGATTTTTATGGAAAACCATATGATGCTAGTGACATAAGAAAATCTATTATTTCTGCTGTAAGTATTAAGGTGATGGAACCTGTTTTTGAGTCTCAGACTAAAACTAAATTAGGTTCTACCGAAATGGGAGGTGGTCTTCCCACCGTTAGATCATATATTAACGATTTTATAGGTAAATATTTAGATAATTATCTTCATAAAAATCCTAAAACTGCTGAGGAGATTCAAAAAAAAATTATTCGAGCAGAAAAGGAAAGAAAAGAATTGTCAGGTATTAGAAAGTTAGCTAGAGAGAGAGCCAAAAAATCAAGCTTACACAATAAAAAATTAAGAGATTGTCGTGTGCATCTTGGCGATATGAATAAAGAAAACAGACTGGATTCAACTTTGTTTATTACAGAGGGAGATTCGGCAAGTGGATCGATTACTAAATCTAGAAATGTAAATACACAAGCGGTGTTTAGTTTAAGAGGAAAGCCTCTTAACTGTTATTCAATGACTAAGAAAATTGTTTATGAAAATGAAGAATTTAATTTACTTCAAGCTGCTTTAAATATTGAAGAAAGTATTGAGTATTTAAGGTACAATAATATAGTAATTGCTACAGATGCTGATGTTGACGGAATGCATATTAGATTACTTTTAATTACATTCTTTTTGCAATTCTTTCCTGAACTAATTAAAGAAGGTCATTTGTATATTCTACAAACTCCTCTTTTTAGAGTTCGAAATAAAAAAGAAACAATTTATTGTTATTCTGAAAATGAAAGAATTGAAGCTGTTAATAAATTGGGTGCAAAACCCGAAATCACTAGGTTCAAAGGCTTAGGTGAAATATCTCCAAATGAATTTAAATATTTTATTGGAGAAAGTATAAAGCTAGATCCAGTTATGTTAGATGAAAACTTTAGTATTGACGATCTTCTTTCGTTTTATATGGGAAAAAACACACCTGATAGACAGAAATTTATAATAGATAATTTAAAAGTTGAACTGGATAGAATAGATTCTTAATATGGAAGAAGATTACATTGAGCCAAATCAACCAAATTCAGATAATGAATTAGAAGATTCGTTAATTAGGGTATCAGGAATGTACAAAGACTGGTTTCTTGATTATGCTTCATATGTGATATTAGAAAGAGCTGTTCCCTCTATTGAAGATGGTTTTAAACCTGTCCAAAGAAGGATTCTTCATTCAATGAAAGATCTAGATGATGGAAGGTTTAATAAAGTTGCCAACATAGTTGGTCATACAATGCAGTACCATCCTCATGGAGATGCAAGTATTGCTGATGCAATGGTTCAGATAGGGCAAAAAGATCTTTTAATTGAAACTCAAGGTAATTGGGGAAATATTTTAACTGGAGATAGATCTGCAGCTTCAAGATATATTGAAGCAAGATTATCAAAGTTTGCCCTTGAGGTAGTTTTTAGTCCAAAAATAACTAATTGGCAATCTTCTTACGATGGAAGAAGAAAAGAACCAATAAACTTACCGGTAAAGTTCCCATTACTTTTAGCACAGGGTGGAGAAGGTATCGCGGTTGGTTTATCGACTAAAATTCTACCACATAATTTTATAGAATTAATAGATTCATCTGTTAAATGTTTGAAAGGTCAAAAATTCTCAATATTTCCTGATTTTCCAACATCTGGTATTATGGATGTAAGTAATTATAATGACGGCTTAAGAGGAGGAAGAATAAAAGTAAGAGCCAAAATTAATCAATTGAATAAAAACACGTTAGTTATTAGTGAAATACCATTTTCAACAACAACTTCGTCTTTAATTGATTCTATATTAAAAGCTAATGACAATGGAAAGATTAAAATTAAAAAAATAGAAGATAATACAGCCAATAACGTTGAGGTTTTAGTTCATTTGCCTTCAAATGTTTCACCAGACAAAACTATTGATGGTTTGTTTGCTTTTACTTCATGTGAAACATCAATTTCACCATTAGGGTGTGTTATTGAAGACAATAAACCGCTATTTATTGGTGTTTCAGAAATTTTGAAAAGATCTACTGAAAACACTAAAGAACTTTTAAGATTGGAGTTGGAATACAAAAAAAGTGATTATGAAAATCAATGGCATTATGCTTCGCTTGAAAGAATTTTTATTGAAAACAGAATATATAGAGATATTGAAAATGTCGAAACTTGGAAGGGGGTAATTTCTGCTATTTCAAATGGATTAAAACCTTTTACTTCACATTTAAAAAGAGAAGTTGTTGAAGATGATATTGTTAGATTAACAGATATTAAAATTAAAAGAATATCAAAATTTGATATTGATAAAGCGCAAATTAAAATTGAAGCTATTGAGGATGAATTAGATAAAATTGCTTTTAATTTAAGTAATCTGACTGATTTTGCTATTTCTTATTTTAAAAATCTCAAAACTATCTATGGTAAAGAGAAGAAGAGAAAAACTGAAATTAGAATTTTTGCAGATGTAGATGCTAAAAAAGTAGTTGTTAAAAACTGTAAGCTGTATGTTAACAGAGAAGAAGGTTTTATAGGTACTTCTATTAAAAGAGACGAGTTTGTCGAAGAATGTTCTGATATTGATGATATCATAACATTTACAGAAGACGGTAAAATGATGGTTACAAAAGTAGAATCTAAAAAATTTATTTCTAAAAACATTAAACATGTAGCTGTTTTTAAAAAGAAGGATAAAAGAACAGTTTATAATATGATATACAGAGATGGAAAAAAGGGCACATCATATATCAAAAGGTTTAGTGTTACTGGGGTTACAAGAGATAAAGTGTATGATTTAACTAATGGAAATAAAGATTCTAAGATGTTGTATTTTTCTGCAAATCCAAACGGAGAAGCTGAAATAGTAAATGTCATCTTAAGGCAAACAGGTTCCATAAAAAAATTAAAATGGGAGTTAGATTTTGCAGATTTGGATATAAAGGGAAGATCATCTAAGGGTAATATTGTATCTAAATACACAATAAATAAAATTGAGTTTAAAGAAAAGGGTTTATCTACTTTAAAACCAAGAAAAATTTGGTTTGATGAAACCATTCAAAGGTTAAACGTTGATGGAAGAGGTGAATTACTAGGCGAGTTTAAGAGTGACGATAATTTAATAATCATCCAGCAAAAGGGATCTCTTAAAACTGTTAAACCTGATGTGAATATGCATTTCCCTGAAGATATGATTACTCTAGAGAAGTGGATTCCTAAAAAGCCAATTTCTGTTTTATATTTTAACGGACATAAAGATTGCTATTTTGTTAAAAGATTTATAGCAGGAAATCAAAATAATGATCAAAAGTTTATTCCAGAAGGTTCAAAAATTCAACTAGAATTAGTTTCAACCGATTGGAGGCCAGTAGTTGAGCTTATTTTTTCTAAAACATCAAAAGGTGTTAGAGATAGTGAAACTAAAGTTGTGGATCAGTTAATTTCAATAAAAGGAATTAAAGCTATTGGAAATAAATTAAGCTCATTCAAGATTAAAAATATAAATCAATTAGATCCTCTTGAGTATACACCCCCAGAAAAAAAAGAAATAAATGAACTAGTTGTTGATTCAGAGGAGATTAAGACTAATGGTAAAGATGTGATAGATGATAAAGGGCAAACTGAATTAGAGTTTTAATCACTAATTTTCTTAACAAAACCTCTTTGTTTATTTTTTATGTCACCAACAAAAGAATATTCAAAAGTGTATGAATTTGCATTAGTACTTAGAATTTTCATCTGTACAGCTTTTTTTTCACTTAAAGATTTAGGGTTTACTTTTTTGTAGATACATTCACAATCAGAAACCCATTTAACTGTATTAGAATCAATCTTTTCGTTGAAAAAACCAATTTCTAAATCTTTTGTTCGTGTAAATTTGGTAATCAATGTGTCACCTTTTTCTGAAATTGATTTAAATTCAAATGTACCAGTTTGAAATTTTAAACAATTTCTCTCTGGAAAATCACATGAAAAAATAAAAAACAAGAATAAAATAAACCTAATGTACATCAATCGTAAATTTATTAATTTTTATAGATTTTAAAGGTTCCATCGTTAAAAAATATTATGATTTTTTCTATCATAGATTCATTTTTATGATTTTTAACAGCTTTTATGTTTTTTGTTGGAGTAGGAGAGGTTTCATTTACATCATTTTCATTATCTAACAACCAATCCAAACTAATATTGTCAATAGATTTATTGATTTTTAAAATAAAATCAAGACTTGGTTTATTTCTTCCGCTTAATACATGGGAAACGCTAGATCTTTGAACACCAATTTTTTCAGCAAATTTTGATGCAGTTAAACCTTCTGTTTGTATTATTTTTTTTAATTTTTCTGTAAAATCATTCATGTATACAATTGTAAATTTATAAAAAATAAATAACATTATTATATAAAAATATTTACTTTAAAACAATATTTTAATTAAAGTTATACTTTAAATAGAATTTGTAAAATACTTAAAATAAGGATTTTAATAAGTTTCTTAAGTTTTTTGTTTACAATTGTTATAATTAGAGTTGATTAATTAATATTTTTTATCCAAAAAGGTTTACAATTGTAATCGTTTGTATTGTTAACTTTGGAAAAAAAAATAATGAATATTGAAGTAGATAATTATACTAATTATAAGGAAAAAGAAATTTCTGGAAGATATATTACAAACGAATCAATTGCAGACTTAAATTATAAATATTCTTCAGAAATTTGTGGCTATAGTGTTAATAATTTGCCGATTCATTTTTTTAAAATAGGTTCTGGAAAAATTAAATTACTGATATGGTCACAGATGCATGGTAATGAATCTACCTCAACTAAAGCACTTTTTGATTCAATCTCATTTTATAGTAACCATGAACAGAAGATGTTCAATAAATTAACCTTATTGGTTATACCAATATTAAATCCGGATGGTGCTTTTAAATATACTAGAGAAAATTATAATAATATAGATCTCAACAGAGATGCAGTTGATTTATCACAACCTGAAAGCCTTGTGCTAAAAAAGATATACGATGATTTTAAGCCAGATTTTTGTTTCAATCTTCATGGTCAAAGATCAATATATTCTACCCTAAATTTTAATTCATCCATAATGTCTTTTTTATCTCCATCTTCGGATTATGATAGAAATGAAACTGATTCCAGAGTAAAATCAATGAAAATTATTTTAGAAATAGTTGAAAATCTTAAAATATTAATTCCAGAAAACATCGGGAGATATAATGACGAATTCAATATAAATTGCGTAGGCGACACATTTCAATCCCTGAATACACCTACAATTTTATTTGAGTCGGGTCATTTTTCTCAAGATTACACTAGAGAAATATCTAGATATTACACATCTCTGGCGATAACTTATGCTATTAGATCAATATATTCTAATGGTTTTAATTTAAAAAATCATAAAGATTACTATAAAATACCTGAAAACTCAACTGGTTTATGTGACGTTTTTATTAAAAACATTAAAATAAATCAATCTTTGTCTAACCAGGTCGTTAATTTATCAATATTATTTAAAGAAAAATTGAATTTAGTTTCTAAAGAAATTGAATTTATTCCAGAAATTAGCGAATTCGGAAAATTAGAAAAGTTATCAGGCCATCTGTTATCGGATTTTATTTCAATCAAAAAGGTATTTGATATCTCTGATAAAAATGATTTAAATGAAATTATAACAATCGCTAAAAAATTACGAAATATTCAGTAAATATTTGATTTATATAAAAATAATTCAATATATTCGCAATTCTTTAAATTAAAATTCAATAATATGGCTAAAATTAAACTTGATGAAATAGATCATCAAATATTAGATCTTCTAATTGATAATACAAGAACAGCTTTTACTGATATTGCTAAAAAATTATTAATTTCCGCTGGTACCGTACACGTTAGAGTTAAAAAAATGGAAGATGCAGGTATTATTAAAGGATCTTCACTTACTCTTGATTATAAAAAATTAGGATATACCTTTATAGCATATATTGGTATTTTTCTTGAAAAAACTCATCAAACTAAGTTTGTTCTTCAAAGACTTGAAGCGATTCCATTTGTTACTGTAGCTCATATAACTACTGGAAAATTTAATATTTTTTGTAAAGTTCGTGCTAAAAGTACTGATCATGCCAAAGAGATTATATTTTTGATTGATGATGTAGAAGGGGTTTCTAGAACAGAAACCATGATATCATTAGAAGAAAGTATAAATGACAAGAAAAGACTTATGCACAGAATTTTTAATGAATTACAATAATATTAGTGAGAGAATTAACAAAAAAAGAAAGATTTAACGATAAAGTTCTTTCTAGATTTAACCTTTATAATAGTATTTTTTCAACTCTTCCTTATGAGAGCATATCCAAAACTGGTGTAATGCTTCCTTTGTTTGAAAGAATATGTATTGATGGTTACAAAAAAAGTAATAATCCAACACAAATTGTTAATGATTTTTTTGATACTTATATGACTGGATCTGATGATTCGGAGAAGGTTTCCCTGTTATTTCGTTTCATACAATATATCGAAAGACAGGTAGTTCTTTTTGATGCAGTTGAAGACGCTTCTTTTTCTCAAATTAATAATTTAGATGGTAGGGGAACTTTGCGTAGTTTAAAAGAAGAAGTTGAATCTAAAAATAAAAAATCTGATCTTAAAAAGTATCTATCTAAATTTAAAATAAGGCCAGTCTTAACTGCTCACCCAACTCAGTTTTATCCTGGTTCGGTTTTAGGAATCATTACTGATTTAACTAGTGCTGTTAAAAAAAATAATTTAGCTGAAATTAAAGTTTTACTATCGCAATTAGGAAAGACTCCTTTTTTCAAAAATAAAAAACCAACACCTTATGATGAAGCTGTAAGTTTAACGTGGTATTTAGAGAATGTTTTTTATAATTCTATCAGTAACATTTACAAATACATTAAAACAAATATTTTTGATGGCAAGGATTTTAACAACGACATAATTAATTTAGGTTTTTGGCCAGGTGGCGATAGAGATGGAAACCCATTTGTAACTACTAAGATTACTTTAAAAACTGCAAATAAGTTAAGAAGTGATGTTATTAAAAATTATTACAGAGACATAAGGAATTTAAGAAGAAGATTGACTTTTAAAAATGTTGAATCTAAAGTAGTTGATATAGAAAATAGATTATATAAAAGTATTTTCAATGAAAGTAAAACTCCAAAAATTAGTTTAGCTGAACTTAAAACTGAATTAAGCGATATTAAAAGTATTCTTATAACTCAACATAATTCTTTATTTCTTGAAGACTTAGATGATATTATAGACAAGGTTAAGATATTTGGGTATCACTTTGCTAGTCTGGATATTAGACAAGACTCCAGGATCCATAGTACTGTCTTTAATTCAGTATTTAGAATTGCTCAAAAAAACTTAAATAAATTATTTCCAGAAAACTATTTAAAATTAAGCGAAGAAAAAAAGATTAAGATTTTATCTAAAATCAAGGGTGATATATCCCCTGATCTTTTTGATGACGAATTGTCAATTTCAACACTTAGTTCAATAAGAGCTATGAAAGAAATCCAATTAAATAATGGGGAAAAAGCATGTAATAGATATATAATTAGTAATAATCAATCTGCTCTTAACATTCTCGAAGTTTTTACAATGTTTAGATTAAGTGACTGGGACAATCCGACTGTTGATATTGTTCCTTTATTTGAAACTGTTTCTGATTTAAAAGTAGCTTCAAAAGTAATGGAATCAGTTTACAGTAATCCTGTTTATAAAAAACACCTGTTGCAGAGAAATAATCAGCAAACAATAATGCTAGGTTTTTCAGACGGAACTAAAGACGGTGGTTATTTAATGGCAAATTGGAGCATTTTAAAAGCCAAGGAAGCTCTTACTTCAATTTCTAGAAAATATGGTATAAAAGTAATATTCTTTGATGGAAGAGGAGGTCCACCGGCTAGAGGAGGAGGTAATACACATCAATTCTATTCTTCGATGGGTGAATTTGTTGAATCTGATGAAATTCAACTAACAGTTCAAGGTCAAACTATTAGTTCAAATTTTGGAACAATTCAATCCTGCCAATACAATCTTGAGCAATTATTAAGTTCTGGAATTCAGAATAGGGTTTTAAGCGACGTTAATAACAATTCTAGTAGAGAAGATAAGTTAGTTCTAGATAAGCTGGCTAATATTAGTTATAAAGCTTATTCAGACTTCAAAGATCATCCTATGTTTGTTCCTTATTTAGAACATGTTAGTACTATAAAATATTATGCTAAAACAAATATCGGAAGTAGGCCTTCAAAACGTGGTAGTGTGGATTCAAAATTTGATTTTTCATCTTTAAGAGCAATTCCGTTTGTTGGAAGCTGGAGTCAATTAAAGCAAAATGTTCCTGGATTTTATGGAGTAGGAACCGCGTTAAAATATTACAGTGATAAAAAAGAATTTTCTAAGGTTAAAAATCTTTATAAAAGATCTCCTTTTTTCAGAACATTAATTTCAAATAGTATGATGAGTTTGACAAAATCGTTCTTTAAATTAACTGCTTACATGAAAAGTGATCCGCAATATGGAGAGTTTTGGTTGTTAATTTACAATGAGTATAAACTTACTAAAAAATTAATCTTAAGACTTTCAGGTTTCGATCATTTAATGCAAAATGAACCAGCAAATAAAGCTTCTATTCAGACAAGAGAAAAAATAGTATTACCATTAATTACAATTCAACAATACGCATTAAGAAAAATTAAAGACATTGAAAACGGAAATCATCCAAAAAAAGATTTAGCCCTATTTGAAAAAATGGTTACAAGATCTTTATTTGGAAACATTAATGCTAGTAGGAATTCAGCTTAAATAATATTTAAAAGATTCTTTTATGAGTTCAGTTTTGACCTGAACATCATAAACAGGTTTAGCTATATCTTTAAGCAAAATGAAATTTATTTTTCCATGGCTATTTTTTTTATCATGAATTAATAAATCTATTATGCTATTAATCTGATCATCATTTATTTCAATTTTTTTATAAACACAATTAATGTGATTCTTTATTGAATTGACATGTTCAATTGAGAAATTGAATAATTTATTGGATAAAAAACTTGCTAAAACTATCCCGATAGAAACTGCTTCACCATGAAGTAATTTGTTATCGGAATTTAAGAAATAAGATTCGATTGCATGACCCAAAGTATGGCCATAGTTTAATGACTTTCTTTCCTTTTGTTCCTTTTTGTCAATTAAAACAATTTTATTTTTTGTTAAAATAGAACTGTATATTGTTTTTAGATCATATAAGGGTTTGTCATTATTAATTAACTGATTATAGGCTGTAGAATCGTAAATTAATGAATGTTTAAATATTTCAGCGTATCCACTTGAAATTTCATTTTTTTCTAATGTGTTTAAAAATTCAGGATCAATCACAACCATTTTGGGATCATAAAAAGTACCTATTTGATTTTTAAGAGTTCCAAAATCAATTCCAGTTTTTCCACCCACTGAAGCATCAACCATAGACAGTAGAGTGGTAGGAACATTTATGTAATTAATTCCTCTTTTATAAGTACTTGCTATAAAGCCACCCATATCTGAAACAACTCCACCTCCAAGATTTATAATTAAACTGTTTCTATCTCCTCCTTTATCCGATATTGTTTGCCATAGTTTTAAGCATGATTCAATATTTTTATTTTCTTCACCATCACACGACTCAATTAAATCATAATTACTGATATGTATTTTGTTAAGAAATAAATCAAGACAATATTGTTTGGTGTTATTGTCAACATGAATAAAAATTTTAGAATAATTTTTATTCCTTAAATGATTTGATAAATTATCAAATCCATTTTTCTTAAAAAAAACAGAGTAACTGTCTGATAAAATTTCTTTATTCATATAAATTTATACTCTACAAAATAACATATTTTTTTTTTAAAAAAACTATGTAAATTAGTTTAAAATTTTAATGATTTGAATAATCTATTTT
>ENA-OQVM01002635-OQVM01002635.1-marine-metagenome-genome-assembly--contig:-NODE-2635-length-20618-cov-6.002045_pt1 | contig 20618 bp, 16 predicted proteins | sample MGYA00237776_ERZ505498 | MGnify/ENA primary metagenome ERZ505498 (study PRJEB26159, sample SAMN06265151) | marine metagenome | isolation source: Helgoland LTER site | place: Germany:Helgoland, sampling... | reverse complement strand
CGGGGCTATGACGCGCTTATCCTGCCAACATCACCAGCACTGCCACCAGCCTTATCATCGCTTAGCGATATTCAGGCCAAGACCACGCAAAATGCCAAATGCCTTCGCAATACGGCCATCTCTAACTATCTTGACCGGCCAACAATCACCATTCCCTGCCATCCGGCAGGCACTGGCCCTGTTGGTGTTTCGCTTATCGGATCACGCCAGCATGACCGCCGGCTATTGGCGATTGCCGCCGCAAGCGAGCCGATCATCCGCGGCTAGATCGCATTAAGGTTTAGGGCGCATTAAGGGTCGATTTATGCCGATTTCGGCTGGCGCTGGAAAAGGCGTGCGCCATTGCCAAGCAGAACGGGCAGTTTTGCGCCAAGAACAAGCATTGCCGGTGTCGCCACCAAAGTAAGCATGGTGGCAAAAGTCAGGCCGCCAGCAATCGTGCTTGATAGCTGTGTCCACCATTGCGATGATGGCGCACCAATCAGAATTTCCCGATCAACCAGAATGATGGTCATTTCAAACACCATCGGAATCAAACCCAGAATGGTCGTAATCGCAGTCAAGATAACTGGCCGGAATCGAACCAGCCCTGACCGGAACGCCGATTCAGCAGGCGAATAGCCGCGTTTGCGATATTCGTTAAATGTGTCGATCAGAACGATATTATTATTCACCACAATACCGGCAAGCGCGATCACGCCAAGCCCCGACATGACAATGCCAAAGGGGCGGCCGCTAACCCACAGCCCCAAAAACACCCCGCCTGTCGATAGGATAATTGCCGACATTGTGACAATCGCCTGCCAACCCGAATTAAACTGAACCATCAGCACGATCACCATCAACAACAGTGAAATGCCAAACGCCTTGCCAAGAAAATTCTGCGTTTCGGCAATATCTTCACCCTCGCCGCCAAATTGGACATCAACCGCATTCTTGATCGGATTTTCCACCAAGGACTGACGCAATTTTTCAATCATATCGGCAGGCAATAAGCCGGTTTTGACGCTCGATTGAATATACATATAACGCTGACCATCTTTGCGTTCGATATCACCGCCCTTAACCCGTGGTTCAAGGCTGGCAAACACCGAAAGCGGCACATAAGACCCATCCATTGTTGGCACGCGCAATTCTTTTAGCCGGTCAAGATTACGCTGATCGCCCATAAAGCGCATGACGACATCCAGCTCGTCTTCTGAATCATCTGGCCGGTAATCTGAAATGCGCATGCCGCGGGTCAGCATTTTAATCATCATGCCAAGGCCGGAAATGGAAACACCATGACGGCTGGCGGCATCGCGATCAGTGACAAGCGACCATTCGGTTCCGGGCAAGGGGCGACTGTCCGTCACATCAATGAAACCGCCAATTTCATTCATTCTGGCGATCATATCGCTTGTCGCCGCGCCGATCTCATCAAGTGAAATGCCAACAATATCAATACGGATTGGCTGGGATGACCCCGGCCCTTGCTGCTGTTTCTGGATATTATAATCGGCACCAGCAAGCGCGGTAACACGCGCCCGCATTTCGTCAATCAGAACCTCGGCTTTGTCGCGCTCTTGCCAATCGGCAAAAACAGTGCGAATCGTGCCAACCGAATCGCGCGGTGCCTGATTACCAGCCCCGCCCGACCGGAAAGATTTGCCATAGAAATCGCGAACCCCGGGCTGCGTCAGAATGCTGTCTTCGGCGGTTTTGACCAGCTTGTCACGTTCTTTGGCTGACAGATCACCGCGCGCCAGCACCTGCACCTGTGCTTGATCCGGCTCGATATCAGGAAAGAAAGACACACCAAGACCAGCCGAAGCATAGCCATAAAAAGACACAAACATAAATCCAACAACACTGACCATCACGATGGCTGGCCGGTGGATGGCAAATTTCAAAATTGCCCGATAAAATCGCGGTGCCGTTGCTGAAATTGAGGTTGAATCAATGCGCTTTTTACCAATAAAACCACCAAGCACCGGAATGAAAATTAACGCCATCAGCAATGATGCGATCAAAACCGCAATCACCGTCATTGGCAGATATTGCATAAATTGCCCAACAATGCCCGGCCAGAATAATAGCGGCATGAACACCATCAAGGTGGTGATTGTTGACGAAATAATCGGCCACGCCATGCGTTGCGCGCCAATCTTATAGGCCTCGCGACGGTTTTTCCCCATGGCAATTTGCCGGTCGGCATATTCGGTGGTGACAATCACCCCATCAACAAGCATGCCAGCAACAAGAATCAATGAAAACAGAACAACGATATTCATCGTGATGCCAAGCGCATTTAGCGCCGTGATGCCAACAAAGAACGATCCGGGAATGGCAAGACCAACAAGGGTTGCATTGCGAAGCCCCAAAGTGGCAAGCACAACAACCATCACGATAATAACCGCTGCGCCAACATTATTCCCAAGGTCGCGAAGCAGATTGCGAACCTGTTTTGAATCATCAAATAAATAGCTGACTTTGACTTCGGGGCTGATTTGCGGGGCAGCCGCATCAATGATCGTACGCGCCGCCTCAACCACTTCAATGACGTTTGACCCCACCCGTTTGCGAACATCAAGAACAATGGCCTTTTCGCCATTGACCCGTGACCAGCCTTGCGCCTGCTGGAATGTCCGGCGCACAACAGCAACATCACCAAACCGGATGCTGTTTCCGTTCTTTGCCTTGATCGGCATATTAATCAGATCATCAACCGACTCCAAAATGCCTGGGACTTTGACCACAAGACGTCCACCGCCATCATCAATTGCACCGGCGGTCACAAGCTGGTTGTTGTTGCGAACAAGCTGGGTTACCGCTGCCGGGTCAAGCCCATAGGCTTCCATAGCCGCCGCATCGACCAGAATTTCCAAAACCTCTTTCCGGTCACCGCCAATATCGACTTTCAAAATACCCGGCAAGGCTTCGAGCCGGTCTTTGATCCGGCGTGCTGCCTGCACCATTTCGCGTTCAGGAACCGGCCCGTAAAGCGCTGCAGTCAAAACCGGAAATAGCGACAGGCTAACTTCGACCACTTTTGGTTCATCAGCATCAGGCGGCAAATCAGGTTTGGCGTCATCAACCGCCTTGCGTACATCGGCAATGGCTTTGTCAATATCCTCACCAGCGGCAAATTCCAGCGACACCGATCCATAGCCTTCGGCCGAAACCGAAGTCATTTTATCCAGCCCTTCGACCGAACGAAGCTGTTTTTCCAGCGGCTTGACCAAAAGCCGTTCAGCATCTTCAGGCGAAATGCCATCATAAGATACCGACACATAGGCCACGGGAATATCAATATCGGGTTTGGCTTCTTTGGGGATGCTAAAATAGGAAGAAACGCCAACGGCAAACAGCATCACCATAGCCACCAAAACGGCGCCTGCGCGTGAAAATGCCGCCTCGATGATTTGATTCATGATGCGCTCGCAAGCTTGTAATTGACCGCTCCGCCATCCTCGACAAAGCCCTGACCAACTGTCAGCAAAATGGCATCATCCGGCAGGCCAGATACAAATACGGTCTCCGCCCCTGCCCGAATAACCTCGACAGGCAATGTCACCGCCTTGCCATCAACGGCAATTTTGGCTGTTAACACACCATTTTCGGCAACTGATAAATGCGCTGGTGACATGGCAAACGCCTGCAAAATGCCAGCATCAATTGTTGCCTCGACACTCATTCCGGCGCGTAATTTACGGTCTTGGTTTGGCAGATCAATCGTCACATCAAATGTACGGGTTGCCGGATTTGATTTTGACGCAATTTTTGACACAGTTCCGTGACGCGATCCATTGCCCGCGATTTGCACTTTCACCTTGCTGGCAATTTTGATCCGGCTCACTTCATTTTGCGGAACCGCAACAACGACCGATAAAACATCGAGGCCAAGAATCGTTGCGGTGGCAGTATCGCGACGCACGCGCTCGCCCTTTTCGACATGCAGGGTTTCAAGAAGACCCGAGACCGGCGCAACAATCACCGTATCACTTAATTGTTCTTCGAGTTTCCGAAGATTGACCTTGGCCGTGGCATAGGCTGCCGCACGCTCGGCCTGTTCAAGCGGCGCACTGAAATTTTCCTTGGCAAGACGCTCGGTCACTTCGCGGCGGCGTTTGGCAACTTCAAGATTGGCCTTGGCAGCGTTGATCTGTTCGGCAAGCGTGCCTGTATCAAGCCGCACCAAAACATCGCCAGCGGCAACATCATTACCCTCGACCGCATTAAGCGAAATGATCTGTCCATCAGCCTTTGCCGAAACGGTCATTTCAAATTTGGCCTTGCTGACACCGCTTGCGCGAATAATGCGGGTGATTGGTTGATTCTTGACCTCGACAGCCGACACCAATAATCCATTTTCTGGCAATTCAGATTCGGTGGTTACCGCTGGCGCGGCAGTCACTGACGTGGCCGATGCCGAATCTTGTGATGCGGTGCCATCAGCCTTGCCAAACAAATCACCCGACAGCATCCAGCCAGCAACCGCCAGCGCGACCGCACCTGCCAACAGATAAGAGGATTTCGATTTCATTGTTAAAGCCTTGCTAGTTCCGCGACGCCCGCGCGAGTTAATCGATGAGGTTTATATAGGCATATTTTACCTTTATCGCAAGGTAACCAGCCTGAACCAAGCCGTCACCAACGGCTATTGCTAAACAGCTTTAAACAAGTTTTACCATCAATCTTGGTCTTATCAACTGGTTTGCGCTGTGAGGATTAGCTGGGCGGCTTTGTGCGCCAGCATGATCGTTGGCGCATTCAAATTGGCTGAGGTGATATTTGGAAACACCGAAGCATCAGCAACGCGCAGCCGATCAATGCCATGCACCCGCAATGACGAATCAACAACGGCATGCGCTGCATCTGGCCCCATGCGGCAAGTGCCACAGGGATGAAAAACCGTGCCGCTTCGTTCCCGAAAATCATCAATGATGGCCTGATCTGACATGGCCGATAATCCGGTTTCACACGGCGCTGCCAACAGCCCCTTTATTGTGGCGCTATCCTGCATCTTGCCAATCAAACGCGCCATCGCCACCACATCATCCAGATCACGCTGATCTGACAGGTAATTGCCATCAATGCGCGGCGGCTGCCGCCAATCAGGGCTCGTAATTTCAATCCGGCCAGTACTATAGGGACGACAGGCGTTAAAGCTGAAAATAAAGCCAGACTCACGATCAGGCAAAATGGGCCGACGCCCGCCTTGCGGGGCGGGGCGATAGGTGATTGGATTGATATAGATCTGCATATCGGGTCTTAGCGCGTTGGGTTTTGCACAAAGCAGCCCACCAAGCTGATTAACGCCAAGCGACAACGGGCCTTTTTTCTGCAAAAGATATTGCAGTCCAGCAAGCGCAACCCGCGGCCAACTGCCAAGAATGGCGTTCAGCGTTGGCTGGTTCGCCTTTTGGTAATAATTGATGCCAAGATGATCGGACAGATGCAGCCCGACATTTGGTTGATCTAGAACAGCATCAATGCCATGGCGTTGGCTGATCGCGCCCGAACCAATGCCGGATAATTGCAGAATTTGCGGCGAATTAACCGCGCCAGCCGACAAGATGATTTCACATGACGCCGCCAAACGGATCGCCCTGCCCTTTTGCATCACATGAACCGCGACAGCCCGGCCATTAGCAGTTTCGATACGCGTTGCCATTGAATCGGTCATGATGGTTAAATTTGGGCGGCCGCGGGCTGGCGCTAAAAAGGCTTGCGATGATGAACAACGCTGGCCTTTGCGGGTGGTGATGAAATAGGGATAGATGCCCTCACCATCCAATTGACAGGCAGCGTCATTTTGCAGCCCCATCTCATTTGCCATTGCAAAGAAATATGATTTTAGCGGGTGATATTCATCGGCAACATCACTAACCGTCAATTTTCCCATGCGTACGGGCTGCGTATCGGCGCGGATGACATCCTCAAACCCATCATAAACCGGCTTGATTGCATGATAGTTCCAACCCGGATTGCCTGCCGCCGCCCAATCATCATAATCGGCAGGTTGGCCATGATGATAGACAAGCGCATTGATCGAGCTTGACCCGCCAAGAATTTTGCCACGCGGCCAATATAGCTGGCGATTGCCAAGGCCAGTTTCAGGAATCGTATGATAAGCCCAATTGATCGTTTCATCATGGAAGGTCATGCCATAACCAATTGGGGTTTTGACCCAAAAGCGGTTATCAGTCGGCCCCGCCTCGATCAGCAGCACCTTGAATTTGCCGCTACTGCTAAGGCGGTTAGCAAGAACGCATCCCGCCGATCCAGCACCGATAATGATATAGTCGAAATCCACCATTGGCCGCACCTAATATGCTTGCAGCGGAAAAAGGGTTCCCGCCCGTTTCGCCCGATTATTCTGCGCAATCACTTTTTGGTGCTAGCAAAAAATCTTAGCAAAGCATTGGCTTGATTTAACCATGGTTGCAAATGGGAATGCAAAACAGGCGCAAGATAAATCAAATTAGTTAGACGCCGCCATGTGCCTTTGACCATTCACGCGGATTATTCAGAAAATCTTCGACAGCGGCCAATGTTTTCGGGTCAAATCTTTTTGAATCCTTGCATTCGGCAAGAACATCCCACCATGTCGCCAGATAGTGAAGGCTGATGCCATCTTCGGCAAGGCGGGCTGGTGTGTCTTTGAAAATATCGTAATAGAAAATCACGAATGTATGCGCGACCTCGGCACCGGCGGTGCGCATGGCCTCGACAAAATTCAGCTTGCTGCCGCCATCAGTTGTCAGATCTTCGACAAGCAAAATACGCTGCCCTTCAGAAATATCGCCTTCGATCCGCGCATCACGGCCAAAGCCTTTTGGCTTTTTGCGGACATATTGCATCGGCAGGTGGGTTCGCTCGGCAAGCCATGCTGCAAAAGGAATACCGGCTGTCTCGCCGCCTGCCAAGGCGTCAAGTGATTCATAGCCGATATCATTTAAAATGACCGTTGCGCCATAATCCATCATGGCCGAACGCATCCTTGGGAAAGAAATGATCTTGCGGCAATCAATATAGACCGGACTCATCATGCCAGAGGTCAGTTTAAATGGCTCATCCGCACGAAATAGAACCGCGTCAATTTCAAGAAGCATCCGTGCTACCGACCGGGCCATCGCAGCCTTGTCATAAACATGGTTGAAACCGTCACCTGCCATCGTCTTATCCTCGGTCTGTCTTTTTTAAAAATAGATCAACAAGCTGCATATCTTGGGTAAGACATGCAGCTTGTTTGTTGGAAAGGGATCATATCGGCTAATTTGCGGCTTGTCATTATGCCAGTAGATGCGGCGCACCAAATAAGCCGCACGCCATCATCCATCATGACTGGCCATAGCCCTTTAAGCGCGCGCCGCCCGCTTGCGCTCATGCGGGCAAAGATACATCTTGCGAAGCCGCAAATTCAGCGGCGTGACTTCAAGCAATTCATCTTCGTTGATATATGCCATCATCTGTTCAAGAGACATACGGCGCGGCGGCACAAGCTTGACAGCCTCATCTGTGCCAGATGAACGAACATTGGTAAGCTGTTTCCCTTTGAGGACATTAATTTCAAGATCGTTGTCACGGTTGTGTTCACCAACAATCATGCCCTGATATACCGGTGTCTGGGGCGTCACGAACATTTGCCCGCGATCCTGAAGATTGAACAAAGCATAGGCAACAGCAACCCCTGAGTCAGTCGAGATCAACGCGCCATTGCGACGGCTCTCTATAGGACCTTTGTGCGGCGCATAGGAGTCAAAAATGCGGTTTAAAACACCAGTGCCTCGTGTCTGGGTCAAAAACCGACTTTGATAGCCAATCAGACCACGCGACGGTGCGCGAAATACAAGACGGGTTTTCCCGGCACCAGCAGACCGCATATCGAGCATCTCCCCCTTGCGGCGGTTCAAACTGTCAACAACACCACTGGAGAACTCCTCATCAACATCAATCGTCACCTCTTCCATCGGCTCTAACCTCTGGCCAGACTCATCTTTTTGATATAAGACCTTGGGCCGCGAGACGGTCATTTCAAACCCTTCCCGGCGCATGGTTTCGATCAACACACCCAATTGCAATTCGCCGCGGCCACCAATCTCAAAAGAGTCCTTGCCGCCACTTTCGGCAAATGTGATCGCCACATTGGTTTCCGCTTCAGCCAAAAGCCTCTCACGAATGACAGTTGATGTCACTTTTTTGCCTTCGCGACCCGCTAACGGTGAGTCATTTACCATAATGGTAACTGACATCGTTGGTGGATCAATTGGCGTTGCCAACAATGGTGCGGTCACTTCAGGTGAGCAAATCGTATCTGCAACAGATGTTTTGGCCAAACCAGCAATGCAGATGATGTCTCCAGCTTGGACCTTGTCAACAGGAATACGGGATGCACCTTCAAATTTAAGAAGCTTAGTCAAACGGCCTGTTTCAATAACCTTGCCATCAAGGTTCAAACCCCGAACACTGTCATTGACTGAAGCACTGCCCTGCGCAACCCGCCCAACAAGGCAGCGGCCAAGATAGGGGTCAGCATCAAGCAAAGTTGCCAGCATCGCAAAAGGCGCGTCCTGATCGACTTGCGGTGGGCGAACATGCTCGAGAATAACATCAAGAAGCGGGTGCAAATTGTCACGCGGATCTTCCAGTTCACGAACACACCAACCACTGCGACCCGATGCATAGAGAATTGGAAAATCAAGCTGTTCTTCTGATGCATCAAGCGCAACAAACAGGTCAAACACTTCATTGACCACCTCTTCAGGGCGGCCATCGCTTCGGTCAATCTTGTTGATAATCACAATCGGGCGCAGCCCTTGCGCCAGAGCTTTGCCAAGAACAAATTTTGTCTGCGGCATTGGCCCTTCGGCAGCGTCGGTTAACAAAATCACCCCGTCAGCCATACTGAGAACGCGTTCAACTTCTCCACCAAAATCAGCGTGACCAGGCGTATCAATAATATTGATACGCACATCTTTCCAAGTAACAGATGTTGGTTTGGCAAGAATGGTGATGCCGCGTTCTTTTTCAAGATCACCTGAATCCATCAGCCGTTCATCGACCTGCTGGTTTTCGCGGAACATGCCGCTTTGTTTCATGATCGAATCAATTAGCGTTGTTTTGCCATGATCAACATGGGCAATGATGGCTATATTGCGTAGCTCTTGGGTCATATAATGTCTCTTGGGTTGGCGATTTCTATCCGCGCCGCATTCCTATAGCCAATGCGCCCGAATGGAAAGCATTATTTTACGAGGTGGCTTTATCATCGCTTTGCTCACGCGGTGCAAACAACCAGCCGGCAAGACGACAAGCAGGCCAGACAGCCAGCATTTGCGCCAGAATAAAAAACGGCATATCGCCCATAGCGATGCCCGAAAAGCTGTCGGTCAATGACCGGGCAATGGTAACAGCTGGATTGGCAAAGCTTGTTGAGGCGGTAAACCAATAGGCGGCGGTAATGTATAGTCCAACCATCCATGCCACCGCATCCGGTCGGTGCCTGATGCCACCAAAAATCACCATTAACAGGCCAAAAGTGGCAACCCATTCAGATCCATATTGATGAATCCCACTGCGAAGATGCGTTGCATCCTGCAATAATGGCGCGGCAAACATCCAATGCGCCAGCAAAGTGCCGCAAATGCCACCCGCAATCTGACAGATGATGTAAAAGACTGCCAGCCTACCAGACAATGCCCCTTCGAGGGCAAAGGCCGCGCTGACCGCCGGATTGAAATGCGCGCCTGATACCGGCCCAAGCATGGTGATTAGCACCACAAGAATGGCACCCGTTGCAATGGTATTGCCAAGCAATGCCAGCGCGACATTATTATTTGCCAATGTTTCGGCCATGATGCCCGAACCAACCACCGTCGCCACCAAGGCCAATGTTCCGAACCATTCGGCAAATAGGCGTTTTGATAGATCATCTCGGGTCATGATTGTCCTGCCTCGCTTTGGCCGATTGACCGCGCCAGATCACCAATTGTTTCGGCCGTGGGGTGGCCAGCGATCAAGGCACGAATTCTGCTGCTCATTTCTTCATAGGTGGTTTGAAAACCCGCAATAATCCTGTCATGACTGCCGTCAATGGCGGCAGGGTCGGCAACGCCCCAATGCGCCACCTGCGGATGGCCCGGCCAGACAGGACAGGTTTCGCCAGCCGCATTATCGCAAACCGTCACAATCAGATCCATCTTTGGCGCATCATCACCGGCAAAAACATCCCATCGTTTTGATGCGGCAAAATCAGCGTCAATATCATGGTCTTGAAGCACAATAAGCGCATAGGGATTTGGTGTGCCGGTCGGTTGTGAACCAGCCGAATAAGCACGAAATTGATCCTGACCCAATTTGCGTAAAACACCTTCGGCAATCAGTGACCGCGCCGAATTCCCCGTGCATAGAAATAGAACATGTAACGGCATGGATGACATTGTTTCCTCTTATGGGCATGATAGGTCTTGCCGCGAACAGCAACGATGCATAGCGTGTGAATATGACAAAAATGTTAAGAAAAGCCAATCTGCCAGAAAAAATATGTGCGAGCTGCGGCAGACCGTTTCAATGGCGCAAAAAATGGGCGCGTGACTGGGAACAGGTGCGCTATTGCTCGAAACGCTGTCAAGGCGTTAGCGCTATGCCGTCATCACGATTGCCGCAGGCCTGACGATATGGCTTTGCGGATCTCTGCCTCAAGCGTATTGCGAAACCGAGACCTGTCTTTGGCCGAAAAAGCCGCATTGGCACCTTTGCGGCCAGATTGCACCAAAAATGGATCAGCCGCCCGAATATCAGCCATCAAATCGCGGGTTGCCAGCTGGCCACCAATATTGGCACTGGTAAAGATATCGCCATTATGCCGGATTGCCGCCGCACCGTTGCCAAGCACCTTGGCCGCAAGCGGAATATCACCCGTGATTACGATATCGCCTTCATGCGCTTGATCGGCAATATATTTATCGGCCATATCGGCGCCTTCACTAACAATTACCAGCTCGACAAGCGGGTTTGCCGATGGCCGAATGCCCCCATTTGAAACAATCACAAGACGAAGCTGATGACGGCTGGTAATCTCTTCAGCTTCAGCTTTTACCGGACAAGCATCTGCATCAATATAGATGGTTGGCATTTTCATCCGCTCTTTCACATGACCCAAGGATGACAGGTTATCACGCAACGGCCAGTTGTTGGCTACTTGCCGAGTGCAACAACAGTTGCCTCAATCGCGGCCTGTTCGATCACTTCATTCACAAGGCTGTTTTTCAACACTTCGCCAATTGGCACTTCATCAATGAAAATACCAAAATCATCGCGGCCGAAAAGATTGGCCGGAACCCATGCAAACACTGGCCGATGCCCCTTTGGGGCGGTTCGTTCAATTTCATCCGACAAGGCTTCAGGGCCGTCAAATGCCGTTGTGACCGCAACCGCGACAAAAAATTTCTGTTTGCCTTCGCGTGCCACATCAACCGTAACTGGCATTGTCACCACAACATCACCCGCACCAGTCGCGCTGATATATTGGCCGAGAACGCCGTCATATTCATCAATAATCACCGCCAGCGGCACGAAATGCGCTGGCGCGTTTCTATCTTGATGTGATGCGCCGCGCTTTGTTGTCTTTGCCATGTTTTCAAACCTTGTTATTTGCCAATCCGGCAGATGCTAATCTGGTTGGCCTGTCATCACGCCGTCTAAAACGGTGATACAATATTCTGACGATCTTGCTAATGTTTTTATCGAGGCTTGGCAATCACCCCGGATTTCCACTCATCCAGATTGAAGAGCGTAGCCACTTCCGCGCACGGTGCGGATCAGATTTGGCAAAGGCGCATAACCTGCCTGATCAAGCGCCTTGCGAAGCCGGCTTAAATGAACGTCAACCGTACGTTCTTCGACATAGACACCATGCCCCCAAACCAGATCAAGAAGCTGGGATCGGCTAAACACCTGACCGGGTCGTTCAATCAAGATCGACAAAAGCTGATATTCCTTTGGCCCAAGCGCCACCCGAACGCCGCCACGAAACACTTCCATCCGGCTTGGGAATAGCTGTAAATCTTCGAATTCCAGAACATCATTCATCAATGCAGGACGGGATCGCCGCAAAAGTGCCTTGACCCGCGACACCAGTTCACGCGGTGAAAAGGGTTTCGACATATAATCATCAGCCCCGGTATCCAGCCCAAGCGTGCGGTCGCCTTCTTCACCGCGGGCGCTGAGAATGATGATTGGCAGTAATTTCGTATCGGCGCGTGACCGCAATATCCGGCAAAGTTCGATCCCTGACATATGCGGCATCATCCAGTCAAGAACCACCAGATCAGGGTGCCAATCCTCGATCATCGTCATCGCAGCCTCGCCATCGTGCGCCTGCGCAACGTCAAAACCGGCCTGCACCAGATTATAGGACAAAAGTTCCAGCTGGTTCGGCTCATCATCGGCAATCAGGATTTTTACCGGCATCACTCTCTATCTCAAAATCAGGTGCCAACGACCTTGCTGGTTTTATCGGCTTTTGGCCGGTCTTCGTCAGGCATCGCACCTTCAACAAGGAAATGCACCTGTTCGGCGATGCCAGTCGCATAATCGCCAATCCGTTCAATATTTTTGGCGATAAACAAAAGATGCGCACCCGTGCCAACCATATTCGGGTTGCGCGACATCGAGGCCAAGACCTCTTTATGGAATGCGGTATGCATATGATCCACCTCGATATCACGGCGCCAAACGGCAAGCGCCATTTCCGCATCGCGATTTTGATAGGACTTCATTGCATCCCGCACCATTTCCTGTGTTACCTGACCCATACGGCCAATATTCACACCCGGAATATTTTCATTGCCAGCGGTCATAATCACCTTGGTTCGGTTAGCGATATTGCGGGCATAATCACCCATGCGCTCAAGAATCGTTGCCACTTTCAACGCCACCAGAACATAGCGCAAATCCTTGGCACGCGGCGAGCGGATTGCAATGACCTCAATCGCCTTTTCATTGATTTCGGCCTCAAGCGCATCAAGCGCGGCATCGCCTTTAATGACCTTATCAAGATTGGCTTGATTTTGCATTGCCAGCCCTTCGATAGCGCCTTCAAACTGTTGGCATGCCAAATCGCCAAGCTGTTGCAATGCGTCATTCAGGATCATCAAATCCTGATCAAAAGCCGAGCTGATATGTTTTTGTGTATCCATGATTTTTCCTAACCAATTTTACCAGAGATATAGGCTTCGGTCTGTTCGTTTTTCGGCAAGGTAAACACGTCTTTGGTATCGCCATATTCAACCAGCGTTCCAAGATGGAAATAGGCGGTTTTCTGCGACACCCTTGCCGCTTGCTGCATCGAATGGGTGACAATCAGAATGGTAAAGCGTTGCTGCAATTCACTGATCAATTCCTCAATCACCGAGGTGGCAATCGGATCAAGCGCCGAACAAGGCTCATCCATCAACAGAACATCCGGCCCAACCGCAATCGCCCGCGCGATGCAAAGCCGCTGTTGCTGGCCACCCGAAAGGCCGGTTGCCTGATCGGCGAGCCGGTCGGCGACCTCAACCCAAAGACCTGCTTTTTTCAGACTGTCTTCAACCATGTCATCAAGCTCGGTTTTGCTTTGCGCCAGCCCATGAATGCGCGGCCCATAAGCCACATTTTCAAAAATTGTTTTGGGAAAGGGGTTTGGTTTTTGAAACACCATACCAATGCGCGCCCGAAGCAAAACCGGATCGGTTTGCGGGCTGTTCACATCAACATCACCCATCATGATCGACCCTTCGACACGGCAGCTGGGGATGACATCATTCATGCGGTTAAAACAGCGCAGAAAGGTTGATTTGCCGCAACCTGACGGGCCAATAAATGCCGTTACCGACCGATCTTCAATATCAATCGACACATTGTTCAAGGCTTGTTTTTCGCCATAAAACACATTGACATCTTTGGCCTGAATTTTGATGGCATTTGCCATATCCACGACTGTATCCATCGAATTTGTTACCACTTCTTCTCAAATTTCCGGCGCAATAGAACCGCCGAAATATTCATTGTAATCAAAAAGGTCAAAAGCACCATAATTGCCAGTGATGACCGTTCGTAAAAAGCGCGTTCGGCACTATCTGACCAGATGTAAATCTGTACCGGCAATGCCGTTGCCGGATCAGTTAGGGTGGCTGGCACATCAACGATGAAGGCAACCATGCCAATCATGATCAGCGGTGCGGTTTCACCAAGCGCCTGCGCGATACCAATGATGGTTCCGGTCAAAATCCCCGGCGCAGCAAGCGGCAAAATATGATCAATTGCGGCCTGCATACGTGATGCACCAAGCCCAAGCGCAGCATCACGGATCGAGGTTGGCACCGCACGAATTGACGCGCGTGTGGCAATGATAATGGTCGGCAAGGTCATCAGCGCCAGCACCATCCCGCCAACCAGCGGGGCTGATCGCGGCATGCCAAAAAACCCAAGAAAGACCGCAAGCCCCAAAAGGCCAAAAACGATTGACGGTACCGCTGCCAGATTATTGATATTCACTTCGATAAAATCGGTCACGCGGCCAGGCGGGGCAAAATATTCCAAATAGACAGCCGCCATAACAGCCAGTGGCAAAGCCAGCAAAACCGTCACGAATAATGCCATTGCAGATCCAACCGTCGCACCAAGGACGCCAGCGCTTTCCGGCTCACGCGAATCTGCCGCGGTGAAAAATGTATCATTAAACACAAGCCGGATACGATCATCCGCAACAAGATTATCAATCCAGCCAATTTGCTGATCGGATAACCGGCGCTGGGATTCATCAAGGGTGCGGTCAAGCCGGCCCTTCATCAGCATATCGACATCATCCGATGTTTTGATCCACAGCTTTGTCTCACCTACGGGGATAGACCCCTTTGCTTCGATTTGACGGCGAAGGTCATAGCCAGCATTTTTTGACAGAATCTCACCAAGCGCACGCTGGTCAAGCATCGCCGTTACATCTGGAAATTCGGCACGAAACGCTTTTTTGATCAGGCCGTTCCAGTTAAAATTACGCGCCTTTACCGGATCAATTGCGCCATCGTCATCCTGCAGTTTTTCCGCTGGAATGGTCAGGGCAATCTGCAATTCGGTCTGCTGGATTGCGGTATAGCCATTGCTGATGATCGTTGTCAGCAGGATCGCGAGAAAGCTGATCGCCGTCACAATCGCCATAATGCCATAGGTTTTCAGCCGCCGTGATGCGGCATGACGTTTTTTCAAGCCTTGCGCAATTTTTTCAAATCGCGCTTGGGTTTCGGCATCAGGCTGGATCATTTCGATAGGGTTATTCATAACGTTGTCCTAACCTGCGTGACGCGGTCAGCGCGGCAACATTCAGCAGCAAAGTAATCACAAACAAGGTCATGCCAAGCGCAAAGGCCGATAATGTTTTCACCGAGTCAAATTCGTTATCACCGGTCAAAAGCATGACAATCTGCACGGTGACAGTGGTCACGGATTCAAGCGGGTTGATCGTCATGTTTGCCGCAACACCTGCCGCCATGACCACAATCATGGTTTCGCCAATCGCCCGGCTGATGGCCAATAAAAAGGCACCGACAAGGCCGGGGAACGCGGCTGGCAAAACAACCCTAATGATGGTTTCGCCCCGCGTGCTTCCCAACCCATAAGCACCATCGCGCAATGATTGCGGCACCGCCGTAATCACATCATCCGATAATGAGGAAATAAACGGAATGATCATGATTCCCATCACGCCGCCAGCGGCAAGCGCACTTTGCGATGACACATCAAGCCCGACAAACAATCCAAGATCGCGGAAAAAAGGAGCCGCCGTTAGCGCCGCAAAAAACCCGTAAACAACGGTTGGCACACCGGCCAGAACCTCAAGCGTTGGTTTGACAATATTACGCACCCGCCGCGAGGCAAATTCAGATGTATAGATGGCTGAAAACAATCCGATCGGCACCGCCACCGCCATCGCAATTACCGCCACCAGCAAGGTGCCAGCCATCACCGGAACCATGCCAAATGACCCTGTTGATCCGGCCACAAATTCGTCTGCAGCCGCAGCGTCACCCGGGCGAAGCGCGGTCATTGGCGACCAATGCGTGCCAAAGAAAAAATCAAACAGCGAAATTTCGCGGAAAAACCGAACGGCCTCGAACAGCAGTGACGCCACGATGCCAATCGTTGTCAGAATTGCCACAACTGCCGATAAAAAGAATAAGCGGCGTAAAAATGCCTCGCACAGCACGCGGGCGCGCAATTCGGGCGACACCCGCCGGAAGGCATAGAAAAAGCCGACACACATCACCGCCGCCAAAGTCAGGCTACGGGCGCGGTCAGCCGAGGCCTGCGCGGCACGAAGCAATTCGGCCTGCGCAGCCATCACCGCGTCAGGTGCTTTGATATAGCCTGAAGCGATATTGACAAGCTGTGCCATTTTCAAATTCAGGAATGAGTCCGGCAGGTTCGGATAGGCGGCGACCATCCGCGCCTTGGCCGCGCTTGTCAGCATCGGATCAGCGGCAAACATCCAGATCAACGCCAGTAAAATTGCCGGCACCAGAACCCATAAAGATACATAGAATCCGTAATATTGATTTAGCGAGTGCGATTTGGTCTGGCTGGCAATAGCTTGTTTGCGAACGCGTCCAGTCGCCAGATAAAATGACAGAAATGCGGCCGCAATTGTCGCCGCAAAAACCACAAGGTTCGGTGAAAGAAAATCACTCATACTGCCCTACATAACCTAAAATCAAACATGCCTTTTCCGGCGCCTACCCTATTTTACAATACCCGCATTGCCATCTAGACCCTGGGTCATTGACGGCAGGCAAGCGTCTATCTTTGCCTAGCATGCCAATGGTCAAAACAAAAGACATGCCACAAACTGAAACATCGTTTGTGGCATGCCGTTTTTATTTTAGGCTTTGCCTAGAGCGCGTCGCGCGCCGCAACCTGCTTGGCAAAATCATCTTCTGATAGAGGCACCAGACCCGCTGGGAACAGATAGCCATCAAGTCCCATCGCTTTTTCCGAAACAAATTCATTGATGAATTCTTTCAAACCCGGAATCACGCCAACATGTGCTTTTTTCACATAGAAAAACAGCGGGCGTGCTGCCGGATATTTGTATGAGGCAACATTTTCAAAATTCAGCTCAACACCATCAAGAAGGGCGGCCTGCACCTTGTCGCGATTCTGATCAAAGAATGAATAGCCGAACACACCAAACATATTCTGGTCAGCGACAAGCTTTTCAATGATCAGTGAATCATTTTCACCAACTTCAATGGCGGCACCATCCTCGCGCAGCTTTTTATATCCGCTTCCGTCAAGCCCAAGCTTTTTCCAGCCATGTTTCATGAATAATTCGCCCATCGCATCACGGGTGCCTGAGGTTGGCGGAGGAACCATGATTGAAACTGGAATATTTGGCAAACCGGCAAGATCGCCGCCAATCCGTTTGGCGGTATAGGCATCAACATCGGCCCAAGTCTTTAGCTGGTTCGGGGTTGCATCTGATGCGCCATCGGCCTGAAATGGCAATTCAGCGGCCAATGCGGCGGCAACATGTGCAATTGAAATCTTGAAATGCTGTCCCTTTAGGCTGTTGGCAAAAGCGATTCCATCATTGCCAACGATAAATTCTTGAAAAGCGACACCAGCGTCAGCACACATCTTGGCTTCTTTGCTTTTGATTGCGCGCGATGCATTGGTTACATCGGGATATTCAACACCAATCCCTTTACAGAACAGCTTCATGCCGCCGCCAGTTCCAGTGGATTCAATAACCGGTGTTTTAAAACCGCTTGATTGACCGAATTTTTCGGCGGCGATCGTTGAAAACGGATAGACAGTTGACGAGCCGACAATTGAAATCTGGTCTCTTGCTTGCGCTGCGGTTGACAGGGCAAGGCTGGCAATCATGCCTGCAATCAAAGGGGTAAAACGCATCTCATTCTCCTACATTCACAATCCGTCAAACGATCCATATCGTCTGATCGCGTTCAGATTTAGCGAGTGACTGCGACAGTTAAATGACAGCGATGTTACAGTTTTATGACAAAGTCGGTTTTTTTGAAAATTTAGTGCCGATTAGCAGCATGATCGGGGCGTTAAACGGAGATCATCACTGCGGGATCATCACTGCGGGATCACCACAGGTGCCAGCGGCAAATCAACCGAAAATTTTGTTGTTTCACCAAGCGTGCTGGTGATTGACAGGCTGCCGCGATGCCGGTTGACGATATGTTTCACAATGGCAAGCCCAAGACCCGTACCGCCAATCTGGCGTGATCGGGCTTTATCAACACGGTAAAAACGTTCGGTCAAGCGTGGCAGATGGCGTTCTTCGATTCCCTCACCAAAATTGGTAACGTCAATACGCACATGACGCGGTGCCACCATGGTGATGGCAAGCGTAATATCACTGCCATCAAACCCGTATTTGATCGCATTTTCCAAAAGATTAACAAACACTTCGGTAATCTCATCATGTTTGCCGAAAATCACCGGCGGCGCGGCGTGCGATTGTGCATCATCGGACTGGGTGATTTTGATATTCATATTCTTTTTCATCGCGCGACCAATCATGCTATCGCCGACCGAATGCAGCAATTCAGCTAGATTCACCCGATTGTCGGGAATGATATGTTCATCCACCTCGACGCGCGATAATGACAATAGATCATCAATCAGCCGCGACATGCGTTTGGCTTCTTCATCCATGATCGTCAAGAACCGCGTCCGCATCGCCGGATCGGGCACTTCATCCGACAGCATGGTTTCAACAAAGCCAGCAAGGCTGGTGAGCGGCGAGCGTAATTCATGGCTGACATTGGCAACGAAATCACGCCGCACCTTTTCCAGATTGCGTTGCAGGGTCATATCCAGAAACAATAGCGCAACCGATTGATCGCCAATCCGCTGCAGACGCATTCGAAATTCGCGCTGTATGATATTGGTTGGCTCATAGCGCATTTCGCACCGCTTGGCACCATCCGCAGCCTTGGCAAACAAGTCACCAATATTGGGGTGATTGATCACATCAAAGATCATCTGTCCGGTCAGATTTTCGCCAAACCAGCGCACCGCCGCCGGATTTGCCGACCGGATAACCCCATCAAGATTAGTCAGGATCAACCCATCATCAAGCATGTCACCAATCTGGCTGATAGGCGATTGCGTATGGCTATCTTGTGACATGATCATTTCTCATTTGGTGTTGGGCCGGGGGTATTGGACGGGTCATCAACAAGCCACAAAAACCTAGTCATAAATCACTTCGGTACTGCAATTTGCCGATGCTGCAAAATCAACGAACCGTCGCTGGCAATGCGAATCAAACAGGCCGCGCGCCGATGGATCAATATGCAACCGCATCACATCTGGCTGGCATTCAAGCCGGATATTTTTCAGATAATCGCATGTTCCGGCACTAAAAATCAGCGCAAAGCGCAAGGCAAGCCCCACGGTTAACGCCTCGGCACGCCGTTTCGTGCGAAGCAGGCTATCCATTTCTTCAGGGTGCGGCTTGTTCTGCTTTAGCCCAACATAGCGGTGATACAGCACCGTTGCCAACCAGATACGTTCCTTATGCGTCATGCAATTCACTGGCAGGCCAAGCACTCGCCGTGCGGCAAGATCACCGCGCATATCGCTATGTTCGTGCCAACACATATCAGCAAGATTACAGGCCACATCAAGCAGCCGCGCAAAGCTAGGTTTGCGGCCAATCGTCAATGGCTGCAAAAACTGTTTCAGCGCATCCGACACACCAACAAACCGGCCGCTGGCGCCAGCAATTTCCTGACTGATCGCCACCAGAAAATCGGCTCTTTGGGTTTCGTTCAACTCATTGATGGCAACAACGCCATCACGAATGCTGGTGCCGCTGACAATCACCCGGCGCACTGCCGCAATATCAACCAGCGCCCGAATGATTTTTGCCGCCATTGGCATGGTGCTTCGCCGCGCCATCGGCACACCGTCAAGCGCTGGATTGGGCTGGATAAAATCATCACATAGCGTCATTACCATATCGCTGCTGATCTTGAGACCATGAAGCACTGGAAGGGGATAATCCTCGCGTTCGATAAAGGCAGAACCAAGCGCTCTAAAACTACCGCCAACGCCGAATAGCTGTTTGGCTGCAAAGCTTTTGATCCAGCCAATTTGCGTGAATGCTGCAATGATTTCGGCCTCATCGGCATTTGACAAATGGCCATAATTCAAACTGACCGAATGCCGAATCTCGCCTTTTTTCAATGCCACAATTTCGATACTGCCACCCCCAAGATCGGCGACCAACCCACTCGCCTCAGGCACATTCAAGGTCAGGCCACGCGCCACATGGGCTGCTTCTTCTTGTTGCGACAAAACCTGAATCGGCTGGCCAAGAATAATCTCGGCAGGACGGCGAAATTCATCACCATTGCCAGCCCGTCGAACCGCCGCGGTTGCTACCGGATAACAGCTATCAACCTTCATCGCACGAATGATGGCGGCAAACCGCGCCAAGGTTTCAAGAGCAACCGCAATACGGTCACTGGCAAGCATGCCGGTTTCATCAAGCCCCGCACCAAGCCGGCAATTTGATCGCTCGTCAAATAATGGTGCCGGATAAGCACCATTCTTAC
>ENA-OQVM01002634-OQVM01002634.1-marine-metagenome-genome-assembly--contig:-NODE-2634-length-20620-cov-8.432605_pt1 | contig 20620 bp, 20 predicted proteins | sample MGYA00237776_ERZ505498 | MGnify/ENA primary metagenome ERZ505498 (study PRJEB26159, sample SAMN06265151) | marine metagenome | isolation source: Helgoland LTER site | place: Germany:Helgoland, sampling... | reverse complement strand
CCCGATTGCAGGGCCAGAATATCCTTGTTTTCTTCGAGTGGAACAATCCAGCGGTTCACAAGCGTTTGCGGCGGTTCCGCCTGACGGCCAAGGTCGTCCACGATAAAGATGCCGCCGGTCGATTTGAGCTGCAGTGGCGCCTGATAGGTCCGGGCCGTTGGGTTATAGACAAGGTCCAGCATCGACAGTGACAATTCACCACCGGTGATTACTGTGGGCCGTTCACAACGGACATAGCGTGTGTCAAAGCGCCCGGATGTACGGCGCAGGCTGTTGGGGTCATCAACATCATCTTCGGCAGCGCTATGCACAATTGGATCATAAACGGTGATCACCTGACCGGAATACTCAATCGCGCGTGGGACATAGATCTTGTCGCCCAACGCATCACGGATACCGTTCGAAATTGATGATTTACCGTTGCCCGGAGGGCCATACATGAGGATCGAACGGCCGGCACTAACAGCAGGGCCAAGGTTGGACAAAAGATCCTCAGGCAGAACAAGATGCCCCATCGCCGTTTGCAGCTGATCGCGTGTTAGCTGGATGTTGCGGATTGATTGGCGCTGAATTTGCTGGCGGTAGATATCGAGTGGTACAGGCATCGCCCCATAGTATTCAGACTGCCCCAGAGCATCGAGCGCGCGGGCGCGGCCAGCGTCGGTCAACTGATAGCCCATTTCGTTGCCGCTATTGGCGTTCAGCGTACCCGTTGCTTCGAGCAAGAGCTGGCCACGAGCCATATCCACAAGTTCTTGTGTTACGGGCACTGGCAAACAAATTGCCCGGCTGATGGCTGAAACCAAGTCCAGGTTCATACGGAACATTGTCTTGATCAAAATATCGCGCATCATGGACAATGGCAAAAGCATGCCTTCGATGCTGCGCGGCGCCGGTGGCGCCATAACACTAGTTGTTTGCACGTTCATATCGGGTCCCGCCCATCACAAATAAATCCATAGCTGATGAATCAGCCGCGTTCGTGTTAACTGTACCAGTAACTATGGCAAAATAGTGAACAAACATGTGCCTGGGCAAGGCATTGTAGGTCAGCTCAAAGATAAACGGCAGCAAACACCAGATATAGTAGGAGTGTCATGCTCAGCGGGAAACCTTTCGGAAAATACCAGCCAGCATGCCAGCTTTTCCAGTCTTGCACCGGACGCTTCAACGGGGTGAATCGGAATACGCTATGGACGACCAATGCGGCAATCAGGCTGGCTGCGAAAATTCTCAGGATCACTTCGATATCAGCGATCACGAAGAAAGGGGCCATTGCGGCGATAAGCTTTGCATCACCGCCACCCATCAAGCGCAGTCGCCAAAGCAACATAGAAACCACGAGCGCAATCGGAAAATGCAGCCATTGCCACAGGTACATTTGAAAACCAAAAGCGAATGGCCCTAGAAGGCCATAGGCGATCATCACGGCCAATACCGATTTATTCGTGATCTTCATCTCGCGCATGTCGTTCCACGAGATGAAGATAGCAAGAGGAACGACAGCCGGTAGAAACCAGTAGGCTGCTTGTGCTGTAATCCCCATCGTCGCTTAATTCACCGCATTTGCTTCAAGCGCTTCTAATGCGCGGGCGGCTTCTTCGAAGTATTGAGGATGCGTATTGATGGCATCGTTCAGCAAAGATTTGCCCATAGTGACATCGTTCTGCTTGATGGCAGCCAGAGCCATCGTGTGCATCAGTTGCGCGCGTTCGGTCTGGGTCATCGGGACAACGGGCAGCGTGTAATTTCGCTGCGCACCCCGCGCCAGAACAAGGTTGTTCTTGGCTGTGAACATATTTGGGTTAAACCGAAGAGCGTCGATGAAAAGTCGCTCTGCCGCCGGGTAATCACCGCGCGTCAGCTTTGAAAAACCCCAGTTGTTATAAACCGTTGCAGGACGCGTTGTCAGGCCAGCGGCAGTCTCATAGAAACTATCGGCCTTTTCCCATTGTTGGCGGCTGTCTGCGACCATCGCTTCGATGCGGTAGCGCTGAAAGCTTTCAAAGGTCGGTGGAATCGTATTCAGTGTAGCTGCTGCTCCGTCCCATTGATTGGCACGGACGAATGCGCTCGCCAACTCGACACGATCTGTGTTGTTGGCTTCTTCATTCGCAACGACTGTCTGCCAAGCGGCAATTGCTTCTGGTGCGCGCCTTGCACGCACAAGCGACTTCGCCAGTCCGCGTTCTAAATCGATACGCCCAGGATCGTTTGCGCTTGCGCTGGCAAAATATCGAACCGCCTCGTCCGGGTCACCTACGGTCAACATTACGTCATTGAGGTTGCTTTCATCGACGACGTTGATGTCTTGAAGTGCGCGCTCTACTTCAGCCTCGCCTGATTGCTCGCACGCTGACAGGCCAATGGCCGCCGCGCAAAGCGTCAATAATATTGGGTGGCGCATGTTTCTGCGTCCTTTTGCTGCTTTTGCCTATAGGTCCGACATCAATACGAAGTCACCTGCACCGCGTCGGATCAGATTAAAGTTCTGATTTTCTTGATCGCCATTATTGCTGGGATTTTCCAATTTTGCGAGCGCTAAGCGCAGATTGTCCCGAATTTCATCGGAATTCCCGCTATCAGCGGCAAAAGCACGCCGAAAAACCTCACTGGCTTCGCCAATCTGACCCTTTTCCATTAAGATGACACCCAAATTATTCCAAGCGGGTGGGAAAGAGGGGTCTTCTTCAACCGCGCGACGCAACCAGCGCTCTGCCTGCCCCAAGCGTCCAAGGTTCAGGTTTGCAGATCCAATGGCCGACATTGTGTCGACGTTTAAGCCCTGTTGGGCCGCGGCACGGTTGTAGGCCTTCAGCGCAAGTTCAAATTCACCTGCATCCATCAAGCGGTGTCCAACCTGCAGGCCGTCAGCCCCGTTTCCGCTCGCAACGCCCGGTGCAAAAACGCCATCCGCCGAACGATTGAGGCCGCCTGAGGTACAGGCGGCCAGAACAACTAAGATAAGGCCAATAAATGCCGGCCTGATGCCCATGTTAGATTAGCCTCCACCAAGATTGACAGCGATCGCATAAATCGATGGGCCAATCAGCATGGCCATCAACGGCGGAACCGTCAACATCATAGTCGCAAGTGTCATCTTCGTCGGAAGTTTGTTTGCCGCTTCCTCGGCGCGCATCACGCGTTTGTCGCGCATCTCAGCGGCGTAGACGCGAAGCGCATCAGAGATTGACGTACCGAATTGTGCGGACTGCACAAGAACGGTGACAAAGCTTGATACATCTGGAACGCCACAGCGTTCGGCCATATCCTTTAAGACTGAGTTCTTGTCTTTACCTGCTTTTGCCTCTTGGCTGACGATTTCAAATTCGTCCGCTAGGTCAGGGAAACCCGCTTTCAGCTCACGGGCGACACGGATGATGGACTGGTCAAGCGACTGGCCGGCTTCCACGCAGACAAGCATCATATCGAGGCTATCTGGAAAGCCGTTTGTAATGGCCTCTTGGCGCATCTGTTGACGGCGTGTAACCCAGTATTTCGGTAAAACATAGCCAGCGGCTCCGGGTATCATGATCCACATAACAAGTTGCGATGCGGTAGGTTCGATTTGCGCCATCTGAATGAGTGTATAAGCGCCGCCACACAAAAGGCCGAACAATCCCAGTGAGAATTGTAAGAAGTTGTAAATCCGTACGGCGTTGCTGCTGCGATATCCCGCCTGCACCAACTTGAGCTTGATAGCAGAGTATTCTTCCGCGTTTTGGGGTTCGAGAAAGTTCGAGTATTTCTCAAGTTTATCTTTGTTTGCAGAAGAACGCAGTCTGTCCTTCTTCTTTTTGTCCAGACTGGGATCACGGTTCGCCGTCTTGATTTTGTCTAGGGGATCCACTTCCTTTTTGAGAAGGATTGGAAGCGTAATCAGGATCAGGAATACACCAAGCAGTCCAACGACCATCAGCGGGCCAAACGGCCCCAAGAGGTCAGTGATCATCGTTTGAATTTCTTCCATCGTGACCTCCTATACTTTGATGTTCACAAGCGAGCGCATCACAATGATGTTCAACACTAGGAACGCAACCACAATCAAAACCGCAGGAATAAAGAGCGGGCTGAGCATGACTTCGTCATAATAGTCCGGCTTTACCAGATTGATACCAAGCAGGGCAACGATAGGGAATGCAGACAACAGGTTACCAGACCATTTCGCCTCGGCAGTAATGGCCGCCACACGACGAAACAGGCGAAAGCGTGCCCGGATCACTTTGGCAAGGCCATCCAGAATCTCTGCAAGGTTACCGCCAGATGTTTGTTGGATCGTCACCGCGACCGCAAGAAAGCGCATGTCTTGGTTGTCCAAACGCTCTGCCATCGATTTGAGCGTTTCTCCCATGTCCCGGCCATAAGCGGCTTCGTCCGAAATCATCCCCATTTCGGTACCAAGCGGGTCAGGTACCTCGCGCGCAACGATAGAAACGGCAGAAGAAAATGGGTGACCAACACGCAAGGAACGCACCATAAGCTCCACCGCTTCCGGTAACTGCTCGGCCAGCATACTCATCCGTTTATTAGCTTTACCATTGACCCAAACATAGACACCGCCGATGCCCATCAGGACAGCGACCACAATACGGATAGGGGCACCGACTTCTGTCATGAAAGTCAATAGTGCAAAGGATACAACGCTTAGAACGCCCATCATGATTATCAGTTGCACAGGCGTAAACGCGATATTCGCTTTCTGCGCGCGGTCAGCCAGCAAAGAGTATACGGGGATACTCTGAGACTTCATATGTTGGGTCATCTCCTTGCGGAGTTGATCCAAGACCTGTTCGCGGCTGCCGCCTTTGTCGAGCATATCGAGGCGGCGGTTAACTTTGCCGTCCATGCTGATCGACTTGCCAAAGATGACAAGATAAGCGCCCTGCACCAGCGCCAGCACAGCAATAAAGATCAAAATATAGATGACTGGTTCAGCTGAAATCATTCTGTTTACTCCGCGACCATCGGTTCAAAGATGGCAGGTGGCAGGTCGTAACCCCAAAGCTTGAACCGCTCCGAGAAGTGGCTACGCACACCAGTTGCTGTAAAATGGCCAATGATTTTGTTGTCTGGTGTCAGTCCGACACGCTGGTAACGGAAAATCTCTTGCATCGAGATCACGTCACCTTCCATGCCAGTAATTTCGGTGATCGAGACCATCCGGCGCGAACCGTCCTGCAAACGCGATGCCTGCACGATCAAGTTCACAGCCGATGAAATCTGGCTCCGCATCGCTTTGATAGGCATTTCGATACCGGCCATCGCGATCATGTTTTCAAGGCGCGAGACCCCATCGCGGGCAGAGTTGGCGTGGATCGTTGTCATTGATCCATCATGGCCGGTGTTCATGGCCTGCAACATATCGATAACTTCATCGCCACGTGTCTCACCCACGATGATGCGGTCAGGACGCATACGCAGGGCGTTCTTTAGACAGTCCCGCTGGGACACGCCGCCTTTGCCTTCAACGTTCGGTGGGCGGCTTTCCATTCGGCCAACGTGTGTCTGCTGCAGCTGAAGTTCTGCCGTGTCCTCGATCGTCAGAATGCGTTCGTCATCGTCAATAAAGCCCGAAAGCGCGTTCAGCGTTGTTGTCTTACCAGAACCAGTACCACCCGACACAATGACGTTGAGGCGGGTCGAAACAGCGGCCTGTAGATATGCTGCCATCTCTTCTGTGAAGGCGCCGAACTTGACCAGTTCCTCAATGCCAAGCTTGTCTTTCTTAAACTTACGAATGGAAACGAGGGATCCATCCACCGCAATGGGCGGGACCATGGCGTTGAAACGCGAACCATCGGCCAGGCGGGCGTCAACATAAGGGTTGGATTCGTCGACACGACGACCAACAGCAGATACAATCTTGTCGATGATGCGCAAAAGGTGGCGTTCATCTTTGAACGTAATGTCAGTCAGTTCCAACTTGCCGTCGCGTTCCACAAAGATCTGTTGTGGACCGTTCACAAGGATATCGTTGACGCTTTCGTCCTTCAGCAACGTCTCCAGCGGGCCAAGGCCTGTCACCTCAAAGAAAAGGTCTTGGCTCAGTGTTTGCCGCTCATCACGGTTCAGCACGATTCCCATGTCTTCGAGGGTTTCGTTGGCAATGGCGTTGATCTCAGACCGCAGCTCCTGCTCGGACGCGCTTTCAAGAGCAGCAAGGTTCAAATTGTCTAAAAGCGCTTTGTGCAGCTCAAGCTTGATTTCGCCCAAACGTTCCTTGCGGCGTTTTTCCTTATCCATTGCAGCAGGCTCGCCAGCGCGACGGGCAGGGGCAGCCTTTACAAGCGGTGCGCGTGCTTCTTCTGGCTGGGCGGCAACGACAGCCGCGACATCAATTTTCGACGACGCGGCCGGGGCGCCAGCATCCTTTGGCAATGTAGGTTTTTTATATTTTGAGAACATAGCGTTACCTCTTAAGCATTCGCTTCGGCTGCGTCGGCTTTGTTAATATCATGGATAGACTTCGCGAGTTTCAATATTTCTTTGCGAAGTGCGTTCTTTGGAATGGTTTCGGACATTGGGGCGCCGTGGTCAGCCGCTTGCATAACGGGCTTACCGCCGTCGGGCAGCAGAACCTCTACAGAGATGCCAAGGTTTTCTGAAAGGCGTTTAACTCGGCTTTTTCCGTTCAAATCAGTAAAGCCGGGCGCGCGATTCATCACAAAGCGGATCTTTTCAAAGGGAAGGTCCTCTGACTGTAATGCACGCTTTAGTCGCAAGGTGTTCTGTGCAGAGCGCATATCGAGCTCAATCATTGCAAAGTAGACATGTGCCAGCTCAAGCACGGTCTGTGACCACTCGATCATGGTTGATGGCATGTCGATGATCACGTAGTCGAAATTGCTCCGCGCCATTTCGATGACGCGTGTAATGTCTTCGGGCGTAATCATGTCCAACGGAATCATATCAGTCGGAGCGGTCAGCACGTGCAGCTTGTCGCCATATGTCAACAAGGCCTGCATAAAGGATTCTTGATCCATAGATTCCGTGTCAGTAAGCATTTCAAGGACAGCTTCGCGGCGTGGAAGATCCAGATAAGTTGACGCTGTACCAAACTGGAAATCTAAGTCCAAGAGACACACCTTCGGCGGGTCTTCCTTTTCAATATTGGCCAATTCCCATGCCATATTCACGGCCATCATTGTGGCACCTGTCCCGCCAGCAACTCCGTGGATTGGAATCACAACACCGGAACGATCACCCGTTGCTTTGAAAGTTTTGCCAGCAGCGGGAGCTTCGGGAACTTCTTGTTTGGTCAGAACCCGCTCAATCGCGCGTGCAAGTTCGTTTTCCGGCAGAGGGTAGGGGACGAATTCGTCGCCGCCTTCACGTAAGAGCTGGTGCAGCGCTGTCGGGCTGACGTCTTCAGCGATCAATATCACCTTAATACCAGCGGTTTTTGCCGCGGTAATCACTTCGGTGATGGCTGGAAGATTGTCCTCATCCTCGACGTCCATCGCGATCGTGACAAACTGCAAGCTTTTTGCATCCGGTTGAGAGAGGAATGCCGCAGCATCATCAAAACTGAGATCACCCCAAGCGTCACCCAATGCAGCTTCCATGTCTTCGATCAGCAGATCAAAGTTTTGAACGTCCCTGCTGATAGTGCAGGCAACAATCTGTGAAGGATCGTTTTGGACGACCGGACTTGTATTCATTTGTGAGATGTCCCCATCACTTTAACCATTACCAACATAAGCCACCCGATGCGGCAAGCCTAGCACAACAAACAAGAACGCAGACCACACAGCGGCATCACACTCATGTTTTGAATATTGGCGGGAATTTTGTCCATAATAGGACCAAAAAAGAGCTATTGTGCAATAAAAAGCAATGAACTCTTTAAAATTTTTTGCGTGTTGGTGCCGAAAAATGATTCCGGCACCAACAAAATGCTTGTAACTTAGCCGTCGCCGAGTGTGCCGGCGTTGAAGGTAGGTGCCGAAACGGCACTGGCAATGTACTCTCGGAAGATCACCTGTGCATATTTGCCATTCAACAACATCGGATCGTTCTCAACAAAACCGGTGACCTCTGTCACTGTCCGACGGTTGCGACGTTCGCGACCCTCAGTGACGACCAATGGTTGTGTTTCGCCGAAAGAAGACACAGCTTCCAGACGGCTACGGTTGATGCCTTGCGTCGACAGGAATGCTACGACGGCTTGCGCACGACGCAATCCAAGACTCCTGTTATAGCTTTGACTGCCAACCAGATCGGTGTGGCCATAGACCTTGAACCGCACTTCCGGGAATTGGCGGATCCAGTCGGCCTGCTTCATCAACGTGGCGCGTGCATCTGCGTCGAGCACTGTCGAATTGAATTCAAAGTTAACGGTCGAATTCACTTCGGACGCAAACCGGCGTGCAAGATTGATCGTATAGTCTTGCGCACCCGTCTGAACCAGTCGGTTGTTCATCGTCGCTTCGCCGAAGTTACCGGTATCAAGCTGTGAACCGGCCTCCGAGAAGAATGACGTCAGCGCAATGTCCTTGTCTGCCGTTGAACAGGCGCTCAGTGTTGCGGCCGCAAGTGCCGCTGTCATAATATATTTCATTGACTTAAGCTCCAATCATTCGTCAAGGACATAGCCGTAGGACCCGCTAAAGTCCTGACGAGCCACTTCGCCTGTAGCACCTCCAGATGCATTCCCTTCACGGGTCATCTGGCCGAACAAGAACATGCCTTGCTCAGTCGGTGCCCGTACACGGTCAGTTGGCAATGCCAAGGCTTCTCCGCGTGTGGGCGATACAAGATGTGGCGTCACAATGATAACCAGCTCTGTTTGACGACGCGCATATTCTGCGCTTCGGAACAAAGCACCCAATACTGGGACATCTCCAATCCATGGCAGCTGACCCTTCAGGTTTGAAAAGTCATCTGACAACAAGCCTGCGATCGCAAAACTTTCGCCATCGCGCATTTCAACGGTCGTTGATGTTTCACGACGAGTGAAAGCAGAGACCGCAAAACCGTTCGCCTGGAAGCTATTAGATGGATCAAGTGCAGAAACAGCAGCCTTGAGCTCAAGGTTAATGATGTCACCATCAACAACATAAGGAACAAAGCTCAGCTCAACACCAAAGGGTTTAAATTCAACAGAGATCGTCCCCCCGTCATTTGATGTCGGGACAGGATACTCGCCACCTGCAAGGAACGTGGCTTCTTGTCCGCTCAATGCTGTCAGCGTTGGTTCTGCCAACGAACGCACAACACCCCTTGTTTCCAAGGCTTCAAGCAAGATGCCCACTTCAAGTCCACCAGCGCCAAATCCAAAGAGGAAAGCGCCGTTGTTTGAGTTTGCGGCTGGAACCGCGCCGGCAAGTGCGCCAGCGATACCGGCTTGCCCGACAGTACGGTTCGTACCGCCAGTTAAGTTAAAGCCGTCACCACCACCAAGCGCCGAGCCGCTCAGTGCCAAAGAACTCGACAATGCTTTGCTTACGGAACGCTGCATCTCTGCAAACCGAACCTTCAGCATTACCTGCTGTGTGCCACCAACCATCATAAGGTTCGAAACACGCTCTGGTGCGTAACGTTCAGCAAGGTCCAAAGCGCGGTCAAGCCGAGCGATAGAGCTTACAGTACCGGATAGAACGATACCGTTGTTTGCTGTACGTACTTCGATGTTCTCTCCAGGCAGAATTTGCGTCAGACGCTCTTTGAATTCCGCCAAGTCTGGCGAGACGTGTACTTCAACATTTGTGATCAAGCGACCGTTTTCCCCCAAAAGGGTCAGGGTCGTACGACCGGGCTCTTTGCCCAAAACGTAGATTGTCCGGTCCGATAACGACGAAATGTCGGCGATCCCGGGGTTTGCAATAGATAATTCGGTGAAGGGCACATCGCTCTCCACCACAACGGCCCTGCTCATAGGGACGCTCAGTGCACTTGACGCCGCGCCGCGCAGAACGCGCAACGTTTCGGCCGGTGCAATTGTCGGTGCTGCCGTTGATAGCGACAACGCCAAGCCAGCAATAGCTGCCTTTAAGAATTTGTCATATTTCATAGTGACCTGCCTCTCCGATCACGCTTCGTTTAACGGGTCTTCCCGCCCATGATCTGGAGACCATGAGGCAGAACCAGTTTTATTGCAATAATCAAGGCTTTGGAGGACATAGCGAATGTGGACAAAACGCAACACTCGCTATTTTGGCTCTGTATTCACACCGTGGCGAGAGCCAGTCGCTGCGGCGGTCCGCACGGATCTGCGGAAGAAATTGGTCTAGTTATTGCACTCAACTTCGACTTGAATACGCTCTGTACCGCTGCGCTGCGTCACGAAACAGCGTTCTTCCTCTACGATCTCAGGTGCAGGAGCGACGACCGCATCGACAATGCCCAGAACATCACGGATGTCGGTCTCAATAGTTGTATCACCGGCCTCAAGGTCGGCACGGCCGACAGGCGTCAATGACAGTGACCCAGCTGCAGTTAGAACTTGCAAATCAGCAAAATCTTCTTGAGTGACTTGGATTACGACGCCGCGGCCACTTGCATCAGGTTCATCCATAGAGATGATTTGGAGGCGGCTTTTTACCAGGCGGGAGATCTCGCGTCCACCGTCAACACGACCGACCCAGTAAAGATCAATCAGATCTGACGTGCGTATTTCGCCTGCAAAGGCCTGTGTCATGCGGTTGGGCAAAGGGAAAGCACGCATACCTGGGTCCAACAAGGCTGTGATACCTTGGGGCGCCCCAGCTTCGGTGACTTTCGACGTCAGGATAGGTTCATTAACCAGCATGGGAGTCCGCACCACCCGTGGCGTATTCAGCCCCTTGGGAAACAGTTCCTCTTCGGTTGCAAATACACCCTGCGGCAAGAAGTCCCGAGCATATCGCATCAGCTGGACGTCATCGATGGTCAGAAGGTCGCCATAGGTTAAGTCGCGCGCCGGCGCATAAATCTCAACAGTTTGGATAATGTTGGCAGAACGTTGGCGTTCCCGTTCAAGCTGACTTGCCTGGGTGTCCATATACTGGTTCACCATGTAGACGGCAAAGCCAGCAAGGCCCATACCAATCAAAAGTACCAAACCGAAAACTGCGCGCATTCTTCAACCTCTTGTCTCAAATCCCAAACCATGGTGGCTGGCCAATCAACTTTATGGGCCAGAACTCCTAATTGTTCGTGCCAACCAACAATGTAAGCGGCCTGCGCCACCACTGTGTTCTTTCATGATCTATATGGAGAACAAGTCTGGCGCAATCCGTTTGCCGACACCATGGCAAAGGAAAGCAAGTTTATGTCTAAAGTGATTAAGGCCCATAGTGAAACCAGTCAGATGTTGACGCGACTTCTGATCAAATGCAGAGCAAGAAGTTGTTAGCGATAATCTGGCTTCTGGTTGTAAGTTGCAAGTTTAGTCGCAGTTACTCTCAGAACATTGGTTCTCCATAAAGGAGGAGGAGTCTTCTGCCAACTCGACCGCCTCATCAGAGAATGTGGTGACGATGACAAATCCTAATAGGCAAATCGCGGCTGTCAGAACGACAAAATCAACAGTAACTGCACCGTCTTCGTTAGCATACAACGCCAAAAAAAGTTGCTTCATGATCAATCCTATCTCTTTAGACTGTAGGAAAACGTTTAGCGTCAAAAAACCTCGCCCGAAATTCAAACTGAATAAGACTTGGGCATAACTAGAAGGGTACCTGTTTTTGGCTAAGAAGCCCTATTGAAAGCAAAGTAGCGCCACATTGCGCAGCGCTACTTTATACTACGTAACTATCTCGTGGAGATTGCTATTATGGAGTGACCTGTGCTTCCAAATCAGCTTCAACATCGTTAGCAAGTGTTTGGGCACCATTGCTGATTGCTGTACCAACAGCAAGGCCAAGTACAACGATCGCAGCTGTCAGGACTACGAAGTCAACTGTTACTGCGCCGTCTTCGTCATTACGGAAGTTTTCGATAAATTTAAGCATTTCATTCCCTCCTCAGGGTATTTTCAGTTCTGTTTTGTTCCGCGCCGGCATCATTTTACTTGTTACGCTAACGCGAACACCGTCTTGGATGCAGACATATAGCCATTTGAATAGGGCGGGAGTTTGGCAGCCAAGTTATTTTTTCGCCCCAAAAGCGATTTTCGCCGAAATATGCCGTAAGTGTCTGTTTTTATGTGAAAGAAATATTAATCTTTTGTTAACATTCAATCGAAACCGTTGCTAGAACGCTCTCAAATAGCTGGGAATCGGCGGAATTGTTCCGAATAAATTGGCTATTGGCCCCTAGTCTGCCATGTTTGTATGAACAAGAATAACCAAACAGGCCCGAAAATGAATCGCTATATAACAGCTGCAGTGCTTTTGATGGGGTTTCCCGCCGCAATGCCAGCGATGGCAGAGATCGAACGCCTACAGCCCGACTTTACCTTCAAGCGGGTTCCGGTCCCAACGGGCGAAAACATTGGCCGTATCACTGTACAGATCGATCCTGCCGCCCCGCGACTGGACCCAGTCTATACTGACCCGGAATTAGAACCGGCGCCTGCAGCCGCCGGGGGCGCGATTGCCTTGCCGCAACCGTCCGGCCTGGAATGGTTCTGGACAACAGTTCCTGCGGCGCTGGATGAACAAGGCCCAGTACGATTTCAGATGGCGATTGCACAGCTGAACCGCCCGCCTGAAGGCAAAACTGTGCCAACCCCGCGATTGCAGTCTTTGCAAGACATCGCATCAGCGCATGGGCGGAGCATTCTGCTGGAGACTGTCGGCACGCCTGTGTCACCGGCTTTGGTGCTTGCGGTTATTGCCGTAGAAAGTGCAGGGCGTACAAACGCGGTCAGTTCTGCCGGCGCGACTGGTCTTATGCAGTTGATGCCTGATACAGCGGCACGTTTTGGCGTGACCGATAGCGTGGACCCTGCACAAAACATCAAAGGTGGAGTTGCCTATCTGGAATGGCTCTTGGGTCATTTTGATAACGACCCGCTTTTAGCACTGGCGGGTTACAACGCAGGCGAAGGCAATGTGCGCCGCTACGAAGGCGTCCCTCCGTTTCCAGAAACGCGTGCCTATGTGCCCAAAGTCCTTGCCGCTTGGCAAGTCGCCAAAGGGCTATGCCAAACACCGCCAGAGCTAATCACTGATGCCTGCGTTTTTAACGTGAACGGTATCTAAACCGAGAAAGCATCCGCCCATTCAGGATGCTTTCGCCGTTGGGCATTCACAAATGGACACAGCGGGACGATTTGAAAGCCTTTGCTGCGCGCATCCGCGATCATCTCGCGGAGCATCATCAACCCGATGCCTTCACCTTCATGCCCGCTGGCGACCTGTGTGTGGTCTGCGATGACCAGCCTTGGGGACATAACCGAATAGGTAAGCTCACTCTCGCCCGAAGGGTGCACTATATAATAGCGTCCCTTCGTCCCGTTTTCTTCGTGCATGACCGAGAGGTCAGACAAGCGTGGCGTCCGTTGCGGCGCGAAGCTCTTCTTCTGTGACACCTTCGGCGGTTTCAACGATCTTCAGACCGCCTTCGACCACATCCAACACACCAAGGTTGGTGATGATGCGATCAACGACACCCTTGCCGGTCAGCGGCAAGGTACATTCCTTCAGCACCTTGCTGACGCCATGTTTGTTGGTGTGATCCATAACAACAACCACGCGACCAACACCGGCGACCAAGTCCATCGCGCCACCCATGCCTTTGACCAGCTTGCCGGGGATCATCCAGTTCGCCAGATCACCGTTTTCAGCAACTTCCATTGCACCAAGGATCGCCATTGCGATCTTGCCACCACGGATCATACCGAAAGACTGCGCACTGTCGAAATAGGCAGTTTGCGGCAATTCGGTGATCGTCTGCTTGCCTGCATTGATCAGGTCGGCATCTTCGGTTCCTTCGATCGGGAAGGGGCCCATGCCCAGCATACCGTTCTCGGACTGCAGCGTAACCTCGATCCCCTCAGGAATGTAATTCGACACCAAGGTCGGAATACCGATCCCAAGGTTCACGTACCATCCGTCCTGCAGCTCTTGTGCGGCACGGGCGGCCATTTGATTGCGGTCCCAAGGCATAAGCTGATCCTACTCTTTGTCGTTCAATGCTGTTTTGATCTCGGCCATATGACTTTCGATCGCGGAAAGGCGATGATCCATCATCAAACCTTCAGCGGTCTGAATGGTCAGGCGCTGCAGTTCTTTTTCGTCACCTGTAAAGCTGTCGTGAACGATACGGCGCGCCACGACGATCCAATGGTGGAAATCACGGACGGTGTCTTTTTCGGCGTTGGGCAAAACATCTGACATCGTTTTCTCCTTAAGCGGCCGGACGGGTCGTACGCTGTTCGATCCGTTTTTCATGGTCGCCTTGGATCAAACGGTGCACATAAATGCCTGGCAAATGAATGCTGTCAGGATCAAGCGAACCTGTCGGCACGATCTCTTCAACTTCGACCACACAGGTCTTGCCGCACATGGCGGCAGGCGGGTTGAAATTACGGGCGGTCTTGCGGAAGACAAGGTTACCGGTCTCATCCGCTTTCCATGCCTTCACAATGGCAAGATCAGCAAATATGCCTTCTTCCAGAATGTAAGTCTCGCCGTTGAAGTCTTTATGTTCTTTGCCATCGGCGATCACGGTGCCTACACCTGTCTTGGTATAAAAGCCGGGAATACCACAGCCTCCGGCACGCATACGCTCGGCCAATGTGCCTTGGGGGTTAAATTCCAGCTCCAACTCGCCAGACAAATACTGACGCATGAATTCTGCGTTCTCACCCACGTAAGAGCTGATCATCTTTTTCACCTGACGGGTCTGCAAAAGAATGCCGATGCCAAAATCATCCACGCCTGCGTTGTTTGACGCAAAGGTCAGGTCTTTGGTGCCTGCATCCTTGATGGCATCGAGCAGCAATTCAGGAATACCGCAAAGGCCAAAACCACCAGCGGCAATAAACATGCCATCATGCAAAAGCCCATCAAGGGCAGCGGCCGCGTTGGGGTAAATCTTCTTCATTGGTGAACTCTCCGGCATGGTTTGGACTTGTTGTGCCGCCCAAGCCGGAGAGAGTCAATGAAATGCCGCGACGCAGAATGGCCGCTAGCTGGCCTTCTTGGTCACAGCCTTTTTCTTTGCTGCTGGTTTCTTCTTTGCAGGCGCTTTTTTGCGGGCTGGTTTCTTTTTGCCCGCCTTCTCTGCGCGTTCATCGATAAGATGCACAGCCTGCGCCATTGTCAGTTCTGATGGTTCAATGGTGTCAGGGATCGTCGCGTTGATCTTTTCCCATTTCACATAAGGCCCATACTTGCCGTCATAAATATTGACCGGACCACCCGCTTCTGGATGTTCGCCCAATTCGCGGACGGGCAAAGCGGCTTTGCCACGTTGGCCACGGGACGCGACCTTTTCGGCAAGCAATTGCACAGCACGGTTCATACCAACGGTCCAAACCTCATCAATGCTTTCAAGGTTGGCGTTTGTACCGCCGCGATGCGAGGTGCTTTCCGCGTGCTTCAAATAGGGGCCATAGCGCCCAAGGTTCGCCCAAACCATCACACCATCTTCGGGGTGCGGGCCCAATGCGCGGGGCAGGGACAACAGCATCAAAGCCTGATCAAGCGTCACTTCTTCAGGCTCCCATCCCTCTGGAACGCCTTGGCGTGGTGGCTTCTTGTTGTCTTCGGTCACTTCTCCGCGCTGGGCATATGGGCCAAAGCGGCCCTTAAAGATGCGGATTTCATCGCCATCATCTGTGCCCAGCAATTTACCCTCGGGGGGGATCGCCGAAAGCTCGGCCTCTGGATTGGGCGGCCCGAACGCACGGGTGTAGCGGCATTCGGGATAATTTGAACAGCCGATGAAGGCGCCACCAGAACGGGCCGTGCGCATCGACAAACGACCTGCGCCACAGTTCGGGCAAAGACGCGGATCACCGCCATCCTCGGTCGGCGGGAAAAGATGCGGCTCTAACACCTCATTGATCTTTTCCAGAACCTCAGTAATGCGCAGGTCGGCCGTTTCGGCAATCGCGGCAGAGAAATCGTGCCAAAAACGGGCTAGGACCTTTTTATAGTCAGCATCTCCGGCGCTAACCTCATCAAGCTGGTTTTCGAGATCAGCAGTGAAATCATACCCGATATATTTGCGGAAGTAATTGGTGAGGAAAGCCGTGACCAACCGCCCCTTATCCTGCGGGATCAGGCGGTTCTTGTCTTTCTCGACATAGCCACGATCCTGAATTGTGGTCACGATCGATGCATAGGTGGACGGGCGACCAATGCCCAACTCTTCCATGCGTTTGACCAGCGTCGCCTCGGTGTAGCGGGGCGGTGGTTGGGTAAAGTGCTGTTCAGGATCAACAGACTTTTTCTCGGCCTTCTCGCCCTCGGCTAGCTGGGGCAGGCGCTTGTCATCATCATCGACAACGCTGTCGTCTTTGCCTTCTTCATAGATCGCAATGAAACCGTCAAAGACCATCACCTGACCATTTGCGCGTAATACGACCTGTTCATCTGCACTGGTGATATCAACAACAGTGCGTTCCAGTCTTGCCGCGGCCATTTGACTGGCCATCGTGCGCTTGTAAATCAGGTCATAAAGCTTGCGCTGATCGGCATCTGCGATCTTGGCGTCCTCGGTGCTGACATCCATTTCGGTAGGGCGAATGCATTCGTGCGCTTCTTGCGCGTTCTTGGCTTTGTTTTTGTAGATGCGCGGCTGATCCGGCAAATACTTGTCACCAAACTTTGCTTTGATCGCATCGCGTGCGCCTGTCACGGCCTCGGGTGCCATATCAATACCGTCGGTCCGCATGTAAGTAATGAGACCGGCCTCGTACAAACGCTGAGCGACACTCATGGTTTGTTTCGCGCCCATTCCGAACTTGCGGCTGGCTTCTTGCTGCAGGGTCGAGGTCATGAATGGCGGAGACGGATTTCGGGTCGATGGTTTCGCTTCGACTGACTTAATAACCAAGTCACGCGAATTAATCGCCTGCACGGCCATTTCGGCTTGCGTTGCATTCTCAAGATCGAATTTCTCAAGGCGCTTGCCCGCAAGCGTGGTCAGGCGGGCCTCAAACGTTTGGCCGCGTGCCGATTGCATCAAGGCCTTTACGGTCCAGTATTCGCGATTGCGGAACGCCTCGATTTCCATCTCGCGTTCTACAATGATGCGCAGCGTTACTGATTGAACGCGCCCGGCAGATTTCGCACCTGGCAGCTTACGCCAAAGAACGGGAGAAAGGTTGAAGCCCACAAGATAGTCCAAGGCGCGACGCGCCAGATAGGCTTCGACTAACGGGGCATCGACCTGACGCGGGTTTTTCATTGCTTCGGTGACGGCGGATTTGGTGATCGCGTTGAACACAACACGGCTGACGGGGGTGTCTTTCTTGATCGCCTTCTTGGCGGTCAACGCCTCGGTCAGGTGCCAGGATATCGCCTCGCCCTCGCGGTCAGGGTCAGTTGCGAGGATCAGTTCGTTGTCGTTTTTGAGGGCATCCACAATCGCTTTGATATGCTTTTTGCTATCGGATGCGATTTCCCATTTCATGTCAAAATCTTCGTCCGGAAGGACCGATCCATCCTTTGGCGGCAAATCGCGGACATGCCCGTAAGAGGCAAGAACTGTGTAATCACTACCTAAATAACCATTTATTTTCTTCGCCTTAGCGGGGGATTCGACAACAACAACGGGCATGAGAATCCTCTACAGAAAATACGGTTCCTTAATTTGGGCAAGATGTGGCGTCTGCCAGCCGAATGTCAATGCGGGTAAAAATCTTTGCGCAAACCTGCTGCAAATTTTAGATCACGCGTGCAAGCAAGCCACCTGATTGGCGTGTAATTTTCCCATCAAGCTCTAAATCAACAAGCACTGGGGCAACATCAGTCGCAGTTGCTTTGATGTCGCGCAAAAGCTGGTCTTCGGCGATTGGCGCAGGCCCGAGCCGCGACAGAATTTCAGTGTGGAGCGCGGCAACATCGCGCAAGCCCTTTGATTTTGCTGGGCGTGCAGTTGCCGCGGGTTTCACTTCCGGTTCTGTGACTGGCGTGATCGCATCGACAATATCCTGCGCATTGCGGACCAGTGGTGCGCCATCCCTGATCAACATATTGCAGCCCCAGGCGCGGGCGTCGAATGGATGTCCCGGTACCGCAAAAACATCGCGCCCTTGATCCAGTGCGTTGCGTGCTGTGATCAAACTGCCTGACTTTCCCGCGGCCTCAACCACAATCACGGCTTGGGCCAAGCCGGAAATGATCCTGTTGCGTGTCGGGAAATGTCGGGCTTGCGGTTGCAGACCCATCGGCATTTCGGACAGACGAAGCCCGTTTTTCGCAATATCATGGGCGAGCTGTGTGTTCTCGGCCGGATAAATAACGTCAACGCCGCCTGCCATCACGGCGATGGTGCCACCGCGCAATGCGCCGTGGTGAGCAGCCGCATCAATTCCACGCGCCAGCCCCGACACCACTGCGAAGCCCGCGTCTGTTAAATCCTCGGCAAGGCGTTTTGCCATTCGCGTCCCAAGCGAAGACGCGTTGCGTGCGCCAACCAGTGCGACCATCGGTCTTTGCAAAAGCGTGGTTTGCCCCAAAGCCCAAAGCAAGGGGGGCGCGTCAGCAACATCGCAAAGTGCATTCGGGTAATCATGTGACCCCATTGATAGCAACTGCGCACCGGCCGCATTGCCCGCCTTCATTTCGGCCACAACGACGCCCTCAGGACAAATCGCATAATCCTGAACGCCCGCGGCTTTCGCGACGTCTGGCAGTGCGCGTAATGCTTCACTCGCGCTGCCGTGTTCTGCCAGCAGCCGATGATATGTCACAACGCCAACCCGACGTGAACGCAATAGACGGAGCCTGGCGACAAGGTCGTCTTCCGTGGTGGGTAGGAGTGGGGGGGGATAGGAAGATGTGTGTGTTCCGGTCATCCCGTGGCTCCGTCATATTGCACGACCACCATAGGGCGAAGGAGGTTAACGAGTTCTGAACAAATCTTTCATGAATTTGGATAAAATGCAGTATGTCCGGTTGAAAGGCCCCGAAAGCACTGATTTTCATCAACCCCATCAGGTCGATTTACAGCATGAAGTTGATCAAAAAAATCAACCTCAGGCGGCAGCGCCGCCCACGGTTAGCCCACCAATCATCAGGCTGGGTTGCCCGACGCCAACAGGCACCCACTGACCGGCTTTGCCGCAATTTCCGATACCTGGGTCGAGGGCCAGATCATTGCCAATTCCGCGAATCTGTTTCAACGCGGTCGCCCCATCACCGATCAAGGTGGCCCCTTTCACCGGCGCCCCCACGATACCATTCTTCACACGGTAGGCTTCGGTACAGCTAAAGACGAATTTGCCGTTGGTGATATCCACTTGGCCGCCGCCAAAACCAACGGCATAAATACCGTCCTTAAGGTCCGCGACCAACGCTTCCGGGGCCGTGTCACCCGCCAACATGTACGTGTTCGTCATGCGCGGCATTGGCGCATGGGCAAAGCTTTCACGCCGCCCATTCCCGGTCGGGGCGACGCCCATCAGGCGCGCATTCTGACGGTCTTGCATGTAGCCGACCAAAACACCGTCCTCGATCAGCGTGTTCTTGGCGCTGGGGGTGCCTTCGTCGTCGACAGTGATTGAACCGCGGCGATCGGGGATGGTGCCATCATCCAAAACAGTGACACCTTTGGCGGCGATTTGCTGTCCCATAAGACCGGCAAAAGCACTGGAGCCCTTGCGATTAAAATCACCTTCCAGACCGTGGCCAATGGCTTCATGCAACAAAATGCCGGGCCAGCCGGGGCCAAGCACGACATCCATAACGCCCGCTGGCGCAGGTTCGGCATCTAGGTTTACCAAAGCAATTCTCAGCGCCTCGCGCGCGACTGGTTCCCAATGGTCGCGGCCAATCAGACCGATCAAGCCAGCGCGGCCACCACCGCCCATACCGCCGCTTTCGCGTTTGCCGTTCTCTTCCACAATCACACTTATGTTGAGGCGCGACATGGGGCGGGTGTCTGTGACGACTGTACCTTCTGGACGCAAGATCAGGACTTCTTGATGGGACGCGGCAACCGTAGCCGACACCTGAACAACGCGGGGGTCAAGGGCACGGGCAAATGCATCAATTTCGCGCAGTAAATCTATCTTGGCAGGGAAAGTGGCCTGCAACATTGGATCATCATCTGAGTAGAGCTTGCGATTCGTCCCCGCAGGTCCGTCTGCCATCGTCCCGCCACCATCGCCCACGGCCAAACGCGCGGTTGCGACAGCTCGTTTCAAAGCGTTTTCGTCTATCGTTGTAGAGTGTGCATATCCGGCGGTTTCACCACAAACAGCGCGCAAGCCAAAACCCTCGGACGCATCAAAACTCGCCGTTTTGATCCTCCCGTCGTCAAATGAAATCACTTCGGACTTGCGGCGTTCCAAGAACAACTCGCCATCGTCAGCACCTGCTGTCGCCTCGCGCAGCAATGCGAGGGCCGTGTCCTGATCAAGATTGGTTTCAAACGGACGGAACGGGTCTGCAGACATTGTGAATTCCTTGTAGAAAGTGATATTTGTCTCGAAAGCGTCTGTTTGACGCAATAGCAGTTCTTGAGTTGTGCCTCAGGATATGGGACATGGTTCAGCGAATACAATGGGATTCCGTCC
>ENA-OQVM01002632-OQVM01002632.1-marine-metagenome-genome-assembly--contig:-NODE-2632-length-20629-cov-61.268928_pt1 | contig 20629 bp, 20 predicted proteins | sample MGYA00237776_ERZ505498 | MGnify/ENA primary metagenome ERZ505498 (study PRJEB26159, sample SAMN06265151) | marine metagenome | isolation source: Helgoland LTER site | place: Germany:Helgoland, sampling... | reverse complement strand
GGGTCTTCATCCAATTGAGCCAAAGTAATTTCGGTATTTTCGGGCGCTTGTTTCATGGTGCTTTTTATCCATTCTCTTCGAGTAATCGCATGGCATTTTCCTTGAGTATTAGAGGGCGCACTTCCTCTTTGAAAGGCGCCTCCGCGAAATCTTTGAGCCAGCGATCAGGGGTAATGGCAGGCCAATCTGACCCAAATAACATTTTGTGTTTCAGAATGGAATTTGCGTAGCGGATGAAAGTTTCAGGAAAATATTTCGGCGACCAGCCCGACATATCGTAATAGACATTGGGTTTGTGCTGGCAGACTGCGAGACCCTCTTCGGTCCAAGGAAATGACGGATGTGCCAAAATAATTGGCATATCAGGGAAATCTACGGCCACATCATCTAGGTGCATCGGATTTGAATATTTCAATCGCATCCCCATGCCGCCGCGCATGCCAGAGCCCACGCCCGTTTGTCCGGTGTGAAAGAGTGTAATAGCCCCTTCTTCTGCACAGGCTTCTAGAACCGCGTAACAGGCCTCTCGGTCATTGGGATAAAATCCCTGCATGGTCGGGTGAAATTTAAAGCCCCTGACGCCAAAGTCGCGGACCAAGCGCCGTATTTCTCGTGCGCCGGCCTTTCCTTTGTGGGGGTCCACACTGGCGAAAGGGATCAATATATCATCATTTTGAGCGCAGATCTGCGCAACCTCTTCGTTGGAATAACGCTTGAAGCCGGTTTCTCGTTCTGCATCAACCGGAAAGATCACCGCGGCAATATTGCGTGCGCGATAGTAATTGGCTGTGTCCTGAACCGTTGGCAACATGCCCTCCGCACCGGCTGGATTTTTAAAATAGGCCGCCATTGAAGATTGAAATTCATTATAGCCATCGTCTCTACAGGTGTTGCAGGGTTCCTCGGCATGGGTGTGAAAATCAATCGCGGTAACTTTTGAAAAATCGACCATGGGACCTCCAACATCAAACTCAATGTAGAAATTGCTATACAGGAAAACTGTTTCATCGTAAAACAATTTTAGAGTTCAAGAAAAGATGGTGATCTGATGCCCGATGGTGGACAAACCCCAAGAGTCTTAAAGGTTGATCTGTCCGATAGGATTGCAACAGTCACCTTTAACAGGGCTGACAAACGCAATGCGGTCAACGACAGCTTTATAGAAGAATTGGATCGGTTTTTCTCATCGCCCCCAAAAAATGTGGATGCGGTGGTTCTAGCCGGTGCGGGCGGGCATTTTTGTGCTGGGCTCGACTTGGCTGAACATGAACAACGCAAGTCCATTGATAATGTGTACCATTCGCGCAACTGGCATCGCGTGATGGATCAAATCGAATTCGGTGGCCTTCCCGTGGTGTCGGCTTTGACCGGTTCGGTGATTGGCGGTGGGCTTGAGATTGCAGCGGCCAGCCATGTGCGCGTCGCAGAACCTTCGGTGCGATTTCAACTGCCCGAGGGTCTGCGCGGTATTTTCGTAGGTGGCGGGGCAACCGTGCGCGTAGGGCGCATTTTAGGGCCAGATCGGTTGCGCGAGATGATGCTGACGGGACGCAGCTATGGGCAAGAGGAAGGCCTGAGCCTTGGATTGTCCCACTATAGCGTTGGGGAGGGTCAAGCCTTAAGCCGCGCGCAGGATTTGGCGCGGCGCATTGCTCAAAATGCTGAATTTTCGAATTATCTCATGATACAAACCATACCACGGGTGGCCAATATGTCCGCCGATGATGGACTTTTTGCAGAAAGCCTCGCGGCTGCCATGTCGCAAACAACAGAAGGTGCAAAAGAGGGATTGCGGGCGTTTTTGGAGAAAAGACCGCCACGGTTTCGGGATTGACATAACTAAAGGACATAAAGTCCGTTGTTTCAACTGGGAGGAATACATGAAACGTATACACACACTAAAAACAGCGCTGCTTGGAGCGGCTGCTCTGGCCTTCGTGGGCGGCGCTGCGCTTGCGCAGGACGTAACGCTTAGGTTGCACCAATTCTTACCGCCGCCGGCGCCTGTGCCGAAGCTCATATTGAAGCCTTGGGCGGCGAATGTGGAGGAAGCCTCGGGCGGCCGTATTAAAATCGAGCATTTTGATGCCATGTCTCTGGGCGGGCGTCCTCCTGAGCTTCTGGGTCAGGCCCGCGATGGGGTGGTGGATCTCGCCATGACCGTCGCAGGCTATACGCCCGGATTGTTTCCACGCACGGAAGTCTTCGAGCTGCCCTTTATGATGACAAACCCAGTGGCGACCTCTGCGGCTTATTGGCAAAAAGTGGACACAGATTGGTCATCCAATGAATATAAGGATGTGCAAGTGCTTGGCGCATGGGTGCATGGACCGGGTCAAATTCACTCTAAAGACGGGGTTAACAGTCTGGAAGATATGAAGGGTTTGACCCTGCGCGGCCCAACTCGGATTATTAACAATTTGTTGGGAGAATTGGGTGCCGAGCCCGTGGGCATGCCGCTGCCTGCCATTCCAGAGGCGCTGTCCAAAGGCGTCGTCAAAGGCACTGTTATTCCATGGGAGGTGACAACCGCGATACGGCTGTCGGAATTGGTGGGCAATCACACTGAATTTTCTGGTGATGAAGCCTTCTACACCTCGGCAATCATCCTGGTTATGAACAAGGATAAATATAACGCACTTCCGGACGATCTGCGCGCAATTTTGGATGCGGAATCTGGTGAGAAATTATCAAAATTCGCGGCACAAGTTATGTGGGACATGGACGCTGGTGCGCGCAAAATTGCACAAGATGCGGGCAATACGATCACCGTGTTGGATGATGCGGAAGTGGCGCGCTGGAAAGCGGCTGCGGAGCCGGTGGTTGATCAATGGGTCACCGACATGGATGCACAGGGCATCGATGGCGCGGGTCTGATTGATGAGGCCAAACAGCTCATCAAAAAATATGGTGGCTGATGTCACAACTTGAAATATAAGAGGGGGCCGTCTGGCCCCCTTTGTTTATGAGGAATTGAAATGTACGCGCAATCGCAACACATAGCTCAAGTCATTGCCCGCACTCTGGCTCTCGCCGGCGGCGGCGCGCTCATAGTTTTGATCGTACTTACATGCCTGTCAATTATTGGTCGCGTCTTTGTGCCTTTGGATATCGGCATCGGCCCAATTCGTGGGATTTATGATATTACCGAAATTGGAATTTCGGCGGCTGTCTTTGCCTTTCTGCCCTTGGCGCAATTGCGCGAGACTCACGCCCGGGTGGATCTTTTCCAATGGGCCATTCCGCGCCGCATCAACCAGGGGTTGGATCTGCTGTTCAACCTGGCCATGGCATTTGTCGCCACAGTCGGGTCCCATCGGCTTTACTTGGGTATGCAGGACAAAATCACCTATGGCGAGACGACGCTTATTGCGCAGATTCCCGTTTGGCAGGGCTATGCATTGGCCTTGATTGGCGCCTTTGGTTTTGTTCTGGTCGCCATATTTTGCGTGATACGCGCCGCCCGACGTTTGGCCGGGTTTGAGGAGTAGATGATGACGAATTTTGACCTCGCACTCTGGTCGTTTCCCGTTCTTTTGGTTCTCATTTTCCTACGCGCGCCAATTGGCTTGGCCATGATCGGGGTGGGCGTTGCGGGTACCTATATGGTGATTGGCTCAACGGCGATGACGTTGAACCAACTAAAAACGCTCACCTATGGCACGTTTTCAAACTATTCGTTTTCAATTATCCCGTTGTTTTTGCTGATGGGACAGTTTGCAACTCTGTCAGGCATGTCTGCCTCTTTGTTCAAGACCGCTGAGAGTTTTCTTGGCCATCGCAAAGGCGGTGTGGCGATGTCAGCGGTCGGGGCCTGTGCTGGGTTTGGCGCGATTTGTGGCTCCTCCCTCGCGACAGCCGCAACAATGGGGCAGGTGGCCTTGCCTGAATTGCGCCGCTTCGGCTATCCCGATTCCCTGTCCACCGGCGCATTGGCGGCAGGGGGCACGTTGGGCATTTTGATCCCGCCTTCTGTCATTTTGGTGATCTATGCGATCCTTGCGGAACAAAATATTGCGAAACTTTTTGTTGCTGCCCTCATTCCCGGTATTTTGGCTGCGCTTGGTTATATATTAGCGATCTCAATCTGGATGCGCGTTTGGCCGAATGCGGCTGCGGTCAGCCCGCGGGTGGCCTGGCCGGATCGTTTGAAAATGCTGGGCACTGTTTGGCCGGTCGTGGCGATTTTCGCCGGCGTTGTTGGTGGAATCTACGGCGGTATTTTCACCCCGACAGAGGCCGCCGCGGTTGGGGCCGCGGGAACAGGGCTGATCGCGTGGTCGAGCGGTCAGATGAGCTGGGGACGTTTGCAAGAGGCGATCCTGTCTACGGCCTCATCAACCGCAATGATTTTTTTCATTATTCTGGCAGCGGGCATTTACAATAACTTCCTGTCCTTGACCCAATTGCCGCAATCGACCGCGGCCTGGGTGGGGGAGCAAGGATTCTCGCCTTGGTTGGTTTTGACCCTTGTCTTGCTGATGTACCTGCTTTTCGGCTGCATCATGGATAGCTTGTCGATGGTCTTGCTCACGGTGCCTATCGTTTTTCCCATTGTCTCCGTTCTCGATTTTGGCATGAGTTACAATGATTTCGGCCTGTGGTTTGGCATCTTGGTGCTTATTGTGGTTGAGGTCGGATTGATCACACCGCCGGTTGGGCTGAATCTCTTTATCATCAACAATATGGCCAAAACGACACCTATTTCGGAGACCTATCGGGGCGCTTTGCCTTTTGTTGTCACAGACCTTATTCGGGTTGTGTTTTTGACCTGTTTCCCTTCGATCACCCTCTGGCTTGTTTGGGTGATGGGCGGTTAGAATTTTGCCAGGTAAACTTCGCCGGCGCCTCGGTAAAGAGCCTCTATGATCTGCTCATGAGCGCGGCGCATTGCGCGCTGGTTCAGCGAACCTTTTTCGGTCACCTCGCCTCGGTCAAAGCTCGGCTCTTGCGGCAAAACCGTGGCGCGTGTCACCCGGCTGGCCGATCCAGTTGCGCGCTGTGCCGCATCGCTCAATAGAGCGGCAATACGCTGGTCCCGTTCCTTCGGACTGAGAGATTTCCCCGTCTGTGAGAGAAGCAACAACGCGCCCAATTCTGGCCTGTTTTCGCCGACGATCACCACATCGCGCACGAGCCCCTGCATCGTATTCACCAGGCTGGTACGCAGCGCACCGACAGACACCCAGGTCCCCGTGCTGAGTTTAAAGTTTTCCGCCAATCGTCCGTCAAAGAAAAACCCTTGGGTTAAGTCTTCTGGATCGGCTGGACGCAAGGCATCGCCCATGCAGTAATAACCCTCCTCGTCAAAAGCTTCTGCAGTTTTTTCAAGATTTTTGTAGTATCCGGGGGTGATGCTCGGGCCTTTGAGGCGCAGTTCGAGTGTCCCACCATGGGGCACAAGTTTCATCGACAGGCCCCTTGCAGGCACCCCAACATTGCCAGATTTATCCTGAATTTGCGTGCAGGCAAGGGCAAAGGGCGCGGTTTCAGTGGCACCCAAAGAGGTGGCGAGCAGCACGTCGCGCCCAGTGGTCTTGCGCGCAATGGCTTGCAGCCGGTCCCATGTTTGTTGTGACAAGCCGGCGCCGGCGTAAAACATCATTCCCAATTTGGAAAAGAACGTCGCTGCCAAATTTGCATCACGTTCCAGTTCTGGCACCAAAAGGTCCCAGCCAATCGGTACGTTGAAATACCAAGTGCATGCAATTTCCTTCAGATTGCGCAGGGTTTGATCGATTTGCCCAGGAACGGGACGGCCATGGTCAATGTAATAGGATCCGCCGTTTGTGAGCGCGAGATAAAAGACCTTATTGCCCGCGGCTGTATGGTTCCATGGCGCCCAATCGAGCACCACTGGAGGCTCTTTTTCCAAATACCTGTAGCAATCGCGTACCATCGCTTGCATGGCGCAGATCATGCCATTGGTGTTTATCACCGCTTTGGGCGCGCCGGTGGAGCCAGAGGTAAAGAGGTATTTCACGACATCATCTGCGCAGATGGCAGCGCGCGCGGCATCCGCCCCCTTCGGATCATAGTTTAACAGGTCTTGGTATTGTAACGCGTTGGGCTGACCAGGCGTGACGTTCATTACCTGACACTCTGAGGGAAATGCGGCCAAAATGGCGGGTGCGAAAGCTGCGCCATCATCGGCAAACACGGCGCCTGGCAGGAGGAGCTGTGCAATATCCTTCAACTTTTTATGGTCTTGCGACAGCAGGGAATAGGCTGGAGACACCGGCGCATAGGGAATGCCAACATAGAGGCAGGCCAATCCCATCACCGCATGGGCCAAGCTATTTTTTGACAATATCACGAGTGGTCTGTCTGCGCAAAGCCCCAGTGCAAGCAAAGCGGATGCCACACAACGGGTTTGATGAAGTGCCTCAGCATAGGTGATGGTTTCCCATTGCCCCTGCTCATCGCGGCATCCCAGAAAAATCGTATCTGGCGTGTCCGCCGCCCATTTGTCGAGGTAATCCGCAAGGGTCGGCAAATAGCCCATCAAGGGATCAGCATTGGCCATTAGAATTGTGCCATCGGGGCGATGCGTAATGTTAAACTCTGGTGTCCAAAAATCACTCACCATATACACCTCTTGCCAATCGCGCTAGTTTTGGGAGGGGGCGGCCGTGTCCCTAGCCCAAAAGGTGCACGTTATGTCTTTTGATATCGGATTTTTTGCAAAATCGATATCAATGCTTCTCGTTGACCCGCATCAAGGCCGCCCAACAGGCGGGCCTCATGGGCTTGGACTTTGCCAAGGGCAATCTTATATGCCTCTTCGCCAGCCGGCATTAGTTGAAGCGCCTGTCTGCGCCGGTCTTGCGGCACAGGTTTACGGATTACATAGCCTCGACCTTCCAATTCATCAATCATGGCGACGATGCCGGATCTTTCAATACCCAATTGACGCGCTAAAGCGCTTTGGGACAGGCCGGGATGTGCTTTTACCAAGGCCAAAGCCGAGAACAGCCGCGGGGAGAGATTGTCGTGTTTAAGGGCGCGGCGAAAATCATCGCTCACCGTGACATAGGCTCGTTTGAGATTGTAACCGATCAGACCTTCGAGATCCGCGCTCGGATGGTGTTCTGGTATCTTCGTCATGCCTGGCCAAAAAATTATTGCCAAACATATATAATAAATTGTTATATTGGTAAACAGTTTTCAAGAGAAAGTTCATAGGATGTTGCCAGAGCCGAAGTTAGAGTTTTTCTGTGATCTGCAAGTTGAACTTGATCCTATTCGTGAGCTGGGAGCGGGTCGTGCTGGGCAGCGGCGCATAATTCCGATCATTGGTGGCCGAGCTTCTGGCCCTCATTTCAGTGGTAAGGTTCTGAACTTGGGCGCTGATTGGCAAACGATTTTTGCCGATGGCCTCGCCGAGCTTGACACGCGCTATGCGATTGAAACGGACGATGGTGCTACGATTGAAGTGGTCAATTACGGGTTTCGCCACGGACCGCCAGAGGTGATTGCAGCGATTGGGCGGGGAGAGAAAGTTGCACCGGACCAATACTACATGCGCACCCATGCCCGTTTGGAGACCGGGGATGCACAATATGCCTGGATGAACAATTTGTTGTTTGTCGGCGTTGGCGCGCGAGAAGCGTCAACCGTCGTGCTGAAGCTTTACACCATCAAATAGGCTGTGCGGCACTGTGCCTTGCAATTCTCATGAATAGGCTTTGTCGATCAAACTGGCAGCACGCTGCAATCTGTGGTTTGCAAGATGCGCATAGCGCTCTGTGGTGGCTGATCGCGAATGTCCGAGGAGCTTTTGGACCTCGTAGAGTGTTGCCCCGTTGTTGACGAGCGTGCTGGCAAAGCTGTGGCGCAAATCGTGAATGCGCATGTTCTGCAAGTCAAGTTCATTGCGAATTCTATTCCATTTGTGGAAAATGCATCGATAGGGTTTATGTGTTTGAGGATTCACAAATAACCATTGCATGATATGACCATGTTTTTTGAGCTGTAATTTTTCCGCTCTCTGTATAATTTCAATTGCTTTTCCATTGAGAACAATATGGCGCGGCTTGCCGGATTTGGTGATCGGCACATACCAATCTTTGTCACCAAGATTTATGTGCTGCCATTCGGAATTCATGGCCTCGTGTCGACGCGCGCCGGTGTACATCAGAAAGCCAATTAACAGGACAACCTCATCTTCGCCGTTCATGTGAACAAAATCACGCAGGCGGCGAGCCTCGTTCGGTTTCTTTCAGAGCGTCGAAGTATCCACCGGCGTGGGTTGCGGCTTTGGTCAGATCACGTCCCGCCGACTTCTGTTCCACTAAGAGAACACGTGGCCAGCACAGATCAATGAAGCCGGATTTGTTGTTCAGCTTTCGGACGTGTTCTTCATAGCAGGCAACAGATCAGCGCTCTACGCCAAAGATTGCAAAGAAGTCATTGTAGAAGGTTTGTGTCTCACCCTTCTCATATGTGGCATCGGCATAGTTGCGTGCGAAGCTGGCAGCGTGAGTGCGTATTTCTTTGAAGCTAAAGCGCAATAGTAATTCCTTATTTACGTAAACACATAATCACGCATCTGCGCGTTTCAGGTAGTTGGCTAGTGCAGCCTCTAGAATAGCTTGATGCGTTTGGTCTGTTTCGGCGGCGTGAAGTTTCAAGCGCCTGTAGGTATCGCCATCGAGGGCCACGGGCTTTTTAACCATTCAGAATCCCTGTCACGTCGTCCCATACGGCAATCTATGCCCCCGCCTTGTCGGCGGTTGCCTCAGATATCCCTTGGCCGGTCGCGCCGGTTTCAGCATGCGCGACACGCCGCACGATATTCAATGGGGCAACTCATCCATCTTGTGCTAGCGATTGCAACATAGATTGCAACATAGATTGCCACCACAAAACCACCGCGGGCCGTATCGATCCGATCAAATGATCTGTGACGCTCTGCCCTTTTCGCCTAAGTGATGTGCTATTTTTGGAGGCATTGCCCAGGTGGCTACCGATGCGCTTGGGGTGGATATTTAGGGGGATACGATTAGACGGCTTTCGCCTAATTCATTGTAAAATATAAGTTTTTACTGACTAGTGGTGCCCAGAAAAGGACGTCGAACTTTTTATATTTTAATTTAATTACAGTTACTTATTTTAGTTAAAAAATATAAAAGCGGTCCCGAAAACGGTCCAGATTTATGCATCAGATCAGAGTGACGTTTTTTCGCTTGCTCCCAAAGCTGGACGGGTTAGCAGGTCTTCTTTCGGCCCAAAGCGGAAATTGAATAGATGACCGAAATGCTTTGGTGCGGCAGCTTAAAGTGGACGTTGGTTGTCGGTCCGGGTCGATATGAGGTTAACATTTATGTGAAACATCTGGGGCAAGCGCGACTTTTTTTATGATGTGATTCTATGAGTGCCGCTAAGTAACTTTAATCATTAGAGCTTATGCAGATTTCTCCAATTAAAATCGATGTGGCGCAGGATAATTCCATGCGACCAAATTATGTGTCTTTTATAAAGAATTCATGACACATTTGTCGGAGATTCGCTGGGAGGTATCACGAATTCTGGGTAAGAACTTTCATCGAGGAATAACCCTTCGGCACTTGCGTGCCCTTGTTGCATTGTCCGATCTTAAGTTGGTCGCGAGGGTGTCTGAGGCGCTCGGGGTGACGCAACCTGCTGTGTCCAAACAGATTGCCGAGCTGGAAAAAATTGTTGGTGCGCCTGTGGTCACGCGGGACCGTAACCGGCTGTACCTGACGCCGATAGGCACCCGCCTTGCGGATCATGCGCGCAAAGCACTTGGGCAAATTGATCGTGCTGCATTTGACATTGAGGCGATGACAAGCGGGGTATCTGGTTCTGTATCTGTGGGTGTTGTCAGTTCGGTCGCACCCACCTTATTGCCTAACACCATTGCACTGTTAAAACGAAGTACGCCGCAAGCAAATGTATCCGTTTCTGAGGGTCATTTTGTTGAACTTTTGCCGCAGCTAGAATCGGGCGCATTGGATCTGGTGATCGCGAGGATCTGGCAGCCGCACGAATTGGCTGGGATTGACCAAATGGCGTTGTTCTCTGAGCCTGTTGTTGTGGTTGCTGGTCGCAATCATCCGCTTGTGCAAGTTGGTGATGTCGCATGGTCAGATGTCAGCAGTTATCCTTGGATTTTACCACACCCCACTTCCGTAGCGCGCCAAGCAGTAGACGCGCTTTTTGCTACGAACGGACTTTCACCACCCATCAATACGATTGCGTCATTGTCGATAGCGCTGAACCTTGAACTTTTGCGTGCGATGCCTGCGTTTGGCTTGCTCCCGCTAAGGCTGGCGCAGGCACAGGCAGCGAGGGGTGGCGTTGTGATACTGTCACTTGAAACGCGCGACCTGTTGTCAGAGGCCCGCTGTTTTTGGCGCAAAGACCAAGTTTCACAAAACGCGACACTCTCGCTGTTCCTTAAATGTTTGCAACAAACCACTGCAGATATCGAAACCATTCCATTTGGTTAATTTTATGGGCGAATAATTCACTATTTTTCCTCTTTTTTATTCACTACCTTAACCAAACGCACGGTTTGGGAGGGCTTTGGTGTTGATTCCATATGTCAAGAATGTGAGAGGCTGTTGTTGAGCATTACAGCTTTGTCTGCTTGTGAGGTGCTTGCAGCGTTTAAGGCCAAGAGCCTGACGCCGACGGCTTATCTGCTGGCTTGCCTTAATGAAATTTCGCGTTTCAATCCCAAAATCAATGCACTGGCCGCGCTGGATATCGATCATGCCACTGTTGCGGCGGCTGATTCGACGAAACGCTGGCAAACTGGTTGCCCGGTTGGTCCGCTCGACGGGTTGCCAATTGGCGTTAAAGATTTGCAAAACACCAAAGGCTTGTTGACCACCCATGGCAGCATTTGCGCAAGGGGGCACGTGCCTGACAAGGATTTGCCGATGGTTGCGCGCCTTCGCGCGGCGGGCGCTATTATTCTTGCAAAGACAAATGTCCCTGAAATGGGGGCGGGTGGAAACAGCCGTAACCCTGTCTGGGGCGCGACAAGCAACCCGTTTGATGCCAATCTGATTGCTGGCGGCTCCTCTGGTGGGTCTGCCGCTGCCCTTGCGGCCAATCTGTTGCCGCTGTGCACAGGCTCGGACACGGGCGGGTCGCTGCGAATGCCTGCCGCACTCTGTGGCGTGGTTGGTTATCGGCCTTCTGTTGGCGTGATCGCTCATCCCACACGCCCTTTGGGGTGGTCGGGGATTTCGGTGCTTGGTCCGATGGCACGGACGGTCGATGATCTGGCACTAATGCTGGACGTGTGTGAGGGATATCACGCGGATGACCCGCTATCCGCGCCCTCGGACACAGGCCGTTTTGCAGTATTGCCTACCATTGACTTAAAGGATCTACGGGTTGGCTATTGCGAAGACTTTGGCGGCGCCCCAGTCGAGCAAAGCATCCGCGAAACATTTCGCGCGCGCCTTGAGGTGCTGCGGCCTCAGGTCAAGGAATGCCGCGCGGCCGATCTTGATCTTGGTGAAATGGACCGGTGTTTTGACATTCTTCGGGCCGAAAGTTTTATTGTCGCCTTTGGTGGGGGGATTGAGGCCGACCCTGATAGCTTTGGCGCAAATATCAAAGACAACGTTGCCCTTGGATATGGCATGTCGTTGGCCGACCGTGGCTGGGCTCATGCAGAACAATCCCGCATTTTGCGGAAATTTAACGCACTGATGGCCGAGTTTGATGTGATCGTTTTGCCGACATCACCCGTGTCGCCCTTCGCGTGGACACAGTCACATGCTGAAGAAATCGATGGGCACAAGATGGACACCTACTATCGCTGGCTTGCGCTGTGCTATCGGGGGTCTTTGACAGGCGGACCTGCTATCACGCTGCCCTGCGGTCGAGATACCCACGGCATGCCGTTCGGCTTTCAGGTATTGGGGCCGCTGCGTGGTGACGTGGCGTTGCTCGGTGCCGCGAAAGCGATAGAAAGCCTCTTTGCGCGCTCAGACCAGGCCGCGCGGCCCTTGGCAAATATGCAAACCCTTCAACACTCACTTGTGGAATTGACCTCTATTGTGACCCACCCCCCTGATTTATTTGCCGTGCCCTCATCCGACAGCTCTAACATACGGACGGCAGTGTAATATGTGGTTTATCCCAATTGTCTTTATTATACTGCTGATCAGTGGCACGGCCTTTGCCTACCTGATGGGCGCGGTATCCGTCGTGACCTTTGTCGCGGTAGACAAAACACAGTTCCTGTCGATCATGCCGCAACGGATTTTCGCCCAGCTTGACGTATTTGCCTTTATGGCGATGCCCTTGTTTATTCTAACCGCAGAGATCATGAGCCGCGCCGGCGTGACCCGCAGCTTGATTGATTTCGCGATGTCTATTGTCGGGCGTTTTCGCGGCGGTCTGGGCCATGTGAACATCCTTACAAGCGTCTTCTTTGCGGGTATCTCAGGATCTGCGATCGCAGACAGCGCCGCTTTATCACGCACATTTGTGCCAGAGATGAAGGCACGGGGCTATGATCCCTATTATGCGGGGGCGATCACTGCGGCCTCCTCAATGATCGGGCCAATCATACCCCCATCAATTATCATGATTATCTATGGTGGCCTGACAGGTGCATCAGTCGCGGCCCTGTTCATTGCAGGAGTTGTGCCCGGTTTACTGCTGGCCGTTTCGCTAATGGTCATGAACGCGGTCATCGCGCATGTCAAAGGACACCCCGGCGGCGCGTCTGACGATCTGCCACGGTTCTTGCCCAGCTTGCTGAACGCAGCACCCGCTATTTGCCTACCTATTGTGATCCTTGGCTCACTTGTGTTCGGATTGGCAACGCCAACGGAAGGGTCAGCCATTGCAGTCTTTTTCGCGCTCATCGCGGGCCAATTCTACAAAGGCTTAAACTGGAAGATGATCTTTGAGGCGGTTGAAGCCACGGCAAAGATGACAGGCACGATCTTTATCATTCTGGCAGCGATTTCTGTGCTGGGGTATCTCGCTGGGCAACTTGGCTGGTCACAGGCGCTTGCGACATGGGTCGACTCTTTCGGACTGACGGGCACAAACTATCTGTTTTTCCTCGTAATTATCTTCCTCATTGCAGGCATGTTCATGGATACCCCCGTGGCGTTAACCCTGTTGATCCCGCTCTTTGCACCACAAGCCATGGAACAAGGCATAAGCCCGATCCAACTGGGCATCGTGTTGTGCTTTAACCTATGCGTTGGTCTGATTACCCCGCCATTGGGTAAATGCCTGGTGGTCGTGTCGGCTCTGACAAACCTCAATTACTGGCGGCTGGCTTACGCTGTGCTGCCCTTCATTTTCGTTCAGGTGCTTTTGTTGCTTGCTCTGGTTTATTGGCCGGCGCTTAGCCTCACACTGCCGCGCCTGTTTGGATTTTCCGTGAACTAACCAAAACTAAGGGAGGACTATCAATGAAACTTAAGACACTGACAATTGCGGCTCTACTCGCGATGGCTACATCTGCATCTGCTGAGGTCAAAATTGCACTGGACAGCAAGCCGGATCTGGAAACATCAGGTTCGTATAACTGGGCATTCGCTTTTGGCACAGCACTGAAAGCCGCAGGCATGGACGTGCGTGAAATGCCACGTGGCTCTGTTGGCAACGAAGCCGAAAAATTCGATCAGGTCTCGACTGGCTTGCTTGAAATCTCACTTTCAGATGTGCGCGCTGTCGCTCAGGTAGACCCGTTTATCTATGGGGTCCGTCTGCCATACATCTTTGAAAACATAGATCATATGGACCGCACACTGGCTGCGGGGGATGTCTACACCCGCATCAATGAAAACCTAGCGGAACAAGATGCAATCCTTTTGGCACTGGCACCGCTTGGGCCAGCATCCGGCGTGATCACGACCACTCAGGCTGTGCGTTCACCAGCTGATATGGCGTCATTGCGTATGCGTGCATTGGACGATGCGCAGATTGCGATGTATCAAGCTTGGGGGTCCAGCGGCACCATCGTGCCTTGGGGTGAAGTCCCTGCTGGCCTGCAAACGGGCGTGATTGACGGCTATTTGAATTCACCGTTCATTCCTGTGATGTTTGGTCAAACAGACTTCATCAAAAACTTTGCCGATGCAGATGTAATCTGGCCACTGCGGGCCGTCATCGCATCCAAAGATTGGTACGATGGTTTGTCTGATGCGGATCGTGCAAGCGTTGATGCCGCCGTTGACACCGCAGATGCGGCCGCACGCGCATGGTTGGCAGATGCATCGGTCAACGGATTGCTCGCGCTTGAAGAAAATGGCGTGACAGTTCAGCGCCTGACACCAGAAGAGCGCGCGGTTTTCCGCGAAGCGTCTCTGCCGGTCTACGATTCAGACCTGATGACAGCAGAGGATACCGCGCTGTGGAAGTCCTTGTCTGACGATAACCGCTAAACACTTGGGCGGGCCGTGCACTACGGCCCGCCATCTTTTGAAATAGGATTATGAAGATGCGTCATATCATCATCAGCACCAGTGATTGCTTGCATTTTGTGATGCGCCGCGTAGCCGTTTTTGCGGTCTGTCTGATGTTCGTGACGGTCGTGGTCCAGATCATCGCGCGCTATGTCTTCTCCTCGCCCCCAGTGTGGACCGAAGATGTCGCCCGCTACGCGATGGTATGGACAGGGCTGCTCGGAGCCACGCTGTCATTTAAGACTCAGTCAGATGCTGTGTTGATGCAGAGTGTTTTTCCCGGCCCGCCGCATGATCTCGCCTTTTTTGCAAAAGCCGTCCAAAGCGTGGCGGTACTGACCTTTATCCTGCCAGTCATCTACTTTTGCTTTGTCGGACTACGAGGCGGTTTTGCAAAAGGGTATCTTGCACGGCAATCAGGTCTGACTGCTGATACCCTTGGCATCCCCATGGCATGGATATCTGTGGCGGTCCCTGTGTCGATGATCATTATTCTCATTCACCTCTTCGCGCGGTGGGCTGGCGACGATACTGTAGAAGAAACTGCCGCACAGCTTGATTAAACTCTCTATTTTTGGTCGCCTGTAACGTCAGCGCCCAGCCTGTCAGCTATGGCAAGCGCGAAAGGAAGATATCATGTATCATGAAAACTATTTGGGCGAGGCATTACGTGCTGCCAGCTTGGGCGCGGACCAAAGCCTATTCTTGCAAAATCATCAGACGGATGATGCGGTCACATATCAGGCCTTCTTTGCCAACGCCGAACGTATGGCGCAGGTCTTGGTAGAAACTGGTGTTGCACCAGGTGACAAGGTTGCCGTTCAGGCACCAAAAACCGTCGCGATGTTGGAGCTTTATGTCGCGACAGTCTTGGCTGGCGGCGTATTTCTACCCCTCAACCCAGCCTATACTACCAGTGAAATTACCTATTTCCTGACCGATGCGGAACCACGGATACTGGTGTGTGATCCGATGCGCGAGGGTGAACTTTCGCCTGTTGCAAAACAAGCGGGTGTTTCGGAGGTGCTGACGATTGGTGCCAATGAAAGCGGAACACTGGTAGAGCGGCGTGATGCGGTGGTGTCAGGGTTTACAGCCGTCAAGCGCGGACCAGATGATCTGGCCGCAATCCTTTACACTTCGGGCACGACTGGCCGATCCAAGGGGGCCATGCTGACACATCGCGCGCTGGCGTCGAACGCACAGACCCTAAAGGATGTCTGGCAGTTCAACGCGGATGATGTGCTGATCCACGCTTTACCGATTTTTCACACCCACGGGCTTTTTGTGGCGACGAACGTCACGCTGATGGCGGGGTCGTCTTGTATCTTCATGGCCAGATTCGACGCCGATGACATTCTGGATAACATGCCAAAAGCCACGGCGCTTATGGGGGTGCCAACGTTCTATGTACGCCTGCTTGAAGCTGATGGTCTGTCCAAGGCTTCGGCAGCTATGCGCCTTTTTGTATCGGGCTCTGCCCCATTGCTCGCTGAAACGCATGATCGCTGGTGTGCCGTGACTGGGCACGCGATACTCGAACGCTATGGTATGACCGAAACCAACATGAACACCTCTAACCCTTATGAAGGCGACAGGCGCGCAGGCACGGTGGGCTTTCCTTTGCCTGGTGTCGAGTTGTTGGTCACCGACCCCGTAACGGGCGCGCCAATACCAAAAGGTGAGATCGGCGTACTCGAAGTACGCGGGGCAAATGTCTTTGCGGGCTATTGGAAGATGCCCGAAAAAACCGCCGAGGAATTGCGCGACAACGGATTTTTCATCACTGGAGATCTTGGGCGCGTCGACGAGGACGGGTATATTCATATCGTCGGACGGCAAAAAGACCTGATCATCTCGGGTGGCTACAACATTTACCCAAAAGAAATCGAGCTTTTGATCGACGATCTGGCAGGGGTCGTTGAGAGCGCAGTCATCGGTGTCCCGCATCCCGATTTTGGCGAAGCCGTCGTCGCAGTCATTGTCGCCCAAGACGGTGCTGACATCACGGCGCAGGACATCTTGACTGGTATCAAGGAAAATCTGGCCCGCTTCAAACATCCAAAACACATCGCATTCGTCAAAGCGCTGCCCCGGAACGCCATGGGCAAAGTTCAGAAAAAGGCCTTGCGCGAGGAATACGACAAGGCCTTCTGGTGACGCTCGACGGTGACGCAATCTGGACTATGTGCAGCACGTAAAAGATCAAAAGGGAAAATGAGATGACAAAGGGCAATATCGCGCTAGCGATTTCGGCGTTGGAAACGCTACTCGGCGACCGCTTGTCGACAGGCGAAAGTATTCGTGAAATCCATGGGCGTGACGAGGCCTATTCCACGCCGGCATTACCTGATGCGGTCGCTTTTCCTGAAAGCACCGAAGAGGTGTCCAAAATCATGAAAATCTGCTCGCAATTCCAAGTGCCCGTCGTCCCGTTCGGCATCGGGACATCGTTGGAAGGCCACGTCATCCCAATTCACGGCGGTATTAGTGTCGATACCAGCAGAATGAACAAAGTTCTCGAAATTCACGAAAGCGATCTGGACGCGGTCGTCCAGCCGGGGGTTTCGCGCACGCAGCTCAACGATGAACTTCGCGCGAGCGGATTGATGTTCACGGTCGACCCAGGTGCCGATGCCACGCTGGGTGGCATGGCTGCCACACGCGCCTCGGGCACCAATACTGTGCGCTATGGCACTATGCGCGAGAATGTTATGGCACTGGAAGTGGTGCTGCCTGACGGAACAATCATTCAAACAGGCTCACGCGCCCGCAAATCCTCGGCCGGATATGATCTGACCCATCTTTTTGTTGGCTCCGAAGGCACGCTTGGGATCATTACCGAACTGACCGTGCGTTTATTTGGTCAGCCAGAGACGATCCTTGCTGCAACCTGCTCATATGAGACGGTCGATGATGCGGTTAATACAGTGATCATGGCTATTCAAATGGGCATTCCACTGGCGCGTGTCGAGTTATTGGATGAGATGCAGATGAAGGGCATGAACATTTTCAATCCTGACTTGAACCTGCCTGAAAAACCGCACTTATTCTTGGAATACCACGGATCTGGGGCCAGCGTACAAGAGCAAGTTGAGCTGTTTAAGGGGGTGGGAGAAGAGTTCGGTGTGTCGGACTTCGCATGGGCGACCAAAGTTGAAGATCGCAATCGCCTATGGGCTGCGCGGCACAACGCCTATTACGCTGGAAAGTCACTTCGCAAGGGCTGCGAAAGTGTCGTAACAGACTGCTGTGTCCCAGTTTCCGAACTGGCAAACTGCATTTCACGCACCAAAGAATTGATTCAGGATGCTGGAATGATTGCTCCAATCGTGGGGCATGTCGGTGACGGGAACTTCCACTTACTGATCTTGTTTGATCCAAAAGATCCAGACGAGTTTGTTCGCGCAAAGTCTCTTGCCTCGGAAGTTAATCGTGTTGCCCTGTCGTTTGGTGGGACCGTCACCGGTGAGCATGGTGTTGGCACTGGTAAAAAGGAATATATGTTGGAAGAACATGGCAATGCCTATGCTTTAATGGCGACGCTCAAGCGCGCAATCGACCCAAATAACATCATGAACCCGGGTAAAATCTTCGATATCAGCTAATAATTTGTTCAGAAAAAGCAATGAAGGCAGACTGTCCTGGGCGGGCTAATTTGACCTTTGCGACCACATAACAATCTTCGGGACTTGCCCGCGTACTCTTACCGGGCTCATTCAGAAAGACGAGATTGCCGTCCACACCATGGAAGATATGTTGGCGTGAGAGCACGTCCATACTGCAGCTGCTCCGCTGCCTGTTGTCCCGGCAAAAAAATAGCTGAGGTTTGTTCCCCGCCCAACATCTCGCTGTGAGACACTCAGGGCTAAGTTCATAACGGCCCTGACTGTACCAAATATCCTTGCCACAGAGGCTCCATTTAAGCCCTTAGCAAATAGGTAATCTCGAAACTTGGTAGCATCAGACCGCATATAATCTTTGAGGTCTTTCATCCCACAGCAATCAATCAGATAACCACAGGAACGCCTTACAGCAGCCTCAAAGGTTGGTGGGCGATCATTACCCTTCAAGCGTAGATAAACAGCTACAGCGGCCTTAAGCGAATGATCACCGATGGACGCTTTGGCTTCCGGCTCTTGAATAGCGTCATTTAGTAAATGCTTACCGGGCAAATCATCAGAAGAAATCCTCAGGATGTGCCAATGCCTGTCTAACTTAGCCGCATCAGTCATAGCCCTAACACGGGCATCCCTGATGGATTTAGTCCTCAAAGAATAAGCAATCCTACCTGTCCTGTAATGCCGCCGTAAATCAGCGGGCACTCTAGGGGAGAAATACCAAATGCCGTCCTTTTGGAACGTATAACTATTAGATTTGGTTGCCAGCATGGTCTACGGCTCACTAAAAACTATCGTTTAGTAAGGTATTACAATGCTTTGGATTGGATCTTGGTGCCCAGAAGAGGACGTCGAACTTTCTATATTTTCATTTAGTTACAGTTACTTATTTTGTTTTCAAGATATCAAAGCGGTCCCAAAAGTGGTCCTCAATTTATGTGGGTTCTGGATGTAGGCTATTTTGACAAATTAAACGTCTGTTGATTTTACATTTCTGTTGCGATTTCTCAGTTCACTCGCTCGAAATAGTTTTTGCGGTATTGTTTTCGATGTAATTTTAATCCAAACTAAGTAAAAAATTTTGCGGAGTATTTTGGCGATAAGCAAAGGCTAAGGATTTTGGGATATAAGCTTGGAAATATAGGTCTCATCTTGATCGAGACGCGTCGCTTTAATGATGTTAGAGGCTTTTTTGCTGAAACGTACAATCGAGATCGGTTGTCTAAAATTGGGATTGCTATTGAATTTGTGCAAGATAATCATTCCATATCTTACGCTGCTGGAACCCTACGCGGCATGCACTTTCAGGCACAACCCGCTGCGCAAGGCAAATTGGTTCGATGTGCTCGTGGGGCGATTTTTGATGTTGCTGTTGACATCCGTCGCGGCAGCCCAACCTATGGAGAATGGGAGGGGCATGAGCTGACGGCAAAGAATGGTCATCAGTTATACGTTCCTATTGGGTTTGCCCATGGGTTTGTCACCTTAGAACCAGACAGCGAGATTGTTTATAAGTGTACCGATTATTACGACCCGTCAGACGAAGGAAGCCTGCTTTGGAACGATCCTGATTTGAATATTCCCTGGCCTAACAATAGTCCGATACTCTCTAAAAAAGACGCTCAGGCCCCTTTTTTGGTTAATCTTAAACGATGAAGATATTGGTTTTAGGCAGCAATGGTCAGCTTGGTCGCTGTTTGGCTGACCAGTTGCTGTCTACTAATCATGTAATGGTTTTCGCCACTCGTGCTGATCTAGATATTACAGATTTTGCAGTGACAAAAGATAACATCACTCAAATCAAACCAGATTTAATCATCAATGCCAGTGCCTATACTGCAGTAGACAAAGCCGAAGATGAACGGGAGCTAGCATACCTAATTAACCAACATGCCTTGGCCAATATTGCTGAGACCTGCGCCCAACTCAATTGCGGACTGATCCATGTTTCCACAGACTATGTCTTTGACGGTACGGCAACTGAGCCTTACATAGAGACTGATAGCACAAACCCTCAGGGGGTATATGGTGACTCAAAACTTAGGGGCGAAGAGGCGATACAGGCATCGGGCTGTGAGTATCTTATTATTCGTACGGCCTGGGTATTTAGTGAATATGGTAATAACTTTCTCAAAACCATGTTGCGTTTGGGGGCTGAGCGCAATGAGCTGCGTATTGTTGGGGATCAAGTTGGTTGCCCTACCTATGCCCAAGATATAGCTAAAGCCATTATGACGATCCTAGAGAGGCTTCAATCAAAAGAAGTATCATCATGTCTCTATCATTTTGCGGGTAATTTTTGTTGCTCTTGGGCAGAGTTTTCTCAAGCTATTTTTGATCAGGCGTTTGAGCTTGAAGTTATTGAAAGTAAACCTAATGTTGTAGCCATAACTACAAAAGAATTTCCAACTCTAGCAAAACGGCCTGCGCAGTCGGCGCTCAGCTCAAACAAAATTAGATCTTCTTTTGGGATTAACCCATCGGATTGTATGCTCGGTATTCGATCGTCGCTTATGGCTATCAAAACGGAATATATTAAAAAATGAGTAAAAAGCAAGTTATGAATAAAAATGAGGTTGCGATTGTTGGCGG
>ENA-OQVM01002629-OQVM01002629.1-marine-metagenome-genome-assembly--contig:-NODE-2629-length-20643-cov-9.141642_pt1 | contig 20643 bp, 7 predicted proteins | sample MGYA00237776_ERZ505498 | MGnify/ENA primary metagenome ERZ505498 (study PRJEB26159, sample SAMN06265151) | marine metagenome | isolation source: Helgoland LTER site | place: Germany:Helgoland, sampling... | reverse complement strand
GTGCATAATATTAAAGCCGATAACGTTGTAAAAATTAGCTTTTTAGGTGACCGAACTTCTGGTGATATTAATTTAACCTCGACGCAACTAAATGCAAATATTTCTCTGACGGGTTCTATTGCTAACACCACAGGATCGACGAATATTAATTCTAGAGGCAGCATTAAAGCCGATGGTGCTATTAGTATAGGTGGTTTGCATATTGATTTAGATGCGTATGCAGACATTGGTGAAAAAACTTCGGCTATTGGCGTTGAGCAAATCACTTCTGATGCAGCAACATTTAGAGCCAAAAGCACAACAGGCGGCGTGCATATTAAAGAGCGCACTGGCACTTTGCGTATTAATAATATTGAGTCCCATGCGAACAAGTTGGTGACTGTGACAGCCGATAGCTTAGTCGGCATCGGTAGCAATGCCTCACATATTAAAGGCCACTCGATCACGCTAGAGACCCTAGCTGGTGATATTGGTAGTGAGACCGATCCATTGCGTATTGATTCTTCAGATACTTACAATAGTAAATTTAATGCCAAAGCAACGACCAGCATTTACGTTAAAGAAATCAGCGGCGATTTAAGAGTTGAGACGCTGGATTCTGTGGCGGGTGAGGTTGCAGTTAATGTGGCATCGGGTAGTTTTATTGATGCGAATGGAAATGATGTTGTCAATATCGCTGCTCGTGAAGCGCTGTTAGGTGCTTGGCAAGCGCTGGAGTTGCGTGATGAAGATGACGGCAGTGTTGGCGGTAATGCTAAATGGGATGAAGGAAAGCAAGCATTGGCTGCTGTTAAAGAGGCAGGCTACCGTTCGTATTGGAATTATCGTGGTCAATTCAGCAGTTATGATGCTTCGCAAACCGTGGCGCTGGATGCGGCAGAAGACGCGTTTTATCGTAATCAATATGCTGACCCTGATGGAGCTGAGGCTGATGCGGCGATTGCCAGCTTAGTGGCTAAGCGTAGCGCCGAGTATCACAATTTACATACCCAGTGGGGCGCTCTAGGCGATGTATTTGATCCGTCTTATACCTATACGCTTTCAATGACTGAAGCGGCGCGTATTGAAGAAGGTATAAAGGTTTGGACTGAAAGTGAGTTGTTAAGTGTTATCGGCGCGGGAATGCTAGTGCCTGTAACCAGTACCAACACGGTAATAGAAGACGATAACGTAACGGCTAATAGTGATATCTCACTGACCACCTATGGCAGCATGGGTTCTGCACTTGCGGGTATGGAGATTGATACCTCATCGAAACCTTTGCAGTTGACGGATGATGAAAAAGTTGCGTTATTTTCTGCCGAGCGTGTAGATATCAATTATTTGGCCAGTGACTTTGTTACCACGACAGTAAACTTTACACACAGTGATAGCGCCGGCGATACTATTGTCCGAAGCGACAGTGGCAGCTGGTTAAGTGCTGGCTTTAAGGTGGGTGACACAATTCGAGTATTCGAATCGGCTTCGAGTAAGAGTATTACTCGCAACGCCAGTCAAGGTGGCGCAGTACTGACTATAGCCTCGGTTTCTGCCAAACAAATTACGCTTGAGAGTAACGACAGCGTGATTTCAGAAATTTCCAAACAGGTGCGCATAGCGTCAGTTATTCCTGACCCGATGGCAACATTGGATTATGTTGCCGACCTAAGTTTTACACATAACGAAACCAGTGGCGACGTGATAAGCCGTTCGTCGGGCAGCTGGATTGCCGATGGCTTTAAAGAAGGCATGCGCTTTAAGCTGAGCGCCAGTACGAATAATGATACAGCTGAAAATGATTTTTACACCATAGCGGGTATTACTGCTAGCAGCCTAACGTTAACATTAGGTGCAGAGTTGGTAGCTGGCAGTGATAACAACGTGATGTCATCGCGCGGTATATCAATTGATAAAATCTATGTTGATCAACGTGATGATGTTGATGTGAGTTCTCAAGTAGGGTCTATCACTGCTATCGCTAATAGTTCGGGCGCTAGGGCCGAAGCGTCGATATTCCTAGGTTCAAAAGCCGATCTTAATTTAGAGGAAGTGACGAGTACGGGCACTGTTCGTATTAAAACGCAGGGTAGCATTATTAATGCTACGGGTAACCAAACAACCATTAATGTTGCTGGCGAAAACATAGTGCTTGAGGCCGGCCAAGGTTCTATTGGTACCCAGGGTGCTCAAATTCTTTTAGATGTTGAAGCCAATACCTCGATTACAGCGCGAGCTTCAGGCGACATCTATTTAATAGAAACGTCTGGCGATATGGAAGTGGGCACTTTGTTCTCGCAACAAGGTGGCATTCAATTAACCGCTAACCAAGGTGCTGTTGTTGATGCGCTTAACCATGACTTTGCCAACGTTAGTGCCAAAACATACTTTGTTGTATCAGCATTAAATGGTGTGGGTGAGGTTGGCGACGCACTAGAGATAGATATGCAAGGCAGTGGCGACGAATTTATTTCGGTGACCACCACAACCGGTGACATTCTGTTAAGTGAGTTGGTTGGCAATATGTCAATCAAACGTATTCAAACAGGCGGCGGTGATATTACATTAACAGCTCAAGGATCGATTCTTGATGTTGCCGATGCAGGTGCAGACAGTGCTGACAGCGGGTCGTTGAATTACGTATCAAGTTTACCGAAAGCCGATGTGGTCGGTAATAATATTTCATTAACAGCCACTACCGGTAATATTGGTTTGTCGGGTAATGATCTTGATATTAATACGGCGGCTAATGCGGCGGGTAGTTTAACGACTAGCAGCGGTTTAAGTACTTACCTGATTGAAACGGAAGGCGATCTATCGATTGATACGATTGATTCTGGCTTAGTTGGTGGTGCAGTTAACACCAGTGAAGCCTTTATTTTAAGCTTTGGGCGCATATTAAATAGTCGCTCGACGGGTGTTAATGTTAACTCTGGTAAAGTACAGCTGTTTGCTGTTGGTGATATAGGTACAGCTTCAAAATCCCTAGAAACACAAATAGGATTCTTAGAAGGTAAGTCGGAAACAGGTAATGTTTGGTTAACGAATACTGGTCATTTGGTTGTGGGTGGTTTAGCCAATGAAAAAGGCTTAACCGCGATTGGTAATATCGATCTGAAAGCCAATAGTCCAATTACCATTGATAAAGATTTGCGCTCTACGGATGGTGATATTTCTATAAGCTCTTCTGATGAAGCTGATCCGCTGGCTGATTTCCTTCTTATCGAAAATGATATCGAAGTGATTGCAGAAGGCGGAAGTATATTCCTTAGCAGTGGTGACAATTTAACGATTAGTGCTGGTGCTAAAGTGTTTGCGGCAAATACATTAAGTATTGAGCTTGATGCGAACAATGCCGATACAGCCGGTGTGGATATGCTGATTAACGGCACTATCGCAGCGACGGAGATCACTGTTAATGCAGCCGGTGATAACGATAATCTTATCTTTAATACCGCTATTGCTAATAACGTGATTAACGATGCCTTAGGCAATAAACTGTCGGATGTGTTGACGAATAGCTTGACGATTAATACCGGTGCGGGAATTGATACGCTTGCATTTAATGAAAGCGTCAGTGCGACAACCGTGTCTATTAATTTAGGCGATGGTAATAATCAGTTAGATTTAGCGGCTACTAAAACGCTAACGGCTTCCTCGTTTGATTTAACCACCGGAACAGGTAATGATTCCTTAACGTTTGCAGGCGTACTGAATAGCGCTGGCACTGTAAGTATTGTGACGGGTGCGGGTGCTGATCAGCTTGATTTCCAAGATGATGTAAATGGTACGGCTGTGACTATCGATTTAGGCGATGGCAATAATCAATTAGATTTAGCGGCTACTAAAACGCTAACGGCTTCTTCGTTAGATCTTACAAGCGGCTCAGGGAATGACACCTTGATTTTTGCGGGTGCGCTAAGTAGCTCAGGCATCGTCAATATCGACACTGGCGCGGGTAATGATCAATTAGATTTTCAAGATGATGTTACAGCCATAGCGGCAGCCGCGATTAATTTAGGCGATGGTGTTAACCAATTTGATTTAGCAGTCTCTAAAACTTTATCTGCTAGTGAATTGAGTTTAACGTCGGGTGCCGATGCCGATGACCTTGATATTAAAGGCCTTGTGCTTGCTAATGTCATTGCTATTGATAGTGGTGCCGATAACGACACGATTAGTATTACAGGTACGCTGCGTGACACCGATTCATTAAGTGATGCCGATGTCGGTATTATCACGATTACCGGTGGCGCAGATAATGATGTAATCACTTTATCTGCTCAAGAGATTACTGGTCGTGCGCAAATTACTGGTGCATCGGGTAATGATGATATATCGGTTATACGATTGCATACGCGTGTTGAAGACTTAGATTTAGATGGTGGCGAAGGGCAAGACGATTACTTTATACAAACCACCAATGTTGATGTGAATGGTGCAGATGCTGACTATGTTATTAGCGTTAATGATTCGGGTGCCGATGCTAACGATTACGATCAGTTGGTTGTTGATGGCACCAGTGCAGAAGATCTTTTCTTAATACGTGAAAATTATATTGCCCGTATGCATGGCAACAGCTTGGACTATTTCAATAATCCAAATGTTGAACGCATTAATTACAACGGCAGTATTAATGGTAACCCAACACCGTTACAGGCTGGCGATCCAGAATCGGATATAACGATTAGCGGCGTAATTATTAATACCTATGCGGGTAATGATGAAATATTCTTTGATGATACTGGCACTACGTTTACCGTTAATGCTGGTGATGATAAAGATACTTTCCAAGTAGGGCAGGTGTTTGGTGAGTTACCTACCAACTTGTCTGAGCCTGGCGATACGATTCAAACTACCAATGTGACCAGTGGTTACTTGAGTTATGGTACCAGCCATACCGTTACTTTAAATGGTGGTGATGAAATTGGCGCGGGTGACCAGTTCTCTGTTTACAGTAACAAAGGTCTACTGTTCTTAAATGGTGGCGACGGTGATGATAACTTTGAGTTAAGAGCCTTTTTAATTGCAGGTAGTGCGCTTTCGAGTGTTGACGGTGGTACAGGCGACAACACCATTGAATACAACCTTAATGCCAAAGTGAAAATTGATGGTGGTGCGGGTACTGATAAAGTGACATTAATCGGTACTGAAGCTGACGATGTTGTATTGCTGAATGACGAGGGTTTCTTTGGTGCGGGCGTATCGGCCGATATTGTTAATGTAGAATTTATTGAGTTGGATTTATTACAAGGCAACGACACTTTTTATATTCAAGGTAGCGAAGCCGGTGTTATTTATACCTTAATTGGTGGCACGGGTAGCGATGACTTTATTGTGACAGGTGATGTGTTATTACCCGTTGCTGTTAAGGACGGTATTGTTCTTAATAAATCGATAGGCACGCTCGAAGGCGATATTATTATTGAAGGTGGTAACGCCGAGCGAGATCGTAGCCTTCGTATTGCAGTAATGCTGCCCGAAGAAACACCAACAGTACCGCTTTATATTGGTGACCCAACGCGTGAGTACTCTCATACCGATCGTCTAACGATTTTCCGTGACCATACCAGTAACGATGAAGCAGCGACCATTGCTGCAACTCCGACAGGCCCAGGCGCGGTTCTAGCGGCAAGTGGTATGACGCAAGTTGTCGGCATTGATCAAGCAACGATTGATTATGCAGGTATCGATATTGTTGAAGTATTGTTGGGTGAGGGTAATGATGAGTTAGATATTGATATTACCCCGCATAGCATTACAACGGCATTTGATTTAGTTGGCGGTGACACGCTTAAGAATGTTGGTGGCGAATGGTTTGAGGCCGGTTACCGAGTAGGCGATACCATTTTTATTAGCGGTAGTAATAGTGGTGCTGGTAACAGCTATGATGGCAGTTACTCGATAGCAGCAATGAGTTCAGACGGTGCGACTATTACACTTGAAGGTGCAGCTTTTGCTAGTAACGAAACATTAAGCTTTACCGTGACGCGCGCACTACCACTTATGCTAATGCATGGTGGTGGTAACCAAGCATTAGCTAATGGTGAAATGGGCGGCGATACGATTACTGTTACCGGTTCGGGTTATGTCGGTAATAACAGTGTGCCGTTAATTGTCTTTGGTGACACTACGCAAGACGGCAGCCGTTATAACGATGATGCTGTAAACCCAAGTAGTCCATCGGCGCGCGCTTTTGCCAATGCAGGTAATGATGTTATCGATGCCTCGGCAGCAACGGCTGGGATTGTTATCTATGGTGGCGCTGGCGATGATACGTTAACCGGTAGTCAGGTTAACGATATTGTTCTAGGCGGCTCGGGTAGCGATACGCTCTTTGGTCTTACGGGTTCTGATCACCTCTATGGTGATTCAGGGTTAAATATCAATGTTGATATTGATAACTTTAATCAACGTGCAAGCCAAGTTGAAGGTTATGGTCCTGTCGAAATTGCCGGTCGTATTAGTTTACGAATAGATGCTTCGCAAAACATCATGGATGTTATTACCGTTGACGAGTCGACTCATGCTAATAAAGATCTGTTGACAGTGGGTGGTGATGACATTACCACGGGCAGCGGTAATGATATTGCCTTTGGTGATCACGGCGTTATTGAGCGAATCACAAACAACTATCCTAACGATTTCTTATTGTTCTCTACTGACAATGTAAACCGTATTTACTCAACCGTTAATTCGGTTGGTGGTGACGATACGATTAATGCCAGCAGTGGTGATAATCGTTTAATCGGCGGTGATGGTGGCGATACGATTAATGCCGCCAACGGTAATGATTTAGTGATTGGTGATAACGGCGAAATTAACTTTGATGCTGCGGGTATTATCACTGACATTCAATCGACATCGACTGACCAAGGTGGTGCAGACTTTATTACGCTCATCGCTGGCAACAACACAGTTATTGCAGGCTTTGGTAGTGATGAAGTAACTACCGGCAAAGGCGCTGATGATGTGATTGGCGATAACGGTATTATCCAATACGTTGATGGTGTTGCGGTTCGTTTGTCGACTAATGATAACGACGTCAGTACAACCGGTGTTGATACGATAATTGTTGGTGGCGGCGATAACCGAGTACTTGCTGGCTTATCTAACGATGAACTGACCAGTACTTATGGTAATGACGTGGTGCTGGGTGATAACGGCGAGTTCACTTACGTTAATAACATCCTAGTTAAAGTCGTCAGTTCAGAAACCACTCTTGGTGGTATCGACACATTAAATCTTGGTGAAGGCGATAACGTTGTTATTGCTGGCCAGGATAGTGATATCGTCAATGCTGGTAGCGATAACGATATCGTGTTAGGTGATAACGGCGAAATTAACTTTGATGCTGCGGGCGTTATCACTGATATTCAATCAACGGCTACCGATCAAGGTGGTGATGATAAAATCACACTGATCGACGGTAATAATATTGTTATCGCAGGCTTTGGTAGTGATCAAGTCGCTACTAGCAACGGCGCTGATGATGTGATTGGTGATAACGGTGTTATCGAATATGTTAACGGTAGTGCAGTTCGTCTGGCGACTAATGATGGCGTCGTAAGTACAACCGGTGTGGATACGATTATTGTTGGCGACGGCGATAACCGTGTACTTGCAGGTTTATCAAATGATGAGGTGACCAGCACTAACGGTGTTGATGTTGTGCTCGGTGATAATGGCGAGTTGAACTTCATCAATAATGTGTTGGTTAATGCGACTAGTTCAGAAGCATCAGCTGGTGGTGATGACATTCTAGTATTAGGCGAAGGGCGTAATGCAGTTATTGCAGGTAGCGGCGTCGATACTATTACTACGTTATCAAGTGCAGATACCATTATTGGCGATAACGGTCAGTTGGTTTGGTCAGCTACAGGTATTATCGAAAGTGTTACAGCCACTGATTTAACTAATGGTGCAGGCGACATTATTAAAGCCGGTGATGGCGACAATATTATTGTTGGCGCAACGGGTAATGATGCTATTGAAACCGGTATCGATAACGATACGATTCTAGGTGATGGCGGTATTGCACTTTATAACGCTGGCGTACTAGTTAGCCTAAGCAGTGATGCAGCCGAAGTGGGTGATGACTTAATCACCGTTGTCAACGGCAATAATATTATTGCTGGCGGCGCTGGCATTGATGCGATTACGACTACCGACGGTGTTGATATTATCCTTGGCGATAATGGTCAGATAGTTTGGTCGGCTACGGGTGTTGTCGAAAGTGTTACAGCCACTGATTTAACTAATGGTGCAGGCGACATTATTAAAGCCGGTGATGCAGACAATATTATTGTTGGCGCAACGGGTAATGATGTTATTGAAACCGGTATCGATAACGATACGATTCTAGGCGATGGCGGTATTGCACTTTATACCGCTGGTGTATTAGTTGACTTGTCTAGCTTTGCGCTGACTAGCGGTAATGATGATGTAACGGTTGCTAATGGTAATAATATTATTGTTACTGGGCAGGGTAATGATGACATTAGCACGGGAACCGGTAACGACATTATTGCGAGCGATAACGTTCAGCTTGATTTTAATAACTCAGGCGTTCTGATTCGTGCGCTAAGTACACAAACCGATGCTGGTGGTATTGATACGGTTATTGCCGCAGGCGGTAATAATATTATTATTGCTGGTTCAGCTTCAGATGATATTACTGCAGGTGCAACAACCGGCATAGGTAATGACATTATCGCTGGCGACAATGTTGATTTACGCTTTACTGACGTAGGTGTTCTTACCTCGGCAATGAGTATTGCGCCGGATCAAGGTGATCGCGATTTGATTGCTGCAAGTGATGGCAACAATATTATAATTGCAGGTCTTGGTAATGATGATATTGAAACAGGCTTGGGTGCAGATATTATTGCTGCCGACAATGCTGAGTTTATCTTTACCGATGCTGGTGTGTTAGTTGAAGCAGTGAGTACCTCACCGTCGCAAGCGGGTAACGATATTGTTGTGGCCGGTGATGGCGACAATATTATTATTGCTGGTTCAGGTATTGATGAAGTCACAACGGGCAACGATAACGACATTATTTTTGGTGACAATGCGAAGCTGACTTTTAATACAGAAGGCCAGCCTGTTGAGTTGCTAAGCACTGAATTAGATTTTGGTGATGTCGATACGATTATTGCCGGTGACGGCAACAACATGATTGCTGGTGGTAGAGCAAGTGATGCTATTACTACGGGCAGCGGTGTTGATTTAGTAGCGGGTGATAATATTATTATTACTCTGACTCAAGGTACACCATTGCAAACCATCCCAACATTAATGACACCAGTAGATGATATTGGTGGCAACGATGTGATTAACTTAGGTGCAGGTGGCGCATTTGTTATTGCCGGAGCTGGCGATGATGAAGTGACTAATGCAGCAGGTGACTCGGTCATCATTGGTGATCAAGGTACGATTAACTTTGCAGCTAATGGGCTTTATGCCAATGCGTTTACCGGTGATGTTGATATTGTGGGTAACGATAGATTAACGGGTGGTAGTGATAGCGATGTGATCTTTGGTGGCTCGGGTACTGATTTGTTATCGGGCAATGCGGGACAAGATTTCCTTGTCGGTGATGCCGGTATGATTACGCGTGATGAATTATTGGTGACTTTAGAGTCAATACCAACACCGTTACTCACACCCGAAGCTGAAGGTGCAACGCCGGAAGCTGAACGCTTCTTTACTGGTGCTGATGATGAGCTCGACGGTGGTCTTGACAATGACTACATGATTGGCGGCTTTGGTAATGACTTATTCACTGGTGATCTTTCTGAAGATATCATGACCGGTGAGTATGGACGTTACCGACTCACGATTGATGCAGACCAATTGATTACCGGCTTAGAGACTTCTGTAACATTAGCGCAAGGTTCGCTTGATCTTATCCGTGTTGTTCAGCAAGAGCTCTATACAGCTGCGCCATTAACTACAGGCTCATTAACGTCAGATTCATTACCTTTAGTTTCATTACCTTCGGCGAATCCAGGTTCGTTGCTAGCTAATGCGGTGTTAGCAATGCCAACGCCGGCTCTGGCGCAAAATACCACTTGGGCAGGATTAGATGCATTAGTATTTGGTGATCAATCATTAACGGCTTCATCAGATCAAGGTGCTGCTGTGTTATTGAAAGCGGATACCCCAGTAATCGATGAGCCAGTGAATTGTGACGCGAATGCAGACGGTTCAGGCGAAAACGTTAACGATGACGCCTGTGCTCCTGTGTTAGACATTGAGCAGCTTTGTACTGACTTGAAAGCTGATACCGATAACGCTTCAGAATTGCCTGAGGCTTGTGAGGCGCAGCTTAGCGAAGATGTTAATACGCAAGCAGCGTCTAATGAACCTGATGCTACTCTACCTATAAATACTGGTCTGGCTGCATTGGCGGGCTGGGCAGCATTAAAAGGTAAGCGACAATCGACAGAGCAGCGTCTGGATCGTTCAGAATATGCACTGGTGGCTGCTAAGGCGCAATCAAAACGCTTTATAAGCTGGGCACGATTCCGCGATTAAACGGGTTATACTAAGCCGCAATAATGTAAGCCTAGTAATAATGGATAATGTCTTATCTGTTATTGCTAGGTTTTTGTATAACTAGCATCCTTGAACGTGGAAAATATAATAAAAGCGCTATGAGTATTATCAACTCCGATTCAACCAGTTCAGATTCTTCTACCTCTGCCGACGCTAACACTCACACTGAGCACCGTAGTGATGCTTCCAGCTGGGCGGCTTTAAGCTCTAGTCAGCCTGATGATTTTTTTCAAGGCTGGTTGCAATTGCAGTGCGGGTTTATACCAGGTGCTTATTGTTCAGTGCTGGCATTGCGCCGAACAGATGAACACGGCCAGCTCGCTAACGATTTTGCACCAGCGGCACTATGGCCTGCGGCATCGGCCGATATCGAGCCTTTGTCTGAGCTTATTGAAAACGTGATATCCCGCAAAGAAGGGCTGGTGATTAATCTTGCCCAGCCTAATCAAGACGATGCGTCTGTTAATGGCTCTAACAATATTTCTAGTGTTGGCTATGGCGTTGCCTATCCTATTTTTATAGAGCAAGAAATGGTTGCTGTTGTGGCCGTTGGCTTATTGGCTACAGATAAAAATGCCATTGAATTTGCTATGCAGCAATTACAGTGGGGCAGTAGTTGGATGCAAGTGGGTAAGCTGCGCAGCTCCAACGAAGGCAGCACTCGTTTAAATAAACGTATGTCAGTGAGCATTGATACGCTAGCCAATGTATTAATAGAAGATGATTACAACAGTGCCGTTATGCGCTTTGTCAGTGAGCTATCGATAGCGCTGCAATGTGAGCGTGTGAGCTTTGGTATTAAAGATAAAAAAGGCTTAAAGCTGCAGTTTATTTCTGACAGTGCGCAGTTTGGCGAACGCATGAACTTAGTGCGGGCCATTGAAGCCGTTATGGCCGAGGCAGACGATCAACAATCCATCATTTGTTATCCGCCAGTCTCCGGTTCAGCTTCAACTCTAACTCCAGCTTCAACTTCAACTACAGCTTCAACTTCAACTTCAACTACAGCTTCAACTTCAACTACAGCAGTATCGACAGAAGATAGTCAGCAAGACGAATCTGCTGTTTTACATCAAGAAGATGCAGTTGCTTTAGAAGGAGCGGTAGCTTTAGCACATCAAGTACTCGCGCAAAACTTTAGCGAATGCAGTGTTATGTCGATTCCACTTTATGTGAAATCAGAATGCGTTGCTGTTATTACTTTAGAGCGAACTCAAGAGCGTCCTTTCAGTCAGCAAGACGCCGAGTTTGTCGAATCAGTATCTGCCTTAATTATTCATGCACTTGAGCAAAAACGCTTAAATGATAGAAGCTTGTTTGCTAAAGCGCGAGCCTCTACAAAAACACAAGCGGAACGCTTACTCGGTGCCGGTTATATTGGCCGTAAATGTATTGCATTACTGTTATCAGCGTTTGTTATATTTTTACTCTTTGCCGTAGGTGAGTACCGTCTCTCAACTGATGCCCGCATAGAAACCTCGTTACAACATGTTATTGCCGCACCCTATGATGGTTACATTAAATCATCGCAAGTACGCGCCGGTGATAACGTTACTACCGATAAAGCATTAGCCTACCTTGATGATCGTGATTTACGATTGGAAAAACTTAAAGCGATAAGTGAAAAAGCCAAGTTAGATCGTCAATATCAAGAAGCGATAGCGGCCTATGATAGAGCAAGCATTAAAATTATTGCTGCGCAAACGGCTCAAATAAATGCTGAGCTCAGTTTAGTCGAAAGTCGTTTAGCGCGCGCCACGCTATACCCGCCGTTTGATGGTCTAGTGATTAGCGGTGATTTAAGTCAGCGTTTAGGCAGTGCCGTTTCAAAGGGCGAGCAACTGTTTCAAGTGTCGCCCCTTAATGCTTTTCGCGTTATTTTATTAGTGCCTGAAAACCGTATCGCCGATGTGCAAATAGGTCAGCAGGGCAGCTTGTTTTTGTCCGCGTTACCTCAGCAGCCAATCAGCTTTACGATTGATCGCTTAACCCCCGTCATTTCCGATGTGGACGGTGGCAGCTATTTTAATGTTGAAGCGAGTTTGTTAACCGGTGATATTGCCTTGCAACCGGGCATGGAAGGCATAGGTAAAGTGGTTATTGGTGAGCGTAAATACGCTGACATTTGGAGTCGTAGTTTTCTAGAGTGGTTAAGATTAAAGCTCTGGTCATTCTGGGGTTAATCGGAATGATTATTCATTTAATGGCGCAGGCTTTATTACCGTTAATAAACGGTTTAGGTTGTTATGGCTGAGGCACTCTTTAGTCAATCTTGGCACCATGTCGAAGCCATACGCTTTAAGCTGCGAAGCCATGCCGATATTCATCGGCATGAATACCGTGGGCAGTTGTGGTATGTATTGCAAGATCATGTCACCGGGCAATTTCATCGCTTTACGCCAGAAGCCTATCAAATTATTGGCCGTCTTGATGGTGACCTAACACTTCAAGAGGTGTGGGATGCTGTTTGTTTGCGTCTAGATGAAGATATGCCTACTCAAGATGAACTTATCACCTTAGTTTCACAGTTATACAGAGCCAACATTCTTATGGCCGATGTGGCGCCGAACATTGATGATTTGAATACTCGACATAAAACCATTCGTCGTAAAAAATTTTTACAGCGGCTTAAGTCACCGCTAGGCATTCGTATTCCTCTTTTGGATCCTGATAAGTTTCTTAATAAAACCGCCCATTGGGTAACCCCTATTTTTAGTCTTTGGGGCTTTGCTATTTGGCTGGCCGTATTAGTCACGGCAATATTGTTAGCGCTAATCAATTGGCCATCGCTAATGACTAATACCAGTGACCGCGTGTTAGCGTTAGAGAATATATTTTTAATGGCGCTGGTTTATCCTGTAGTAAAAACCATCCATGAATTTGGTCATGCCTATGTGCTCAAAAAATGGGGCGCAGAAGTTCACGAAATGGGTATTATGTTTTTGGTGTTTTTTCCTGTGCCTTATGTGGAAGCCTCAGAAGCGATAGCCTTTCCTAATAAACACCAGCGTATGTTGGTGGGTGCAGTGGGCGTGCTGGTTGAAATATTTTTAGCCGCCTTAGCCATGATTGTTTGGGCCTATGCAGAGCCCGGTACGCTTAGGACTATTGCTTTTAATACCATGGTGATTTCTGGTATATCAACCTTGCTATTTAATGGTAACCCACTACTTAAATTTGATGCTTACTATGTGCTATCCGATTATTTAGAGATACCGAATCTGGCCAGTCGCAGCAATCAATATATTGCTTATTTATTAAAGACTAAAGTGTTGGGCGTTAAGAATATTGACTCGCCAGCAGATAGCATTAAAGAAAAGTTTTGGTTGTTCTTTTATTCGGTCGCTTCTTACTGCTATCGACTTTTTGTGATGTTGGCGATTGCACTTTACGTGTCTAGTCAATTCTTTTTTATTGGTGTGTTAGTGGCGCTATGGAGTATTTATATGTCATTGCTACAGCCGATCTCGAAGGTTCTAATGGCGCCATTTAAAGATGCGCAGCTTAAAGAAAAAAATACGCGGGTAATGAGCGTTGGCGCTATTTTTCTTGCCGTATTGTTTTTAGTGATTGCCGTTATTCCAATGCCGTATGCCACCAAAGCCGAAGGTGTTTTCTTGGCATCTGAGCTAGGTTATGTGCGCGCCGAAAACAGTGGCTTTGTTGCTGAGCTAGTGGCGCAGCCGGGTGAGTCGGTTAATCAAGGTGATGTGCTTATTATTATGCAAGACCAAGAGTCTCAAGCCGACATTGCAGTATTAGAGGCGCAAGTGGCCGAGGCGCAAGAGCGTTACTTAGTGAGCCTTGCTGATTTAAGTCAGTCAGATATATTAAAACGTGAAGTCGAATATTTAGAAAAAGAATTACAACGAGCTAATGAGCGTCTTTCTGCATTACTTGTTCGCAGTCAGCAAGATGGTATTTTCGATCTACCCGCAGCAAATTCATTAGTGGGGCGCTATGTGCAGCAAGGCGATTTAATTGGTCATGTAGTGGATTATGAGCGTGTTAATGCTACCGTTATGATAAGTGAAGATGCCATTGAATCGGTGAGAGGCGATACACAAAGTATTGATGTGCGCTTAGTGTCATTGCCGAATAAGATTTATAACGGCTTAATGGAGCGGGGTGTACCTGCGGCCAGTAAAGAATTCCCTAGTAAGGTATTAAGTGTTAAGGGTGGTGGTCAAATAGCGGCTGATCCTGCTTCGTCAGGAAAGATGCAGAGCTATGAGCGTTATTTTCATATTGATATAGCTGTGCCAGATGCGCCAGTCTCTCGTTTAGAAGAGCGTGTCTATGTATTGTTTCATCATCAGCCAGAGCCTTTAATTAAGCGTGTTTACCGAGCTGTGCGTCGCGTATTTTTAAGGCAGTTAAATGTATAAGCGTCCGTCTATATTGCCGCGCTCACATATTCTGCGACCGCAAAAAAAACTAGCTAAAAAAAGCTTATGGGATACAGCCCTAACTCGCGTATTAATGCTGTTGAATCGCTGGCGCTTCGGGCGCTTATCATCTTACCAATCAACCTTGTCACTTATTAAAGGCTATGCCACTAGTTTTTCAATAGAGAATGATAAACAGCTACAGCTTCAAGGGCGTCATTTAGGAGTAGCATTACGCCGCTCTGAGTTCAATACGCGTTTAGTGGCACAAACTTTTGCATTGGTTCGTGAAGTATCAGGTCGGCAATTAGGTATGCGTCACTTTGATACGCAGTTGCTGGGTGGCTTAGCTTTATTTTTTGGCAACATCACAGAAATGCAAACCGGTGAAGGTAAAACCCTTGCTGCAACATTGCCTGCGGCCACAGCGGCATTGGCGGGCGTACCTGTGCATGTAATAACGGTGAATGATTACTTAGCTAGACGTGATTGTGAAGAGATGCGCACAGTGTATGAAGCGCTGGGCTTAAGTGTTGGTTGCGTAGTGCAGGGCATGAGTCATGATGAGCGAAAAGCCGTTTATGCCTGCGATATTGTTTACTGTACCAATAAAGAGTTAGTGTTTGATTATTTAAAAGATCAAATTGAAATCGATAAAGGCCGTCATGCCTTGCAGCTACATGCGCAGAGATTAAAAGGCACTGAAGCCGTTGCAGAAAAGATTCTTATCAAAGGCCTGCACTTTGCCATTATTGATGAAGTGGATAGCGTATTAATGGATGAAGCCATTACGCCCTTAATTATTTCTGCCACAGTGCCAGAGAATGAGCGTGAAAGTGAAGTTTATCAGCAGGCCTTAGCGATTGCGAAAAACCTGATTGAAGACACGCACTTTAGTATTGATTATGTTAAACGAAGTGTTTCGTTACTGCAGCTGGGTGAGCAGCTAGCGCAAGATCAAGCTGCATCGTTAGGGCCTTTTTGGCGTGGGCGCGTTAGGCGTATTGAGCTTGTTAGTAAGGCATTGTCAGCGTTATTTTTGTTTCATAAAGATGAGCAATACTTACTACGTGATAATAAAGTACAAATTATTGACCAGCATACCGGTCGTGTTATGCCCGATAGAACATGGGAGAAAGGACTGCATCAGTTAATTGAATTTAAAGAAGGTTGCGAGTTAACCAAGCCGCGTGTGACCTTAGAGAAAATTAGTTACCAACGATTCTTTCGCTTTTATCATCATATTGCTGGTATGACAGGTACAGCGCGTGAGGTTGAAAAAGAGTTTTGGTCTATCTATCAGTTACCGGTTATCACCATTCCCAGTTATCGAAAAAATCGTCGCTATAGTTTTAAGGCTAAGGTCTGTCATTCTATTGATGACAAGTGGCCGTTAATAGCCAATGCAGTAAGTGATGTGTTAGATCAAGGTCGAGCTGTTTTAGTGGGTACAGGTTCCGTTGCATCATCTGAACGACTCAGTGCTGAGCTAACTGAGCAAGGCATTTGCCACCAATTATTGAACGCTAAACAAGATGAAGACGAAGCCGATATTATTACAGCAGCGGGGCAATCAGGCGCTGTAACCATAGCTACCAGCATGGCGGGTCGCGGCACAGATATAAAGTTAGCCGATAGCGTTGCCCAAGCCGGTGGTCTGCATGTTATTCTTACTGAGTTGCAAGAGTCCTCTCGCATAGATAGACAGTTAGAGGGTCGCTGTGCACGTATGGGAGATAACGGCAGCGTAGAGCGTATAGTCTCAGTTGAAGATGCGATTACAGAGAATCTATCTAACATTTGGTTTCAGTTGGCAGCAAGAATACCTCAGCAGCATAAGTTGAATAAAATAATCAGTATGCAGTTATTGCGTATGGCTCAAAAAACATTAGAAAAAAGGCATCTTAAATTGCGATCGGCACTATTAAAAATTGATGAACGTCAGGATGAACTCTTGGCATTTGCGGGGCAAAGAATATGAGTTTTTTACGAGTTTGTGTGTCTTCTTTGGCCATTGTGTTGGCTACATCAGTATCAGCAAATAGCACGGTAGATATTAACGCGGCCCAACTGAGCTGTTTACTTGAGCCCAGTCAGCAAGTTGATATTAGTAGTCAAGCTCCTGGCGTGGTTAACGTGGTGCATATGGAGCGGGGTGATCAAGTCCGTAAAGGGCAGAAGCTCTTAGAGCTTGATTCTGCTATTCAAAATGCCGCTTACGTTACGGCCAAAGCGCGGGCATCATTTGCAAAGCGAAAAGTGGCGCGCAATAAAAACTTACTAGAAAAGAAGCTGCTATCTGATTTAGAGCGTGATGAACTGCTCACAGAAGCCGAACTAGCAAAGCTGATGCTAAAAGAGGCGCAAGCCTTAGTTAAGCAACGAACGGTTTATAGCCCCATTAATGGCGTTGTGGTTCAAAAGAATATATCAGTAGGCGAATATGTGGGTTCAGAGCCTGTGGCTAAGCTAGTGGCGTTAGATCCGCTCTATGTCGAAGTTATTATGAAGTCAGACGTTTATGGCTCGCTGGTTAATGGTATGACGGTTGAAGTTCAGCCAGAGCGTGATGGCAGACGCTATGAGGGGAAGATAAAAATAGTCGATAAGATTATCGATGCAGCCAGCGGGACCTTTGGTGTGCGTATTGAATTACCTAATCCTGATTTTATATTACCCGCGGGTTTAAAGTGTCAGGCGTTTTTTAAAGCCTCTTAAATAAGTCTTTTTTTTAACTACGTTTCATCATGCTAAAACCTCTACCGCCTTATGGGCTGTAGAGGTTTTTTTATGTGTGGGTATATATAGAAAATAATAAGTAATTAGATTGAGTTTTTTAGGCTGTCGGTTGTCCTATTCGAGATTGATTATTTTATTACGCTAATGGCTAAGAATTTTGATGTTGAAGGGTTAAGTTTATGCATATACGAGCATATAAAGAATCGGATTTAAACGCCGTCTTGGATTCATGGGAGGCGGCAACGCGTTTAGCTCATGAGTTTATGGCTGATAATTTTATAGCCTTACAGCGTAAAAATGTTGCTGAAGTTTATTTGCCGAATACGGATACATGGGTTGCGGAAGTGGATGGTGATGTCATGGGTTTTATTGCGCTTATGGGGAGTGAGGTTGGTGCAATATTTCTTCAGCCTAGCCATCATGGAAAAGGGATTGGTAAAGCGTTAATGGACAAGGCTCAGTCGCTTCATGGCAATTTGGAGGTTGAGGTTTTTAAGGAGAATACTATTGGTCGAAACTTTTATTCAAAGTATGGTTTTGAGCTATTAGAGGAAAAGTTTCATGAGCCAACGGGGCAGAAATTATTGCGTTTGAAATATATGGCTAAGAACGCATGACATAGGTAGAGCAATATTTAATGTGCATTAGAGTTTCTATTGATATCTCATTGACTATTACGCAAAAGGGGCGCAAGCATGAATGAAAAATCTGATAAATTTTTACCTGTTTGGGTATGGGTAATCGTTTTAATACAAGTGTTCTTGGTACTTTTTTTCTCGGTAGGTACAGCGATGAGTCCCAGTGATTTTATCCCGAATGTCTCAGAGTTGAACTATGTTACTCAACTTTATATTACAAGAAATATAACGGTTGCTCTGGGGGTAATAGTCGCTTTAGTTCTCAGGTCTCATCGAGCGCTTTTAACGTTATTGGTAGTGAGGCTGCTAACGGATATATCCGATGTAGCAACTGTATATGCTTTAGATGTTGAGGTTATTAAAGAAAGTGTGCCAATGGTGGCGGTGCTTCTTATTGTTCCTGCGTTTGTCGCTATTGTTTATTTGTTGAAAAGGATTAAGTAGGCTCCGTCCACTGACGGATAAATCCATTCGGATTCTAAGTTATCAGTCATACAATAGTTTCGGCCAACTGGCGCCTTACATTCAAGTTTGCCGATGGTAATGTTTACTTACTTAATTAATTAGGAGGATTATCACTAATGACTATGCATAATCCACCTCATCCAGGTGAGTTTATTGTTGCAACCTATATGGAGCCATTTGGCTTAAGTTGCCGCTTTTTAGCTGGCAAGCTCGATGTCGCTGCATCCACACTTAACCGAGTGCTTAAATCCCAAAGTGGCATTAGTCCTGAAATGGCACTTAGGCTTGCTAAGTCTCTCGGCAGGTCATCTGAAAGTTGGCTAGCAATGCAACATAGCTATGATCTCTGGCAGGCAAAGAAGAAGGTCCGTTTAGGTAGAGTTTCTCGCGTTAAGTTAAATGCCTCATAGCGATATAAGACTATCAGCTTCCTGATCTATCATCAGGCCTTAAATCTAAAAACCTCTATCGCCCAAAAGCGCATAGAGGTTTTTTTTATAACCCTCAAAAAACCAAATATTTGTAATTAATACGGCTGAGCTTTTTCAACTATGGGATGTCATAATCGAAATCATCCACTTTGCTCTGGTCTGATCCTAATCAGGCAGCTATTACAGGTAAACATTTATAATGAAATTATTTGAAGCAGCATTATCACACTGCCAAAAAGCGGCAGAATTGATAGATTTAAATGATGATTATTTAGCGATTTTGTCTGAACCCCAAAATGAGATTATCGTCAATTTCCCTGTCCGTATGGATAATGGCTTACTCAAGGTCTTTACCGGCTACCGTATTCAACATAACAATATTCTTGGCCCTTACAAAGGCGGCCTCCGGTTTCACCCCGCAGTTGATCTCGATGAAGTTAAAGCGCTAGCCGCTTGGATGACATTTAAAAGTGCCTTAGTCGGTATTCCGTTTGGTGGCGCTAAAGGCGGTGTAACCATTAAGCCTTCTGATTATTCTTCTGAAGAGATGCGCCGTATTGTGCGTCGTTTTACACATGCGCTCTCTTATAATATTGGCCCAGACCATGATATTCCTGCACCCGATGTTGGCACCAACAGCCAAACCATGGACTGGATTATGGATACCTATGCCAATACCAACGCTCCCTCAGCGCGCCAATCGGTTAAAGGTATTGTGACAGGTAAGTCTGTTGAATGTGGGGGTAGCAAGAGTCGTGAAGCGGCAACCGGGCAGGGCGTGCTTTATAATTTACGTCACTGGTGTGGTCAGCATGGTATCGCGCTAGATACTTTATCAATTGGTATTCAAGGCATGGGTAATGTCGGTGGCCATTTTGCTCGCCTTGCTTATGATGAGGGCTGCAAGATAATAATTGCCGGTGATCACCACGGCACCATACGTAATCTCAATGGTTTACCTGTTCCTGAATTGCTGGAATGGATTAAACAGCATGGCAGCATAGAAGGCTTTGTTAATGCTGGCATCGGCAATACTGAAAGTAGCAAAACAGAAGCTGTTGAGGATGAAGCCTTATTTACCACACCCATGGATGTCTTTGTTCCTGCTGCGCTAGAAAATCAAATAACCATCGAGCGTGCAAAGACAATGCATTGTCGTTTAATTATTGAAGCGGCTAATGGGCCAACTACGCCTGAAGCTGATCGATACTTTAATGATAAAGGGGTAGAGATAATTCCTGATATTTTGGCTAATTCCGGCGGCGTTATCGTTTCTTACTTTGAGTGGCTACAGAATAGATCGGCACACTATTGGTCGAATGAGGATATTCAAGAGAAGTTACGTGACCTTTTATGGACAGCCTACGATGAAGTATTACTGTCGCGTAACCGCTTAAAGTGTACCAATAGAGAAGCTGCTTATGCTGTAGCGCTTGAGAGATT
>ENA-OQVM01002626-OQVM01002626.1-marine-metagenome-genome-assembly--contig:-NODE-2626-length-20660-cov-10.044163_pt1 | contig 20660 bp, 18 predicted proteins | sample MGYA00237776_ERZ505498 | MGnify/ENA primary metagenome ERZ505498 (study PRJEB26159, sample SAMN06265151) | marine metagenome | isolation source: Helgoland LTER site | place: Germany:Helgoland, sampling... | reverse complement strand
TTCTGGTTCTCGCCTGAGCGTGAGATGCTGCAAGCACTGATCGACAAGAGCCAAGAGCATGTATCCGGAACGGTGCGCGTGAAACTTTATAAAGGATCAGCCAATACGGTTGCCCGTTGGTCAGATCAGACGCTTTATTCTGAAGAGCACGTGACGTTTGAGGATGACATGGGCGCCTATGATCAGACGGATGCGCAGGGGTTCATTCAGCTGAATGCTTTGCGTTTAAAGCTGTTGGCGGCGCGTAACCGTAAGGGCTGAGGGGGTTTTACCCCCGACCCTGCGGGTCCCCCCAGGATATTTTCGGGCCAACAATAACGGGTCGCTAGAGTTTCTTGGCCAGCAGCTTTTCATAGATCGGCAACGCTGCGTCGAGAATCTGTTGGTGCTTCTTATCCACTGTTGGCAGTGGCCCTTCGGCATCGGCAAACCCTGTGCTCTGGTGGACCGCATTGTACCAATGCGCAGCCCATATTCCGTCTGCTTTGCGTGGCCCTTTGGGCCAGTTCAACATGGCGGGGTCAAAGTCGAGGCCAACGGCGTCGCAAAGTCGTTTCAACATCTGTTCTGGCTCAGCGCGGATGTCGGCGCTGTCGATGACAAGGCCCCCGATTTTGTCATAAAGGGCGGCCTGCTGGGGGAAACCTATATCCTCGAGCGTCATCGTCGTTCGCTTCGCCCTATAGCTTGTGATCACACGCGCCGGATGTCGGATCAGGTGGATGTTGGTACAGTGACTGGCCCAGTCTAGTGGAAAGCCGTCAATCATATGATGAGGCATGTGTTTCATGTAAAAATGCGTCTTTTTTGCCGGAATATTGTCTAGGCAACGTTGTGCGACTTTCTGTGGATCAGTCTCATGTGCGGTGATAATCTCGTCGCGCATCGGGTGATCGACGCCTGTCGCCTTGAGATAAGGCGCGTAAAATGGTTCGTCCCAAACCGCGAAATCCGCCCGGTTTCCGAAGGCATACATCATCGCGGTTGAGAGATTGCGAGGGCCAGACCACATGGCAATTCTCATCGGCAATTCCCCCTACAGAAGGCGTACATAACCTGAACACACGTTTGGTACATCATGACCGGTCGACCAGGTCTTTGTAGAGGCCGCGCAAGCGCTTAGTCATCGGACCCAGCTCGCCGGTGCCGATTTTGCGGCCATCAATGCTGCTAACGGGGGTTTGTGCGCCGAACGTTCCGGTGAGGAAGGCCTCATCAGCGGAATACGTATCGACGAGACTGTAATTCCTTTCAAACACGGGGATATCGTTTGCGCGGCAAAGATCGATGACCTTCTGGCGCGTGATTCCGTTCATGCAGTAGTCGCCTGTACTCGTCCAAACCGCTCCGTTCTTCACAATGAAGAAGTTGCAGGCGTTCGTAGTGTTCACGAAGCCATGTACGTCAAGCATCAGCGCCTCGTCCGCGCCAGCCTTTTGCGCGGCGATGCAGGCGAGGATACAATTGAGTTTGGAATGACTGTTCAGTTTAGGGTCTTGTGTCATCGGCAAGCCGCGCTGGTGGGGAACCGTAGCAAGTGTGATGGGTCGCGGTATTTTGGGTCGCGAATGTTCCACGATAATTACGAACGTTGGTCCGGATTGCGAGAGACTGGGGTGTTGGAACGGTCGCACCTTAACGCCGCGAGTAACCATCAACCGCGCATGGGAGTCTGTCGTCATCTGATTGGCTGATTGAGTGTCTAATAAGGCTGAAATTACCCCTTTTCGATCCATCTCAATATCAAGATCGATCGCCTTAGCAGCCTCGAACAGCCGATCGATATGTTCGTCCATGAAGGCCCATTTGCCATCGTAGAGCCGCAGCCCTTCCCAAACGCCGTCGCCCAACATGAAGCCGCTGTCGTAGACGCTGACTGTGGCCTGTGCCTTCGGGACAATCTTCCCGTCAACATAGATCAGGATGTCTTCGTTGCGTGCATCATTCTCGGCTTGGTGTGTGGTGACTTCGGTCATTTGCATTCTCCTTGGAGCGGACGCTAGGACAGAGGCGGGTTTGTTCCAAGTGGTAAAGAGCACGTGAAATCACATGTCAGCGATTGCGCCGATAGGCGTACGGCTGACAGGATGTGTCCAAAGGAGAATTCTCATGTTGCGATCCCTTATATTGGCCTTGGCGCTCTTGCCGTTAGCCCGAAGTGCCGCCGCCGAAACCCTGACAGCCATTTTTGCAGGCGGATGCTTTTGGTGCGTCGAAAGCGATTTTGAAAAGGTCCAAGGCGTGGATGAGGTGGTGTCCGGCTATACTGGTGGGACCACGGCGAACCCAACCTATGATACGGTCAAGGGGTCCGGTCATTATGAAGCGGTAGCCATCGCATATGATCCGGAAATTGTGACCTATACACAGCTACTGCACGCTTTCTTCAGATCGGTTGATCCAACTGACGAGGGCGGTCAGTTTTGTGACAGGGGTGACAGCTATCGCACGGCAATTTTCGTGTCTAATCCAGCGGAACGCGCGGCAGCTGAGACTGCAAAGGCCAATGCGCAGCGTGATCTAGGTCAGCGGATCGTAACCCCGATATTGGATGCGGCTACGTTCTATGATGCTGAAGATTACCATCAAGATTATTATAAGGGCGAGAACCGTGTCATCACACGCCGCGGGGTGAAAGTGCAATCAGACGCCTATGCATTCTATCGAAATGCCTGTGGCCGCGATGCGCGGGTTTTGGAACTCTGGGGCGATGCCGCACCGTTTGCCCATCAAAATTGAAACGCCTGTACCTCTGATAAGTCGGGAATCACATCCGCCGTTCCATGGCGGGTGACCATAAGAGCACCAGCCTTAGTGGCCTGCGCGATCGCCTGTGCCATGGGCATGCCCATATCAAGGCTGGCAAGAACATAGCCTGTGAATGTGTCACCTGCGCCGGTCGTGTCGACCGGATCGACTTTGATCGCAGGGAAATGCTCTTTTCCAGCGGTGCCGTACCAATCAGCACCCTCTGAACCACGTGTCACGATCACATCACGCACCGGTAGATCACTGGGAGCTTGGCCTGTTGCCTTTTCCAGTTGTGCCGCTTCGACCGCGTTCAGGATCAGAAAATCCAGATAGGGCAGTACCGCCTGCACTCTTTCTGCATCAAAGGGTGCCGCCGCATAGGCGACTTTTAGGCCTAGCTTTTGACCCATTTCAGCTGCTGTCCGTTGCAGGTTAGTTTCGTTCTGGATGACCAGCCAATCGCCGGTCTGTGCTTCGGCCATTGCCGCCTGCAATGTGACCTGCGGAATCTCTGCATTTGCGCCGGGATGCAGGATGATCGCGTTCTCTCCATTTGGGTCTACCATAATGATAGCTTGGGCGGTTTCAGTCTCTAACACAGCGATATTGCGTGTATCAACGCCGTATTCAAGCAAACGCGCAATGGCCCAGCGCCCGTCTTCGCCGACCGCCCCAATGTGGTGCACATGGGCAGCCGCACGGGCAGCGGCAACTGACATATTGGTGCCCTTTCCGCCCAAAAACATCTGGCGGCTGGTGGATGACAGCGTTTCACCCGGGGCCGGGATGTGCGGTACGCTATAGACGAAATCCGCGTTGATCGAACCGAGGTTCCAGATTGCCATTAGTCGACCTTGCAAGCCGCGATGACGGCCATGTTTAAGATGTCATTGACTGTTGAGACCGTTGAGCAAATCTGGATTGGTTTGCCGATACCTGACAGGATTGGGCCAATTACTGTCGCTCCCGCCATCTCCTGCATTAGCTTCACAGAAATCGAAGCGGAGTGGCGTGCAGGCACAACCAAGACGTTCGCCGGGCCCGTTAGGCGCTGGAAAGGGTAGTTTTCCTGCGCCTTTACATTCAGCGCGACGTCAACTGTCATTTCACCTTCGTATTCGAAGTCTGCTTTGCGGGCGTCCAAGACGCGTGGTGCTTGGTGCATTTTTTCCGCGCGCTCCGAAACGGGATAGCCAAAAGTAGAGAATGACAGGAAGGCGACACGCGGCTCGAGCCCCAGTTCACGGGCAACAAAAGCGCCTCTTTCAGCGATATCGGCCAGGTCGTTCTCGTCCGGCCATTCATGCACGAGGGTATCTGTGATCAACACAATCCGCCCCTTGTGCAAAACAGCCGTAACACCCACTGCGCCATCGTGCGGTTGGGCATCAAAGACATGGTTGATCAGTTCAAGGATATGGGCTGATTTTCGAGTCGCCCCTGTGACCATGCCGTCGGCGTGCCCATGTGCGAGCATCAGAGCCGCAAAAACATGGCGATCGCGGGCAGCCATACGATGGACATCCTGCGCATCAAAGCCCTTGCGCTGCAGGCGTTCGTATAGAAATGTCTTGTAGGTGTCCAAGTGCGGGGTTGTGGCTGCATTGACGATTTCCAGCTCATCAAAGGCCTCGGGCAAACCCTCCGCCGTCAGCTTTTGCTTCACGTCGTCGTCCCGCCCTACAATCAGGGCTTTGCCCATGCCAGAGCGTTGGTACATGACCGCGGCACGCAGCACGCGCGGATCGTCGCCTTCGGCGAACACAACAGTTGATTGATTGGCGCGGGCGCGGGCATTGAGACTACGCAGGATCGATTGTGTCGGATCCATGCGGGATTTGAGTGACAACTCGTAGGCGTCCATGTCGACGATTGGGCGGCGGGCTACGCCGGTTTTCATGCCTGCTTGGGCGACAGCGGTCGGAATGCGGTGGATCAGGCGCGGGTCGAATGGCGTAGGAATGATATAATCACGGCCGAATGTCAGTTTTTTGCCATAAGCCATGGCGACTTCATCCGGTACATCTTCGCGGGCAAGGGCCGCCAGCGCCTCGGCGCAGGCGATTTTCATTTCGTCGTTGATAGCCCGCGCATGAATGTCGAGCGCGCCACGGAAAAGGTAAGGGAAACCGAGGACGTTGTTTACCTGATTTGGGTAATCGCTGCGGCCTGTGGCGACGATCGCATCCTCGCGGACGGCATGTGCGTCTTCTGGTGTGATCTCTGGATCAGGGTTCGCCATAGCGAAAATAACAGGGTTATCCGCCATGTTAGACACCATTTCTTGGGTCACGGCCCCTTTTGCGCTTACACCAAGAAAGACATCACAGCCCTTCATCGCGTCATCCAGCGAGCGCGCCTTGGTGTTTGCGGCATGGGCGGATTTCCATTGGTTCATCCCTTCGGTTCGACCTTGGTAGATCACGCCTTTGGTATCGCACATGATGCAATTGTCATGCTTGGCGCCCATTGCCTTGAGCAGCTCTAAACAGGCGATGCCTGCGGCGCCTGCACCGTTCAGAACGATTTTAACCTCTTCGATTTTCTTGCCCGAGATATGTAGGGCATTCAGCAGACCTGCCGCGCAGATCACAGCTGTGCCGTGCTGGTCATCGTGAAAGACGGGGATATCCATCTGCTCTTTGAGCGTTTGTTCGATAATGAAACATTCGGGCGCTTTGATATCTTCCAGATTGATGCCGCCAAATGTGGGGCCCATAAGGCGAACTGCCTTGATAAACTCTTCTGGGTCTTCGGTATCAAGTTCGATGTCGACCGAGTTGACGTCTGCGAAACGTTTAAACAGGACGGATTTGCCTTCCATCACCGGCTTACTGCCCAGCGCGCCAAGATTGCCAAGGCCAAGTACCGCTGTACCGTTTGAGATGACCGCGACCAGATTGCCCTTGTTTGTGTAATCATAGGCGAGTGCAGGGTTCGCCGCGATTTCTTCGCACGGGATCGCAACACCTGGAGAATACGCTAATGATAGATCGCGCTGAGTCGTCATCGGGACGGTAGCCTGAATTTCCCATTTTCCCGGTGTTGGCTGCATGTGGAATTGCAGCGCATCTTCGCGGGTCAGTTTATTCTTAGGCATAGTGTCCCCCCATTTGAGTCCACAAGACATAGCGGGTTCTACTAGCGGGCTGCAACGGATTCATTTCGGGGTTTCGTCGCTAACATGGGCTGCTAATGTGCGCGGAATGATCCGGGGGGATGCATGAGCAGTACCAAAAGCACCACAACGCCCATGATGGCACAATTTCTGGAGATAAAAGCAGAGCATCCTGATGCTTTGCTCTTTTACCGGATGGGCGATTTCTATGAGATGTTCTTTGATGATGCTGTTGCCGCAGCGGAAGCGCTTGATATTGCGCTAACCAAACGCGGAAAGCACGACGATCAGGATATTCCGATGTGCGGTGTGCCCCACCACGCAGCCGAAGGGTATTTCTTGACGCTAATCCGCAAGGGATTTCGCGTGGCCGTCTGCGAACAGATGGAAAGCCCGGCAGAGGCAAAGAAGCGTGGCTACAAAGCTGTCGTGAAGCGCGAGGTCGTGCGGCTGGTGACGCCGGGTACGTTGACCGAGGATTCTTTGCTCGATGCGCGGCGGCACAACTTTCTGGCCGCCTTCCATACAGTTCGGGACTCCGGGGCCTTGGCTTGGGTCGACATCTCTACCGGCGCGTTTCATGTCATGCCCTGCAATGGCGTTCAACTAGGCCCAGAATTGGCCCGATTGACGCCGCGCGAAGTGATTGTTGTTGATGGTTCGGAAGCGGATTGGGCTGGAATAGTCTCTGATACAGGAGCAGCGCTGACGACTTTGGGTGCGGCGGCATTTGACAGCGCATCTGGTGAAAAGCGGCTTTGCGAGCTGTACAAGGTCGGCTCCCTTGATGCTTTTGGCGGCTTTGGCCGTGCAGAGATTGGCGCAATGTCTGCTGTGGCAGAGTATCTGGAAATCACGCAGCGCGGTAATCTGCCCTTGTTGCGCCCTCCTGTCCTAGAGGGCCTGAGTGCCGCGATGCAGATTGATGCGGCGACGCGGCGGTCACTTGAACTGACCCATGCGATGTCTGGTGGCAAACAAGGATCATTATTACATTGCATTGATCGCACTGCGACCGCTGGCGGCGCCCGCCTGATGGAGCGGCGGCTGGCGTCGCCTTCTTGTAGCGTTGATGTGATCATTGGGCGTTTGGATGCGGTTTCGTTCTTGGCCAAGAATGCGCGATTGGTCGAAGACATCCGCGATGCTTTGCGCGGTGTACACGACCTCGATCGTGCGTTGTCGCGTTTGGCGCTGGATCGCGGCGGACCGCGCGATATGGCGGCCATTCGCAATACGATTGGACAGGCAGCAGCCTTGGCAGCGCGTTTGCCGCAGGATTTACCCATGAATTTGGCTGAACCAGCCAAGGATCTTGTCGGGCATGATGCTCTATTGGCTTTGTTGGACGAAGCCTTGGTCGCAGAGCCGCCCCTTTTGGCACGCGATGGCGGGTTTATCGCACCGGGGTATAATGCCGATTTGGACGAAGCGCGGACTTTGCGCGATGAGGGCCGGTCAGTGATCGCGGGCATGCAGGCTGATTTCATCAAGCTGTCGGGTGTGTCGTCGTTGAAGATCAAGCACAACAATGTCCTGGGCTATTTTATTGAAACGACCGCGACCCACGCCGACAAGATGATGGCGCCGCCGCTGAATGAGACCTTTATCCACCGACAGACAACAGCCAATCAAGTGCGATTTACCACTGTCGAACTATCTGAAATTGAAACGCGTATTTTGAATGCAGGGGGACGAGCCCTTGAGATTGAAAAGCGACTCTATTCCGGCTTAACATCTGATATTATTGCCAAGGCCGGACCTCTGGGTGCTTTGGCCCGCGCGCTTTCTGAGATCGATTTGAATGCGGCTTTGGCCCATCTCGCCGTGGCGGAAAACTGGGTAAGGCCCAAGATCGACGACAGTCGCTCGTTTGTGATCACAAACGGGCGCCATCCCGTGGTCGAGGCCGCTTTGCAGAAAGAAGGCACGCCGTTCATTGCCAATGATTGCGGGCTGACGGATGCTCCGATCTGGCTGCTGACGGGTCCGAACATGGCAGGTAAGTCCACATTCTTGCGTCAAAATGCGCTTCTGGCGATTTTGGCGCAAATGGGCAGTTTTGTGCCGGCGGAGGCCGCGCATATTGGTGTGGTAAGCCAAATCTTTAGTCGCGTGGGCGCGTCAGACGATCTTGCCCGTGGACGATCGACCTTTATGGTCGAGATGGTCGAAACAGCCGCGATTTTGAATCAGGCCGACGACCGGGCGTTGGTTATTTTGGATGAAATCGGGCGCGGGACGGCCACATACGATGGTTTATCGATTGCCTGGGCCACTTTGGAGCATTTGCACGACGTGAACAGGTGTCGCGCGCTCTTTGCCACGCATTACCATGAGATGTCAGCCCTATCTGCCAAACTGGACGGCGTAGAGAACGCGACCGTGACTGTCAAAGAGTGGGAGGGTGACGTCATCTTCCTGCATGAGGTCAAGCGCGGCACTGCTGATCGTAGCTATGGCGTTCAAGTTGCGCGATTGGCCGGATTGCCGCCCGTTGTTGTAGAGCGGGCCAAAGTGGTTTTGGAGGCACTTGAGAGAGGTGAGCGAGAGGGCGGCGGTTCGCGCAAAGCAATCATCGACGATTTGCCACTTTTCGCGGCGACGCCCGCGCCAAAAGCACCTGTTGCAAAGGCGTCCGAGGTGGAAGCCCGGCTTAAAGAGATTTTCCCTGATGACTTAACCCCGAAAGAGGCGCTTGCGCTGATCTACGAACTGAAAAGCAGGCTGTGACGGGCAGGAAAACCAATCCCTGCTCGCCGCTTTGATGCTATGATTTGGGTGTAGAGGACACACCAACTTGGGCCGGTCGCAGAAGCCGGTCTTGTAACATGAACCCTTCAGCAGCGACTTGGATGATATCGCCAGCCTTGGTGCCTGGAACAGGTGCTTCGAACATGGCTTGGTGTAGCTTTGGATCAAATTTATCGCCGACTTCCGGCACGATAGGCTCGATTCCGTGCTTTCCGAAGACGCTGATCAGTTCTCGCATTGTCAGCTCGACGCCTTCCAATAAGGCGGCATTCACTGCCTTTTCGGCCTCTTCAGCGGACTGGAGAGCGCGGCGCATATTGTCGTAAACCGGCAGCATGTCACGGGCGAGTTTTGATCCGCCATAGTTTTCTGCTTCGCGCCGATCACGTTCAGCGCGTTTGCGCACGTTCTCGGTGTCTGCAAGGGCACGCATGAATTTGTCGCGGTACTCGTCACGCTCAGCGCGCAAAGCCTCAATTTCATCGAACGTGGCTTCGGCTGCGTCAAAATCAATCTCATCGCCTTCTGCGGCGAGTTCATCAAGGCTTTGCAGTTCTTCGTCTTTGTCAGACATCAGTCTTCCCTTTAAGAGCGGTCGGCGATCATTTTGCCAACCAGCTTTGCAGTGTAATTCACAATTGGCACGATGCGCCCGTAATTCAGCCGCGTTGGCCCGATCACACCGACCGCGCCAATAATCTTGCGGTCGGCGTTCATATAAGGGGAAACGACGAGAGATGAACCCGATAAAGAGAACAATTTGTTCTCTGAGCCGATAAAAATACGCACACCCTCACCTTCTTCGGCCAGATCGAGGAATTGGGCGATGTCACGCTTGCGTTCCAGATCGTCAAAGAGCGTGCGAATCCGTTCCAGATCGGCTTCATTCTCGCCCTCGCCCAACAAATTGCCACGGCCACGGACAATCAGGCGCTCGGTCGCTTCGCCTTCGTTTTCCCAAAGCGCGAAGCCGTCGGCGATCAGTTCTGCGGCTAGCGTATCAATCTCTTGCCGGCGCGCATTGATTTCACGCGCGATAACGGCGCCCAATTCTGACAGTGTGTGACCTGCCGCAATGGCATTCAGGAAATTCGCCGCTTCACGCATGGACGACGGTGTTTGACCAGGTGGCGGTGTGAAAACGCGGTTTTCAACGTGGCCATCACCAAAGACCAGTACGACAAGGGCGCGATCTTGGGAGAGTGATACGAATTCAATGTGCTTGATTGGTGCCTCGTGCTTTGGCGTCAGTACAAGACTTGCGCCATGTGTCACACCGGAAAGCGCCTGTCCCACCTGATCGAGCACAGATGCGACATCTTGGTTGTTGGTTGTCAGCGTACGGTCGATCGTTTCCCGGTCTTTGCCATCAAGATCACCGACCTCTAGGAGGCCATCGACGAACATCCGCAAGCCAAGTTGGGTCGGGATACGCCCGGCGCTAACGTGCGGGCTGCCAACAAGCCCAAGAAATTCAAGGTCTTGCATGACGTTGCGGATCGTTGCCGCGCTGATCTTTTCCGAGAAGTCGCGCGTCAAGGTCCGCGACCCAACAGGTGAGCCGCTTTCCAGATAGCCCTCGACCACGCGCCGGAACACTTCACGCGAACGCGTGTTCATTTCGTCGATGTTTGGCGGTTGTTCGGTCATCGGGTCCTCGTTTGAAGGCTGGGCAATTAAAACGAAGTTCAGCGCCGCGTCAATCGGGGTTGGATTTCATATGTGGGCAGCGTATCCCAACGTTGCAACCGATAGGAGATACCCGATGCGTCCATCTGGCCGTCAGACAAACGAAATGCGCGAAGTTTCCATTGAAACAGGCGTGACGATGCATGCAGAGGGCTCTTGCCTGATCAAATGTGGAAACACTCATGTCTTGTGCACTGCAACGATTGACGAGCGTGTACCACCGTTCTTGAAGAACTCTGGGTTGGGATGGGTGACCGCCGAATACGGGATGTTGCCACGTGCAACAAACACGCGGATGCGTCGTGAGGCCAAGAATGGCCAATCGGGGCGCACACAGGAGATTCAGCGATTGATTGGCAGGTCACTGCGTGCAGGCGTTGATCGCGTAGCGCTGGGCGAGCGTCAAATAGTTGTGGATTGTGACGTGATTCAAGCTGATGGCGGGACGCGTTGCGCCTCAATCACTGGCGGGTGGGTTGCTTTAAAGCTTGCTGTGCAGAAACTGATGAAGGCGGGCGATGTCCTTTCTGATCCGTTGATAGATCCGGTCGCGGCAATTTCTTGCGGGATCTATGCGGGTCAAGAAGTGCTTGATCTGGATTATCCTGAGGATAGCGAAGCGGGCGTCGATGGAAACTTTGTCATGACAGGCGGAAAGTTGATTGAAATCCAGATGTCGGCGGAGGGATCGACTTTTTCCCGCGTACAGATGGATGGATTGGTTGATCTGGCCGAAAAAGGTGTGACCGAGCTGACAGCTATCCAACTAGCGGCGGTCAGCTGATGCGGCATTTCGACGGCAGAGAGCTGGTCATTGCGACCCATAACCAAGGAAAGCTCGAGGAGATCGCCGATCTGCTGCGCCCCTACGGTGTGTCTTTGACGTCAAACGCGGATCATGGACTGCCCGAGCCGGAGGAGACGGAAACCACCTTTGTCGGGAACGCACGAATCAAGGCCCACGCGGCGGCACAGGCGACGGGTTTACCCGCGCTTTCCGACGACAGCGGGATCGAGATTGATGGCCTTGGTGGCGCGCCCGGCGTGTATACGGCCGATTGGGCAGAGACCCCGAATGGCCGCGACTTCAAGATGGCGATGGAGCGGAGTTGGGCTGAGTTAGAGACTGTTTCTGCCCCTTTTCCACGGACAGCGCGGTTTTGCTGTACACTTGTTTTGGCTTGGCCTGATGGGCATGACGAGGTGTTTCCGGGTGTGATGCCCGGCCAGATTGTCTGGCCTATGCGCGGTGAGCTGGGCCATGGCTATGATCCAATTTTCCAGCCCGACGGTTATGACATCACCTTTGGTGAAATGGACCGCTGGGAAAAGAACAAGATCAGCCATCGGGCTGATGCATTTACCAAACTGATTGCAGGTTGTTTTGCCTGAGGATTGGGAACACGGGGGGTTTGGCCTTTATATCCACTGGCCCTTTTGTCAGGCAAAATGCCCTTATTGCGATTTTAACAGTCATGTTGTTGCGAAGATTGATCAAAAAGCATGGCAATCTGCTTATTTGTCAGAAATCGAGCGCGTTGGTGCAAAAACTGAAGGTCGGGTTCTGCGGTCTGTCTTTTTTGGTGGCGGTACACCAAGCTTGATGGATCCATCCGTTGTTGACGCGATTTTAACGAAAGTGCGCGCAACATGGCCTATCGCTAACGATATCGAGGTGACTTTAGAGGCAAACCCAACATCCGTAGAGGCTGGACGGTTTCAAGGGTTTCGTGATGCCGGTGTGAACCGTGTTTCGATGGGTATTCAGGCGTTGAATGATCGCGATCTCAAGGCATTAGGGCGATTACACACGGCATCCGAGGCTATGGCAGCTTTTGAAATCGCGCGAGGTGCATTTGATCGAGTGAGTTTTGATCTGATTTATGCGCGGCAGGGCCAATCTGTGCAGGCATGGGAAGCCGAGTTGAAACAAGCACTTACGCTCGCCGTCGATCACTTGTCATTGTATCAGCTGACCATTGAAGAAGGCACTGCATTTGGTGATCGCTTCGCAGCTGGAAAACTGCGTGACTTGCCTGATGACGATCGTGCGGCAGACATGTTTGCATTGACACAAGGCATCTGCAGCGATGCGGGTTTTCAGAGCTATGAGGTCTCAAACCACGCGCGGTCAGGTTGTGAGAGCATCCACAACAAGATTTACTGGCGATATGGTGATTACGCCGGGATTGGGCCAGGTGCGCATGGGCGTTTGACGTCAAACGGGCAACGATTTGCGACTGAGGCACCGCGTGGGCCAACAGCGTGGCTTTCTCAGGTCCAGAAACTGGGAAGTGGGGAATTACTGCACGACGCATTGTCTATCGATGATCAGTTTGCTGAATTCCTGCTCATGGGCATGAGGTTGCGTGAGGGTGTATCTCTATCTCGGTTCTCACAGTTAAGGGAAGAAAAATATCTTAATAAAATCAATGGCTTGATTGATATCGACATGGTTGAGATGGACACAAAGCACTTACGTCTGACCCCCAAGGGCTACCCCGTAATGAACGCCGTGCTACGCGCCCTTTTGGAGGACTAACCTCCAGACAATGCTCTGAGAAGATCGTCAAGCTGATCAAGCGATTTATAGCCAATCACCATTTTTCCGCCTTCTGATCCTGCGGGATGATCAATTGTCACTTTCACACCCAGCGTGGCTGAAAGTTCGTTCTCAATCTGGATGGTATCGGCATCTTTGGTGATCGGTGCGCCAGAAAGACTGCGCTTCTTGATCGCTGGCCCCTTTTTCACAAGCTGCTCTGTTTCTCTTACCGAAAGCTTGCGTTGAATAATCTCGCGCGCAAGCGCCACGGCCTGATCATGGCCAACAAGCGCGCGGGCATGACCCGCTGACAATTGTCCACTTACCAGAAAAGCCTGAACTTCCTGTGGAAGATTGAGCAATCTGAGCAGGTTCGCAATGTGGCTGCGGCTTTTGCCTAGAGCAGATGATAGCTTATCTTGTGTGTGCCCGAACCGATCCATCAACTGCTTGTAGCCGGAGGCTTCGTCCACTGGGTTCAGATCTGCGCGCTGAATATTCTCGATAATCGCGATTTCGAGTACTTCGGTATCATCGTAATCCCTTAGAAGGACAGGAATGTCGTGCAGCTTGGCTATCTGTGCTGCGCGCCAGCGCCGCTCCCCGGCAACGATTTCATAAGTTGCTGGATTAGACGGTGATTGCCGCACGATCAGAGGCTGGATGATGCCCTTCTCTGCGATAGAATTGGCCAAGTCTTGCAGCGCGTCTTCTGCAAAAGTGCGGCGAGGCTGATCTGGGTTTGGTTGAACCTGTTCGATTGGAACAACAAGATCGGGGCGCTTTGGCACAGACTGGGGCGTTTCATCAGCTGCAACGTCAGACATGAGAGCAGATAACCCACGTCCGAGACCGCGAGATTTATTTGTTGTACGCGCCATCTATGCAGCCCTCTTTTTCGTTGTTCTTTCAATGAGTTCAGCCGCCAACGCCCGGTACGCCGAACTGCCCTTAGATCCGCTGTCGTATGTCATGACGGGCACAGCAAATGAGGGCGCTTCGCTGAGGCGAACATTGCGGGGTATGACAGTCTTAAAGACCATATCACCCATGTTTTCGCGGGCGTCATCCTCGACCTGCAAAGAAAGGTTATTACGGCTGTCATACATCGTAAGCGCGATACCTTCGATTTTTAGGTCTGGGTTAGCTGTTTGGCGGACGTCGCGAACTGTAAGAATCAGTTGGGAAAGCCCCTCGAGCGCGAAGAATTCGCTTTGTAGTGGAACGATGATTGAATGAGCTGCGACCATCGCATTTACTGTCAATATATTGAGGGACGGAGGGCAATCTATCAATATGTAGTCAAATTGCAGCGCTCGCGCAACGCTGCTTTGCAATACCTCGCGAAGAAGGAAGCTTCGCTTGGTGTTGTCCCCCAGTTCGAGATCGGCTGAGCTAAGGTCGGTTGTTGCGGGAACAATGCTGAGATTTTTAAACGTCGTTTCTTGAATAGCTTCGGCGAGTGTTACATCGCCTGCCAGTAGGTCATATGTTGTGGCGTCACGCTTGTCATGATCAATACCTAGCCCCGTAGATGCATTGCCCTGAGGGTCGAGATCAATCAAGAGTACGCGCTTCTTCATCTCGGCCAGTGCGGCACCTAGATTGATTGTTGTCGTTGTCTTACCAACGCCACCCTTTTGATTTGCGATAGCAATGATCTTTGGGCCTGTTGTTTGGTCATTCGCCAATGGGTGTTATCCTTTGGATAGCGAGTATGCGAGCTTCAGGATCAGTGATACTGGGGTATTCTTCAAGGTCAAATGACCAGTTCTTTTTCGCATCGGCAATTTCATTCCCAGCCTGACGACCCTTGTGAAAAAGCGCAACGCCATCCGTCTTTAGGTGCCTGAGAGTCAACGGGATAAGGCCAGATAATGAGGTCAGAGCGCGAGCAGACACTATATCTGCCGCCTGAGGTGGGGCAGTCTCGATCCTCTGTGCTATCACCTCAACCGAAAGCTCAAGCTCCCTTGCTGCGGTTCTTAGAAATGTTGCTTTTCTCTGGTCGCTCTCGATAAGGATGAACCTAGCGTCTTTGCTCTTCTCCTTTCCGATTATTGCCATCACAATCCCGGGAAAACCGCCTCCACTGCCAATATCTACCCATTTGCTATAGCCGCTCGGGGCAAATCTGTAGAGCTGCGCAGAATCGACAATGTGTCTTTCCCAGATCGTTTCGGTGGTTCCCCGCGCGATAAGATTGATCTTGGCATTCCATTTTGTAGCCAATACGGAGAATGCCTCTAAATCTGCCATTGTTTCACGTGAAACATCCAATCCTAAAATGGGTAATGCCATCCTGTTAGGCCCCAGACGCTTTCTTTTGTTTCTTTGTCGCTCCAATGATCAGCATCAATGCCGCAGGTGTCATACCTTCTATCCGGCCTGCGTGTGCTATCGTGCCCGGCCTGACCATAGAAAGCTTTGCTACTACCTCATTGGATAGGCCTTTTATACTGGCATAGTTGATATCATCCGGAATGATCTGGCTCTCATCCCGCTCCATTGCAGCGACGTCGCGCTCTTGCCTAGCGATATAATGCGCGTAAAGCGCGTCCCTTTTTACCTGATCTTGTATATTGGTCGGAATTTGATCAACATCTTGATCGAGCTGCGCCAACTGAGCAAAACCAAAATCGGCGAGCGCGAGCGCCTCAAGCGCTGTGCGCCTCGGCCCATCAGCATTCAACTTGACGCCAAGGCCAGAGATTTCTCGCGATGAAAGGCTCAATCTGGTCAGTTTATCTTTCGCCGCCTCAATCTCTCGCATCTTCTCGCTGTATTTCTCCCAACGCCCATCCCCGACACAGCCAATACTGCGACCACGTGTCGTTAGCCGCTGGTCCGCATTGTCAGCACGCAGAGACAAACGAAACTCAGCTCTGGACGTAAACATCCGGTATGGCTCTGACACACCGCGAGTAATGAGATCGTCGATCATTACACCGATGTACGACTCACGCCGGCTGAAAATGACCGCTTCTTCCTCTTTCGCTTGTGCAGCTGCATTTAGACCTGCGACTAGGCCTTGCGCCGCAGCCTCCTCGTAACCTGTCGTACCATTAATCTGGCCTGCCAAATACAATCCGGGAACATCGCGCAATTCAAGCGTTGGACGTAAGGCCGTCGGATCAACATAGTCGTATTCGATTGCATAGCCAGGTTGAATTATCTCTGCTTTTTCAAGACCGTAGATTGAATTCACATAGGCTTTTTGCACCACCTCAGGCAGTGACGTCGATATCCCATTAGGATAAACTGTGTGATCGTTCACACCTTCAGGCTCCAGAAAAATCTGATGCGACGCCTTGTCAGCAAACCTTACGATCTTGTCCTCAATCGACGGACAATAGCGTGGCCCGACGCCATCAATCTGCCCACCATACATCGCAGATCGTCCCAAATTCTCTCGAATTATATCATGGGTCTGCTCATTGGTGTGCGTGATCCCACAATCAATCTGCGGCGCAAATACTCCCTTCGACAGGAATGAAAACATTACCGGGTCCGGATCGCTGGGCTGTGCCTCTAGAAGATCCCAAGCGATTGTTCGTCCATCCAAACGCGGCGGCGTGCCCGTCTTTAGCCGCCCAAGGGGCAATCCAAAACTATCCAGCCGCTCCGCCATTCTTACAGATGGATCATCGCCCATACGCCCTCCTGGGCGCGACACATCCCCAATATGAATTATGCCGCGCAGGAAAGTTCCTGTTGTTAGAATGACACTCCGAGCAGCGAGTTGGCTACCATCCCGCATCTGAACACCGACGACGCGGTGATTTTCCATCATCAGATCGACTGCTTCGCCTTCAAGAATGGTCAAATTCTTGAGAATCGCCAGTTCTGCCTGCATTTCCCGGCGATATATCTGCCTGTCGGATTGGGCGCGTGGCCCTTGGACGGCTGGCCCCTTTTTTCGATTTAAAAGCCGAAACTGGATGCCTGCCTTATCGGCAACCCGCCCCATTACACCATCCATCGCATCGATTTCACGCACTAGATGGCCCTTTCCAAGGCCGCCGATAGCCGGATTGCAGGACATTACGCCGATCGAACCTTTGGTGAGCGTGACAAGCGCCACACGCACGCCCATCCGGGCCGCCGCATGCGCTGCCTCTGCACCGGCGTGCCCACCCCCAATTACTATCACGTCATAGCCGTTATGTTTCACGTGAAACACTCCCTACTTCCCGATGCAAAAACTACTGAAGATCTCTCCGAGCACATGTTCTACATCAACACGTCCGACGATACTATCCACGGCACGAATGGCTGACCTCAGGTCCTCAGCAACTAAATCAGCCATGACATCCGGCGCTTCCAAAGCACTAGCCGCCTCATCCAAATATCCGATCGCTCGCATCATAGCCACGCGATGTCGTTCGCGCATCGCGATCCCGACACCGCCGACTTTCTTTTGTAAGCGCGCCGTGAGAAGCGAAATCAACTGGTCGATACCTTCTCCCGTCATACCGGACACGGCTGTTCCGCCACCTCCATAAATATCCGATTTCGATTGGACCACCAGATCATCGGGTCCATCCGTGACAGTCATATCAGTGGCTTCCAAAACCAGATGGATCCGGAAATCTGCTCTCTCGGCGCGTTCTTTCGCACGCGCCACACCGAGCCCCTCAACAACATCGTCCGTGTCCCGAACACCCGCTGTATCAAGCAATGTCACCGGAAGCCCAGCAAGCTCCATATGGACCTCTATGACGTCCCGTGTTGTCCCCGCCACTTCCGAGGTGATCGCAACATCGCGGCCAGCCAACCGATTTAAAAGCGTCGATTTCCCAACATTAGGTGCCCCGATTATTGCGACTTCAAAACCGCTGCGGACTCTCTCAGCGATACGCACCCCTTCAGCTTCTCGCCGCATCTCAGCACCGACCTCCGCCAAAAGCGCGTTCACTTCCGGGCTGACGTCAACAGGCACTTCTTCATCGGCAAAATCTATCGTCGCCTCAAGCAGCGCTGCCGCTCTGATCAGCTTAGTTCGCCAGCTTTCTGCTAAAACCCCAAGGCCACCTGAAAAGACACGCAAGGCCTGCTTCCGCTGGCTTTCTGTCTCTGCATCAATAAGGTCCGCAAGGCCTTCTACCTCAGCAAGGTTCAGACACCCGTTTTCAAGTGCGCGCCGCGTAAACTCACCTGCCTCTGCTTGCCGCAATTCAGGCAAATCACCAAGACACCGCAGTACGGCATTCACCACCGCTGGGCTGCCATGCAGCTGCAGTTCAACCACTTCTTCGCCGGTAAAGCTTTGTCCCTCAGCGAACCGCAACACCAATGCTTCATCCAGCATGTCACCCGCCGGATCACGCAGCATGCGCACACCGCGTTTATCAGGAACATCACCACACAACTGCTGCGTAGCGGCAACAGACAGCGGTCCAGAAATCCGGACAATAGCAACGCCAGCACGACCTTGCGCTGTTGCTAAAGCAAAAACTGTATTCATATATTAACCCATTGTTTTATAACAATAAGTTACGTGTTCATCGAATCAAAGAAATCAGAATTCGTCTTCGTCTGCTTCAATTTCCCAATCAGGAATTCAATCGCATCTGTTGTACCCATTGGGTTCAGAATACGGCGCAAAACATATGTCTTGGCCAAATCACCCTTATCCACCAGAAGCTCTTCTTTCCGAGTACCAGACTTAAGAATATCCATCGCTGGGAACACGCGCTTATCAGCAACCTTACGGTCCAGCACAATCTCACTGTTGCCCGTACCTTTAAACTCTTCAAAGATCACTTCGTCCATCCGCGACCCAGTATCGATCAGGGCGGTAGCGATGATCGTCAGTGAACCGCCCTCTTCAATGTTCCGTGCGGCACCAAAGAAGCGTTTAGGACGCTGTAACGCATTCGCATCCACGCCCCCTGTCAGAACCTTACCGGATGATGGCACAGTCGTGTTAAACGCGCGTCCCAAGCGGGTGATCGAATCCAACAAGATCACAACATCTCGTTTATGTTCGACCAGTCGCTTTGCCTTCTCGATGACCATCTCTGATACAGCCACGTGGCGAGTTGCTGGTTCGTCGAAAGTTGAAGAAACCACCTCACCCTTCACAGACCGCTGCATATCCGTCACTTCTTCAGGACGCTCGTCAATCAGCAGGACAATCAGGTAACACTCTGGGTGGTTCTTCTCGATCGAATTCGCGATGTTCTGCAACAAAACCGTCTTACCGGTCCGTGGTGGCGCAACGATCAATGACCGCTGCCCCTTCCCGATCGGAGCCACCAAATCGATGATCCGCGCTGACCGATCTTTAATCGTCGGATCTTCTATTTCCAGTTTGAAGCGCTCTTCAGGGTAAAGCGGTGTCAGGTTATCAAAAGCGACCTTGTGCTTTGCGCGTTCTGGTTCTTCAAAATTGATCTTCTCTACCGACATTAAAGCAAAGTACCGCTCGCTGTCGTTAGGTTCCTTCATGACGCCTTCAACAGTATCACCCGTACGCAATGAATGCTGGCGGATCATGTCAGGCGAGACATAAATATCATCGGGGCCCGGCAGATAGTTCGCCTCAGGCGACCGCAGAAAACCAAACCCGTCCTGCAAAACTTCCAGCACGCCATCGCCACCGATAACCCACTCCTCATCAGCCCGCTCTTTTAGAATGGCGAACATCATATCGCCCTTCCGCATAGTCGAGGCATTTTCAATCTCCAGCTCTTCAGCAAGAGACAACAGATCCTTGGGGCTCTGTGCTTTCAGATCAGCGAGGTTCAGACGGTGCTGTGACATGAATAAATCCTAATGCCCGCGCGAAAACAGGCATATCTTCGATTAGTAATGGAAAAATGCTTTCCCGGACGGGAGGCGTCGCTACACATAGGCAAGCTATCAAGCTGAGTCAATCACCGCTCAGAACGGCCGTACAACAACAGCCACAACGATAAATAACATCAGAACAGTCGGCACCTCATTAAACAAACGGTATGTCCGACCTGAACGCGTATTCGTCCCGGCTGCAAATTCCTTGCGACGCTTACTCATCCACCCATGGGCACCTGTCATTAAGACCACCGAAATAATCTTAGTCCAAGACCAGGCAGCACCCCAATCAAAGGCACCCAAACCAATCATGATCAAACCAGCAACCCATGCGACAATCATCGCCGGGTTCATAATCACGCGCAGCAGTTTTTCTTCCATTACCTGAAAGGTATGATCCAACTCTGATCCCACGGTCGCGCGCTCAGCGTGATAAACAAACAATCTTGGCAAATAGAACAGCCCAGCCATCCAAGCGATCACGGCCATGATATGCAAAGCCTTGATCCAAGGATAAATGACGTTCAGAAATTCTAACATTGTTTCACGCTCTCTTTGTCCTGCTCTTCCTTAATAAATATAGAAAGAAAGAAAAGATGTTGTTGTTGTTAGTCTACCGATTTTCTGTGGGTTGTTTTTCGATCCCCAGAGTTATCCCATACAGGTACGGCTTAAAGTGGATCCTGATAATTGGCATATGAGAAAATTCAATAAATAAAAACAGTATGTTATATGGTACCTGCGTCGTCTAAGAAATTCCCTTTACCATATTGACTCACACAGACATACGATTCCTCCACAGGTGCGATTTATCCATACCCACCGTGGAAGAAATGTAGTGGCCCATCCTGAAACGATGGATCGCTACCCAAGCTGCACCAATCTGCTAGTTATGCGCAAAATAGCCCGTCACATGACACATAGTTTTTCCCAAAGGTTATCCACATGAGCACACCGATCATCCTCGCCTCTGGCTCAGAAATTCGTGCCGAACTTCTCAAAAAC
>ENA-OQVM01002623-OQVM01002623.1-marine-metagenome-genome-assembly--contig:-NODE-2623-length-20666-cov-8.097965_pt1 | contig 20666 bp, 16 predicted proteins | sample MGYA00237776_ERZ505498 | MGnify/ENA primary metagenome ERZ505498 (study PRJEB26159, sample SAMN06265151) | marine metagenome | isolation source: Helgoland LTER site | place: Germany:Helgoland, sampling... | reverse complement strand
AATTATTTTTTTAAGATTAGTATACAAACTTAAAGAATCTTTACATTTATACCATAATCTTATGAAGCAGAATCTCAAATCCGTAGAAATTATTAGTGCCTCTGCCGGCTCAGGCAAAACATACACCCTTGTTTTTCATTTTTTAAAAACCTTACTTTCTAAGCCCACGGCCGATACCTACCGTAAAATGATAGCCTTAACTTTTACGAATAAGGCAGTCTTTGAGATGAAATCTCGTATTCTGAAGAGCTTAAAAGAATATTCATCTTTGGTAGAAACTGGTAAAACACCGCAAATGGTTCTCGACTTATGTGAAGCATTGGAATTGTCTACTGCCGAACTTGCCTTTCGTTCTAGACAAGCTTTGAAACTTATTTTACAAGATTATGCCGCTTTTGAAGTTGTCACTTTAGATCGCTTTACTCACAGAATTATTCGAAGCTTTGCAAGAGACCTTGGCCTTTCTCTTTCTTTTGAAGTCGAAATTCAACAAGAGCAAATGCTTTCGCAGGTTGTTGAGCGAATAATCGATAAGGCAGGCTCGGATAAAGAAATTACCCCGCTTTTAGAACAATTTACCTTACAGAAAATGGACGACCAACTCAGTTGGGATATCAGTGCAAATTTGTTCGAGATTGCTAAGTTGCTGTTAAAAGAAAATGATCGAATTTCGTTACAGTATGTTTTGTCTCAATCAAGAACTGCTTTTGGGCGGCAACATAATTTTTTAAAAACATACAGTAATACCTGTAAACAAAACATCAGTTTACTTGGCACGGAAGTTTTAGGACTGATTGAAAGCAAGCAACTCACTCAAGCTGATTTTAGTAGAGGGACATTGTATAAGCACTTTCAGAAGCTTAAGCAGTTAGATTTCGTTCGTCTGTATGAGAATAAATTGGAAGAAAATTTAGAGGAAGAAAAAAATATTTATAACAAAAGCCTAGACTCCGATAAGGCAAGTCGCATTGATGAAATTTTACCCGAACTCAGGAGTTCATTTCATAAAGCAAAACAATACTATTATCAATTTTCACTCGCAAACGACATTTCAAAACAATGGATTCCTTTAAGCCTGATTAAAATTCTTGATGAAGAACTTGAGTTATATCAACGCGAAAACAATAAAGTTCTTCTTGGAACTTTTAACGATCGAATTTCAAAAGAAATCCTTCATCAACCAGCTCCTTATATATATGAGCGTTTGGGCGAACATTATCGACATTATTACCTAGACGAGTTTCAAGATACATCGAGTCTGCAATGGTCCAATTTAATTCCATTAATCGGTCAGCCACTAGAAGGCTTAGATGAAGATGGAACTTCTGGATCCTTGCTAATTGTAGGCGACCCCAAACAATCCATTTATCGTTGGAGGGGAGGTCATGTAGAACAGTTTTTAAGCCTTTTACAATCCAAGAGCCCTTTTCAGGTGAGCTCAAACATTAGTTCGCTTGAGACTAATTACAGAAGTTATGATGTTGTAGTAAATTTTAATAATGCTTTTTTTGAAAGTCTTTTGCCTCAAATTCATGGAGAGCAAAACCGGTCAATTTTTTCCGACAATTGCAAGCAAAACACAAATTCCAGAGCAGGAGGTTATGTGGAAATTGATCAGTTTTTTGCTAAGGACACCAAAGAAGAAGTCACAAAAATTCATGTGCAGAAAAGTTTTGAAGCGATTAATTCGGCCTTAGAGCAAGGTTTTGATCATAACGAAATAGCTGTATTAGTTAGGACCAAAGCCCAAGCAACAGCAATAAGCGAGTCTTTGGTAATACACGAGATTCCCTTTTTATCTTCCGAGTCTCTAAACCTGTCACATTCCAAAGAAGTACTATTTCTTATCGGTTTGTTGCGATTGGTGCTAGATGAAAATAACTTAGAGCATCGTTTAACAGTACTTGAATTTTTAAGATCAGATTTTGGCGGGAAAGAGACCTATCACGATTTTATTTCAACCCGTTACCGGAAACCAATCCAAACAATTCTTAACGCATTTGAAATCGAGTTTAATTTTTCGAATTTCAAAGCAATGCCGCTTTATGAAGCTGTCGAAGCTGCTTTTTATGCTTTTGAACTCAGCAATTCGATTGACGCTCATCTGCAAACTTTTTTAGATCATGTATTTGAATTTAGTCAACAGAAGCATAACGATATTTTAAGTTTTATAATGCATTGGGAACTGCAAGGCGATTCTCTTTATGTTGCTACGCCCAAGGGTGTCAATGCAATTCAAGTGCTTACTATACACAAAGCGAAAGGCTTAGAGTTCCCGGTGGTTATTTTACCTTTTTTAGACGATCCGATACAGGGGAATCATCAGGCAAAGGTTTGGCTAGAAACGGAAGAATTTTTTGGAGAAACGATATCGAAAGGATGGATTCCTTTTACAAGAAGAGTTGAAACCTATGGTGAACAAGGGAAAGCTTTGTTCGATAAAGTTCAGCGAGAAAATGAGTTGGATGCTCTTGATGTATTGTATGTTGCGATGACGAGACCTGTTGAACAACTCATCATGATTTCAAACGGTGCTGCAGCCAAACAAGATTCCTATCCTAGTTTCATTCAGAATTTTTTAAACATTAATGGGAAGGAAGAAGAGGCAGTTTTAACTCTTGGCGAAAAACGTTGCGTAGTGATTAATCAGGATTTTAGAACAGAACATGGGGTTTTTTCTATAGAAGCTAAAGCAAAAGATTGGCAAAAGAATTTGATGTTGCAAGCATATTCTCAGCCAGAATCAAAACGAAATTCTCCTAAGGTCCAAGGAATCTTGATTCATGAGCTTCTGGCAAAAATTGAAATCGCCACTGATGTCGATTGGGTTCTTGAGGAAGCTTGTGCCCTAGGCAAAATCGATTTGAATACCACCGAAACGTTCAAGCAAATGCTAACTGATGTTCTAGACCATCCGGTGCTAAAGCCATTTTTTAGCGACGCCTATACCGTTTGGAACGAGCGTGATATTTTAATTCCAGACTCAGAAAACATCCGTCCCGATCGGTTGATGGAAAATGAACATGAAATGGTACTGATTGATTACAAAACAGGAAAACCTAAGAATGAAGATCGCCAGCAAATTGAACACTATAAAAATGTTGTTTCTCAGATATTTAAATATAAAAAAGTAAAAATCTATTTAGTTTATATCCAAGCTGGAAAAAAAATAGCGATTGATTAGTTTTAAAACAAAAGTTATTTGCCGATAGTTCAAGGTCTAAACTGCTGTTGAAAGAGGAAAAACACGTCTTAATTTTTTGAAAACCCATTGAATATAATTAGTTTTGCAACAAATAGAATCGTAAGTAACTGTAACATATAATGAAAATAATCAAACAAATCTTAATTGTCTGCGCAATGACAATGGCATTTTCAAGTGCTACTGCTCAAGATGCAAACAACCCCTGGGTTATCACACTTGGTGCTAACGCTGTTGATGCTTATCCTACAAATTTGCCTAGCTCGGATCTATACGGCCCACAAGGTAAATGGTTTAGTCAATTTTTTAACACTAAAGAGCATTGGAACATCCTTCCTGCGGTAACAACTTTAGGAGTTAATCGTTTTTTGAGTGACGGATTCTCAATTGGAGGGCGTTTATCTTTAAATGAATTTACAAAAATCGGAAACGACAGATCCAATAACTTTTCATACCAAGCATTAGACTTGATTGTACGCCGTTCTTTAGTTAAAGGAACTTCAACTTGGGATCCTTTTATTGAATTGGGCGGAGGTTATACGTGGTTTTCAGGTGATGGAACTCCTTCTTTTAATCTTGGTGCTGGTTTAAGTTACTGGGTTAATGACAATGTTGGTATTACATATCAAACAGCTTACAAACATACTTTCGAAACACATGGTGTAAGACACTTTCAACATGTATTTGGTGTAGCACTTAAATTTGGTGGTATCGATACTGACGGAGACGGTGTATATGATCAATTCGACGAATGTCCTGAAGTTGCAGGCTTAGAAGAATTTGGAGGTTGTCCTGATACTGACGGTGATGGCATCGCGGATCGTGATGATGCTTGTCCAGAAGCTGCAGGTTCTGCTGAATTGAATGGTTGTCCTGATACCGATGGAGATGGATTAGCTGACATCAATGACGCTTGTCCTGAGTTAGCAGGTACTGCCGCTATGAATGGTTGTCCTGATTCTGACGGAGATGGTATCAACGAAAAAGACGATGCATGTCCTACTGAAGCTGGTCCGATTGCAAACAATGGTTGTCCTTGGCCTGATTCTGATTCTGACGGAGTTGCTGATAAAGACGATGCTTGTCCTGCACTTGCTGGTCCTGCATCAAATAATGGATGTCCTGTTATTCCTGATGCAATAATCACTGAGCTGAACACAGAAGGTTCAATGATTCGCTTTAAAGCAGAAAGTTCAAAAATCATGGGCGAAGAATCTCAGGTTGTTTTAGCAAAAATCAAATCAATATTAGATAGCTACCCAAAAAGTCAAGTTGTTGTTGAAGGTTATGCTTCAAGCGACGGAAGTAAAGGGTATAATCAAAAACTATCTGAAGCACGAGCTGCCTCTGTTAAGGAAGCTCTAACCACTCTTGGCGCAGATACTGGTCGTATCTCTACTGTAGGTTTTGGAGAAGAAAAACCTATTGGGGATAACAACCGTGCAGCTGGAAGAAAAATCAATAGAAGAGTTCAGTTTGCCGTTGGTAAAAACTAGAACATTTTAATATCTTAAAAAAAGCCTTGCAATTGCAAGGCTTTTTTTTACATCTATTTTAGATCAATGTCTAGTAATATGATATCATTTCTTTATTTTTAAGGGTGAAAACATTTTTAGAAGAAGCGGTATCTGAAATCCTCTCTGGTCATTCGACTATCGACGAGTTAATCATTATTCTTCCCAGTAGAAGAGCTGGTGTTTTCTTTAAAGATGCTCTAACTGCTCAATTAACCACTCCTATTTTATCTCCTAGAATATTCAGTATTGAAGAATTTATTCAAGAAATATCTACCCTAAAATTAGCCCCATCTACAGCTGCTCTAATTGATTTTTATGAAATCTATAATGTAAATACTCCCAAGAAATATTTGGACTCTTTCGAAGAATTTATTCGATGGGCTCCCTCGCTTTTAAAAGATTTTTCTGATTTAGATGCCTACCTCATAGAAGTGGATTCTGCATTTGAATACTTAAGTTCTTATCACACCATTGGAACTCTTTTAGAAGATGATACTATCCACGAGAAACAACAATTTTTTTGGAAATCGTTAGCCAGATATTTTGAACTACACAAAAATTCTTTGAATTCAAAAGGTATGGGTACCTTAGGAATGTTGTACAGAGAAGCTGTTGATTCCGTAGAAATATACCTGCAAAACACCAATAAGACGCATTACTTTATCGGTTTTAATGCGCTCAATACGTCAGAATCAAATTTACTACAAGCTTTCTTAGAAGCAGATCGAGCAGAAGTACTTTGGGATATCGATGAATACTTTTTTCAAGATCAACAACATGCTGCAGGTCGCTTTATACAACGCCACCACAAGGAATGGAATTATTACAGGCGTAAAAGCAAACCCAAGTTCTCATCTCATTTTGAAGAACCAAAAGAGATTAAAATCATCGGAGTCCCAAAGAATATTGGGCAGGCGAAATACGCAGCTTCCCTTTTAAAAAAAACAGCTTCTGACTCTGACGCACTTGCCAAAACAGCTCTTGTTTTGGGGAATGAATCTATTTTGATACCAATTTTATCAGGCCTTCCAGCGGAAGTTGACCAATGGAATGTAACCATGGGGTATCCGTTATTGAACACTCCAGTTGCTTCCTTTTTTAATCATGTTTTTGAAATGCATCTTAAAGCTTCCGAATCGGGGTTTTCCTATCAAGATGTTCTTCGAGTTTTAAGTTTTGATTGGATTCGTGATGTTTTACAAATCAATTCAAATAAGGGTTCTACTTTTTTTAACACCCTGTCAAATTCTAATAAAGCTTTCCTAAGAGCAAAAGAATTACAACCACTTTTAGATCACCCAGTAGGGGTTTTAATTTTTACTCCCTTCGACACTGTTCATAGTTTTGTCAATCGGATTTTAACTTTTACAGTTGCGATTCAAGAACATTTTAAAAAGGAAAATCGTTCAGAATACACCTTGTTTCCAACGTATTTTACTTTAATTCAAGAAATTGTACAGCAGTTACTCAATATGGGTGATACCCTTAAATCGATTGACACAATGCGTGGAATTCATTTCTTATGGAATGAGTTGATACAATCTTTGTCGGTAGACTACAAAGGAAATCCAATGGGAGGAGTTCAGATAATGGGGATGTTAGAAACTAGGGTTTTAGATTTTGATACCATAATCCTTACCAATGTTAATGAAGGGATCCTTCCAATGGGAAGATCTTCACAAAGTATATTTCCGTTTGCAATAAAGCGAAAATTGGGCTTGCCTACTTTTTTAGATAATGATGCGATTTACACCTATCATTTTTATCGTTTATTACAACGTGCAAAGAACATTACATTACTTTATAATACCGAAAGCGAAGGACTTAATTCTGGAGAGCCAAGTAGGTTTATTCATCAATTACGTTTTTTAGGCTTAGTGCAACATAAGCTTACGGAGCAGTTTGAGTCTGCACCAACCCAAAGTCCTGAACCCAATAAAATTGAGGTATATAAAACTCCGGAGGTTCTCGAAATTCTTCACAGTAAAGCAACGGCTGGTTTTTCGCCCTCGTCTTTAAGTGTTTATTTAAGAGATCCACTGCGTTTTTATAAAGAAAAAGTTCTTGGGGTTCGAGAAGAAAACTCCTTAGATAGCGTTTTGTCTTTGATGGACAGTGGAACCATAGCTCACGACGCCCTAGAAGAACTATACACCCCTTTTTTAAATAAACCCTTGAAGGCGGAAGATTATAAGACTATGGAGCAGGAAACTGCTGCTACGCTTCTAAAGCACTACCGTAAGGTTTTTGGAGGAGATGAAAAAGTAACAGGTAAAAGCCTTTTAATGCTTCATGCTTTAGAACAAAGTATTTTAAGGTTGTTTGCAGTTGAGAAAGAACAAATTCAAAAGGGAAACGTTCTAACGATTTTAGAGTTAGAACAAGCATTTGAATATCCATTGGTTATTGAAGGGATTGGACAGATTATTTTGAAAGGTAAAATTGATCGAATTGATCGGTACAATGGAGTTCTCCGCATTATTGATTATAAGTCTGGTAAAGTTGATCCGGCTAAGCTTAGAATATCAGATTGGGATGTATTTAAAGGGGACACAAAACGACTTCCTCTTTTTCAAATTCTACTCTATTCTTATGTGAATAAAGCCTTCTTAGAAACAGAACAGACTCTTGTGGCTGGCATCATTAGTTTCAAAAACATGGATGCTTATGTACTTCCTTTTGGCATAAAGCCTGAGGGTAAAGGCAAGGCTGTCAATGAATTAAATCTAGATGTTTTATCTTCTTTTGAGGAAATATTAGTAGGACTAATTCAAGAAATATTTGATATTACCAAGCCTTTTACTTCTTTAGAAGAATAGTTTGCCATTTTATTATTAGATTTACAGTTATATTCATTATGGCAAAAAAGAAGGATCTTGAACGGGATAAGTTAAGTTGGTATATACGACTGATAACCCTAGGTGATCGTTTCTCTTATCAAGACTTTTTTGATCGATTTAAAAAAGGATTTGTAGAATTTCTAATTGTATTTTTTGGGGTACTGGTTTCTTTTTCTGTAGAACAACAGGGAGAGAATTTTGGTGACCGTGAATCCAATATTGATAACCTTATAGGTCTTCGAGATGAACTCATAGATATGCACGAATATACTTTAGAGTATATTGATCAGAATGAATTAATAACAGGTTTATATGAAGTGCAGTATCAGCGCTGGGATCAAGATAATGATAGTGTTTTTATTAGTTACGAGCCGTTTGAATTTCACTATGCTCCTTTGACTTTTTACACAAACCGTGACCCTTTTAACCCTCCAAGAGTAGTTTATGATGCGATTAAATTAGACGGTACTTTTAGGTTTTTAGGATCCGATATTGGAAGGTTGATTAATGATAATTATGATGGTACCGATTTAAAATATTTAATAATTAATACTGACAAGGAAGAGAAAGTTTTAATAGACGATTTTTCATATAGATTGGGACATCAATGGGTTTATGATTTAGATAAAATTGATGTAGAGTCTAATGAGTTTTGGATAGAAAATAGAGAGTATATTCAAGAAGATCATTTTGTCAAATATAATTTATTCAAAAGAATAGAATTATGGATTCAAATTAGAGAACAGTTGGAGGCATATGATGTCAATATTAAGAAGAATATTAAAATATTAAATGAGGTTATCGCTGAAAAAGAAACTGAAATTGTAGTTGTTTGGTGGTGGTTTAGTCGACCAAGCTGGCTACGAGCTTCCCAGAAATCAGAGCCGGAGGAACCCCAGGACCCGGAACCGTCAGCTGACCAGTAAAAAATAAGTTTTCTACCTTTTTACTTTTTAATTTAGGACGTAAAAATGCTGTCTGTAGAAGGGTGTTCGCCATGCCGTAGGCATTTCCTTTGTAGGAGTTATATTCACTTACAAAATCATTTACACAAAAAGATTCCTTGAATAGAATAGCATCTTTGATGGGTTGTTTTGTTAGGTGTTCTAGTCGTTCGATAACCATATCAAAGTATTTATTTCTCATTTCCTCGGTATCTTCAATTCCGGGACCAATCGGAATTAATAGAAAACAAGCTTCTTTTCCTTGCGGAGCCATAGAGCTATCTGTGATTGAAGGAAAATTACCATAAAATAAAGGGTCTTTTGGCCATTCTGGTGTATCGTAAATACTTCGCGCATGTGCATCAAAATCTACATCAAAAAACAAAGTGTGATGCGAGACGTTTTTAACTTTTTTATCCAAGCCAATGAAAAATAAGAGAGAAGAAGGAGCAAATACTTTTTTGTCCCAATATGCGTCTGTATAGCCTCTTTCTTTTGGTTTTAGAAGGGATTCAGAATGGTTATAATCTGCTCCACTAACAACAACATCAGCATCGATTTGAACTCCATTTGCAATCACACCCGTAGCTTTTCCATTTTCAACACAAATGGTTTCAACATTCTGGTTAGTATTGAATTGTACTCCAAGTTCTTTGGCCATTTTGACCATTCCTTCAACGACACTGTACATTCCTTTTTCGGGATGCCAAGTACCCAAGCCAAAGTCTGCAAAATTCATGAAATTATAAAAGGCTGGCGTATTGCTTGGTTTCGCTCCAAGGAAAAGAACAGGGAATTGCAAAATCTGTGCAAGGCGTTCGTTTTTAAACTCTTTAGTAACTTCTTTTTTTATGGTACTCAAGAAATATCCTACTTTTTTAACAGTTGCAGGAGTAACCAATTCCAAGGGCGAAACCCCGGGTCGATAAACCAAATCTTTGATAGCAATATTGTAATTATCTTCAGCTTTCTTGATGAATTTCTTCAGCTTGGCAGCACTTCCTGCTTCCTCAGCTTCAAATGCTGTATAAATTTTTTCTAGGGTATCTCCAATTTTAATTGATTCCATTTGATCAAAATACACTTCATATCCCGGATCTAATTTTTCAAGTGTATAGTAGTCGCTAACCTTTCGATCAAAGTCGCCAAAGAATTTTTCAAAAACATCGGGCATCCAATACCAAGATGGCCCTATGTCGAAGGTGAATCCATCTTTTTTAAATTGGCGTGCACGCCCACCGGGAGTAGAATTTTTCTCTAATATTTGAACAGTGTGCCCAGCTTTTGCTAGGTAGCAAGCTGCAGATATTGAAGAAAAACCAGACCCAATAATGATGATATTCTTTTTCATAAAAGTAAAGATGTGCTAGTTGATTGAGACCAAGCCTTGTGATTTACATGCGTTGAATCTAATTGTTTTGCTTGCTTCGGTTTTCTTTTTCAATTCGAATTTCTTCAACAAAAGAAGCGCTGATTACGCCAGTAGGGATAGCAACTACGCCAATTCCTACAAGTGAAATTAATGTGGCAAATAATTTTCCACCCACCGTTACTGGATATACATCGCCATAACCAACAGTAGCTAGTGAAACAGTTGCCCACCATATTGATTCTGTTATGCTTGAAAACTTATCGGGCTGTGCGTCATTCTCTAGGTAGTAGATAGCCGAGGCTGAAAAAAGTATGGTTAAAACCGAAAGGAATAAGGTGAAAATTAGTTCGGCCTTTACCCCAGCTAAAGATTTTGTAAAAACACGTAGCGAGTTACTGTTTCTTCCGAGTTTAAAAATTCGAGTCAACCTAAACAATCTTAAAATCCGTAGGAATCGACCATCTAATTTCATGAATTGATTCAGATAAAATGGGAGTATAGAAATCAAATCTATGAGTCCGAATAGGCTAAAAACATAGTTAGCGACACCTTTTTTACCTTCAGTAACAAACGCATGGTATACACGATAGATGTATTCTGCCGAAAAAATCAGTATCGATATAAATTCAAAGGCATGAAAATAAGTGCCATAGGCAACGCGTAAACTCAAATGAGATTCAAGCACCATAGCAAAAACATTTACGATAATTAATACGTAAATGAAACGATCAAATAAATTGAAGGATTTCAATTGTTTTTTGATAAATCTCTTATAATTGCAATTACTACAAGTATGGAAGTAATGATAACAACATTTGCAACAAAAGTAGTGGTCATAGATATAGCTTTTTATTCCCTCAAAATTACTAAAATCTTTTGACACGAGATTCATGTTTTTATTAGAAGAAATATTATTGACTAAATCACATTGCTTTTTTTCGCTTTTGCTAACTACTCTTCCTATCTTTATTGTGTTTATATTATTTATGAAAAACTTTACAACGCTAACACTATTTCATTTTAATTCCAATAGATTTTGGGCTTTTAAGCAAATGGGAATAGCCCCTTTTACATTCCATAAAATTGAAGGTTTGGTGTTTTCTAAGCTTATGGGTACTGGAGCTGGAGCTGGGTTTAGCTTGTTTCCGGACTTCTCTACTTATGCTTTTTTAGGCGTATGGGAAAGTGAGGCAAATGCCCAAGCTTTTTTTGAATCCAGTAACTTCATTAAAGAATATATAAAACGCACCAATAAAATAAGAACCTTAAGTCTACGTCCCTTTCATAGTAGCGGAAAGTGGAGCGGCGAAAATCCCTTCGGGCCGAATGTCGCAAAAGAAGATATGCCTCATGGCAAGATCGCAATCATAACACGCGCCACTTTGCGCTGGAACCGTTTACTGTCTTTTTGGGCTGCAGTTCCAAAAGCGAGCAAAGCAATAGAAGCGGCTAGTGGTGTTCATTTTTATAAAGGCATAGGGGAGTGGCCTTTTATTCAACAAGCAACAATTAGCATTTGGGAAAATTTAGATGCGGTTCATGCTTTTGCTTATAAAGGCAAAGCTCATTCTGAAATTGTAAAAAATACTCGAAAGAAGAAGTGGTACAAAGAAGATTTGTTTTCTCGTTTTGAACTTTTAAATGATGTTACTTATGAGTAAAAAAGTAATCATTGTAGGTTCGGGAATTGCTGGGATTGCAACCAGTATTCGTTTAGCTAAAAAAGGATACGAAGTTACCGTTTTTGAGGTGAATGCTAATCCGGGTGGAAAATTAAGCGCCTTCAATTTAGGAGCTTATCGATTTGATGCCGGCCCCTCTTTATTTACAATGCCACAATTTGTGGAAGAGCTTTTTGAATTGTGCGAAGAAGATCCTAAGCACTATTTTGAGTATGATAAAAAAGAAGTTGGCTGTAATTATTTTTGGGAAGACGGCATACGTCTGAAAGCCTACGACGATTCCGATCGATTTTTATCTGAAGTTGAACAGGTGTTAGGAGTACCTCCAAAAACGTTGAAGGATTATTTGACAAAGGCAAAAAAGAAATATGATTTAACCGAATCGATTTTCTTAAAACGTTCTTTGCATCAACTCAAGTCGTTCTTAAATCCAGAAACCATTAAAGCCATTCTTAATGTTCGTACTTTAGAAATTGGTAAAAGCTTGCATCAAGTAAACGAGGAACAACTTCAAGAACCACATTTAGTGCAATTTTATGATCGTTTCGCTACCTATAACGGTTCCAATCCTTACCAAACTCCTGGGATCATGACCTTAGTCCAGCACTTAGAAGAACATTATGGAACCTTTGTTCCTAAGAAAGGGATGGAATCTATAACGACCTCTTTGTTTGAACTTGCCAAGCGTCAAGGGGTAGTCTTTCATTTTAACGAGAAGGTGGAAGAAATTGTCGTTGAAAACCGCAAGGTTTTGGGTGTGAAAACCGAAAAGATGTTTTATCACGCTGATCAGGTGTGTTCCAATATGGATGTATACCCAACCTATAAATATTTATTACCTCAAGTTGTTGCTCCAACAAAAACCTTGGAACAAGAACGGTCCAGTTCGGCTGTTATTTTTTATTTAGGAATTTCCAGAACATTCAAAGAATTGGACTTACACAACATCTTTTTCTCAAAGGATTATAAGGAAGAGTTTAAAGCAATTTTTGAAGAGCAGACGGTTTCTGACGATCCAACGGTTTATATAAACATAACATCCAAAGACATTGCAGCTGATGCACCTACGGGTTGTGAAAATTGGTTTGTGATGATCAATACACCTGCAGATAAAGGACAAGATTGGGATGCAATTACACATTCGATTAGGGAACGTTTTATCAAGAAAATCAATTTGATTTTAGGAGTTAATCTGGAAGATTATATTGTTGAAGAAGATTTTTTGACACCTCCACTGATTCAACAAAAAACACAATCCCATCAGGGAGCTTTGTACGGTTCATCTAGCAACGATCGTATGGCAGCATTTTTACGGCACCCTAATTTTTCACAACAAATTAAAAATCTATATTTTTGTGGCGGAAGCGTACATCCTGGTGGTGGGATTCCGTTGTGTTTATTGTCTGCAAAAATTGTTTCAGACCAAATACCCGAACTACTGTAATGAAACTTAAACAACTACTTGACGTACAACTTATAGCCATTGCAATTATTTGGCTGTTTCACGTTAGTGGAATCATTGGCATTCTTTATGGAAATTCACAATGGTTTGTTGCAGCTACACCAATTAACCTATCTCTTTGTTTTTTTCTACTTCTATTAGTAAGCTGGAAAACACCGGGGTTTGTTAAGATCGCAGTCATGAGTTTTATCGTTGGAATGTTTGCCGAAATACTAGGCGTAAATTTTGGGTATATTTTTGGATCCTATCAATACGGTGAAGCATTGGGGTGGAAGTTTTTTGGTGTACCGTTGTTGATTGGCGCAAACTGGACGATATTAACAGTTTGTTCTGCTGCAATTGCAGCACAGGTATACGATCGATTAATCCCAAGAATTATTATTGGATTGGGCTTAATGCTTCTTTTAGACTTTATGATCGAGCCTATTGCGCCTATCCTCGATTTTTGGGAGTTTGAAGGAGGAATTGCGCCTTCACAGAATTATATAGGATGGTTTTTAGTTGCTTTACCGCTTCAGTTTTTGTACCATTATTGGAAAGTAGAACTTAAGCATTGGTTTGCACATCATCTGTTTTTATTACAGCTGTTGTTTTTTATGATCTTATTATTACAAATTAATACGTTACAGAATTTGCTATGAATTCAATGTTTTTAAAGCTTGTAGGTTTAGTGTTTTTTCTTTCCGTGACTTCCTGTGAAATGAGTACATCGAAGTCAAAAAACGACCAATCAGAAGCTCTTGATGGTATTGCTGAGCCAATTGCAACACTTCCTGAAGTAAGAACTTTTTTTATTCCAAAAAACACAAAGATTTTGGATTCTACGCTGTACTTGAATAAGGCTTTTATGGTTTTCAAGAAAAACATCGAAACGCTAAGTAAATTGGATCCCACTAGTTTGGATCTCTATATAAGTGCTTCACTAGGTTCGAGTAATAAACTTTTGAATGCAACTTTACCAGATGGATTTGAAGTGCCTGCAATTAATAGTAGGATTCGAGTTGTTAAAACACAACTTTTACGATGCAAATATTATAGCCAAGAAGAGGATTTTGAATCACTAAACCTTGGATTAATTGATCTATTTGATTCTTATGATATTTTACTCAAGCGTATCGACGATATTGCACTAAGTGAAGAGGCACTCTCAGTCAATGAATATAATGTTAAAAAAGAGCTAGAGAATCCAGCAATGTCGAGATTAAGGAAGAATTAACTTACTTTTTTTTCTTCTCTTAAAAGAAAGCTTTGTTTTTCAAAGATTCGATTGGTGTGCAAGGAGTTTTTGAGTTTTTCAACAAAGCGAATCAATTCACTTTGCGATTCTGAATTAACATCGATTTCCATAATTTGAAGCATAAGCTCTATCATGGATTCATCCGATTCAATAGCTTTGCTAAAGGCATTTTGTTTTTCAGAACCTATGGTGGCAATCATAATCTCTTCTCTATTGTGGTTATTAAGAAACGAAGGAGCAAGCTCAACCTCTTTACTATTTACAAGTGTAATGAGGTCATTGTAAATTCTGTTTCTGACTGTAGCTTGAAGATTAAAAAAACGCTTGTATTCTGGAAGGTGTTGTTTGTCTGCTGATTTCAAGTACGATAGTTTTGCCGTACGACATTGATTCAATGCCATCTGGTAAATCCCCAAAAGTTCTTTGTTACTAGACATTTTTTCCTTTTATTAAATTTACCTAAAACTAGTTTATGTTTAGGGTAACTCATTAAGAGGATATTAACAAGTTTATAACACGAAAAGCATAGTTGAACTTTTCCTGGAGTTTCTTGGATGAAATTTTCCTGTCAAAAGTTATCGAATCCCTAAATTTAGGCGGGTTGCAGTCCATTTTAATTGCCATTTGCGTATAGTATTTCACTCTATTTGGGTGATAAGGTGTGACGCAGTTATAAACATTTTTAACGATAATTTGATTTATTAGGCTGCCTATGATATTGATACAATCCGTCAAATGAATTAAATTAATACTCCCTTTCGGGTTTGTCACGAACTCTTTTTTACTCAATTGAAACACCGGATGCCTATCGGCTCCAATAAGACCTCCCATTCGAAGTATTGTAGTATTGAAATGGATTGAATCTGACAGAAGCTTCTCGCATTGCAATAACTGTTTGCCGGAATTAGTTTCTGGCTCGGTGTTACTTTTTTCGGTAATTATTCCATGCAAATTTCCATAAACGGATGTGCTGCTTATAAAAATCACTTCTTTAATGCCTTCTTCTACACAAGCTTTCTTGACATGGTTCATCATCACATCAAATCTCCTTTTCGGATTCGAACGAAGACCAGGAGGCATGGCGATGATAAGCTTATCAACTGAGTTGAAAAAATCGAATTCACCTACAATTCCTTCTTCGGTTACTTGAAGGATATACGGTTCAATGCTTTTAGAGCGTAGGGTGTTGAGTTTTTCTTCAGAAGTTATGCTTCCTTTTACGCGAAAACCTAAAGATAATAGGTGTTCACCAAGGGGAAGTCCAAGCCAGCCGCATCCAAGTATTCCAATTGATTTTGACAAAAGTATTTGAATTTATATATATCTTATAAAGATAGGGAGAAGTTCAAGAACTATAAAAATGTAGTGCTTTTGCTTCGTTTTTTACCCTTCTTATTTTCGAGTAGAGGGTGTTGCTCGTTTATTTTTTATAACTTAGGGAAGATCTAAACCAATAATTATGGCAATAAAAAGTTTTCAGGGAGAGCGCGAAACCAACAAAAAGGTTGAGCAACCCACCGTTTTGGTAAAAGATATTATGACAACAAACCTAGTTCTTTTTACCGTTGAGCAGTCCATTCATGAAGTTATGAATTCCTTCATCAAGAATAAAATTTCAGGAGGACCAGTAGTCGATGACCGTGGTAAACTAATTGGAGTTATATCGGAAGCCGATTGTATGAAAGAAGTTTCAGATAGTCGCTATTTCAATATGCCTATTTTAGATAAATCAGTTGGCCATTTTATGACTAAAGAAGTAGAGACCTTACCCGCATCCATGACATTGTTTGATGCTGCTTCTCGTTTTCACGAAACAAGTAGAAGAAGATTTCCAGTACTTGATAACAATAAGCTGGTTGGACAAATTAGCCGCAAAGACATTGTAATTGCTGCAATTAATTTAAAGAGCCAAAGCTGGCGTTAACCAAAAATATTTTTTGCTGTTCGAAATGTATTTGCGTGTGCTTCAAGGATTATTTTAATGTCTTTTGAGTATCCACCACCCATACTACATTGCACAGGAATCCCTTGTTTTTTGCATAGCTCCAGCACATAGGTGTCGCGTTGTTTGCAACCTGCAATGCTCATGCCAAGACGCCCCAATTTATCTGTTTCTAGCACATCTACTCCACAGAGGTAAAAAATAAAATCAGGTTGGTTTTGTGCTATTAATTTAGGCAAAGTTTCTTCTAAAATATTTAAAAAGACTTCATCTGAACACCCATCCTCAAGGGCAATATCCAGGTCGCTTTTCTCTTTGTGAAAAGGGTAGTTCTTTTCTCCATGCATAGAAAAAGTAAAAACCTTGGAGTTGGATTCAAAAATCTCTGCAGTTCCATTGCCTTGGTGTACGTCCAGATCAACTATTAAAATAGTGTCAACTAGTTCTTGGTCTAAAAGATATTGTGCCGCAATGGCTTGGTCATTGAAGAGGCAAAAAGCTTCGCCATGGGCTTTGAAAGCATGATGTGTGCCTCCTGCAATATTCATTGCAATTCCGTGTTCTAAAGCTTTAAGTGCGCCTTGAATCGTTCCTCCAGCGATGATGATTTCACGATCAATAAGCTGCTTACTTAATGGAAAACCAATCTTTCGAGCTTCTTTTTTATCAAGATCAAGTGCCAATAACTTGTCTATGTATTCTGAGTGATGAATACGTTCTATTGTGGCTCGATCCAAAGCGGTTGGAGTGAAAAAATCCTCTGGAGTGCAAGTGCCTTCATGCATCAATTGCCTTGGAAGTAAATCGTATTTCTCCATTGGAAATCGATGCTTTACGGGCAGCGGTAATTGATAAATCGGATGGTAAGCGATATTAAGCAAAGCGAATGAGCTTAGTTGATTTCAAAACCATTGTCAATCCTAGCATCTTCAGGTCCAATAACAATGAGTTTTCCTTCTTTGTTTTTGGTCATTAATAGCATTCCTTGGCTTTCAACGCCCTTAATTCTTCTTGAACCTAGGTTTGCCAAAACGGATACTTTTTTCCCAATCATTTCTTCTGGGGTATAACTTTCAGCAATACCAGACACTATAGTTCTAATTTCGAATCCGAGGTCTACTTTAAGATTAAGTAATTTTTTAGTCTTCTTTATTTTCTCCGCTTCGATTACCGTTCCAGTTCTTAAGTCCATAGCATTGAATTGATCAAAACTGATGTTTTCTTTTACAGGAGTATGTTCAAAATTAGCTTCTTCATTATTCTTTTTGGTGTCTTCAAGTCTGTCTAATTGCTTTTGAATACTACTGTCTTCAACTTTAGCAAAAAGCAACTCTTGACTTCCGATTACGTGTCCAGCAACTAAAAGGTCTTCAGTTGTTGCAACTGCATTCCATTCTGTGGGATTGGTAATATTTAATATTGTTCGAAGCTTTTGAGCGCTGTGTGGTAAAAATGGTTCTGAAGCTGTTGCAAGGGTTGCTGCTATTTGTAGTGCAATATTCATGATGGTTTCAACACGAGCAGGATCTACTTTGATTATTTTCCAAGGTTCTTGATCAGCCAAATATTTATTTCCTAAACGAGCCAAATTCATCAATTCTTGACTGGCTTCTCTGAAGCGAAATCGTTCAATGCTATCACCAATGATCGCCGGAAAAGCTTTCATTTTTTTTAAGGTATCAGCATCTTCTTGCGTAGGATTTTTTCGAGCAGGAACACTACCATCATAATATTTTTGTGTGAGCACACTAACCCGATTAATGAAGTTCCCGAAAATAGCGACTAGTTCATTGTTGTTTCTGGCTTGAAAATCTTTCCAAGTAAAATCATTGTCTTTAGTTTCGGGAGCATTTGCGGTTAGGACATAACGCAAAACATCTTCTTGTCCTGGAAATTCTTCCAAGTATTCATGAAGCCAAACGGCCCAGTTTTTTGAGGTGGATATTTTATTTCCTTCTAAGTTTAAGAATTCGTTTGCAGGAACATTTTCTGGTAAAATATAGTCGCCAGCGGCCTTTAGAATACAAGGGAAAATAATACAGTGGAATACGATGTTGTCTTTTCCGATGAAGTGTACCAAAGAGGTTTCTTCATCCTTCCAATAGGGTTCCCAGTCTTTATTGTTTTTTGCTGCCCATTCCTTAGTTGAAGAAATATAGCCAATAGGAGCATCAAACCAAACGTATAATACTTTGCCATCTGCGCCTTCAACGGGCACAGGTATTCCCCAATCTAAATCACGGGTTACCGCTCTAGGTCGAAGTCCATCATCTACCCATGACTTTACTTGTCCATACACATTGGGTTTCCAGTCGTCTTTATGTCCTTCTATAACCCATTCCTTCATGAAGTTTTCATATTGGTCTAAGGGTAAAAACCAGTGCTTGGTTTCTTTTAAAATGGGTTCTGCACCCGATAAGGTCGATTTCGGATTGATTAGTTCTGTTGCATTGAGTGAACTACCACATTGTTCGCATTGATCTCCATAGGCTTCTGTATGGTTGCATTTTGGACAGGTACCGGTAACAAAGCGATCGGCCAAATACTGTTTTGCTTCTGGGTCGTAAAGTTGCTCGGTTACTTCTTCAACGAATTGTCCCGCTGTGTGCATTTTCGAAAAAATATCAGATGCAGTTTCGTGGTGTATTGGAGCAGATGTTCTTGAGTAATTGTCAAAAGAAATGCCTAGTTGATCAAAAGACTTACGAATCATTCCATCGTATTTGTCAATAATCTCTTTGGGACTTATACCTTCTTTCTTAGCGCGAATAGAAATGGCTACTCCATGTTCATCACTTCCACAAATGAAAGCAACATCTTTCTTTTGGGCACGCAAATAACGACTGTAAATATCTGCAGGTACATAGACTCCTGCTAAGTGCCCAATGTGAATTGGTCCATTGGTATAGGGGAGCGCAGCAGTAATTGTATATCGTTTTGCAGTAAGTGTCATAAAATAATTTTTCACAAAAATAAGCCTTTTTTTTAGGCGGTTTACTATTTTGGACTCGCCAACCTAATTTTATTATGAGTGAATCCTACACCTTCGGTCAAATTGCAGAACAAAGAGCCGTTACCTATCTAAAGAAGACGGACTACGATATCTTGGAACAGAATTATCGATATAGAAAAGCGGAGATCGATATCATTGCTAGAAAAGACAATTTTATAATTGTTGTTGAAGTAAAAGCACGATCCTCTTCTTATTTTGGAGCTCCTGAATCATTTGTTAATCGAAAAAAATTCAGTTGCTCGTCATGGCTATTGATGCCTATATTCAGAAGAACTATTTAGATGTTGAGGTGCGCTTCGATATCATATCGTATTTGGTTGAGAACGGAAAATGGACCCGAGAACACATTGAAAATGCTTTTTAACCATTTTAAAAATAATGTTATAAATAAAACAACTTGTTTTTATTTTTGTATTTTTGAATTGAATCTAACAAAGCTCAAGGATGAAAACCATAGCATCTGTAGTGGAAAACTACATTAAAACTAAGCCTTTCTTGTCAACAGCCTTATCGCAAGGGATTATTAATCTAACCTCGCTGTCTCGTCAAATTCAACCCGAAATTGAACTCGCTCTTCAAAAAGAGGCACGTAGTGGGGCAATTGTAATGGCGTTGAAGCGAATTTCTGATAACATGGAGTTTTTGTCTACTCACAAGATTATAAAGGTTTTAAAAGGGATAGGCGATATCACGGTTCGTTCATCATTGGTAGATTATAGTTTTAAGATTTCCGAAACCTTACTCAGCGCTCAGGCATCCTTTTTAGCTCAAGTCAATGACAACAAAGAAGCTTTTTACACTTCATCAAGAGGTGTTTCAGAATCCAATATTGTGATTAGTAGTACAATGAATCACTTGGTTTCGATCTACTTTGAAAATGAAATGTTACTTGAGAAATCAGAGAACCTATCGTCGGTAACTATTAAACTTCCGACAGAGAACGTAGATATTCCCGGGATTTATTACTTCATTTTTCAACGACTTTCTTGGGAAGGTGTCAATATTCGACAAGTAATTTCGACCTCAAACGAATTTACAATTCTTGTTGATGAAGATTCTGTGAACACTGCTTTTAAAGTAATCAAGGATTTAAAATCACTCTAAATCGGGAAGTATTTGAAGTGCTTGTTGTACACTGTGTATACCTTTAAATGCCAAGCGTAAACGCAAACCTGCTTTCGTCTGCTTCTCTTTCATGTTTACTTGATCAGCATGTTGTTGAACCCATACTAGGAGTGCATGGAAACGTTCGCTTTGATAAAAAGGACTTTCTTGATCCGCGATAAAATATCCAATACACTGTTTCTTTTTAAGAAGTAAACGATCGATTCCGAGATGTGCTGCTTTCCATTTCAAGCGAACGCTATCCAAAAGAGCTTCAGCTTCAAGCGGCAGTGGTCCAAAACGATCTTCAATTTCTTTTTGATACTGAACCAAGTCAGCTTCTTCTTTTAA
>ENA-OQVM01002622-OQVM01002622.1-marine-metagenome-genome-assembly--contig:-NODE-2622-length-20670-cov-12.211140_pt1 | contig 20670 bp, 19 predicted proteins | sample MGYA00237776_ERZ505498 | MGnify/ENA primary metagenome ERZ505498 (study PRJEB26159, sample SAMN06265151) | marine metagenome | isolation source: Helgoland LTER site | place: Germany:Helgoland, sampling... | reverse complement strand
GCAGTCTGGGTTCCGTCCATACTCTGCTTCGGCATCTACTTTAAACTTATGGCGTCGCAAGGGAGAGGAAGATGAGTGCATCGTTGATTCTGGGCGTTGCCGTGGTCGTTTTTTCCTTGATGCTTGTAGGGCTTATACTTACAGCGAGAGAAGCATCGAAATGGGATGACCCTGCCACATATAAAGGCAAAGACGAGCAAAAATAACGAACCGATTATTTCCGTAGTTGACCGAGGTCTTTGCGAAGACCCCGGTTAACCGGCTTGTCTAACAGAGATACTCTCTTTCAATATTGCGCGACGTTACGCTGAAAAACTCGCCAGTAATACCATTTCGCCACTACCTGCTCACTACCATCTTCAGAGATCGTTGTTGTAATCGCATCCCTGCCTAATACCTCTGCGAGTTCCACAGGATCATGAACCAGCGCTGCCGTCATCTCGTAAATCTTGCCGTCGATTTTTAGTCGAACCCGAGGGTCATTCTCTACGTTCGCCCACCACTGTTTGTAGTCAGGAAAAACGCGCGCCAGCCTGGCATCTCTGGCACTGCCTCCGATATACATTTTGTCACCACGAGGCGTCGGCAATATGGTGACTGAATAAGGAATGCCATACCACGTTTGGGTTTCTAACATTATGGTATTGCCGCGTTCTGGGTGAGACACATCTAAAACCCAATCCCAATTGTCAATTGGCTCTTTTACAACCTCACCAGAAAGCCACAACCCAGGCAATGTCATTCTGCCGCGCTCATTGTATTCCTGCGTTGTGTAATCCATATACTCAGGGTCGAGTCCGGTAACACGCAAAGTGAGCAGAGCACCTAGCAAAAAAAAGCTAAGAATCAAAAGTGGTTTTGCTATTTTCTTCATAGGAATTAAGCCCACCTATTCTAATTATGACCTTAGATCACGAAAGATTCGCGTGCCTAAGTATTATTACTGTTGCCGCACAGACAGTGAATATTAAGAGGCTTTACTGACTTTATCAGCGTCAGCTGATGCTTTTTATACTTCTGAGCGAGTCCACTAGAAGCTGTAGGGCTCTATCAGTAAACGTTGCCATATTGCCTGCACGATTATCCGAATTTGTTTTAATTGTCACTGTGGCGTCAATAGGGCCAGACAACGCGATCACGCTAATGCCTATTACATCACTGTAAGGTGTGCCACCGGGGCCTGCCACTCCTAACTCTGCGATACCCCAAGTCGTATCCAACTTAGCTCGGGCAGCTATCGCAAATTCAAGGGCCATTTCTTCAGTTAAGGGGCTGAGTTGCCTTGTACGCTCTGTGTTTAAGTCTAGGAATGCGAGACGTGATTTGGCGGTATAAATCACGGCGCCTCCCTTAAAATAACGAGAAGCGCCAGGGACAGAAAGCAAGCTCGCCGATATCATCCCCCCAGTAGAAGACTCTGCTACCGATATAGAGTGGCTAAGTTCGCACAATAGCGTAGCGGCGGTTTGCGCATGTGGTGAAAAATGAAACATAGACATCGCCTTTGGAGAAGCTTTGATTGTTTTGAGACCAGGAAAAGGGCTGCATTTAGGATAAGCTATTCTTGTGAGGTCTACCGGAGCGAGGGTAGTTCTTTGGCATGCTTTTCAACCCATCCCCCGTTAATTGGGTAGAGCCGATTTACGTAATCGAGGGTTCGTTATACAACAATAGCTTATACGTGAGATATGGTGCCCCGGAGAGGCAACAACCTAGCATAAACACTGGCTGCAGGGCATATAAACAGGCGCTTCCACGATCACTTTGATTGTATTTCCGTAACCTTTTCCGTAACCAACAGCTCTCAGCCTATCATAATGCCCTTAGCAAACAAGGGCGGTCTTCATTACACCCCCGGGGGGCTGCTTTGGACTCTGCAGATTGTTACTGTAGCCGTGCAGACACAAAATAGGCTGCTTTCGCTGCTCTAGACAGCATTCCTAAAAGTGATAGGCTGGTTATCACAAGTTATACGCATTTTCCAAGCAGAGACTCCCATATGAGCCGTATGACAATAATTAATCGCAATGCTTACTCAGTCTTACGGAGCGCCTCGGACATGTGCGTCTAGCCTATCCTTAACTTGGTTTATCAAGTCGCTCTGCAAAGTGTCGTCAACATCATCGTTTCCCATCTTTGTTTATATTTTCAACGAACTCAGCTTTTTTGCCTCATTGATATAGCCTTCGATCGATCAATAAGACCCAAGCCCGAAAAGAGCGGAACTCTCTGATATCTTTAACTCTTTGAGTCGAAAACTATGGACGCCAGAACCCTCCACCTCCTGACAGCCCCTCCCTTCGCGCTGCTTGTCTCTCTCGCGACACCCAACAGCGTGGCTTTCTTCATCCAGTCGATCGTAAGCATGACCGAGGTCTGGATTATTGGCAGCCTAGGCACCGCGTCGCTTGCAGCGATTGCACTCGCCTTCCCACTGTTAATGCTCATGCAGACCCTGCCAGGCGGCGCTCTTGGCGGTTCGGTCGCGTCGTCCATCGCGCGCGCCCTTGGCGCTGGTAATCATGAGCGGGCTGAACGATTGATTTGGCATGCCCTTGCGATCGCAGCAATTGGCGCAGCTCTCGTCCTTTTACTATTTACTTTTGGGGGTGAAGGCTTATTCCGCTTCCTTGGCGGTTCGGACACAGTGCTCGAGCAGGCCACAAGCTATGGACGGATCCTTTGCTCCGGTGGCTTGTTTTTATGGTTAATCGGCGTGCTCACTGCGGTGTTCCGCGGCATGGGCGATATGCGATTCCCTGCAATGATGATGGTAACTAATGCTATTATTCAGGTTCCAGTGTCTATCTGTCTTGTCGTTGGCGCCTTTGGCCTACCCAAGCTTGGCGTCTCAGGCGCGGCGGTGTCTGCTGTTTTAGTGAGCGCGCTAATAAGTCTCATCATGCTTTTACGCTTGAGCTTCGGCAACACACTCATCAAACTTCGACTGCATACACAACTCTTCTCACCCGACCTCTTCGCAGACATCATGCGTGTCGCAGCACCCGCCTCTCTCTCACCACTGCTCACGGTGTCGACTATTGTCAGCCTCACAGCAATAGTCGGCGGCTTCGGCGAGAGCGCGCTTGCAGGATATGGTATTGGCTCACGTATCGAATTTTTGATGATTCCACTTATCTTTGGACTCGGTGCAGCGATGACGCCATTGGTAGGCATGAGCATTGGTGCTGGCGATCAGGCGCGTGCAGAACGTATAGGATGGATCGGGAGTTTTTCGGCAGCTGCGCTAGCAGGATCGATAGGACTCATTCTCGCTGTAACGGGCAACCTGTGGATTCCAGTCTTTACGCAAGACCCCGCAATACATGCCGCTGCGCTGAGCTACATACGTATAGTCGGCCCGTGTTACATATTTATGGGTCTGGGCTTCTCACTCTATTTTGCTTCACAGGGAGCGGGGGCAATGCTATGGCCTGTCGCGGCGACTATCACACGAATATTCGTAGCTGTCGGGGGAGCATTAGTGTTAACGCGTACTTTCGACTTTGGATTAGACGGCGTCTATTTTGCTGCGGCTCTCGCGATGGCTTTTTACGGAATCGTGATAGCAACTTCGCTGAAACTCGGCGCTTGGAGGAAATAGCAGGCTTTCTTATTTACTCAGCGCAAGCGCTGGAATAATTAGCAGCGCATAGCAGGCAATTGACACAAGCAGGCTCGTGTTAATGCCACTCAACATAGAAATTGCTACAGCAAACACCCTCGACCCAAACAATTGTCATTACCCGAGCAAGGGCGGCCTTTCCAAGCCCCACGGGGGGCTATTTTGGGCTGCTACTCACTTGCCTGAGAATACAGGTGCGCGTTTGGCCATAAATGCGGTAACAGCCTCTTTGTGGTCTTGGGTGAAAGCGCAGCGGATCAGGCGATCGGCTTCCATATTGAGCGAGGTGCGCAGGTCACAGCCGGTCGCGGCATTAATATTCTCTTTCATGTAGCCCAGCGCTATTGGCGGTCCGGATGCGATGTGTTTGGCTAGATTCATGGTTTCAGTTAAGAAGTCTTCGTCCGCTACTACTTGGTTAAAAATACCTAGGGCCAGAGCTTCGTCTGATTGCACACGTCGCGCGGTATAAAAAAGTTCTTTGGTTCTTGCAGGGCCAACTAATTGATTGAGTAGCCAGCTACCGCCGTAATCCCCAGAAAAACCGATGTTTCTATAAGCAGTGGTGACAAACGCTGAGGCTGCAGCGATGCGTATGTCACAGGCGAGGGCAATGCAGAAACCTGCGCCAGCCGCCACGCCAGGTAGTGCAGCAATTGTAGGCTTGGAATGATCAAATAGTCTGTGAGTCAACGTGTCATGTTTGTGCTGCAGTGCACGAGTGCGCTCCTGAATCGTTGGTTCAAGTGCGCTTGGGTCACCACCAACTGCGCCCATGCCACTTATATCGCCGCCCGCGCAGAAAGCCGAGCCGGCACCAGTGATGACAATGCAGCCTACGTCTTGGCGTGTGTCCAGTTCGAGCAATATCCTGCGTAGCGCAGGTGTTAGTCTGTCAGACAAAGCGTTACGCTTTCCTGGACGGTTTAGCGTGATGGTAGCAACTCGATCATCAATGAGGCACAGCAGTTCGTCGGTGCCTGTATTTATAGTCAAGCTCATACCTATTCTCCAGTTTTATCTTTGTCTTTTTGTGAGTCTTACACTCAATTTTTTAATTGTTCCTACTATGAGTTTTGTCATTCGGCGTAGCCTCAATGGTGACTAAAATACGAGACTATTTACACATGGCCTTGGTCGTCAGGAGCCGCTTGCGCCTGAGAAAACTCGTAGATACGATCTAATATACATTTGGGTATGTCGCTATCTTCGCTCAGGTCGATAGCATTGATTAGATCAATCAGTACCCCTCAACATGGCTTCATTGAAAGCTAAATGTGCATAGCTGGAGGGGAAAATACCTAAACCTACGACCTAGCAACAGAGCCTTTAAAGTTAGCTTACTCAAACCATGCACGCAGCATTGCTTCCTTGGCGCACTCTGCGTTGCCCAGCGTGACTGCTACAGCGCTGAGAGTACACGCTAGTGTCTAAGCAACCTAAGCAGCAGACGCATCCTATAGAGTCTTCTTACTTCAGCGGCAAGATCGAGTGTAACTCCGAAGAAGCTATTTCTCTGTACGTTCATATATATGATTCGACTAGAGGTGGCCTTTCTATTACCCCCGGGGTCTGTTTTAGAAACGAGTGAGCTATGTAGAAAACAGATTCAGCTTAACCAAGACCACCAATCCTGCGGATATAAAATTCAACTACCTACAAGACTTCACTCTCGTTTCAGGCGGTAGATGAACACGATGCACCACCCAATACGCAGAACTGGGCACAGAATTTGTGATTGAGCTGAACACTTTTTGCGGCAGATTCCAAAGTTGGTCCTAAATCAAACTGAGGGTCATAGGCAAGCAAGGTGCAAGGCAACACGATAGGTTGATTCTGCCCTTTTCGCCTAACGATCATCCTCTCAGAAGCGCACATTTGTTGTTCCGGCCGCTTACCGAGAGTATCCCAACAATCTACAGTAATTTCAGGAACATCAGAGTCTAGGCTCATCTCCGGGAAGATAACAAGATGTTCTGAACTATCAACATTGAGTCCAATCCTGTGTTCCTTAAGAAGAGATTGATAACCGCGCAATGCTTCACCTTCGCTTTCTGCCTCGACTGCGCGGCCAGCGATACTCAGCCTGAAACCTTGATCGAAGAGCCACTTTGCCATGTTAAGAGTTGGTTCAAAAGTTCGCTTACCCCGCTCTTTTTCATGCACAGTCAAACTATGATGGTCTAGCGAAATACGCAGCTGGAGCTTTTCACCATATTGCTCCTTTAAATTTAGCAATTCATTTTTATAGCGCTCTATACGCCTAAAGCCGTTCGTGAGAACTAGCACGTCAAACCCCCTAAGAAGAGTCAAGTGCAATATCCGAAGAAAGTCTGGATTTAGAAAGGGCTCCCCGCCAGTAAAACCAATCAGCTTTGTTTGTAATTTCTGAGTTTTGATTTCATCGAGAAACGTCCGCACATCTTCTAAAGTTAAATAAGCAAGCCTATCATTATGAGGGTCAGATTCGATGTAACAGTTATTGCAACTCAGATTGCAAAGCGAACCTGTATTGAACCAAAGTGTTTCCAGTGACTGAAGCTCTACGGATGCACGTTTTTGTCCATCTGCTGTAAACAATGGGTCCGTAAATTTATCGACAGGTTTCAATACTAAATTCACTAGCGGTAACCTCTTTTTTTCAATGATCTGCTTTGGCATCTATTATTTTCATTTGATGTGCGAGTTAATACTCTCATCCTAGATTAAACTTAAATTAGTTATTTCAATAGTCCACCTTAATCCTAGACCTAGCCACAGAACCACCAGACTTAGCATGCTCTGACCATGTTCGCAGCATAGCATCCTTAGCTCAATCAGCATTGTCTTGAGTAACTGCTACAGCGCTGAGTGTACATGCTAATGCTAAAGTCTCTTAAGCCTTCTACGCCCTCAGGGCTTTCTTACTTTCGCGGTAACATCAAGTGTAACTTCGAAGAAGCTATTTCTCTGTACGGTCATGTATATGGTTTAAGCAAGGGTGACTTCATAACTAGGGCGCGAGGCTGTCCTGGGCTTTAGAGATTGTTGTTGTAGCGGCGCAGATTTTTATTAGGCCAAATCAGGATAGTCCACCTTAACCCTCGACCTAGCCACAGCGCCACCAGAGTTAGCCTGCTCAAACCATGCCCGCAGCATAGCTTCCTTGGCCCAGTCTGCGTTGCCCTGTGTCACTGCTATTGTAGTAGTTCAATAAAGCCAAACCCTACAGCCTATATCTATAGTGTCTTGTGGATATACATCTGAAGAAGTTAAGAGAATTCTCATGTCCTTCCTCAATTAGTGTTATGTTTATCTTGGATTTGTTCTATAGCTGATTTTTAAAGGAGATGTCTGATGACTTGTCATTGGGAATACCTGACTGAAATACGCGAGAACCATGTAACTCCTGACTACTCTGAGACTCCTGTTAATGCGCTGGACATTATGCAGTCTCATAATGCATTGGCAAAAAAAGGTTGGGAGTTAGTCGGTCAGTCCTATTTTACCCGCTACTCGGGTCAGGACTACACGAACTATACATACAGGCGCGACACCGCAGACGATAATTCTTTTCAGGACCAGAAAAATAAAATAAACGCCCTCCTGCGTTAAAAGTCTGTAGTGGCCAACCCAAACTGGGCAGTACAGTAAAGATGCTCAGGGATTTTCCTTTGCGTTTGTAGAGCATTCTGATGATGAGCTGGTGGTGAGCGCGTACCACCCAGTAAATTGAACATAGGATGCTGGGAGGATGAAATCAATCGGATTATTCAACTCCACTCTGCAATTTACGAATAAATTTTTGCACCTCCTCTATAACTAGATCAGGTTGGTCATTCTGAATAACGTGTCCGCTCTCATATGCGATCACGCGTCGACTCTTGCTCGATAGATTCATCAACTCGTCTTGAAGTGTATCCCATATTTCCGCCTCAGCCATCGCTTGTTCAAGTGTAAAATCGTCCCCAACGTACGCCTTAGGTTCCTTTCCTTGCGACAACACTAATAGAGGGAGTTCACCCAAAGAGTCTGGAGGTAATTCATCACTTACCTCGCCACTAAAGCTTTGGTCTTCCCAGTATTGAGATTCACAATAATGTGACTGATTTAAGCGGGCTAACAGTGGCTGCTTTGTCGCTTCATCAAGATCTGGGTCAATAAACCACTCCATTATTCCTAATCCTCGAACTACACCAATTGGCTGGAATAATCGACAAGCATTAATCCGTATTGTGTACATGCTGATCGTGCTCATTACTCGTGGAGGAAAACGGGAAGCTTGTTGCTCGTGAGAAGAATCAATTAGCACCATGCCAGTAATATCTCCTGGATGGTTTTTGTAATATTCACGAACATAGATACCGCCCGCCGACATCCCCAAAAGTATTTTTGGGCCCTCAACTCCAGCGACAGTTAAAAGTTTAAATAGACGGTTACTAACCTCCGTTGAGTCTGCAAAGCGATGAACTGGTGCGCTCCAATCGATTCCTGGTCGGTCATAGGCACAGACCCTTGTTTCAGAGGCCAGGGCATCGTGCACAAGAGACCACCCTGAAGAGCCTCCACCGAGCCCAGACTCAATAATAAGTACTGGTGATCCATTACCACGACAATCAAGATGCATACTTATTCCACCAACATCATAATACTTGCCGGGAGCAGGAAATTTGGATACATCTTTGCGTTGCTGCGTTGACTGGTAAAATAATCCGGCACCAACTAAAACGATCATTACTATGACGATATTTATAAAAATTTTTCTCACTCGGTTTCTCCAAATCAAATGACAATGGTGTTTCGCGTTGCGGAAAAGATCTTCAACTAATGCGCCTCTATTCGCATAAATCACAATTCGTTAGTCCAGAATAGTATGTCCACGAGTGCAATGGAACCAATCTGACTTATCGGGGTACGCCCCTAGGGTGGAGTGCTGACTGGACGGTTGGTAGGAAACAAGGCCGACCCTACTTAGCCCCCGGGGGTCTTTTTTGGACTCTGCTAGTTGTTACTGCAACTGTGCAGACACAAAATATTGCAGATGGTCAGATTAATTACTCGAGCTACCTTGATCACTGAGTGCGCTCCAGTTCTTCAATCCTATCGATCAAACTTTCTATTGCGATCGCTCTTTCGTCTGATGATTGAGGCTCTTCGGCATAATCTGAAAACGACGTAGGTGCAAAAGCCAAAAAAAACAAAAAGGCGTTCACTTCTGCTAGATGCCAGTTCATTCTCTTCACGTTAATCCTATGCTCAATAACGCAACCGAGCGACACGATATAACTCATTAAATAGATAAATGCCCCGTACATAACACCTAACGATGAGAAAACTATTATTGCTCGTAATGATTCACCTTGGGAATCAGAATGCGTGCCTGATATGAACCAAAAATACAGCGCGAAAATTATAATCACTACTGATGTAAACAGTGCTGCGTTCCCTATCACTACTGTGAAATGCTCCCTACCCCGCCCAAGAACAAGAAAGGAAAATATAAACGTTAAGTACAGTGAAAAAACGATTGGATCAAAAAATAATGGATATACAAAGCTCGATTCGAGCAAAAGTTTCGATGTAATTGTTTGTATGTTGTTGACAAATGATAGGATGACAATCAAAGAAAATAATATTAAGTATCTCTTTTTTATTGGCTCGATAACAGAATAATTTCCTGTATTAAAGGCGTAGCCCAGTGCAGAAATAAGCGCGCCGTATGCAACTGCGAGTAGCATTATTGCTGATACGAGACCTAGGAAGTTAAAATCAGATCCATCCATACTAGACACTACGACTACAACGTCGAAGTAAGAGCCGATTAGCCCGATAGGTACTCCAATAGCTAAGAACGTCCTAGCTATTGGCTCATTCCCAGCAAATTTAAGTAAACATGCTCCAAGTATCGAAGGTATTATTACAGCGTTTACAGACTGAGAATCATATAGAGACCCCTCTAATCGGAATCGATCGACGGTTTCAAAAAGAAAAATAGATGCAGGAAACGCCATTACAGCTATTAGCTGCATAATGTGGCGTGGCGTGATTTTATAAGCTGAAAGAGTGTTAGGCTTCATTGAGCAAATCCATTGTCATAAATATTGCAGGAACAATAACAATATTTTGCAAATGTTCAAATTCAGCAGCTGTATAAATTGCCACTAGAGAGGATTAGCATGCAAGCCTCTGACTAAGCAGGATAGTCTACCTTAACCCTAGACCTAGCCGCAGAACCACCAGAGTTAGCATGCTCAAACCATGCCCGCAGCATCGCTTCCTTGGCCCAGTCAGCGTTGTCTTGCGTGACTGCTATAGCGCTGAGTGTACATGCTAGTGCTAAAGCACCTGCAGAGTCTCTTAAGTCTTAAGAGTCTTCGTACTTTCGCGGTAACATCAAGTGTAACTTCGAAGAAGCTATTTCTTTGCACGGTCATGTATACGGTTTAACTAAGGGCGGCCTTCCTAACACCCCCGGGGTTCTGTGTTGTCCTCTGCTGATCGTTACTGTAGCTGCGCAGACACTAAATAGTCGCATTCGCTGTCGGTGCTTCAGAAGCATGCCTAGATACGACACACAGTATACCTTCCGAAATAGCTAAATATAGTCGGACAATTTCTATAAATCTTATCTCTCAAGAATCTCAAGTCTGCGAGTTAAGCCCTCGATTATTTCTTCTTGCACAGAGTTCCCATTTAATGAACTTGTAAACTCTCCAATCGATGGTGGCGCAAAAGCAAGAAAGAGAACGAACGCATTCGCTTCGATGAGATGCCAGTTCATCTTTCCAAGATCTATTCGATCATCAGTATCTGCACCAAGTGAGGCTATGTAAGTTATTACGTAAATTATTGAACCGAGATACATGCTCTGACTAGCATAGAGGATTGGGTTTAGAATCATACTTGAGTCAGGATCGGCACCAATAGCCCTGAACCAATATATCAAGGCTAATACGGTAGTAATTATTGAACCATATAATGCAGCGTCTGAGACGACAACCGACCAATGCCTCTCTTTTCTATTCATCAAAAGAAAAGATGAGATTAATAGTCCGAAAATTAAGAATAATGAAATATCGAAAAAGTCGAACACACGCATTCCGATAGGATTTAATTCAAGAATAGTTCTCATACTGAGATAAGTGGCGAATAACACTAAGAACAAGCTAATGACTATAAAACGTTTGTTAACATGCTTTTTTTTCGAAGACTGTTTCCTATGAAGTGCCGGATACCCCATTGCTCCAATGACGCCACCATATAAAACAGCAAGTAGCATCACTGAACTATTGGCACCAATTAGGTTGGCAGTTTGATTCGAATAAAACGTGAGTATTATGGCGCCCTGATAGGCACAGATTAAAGATAACGGCACTCCAAGTGCCAGAAATGTCTCCTGCCAATGCTGTCCATTAGCTTTATTTAAGAAATACGCACACCCTAAAAGGGGTGCTAGTATCATAAGCAAACCAATTTGATCATAGTAAGCCTTTAAATCATTTAAATTCTCGCTCAAGGCCATAGACAAAAGGCTGAACGGGATTAACATCGCCGCAAAAAACATCACTAATTTTGATTTCATTCTTTCTCCAAGCTGTTCTCTAACCACTATAGTGAATTCTCTAAGCGAACAGGTGACACAATCAAAGTGACTAAAAACAATAAGTTTTTCATTGTTACTCTCTAGGTGCTAATCACTCGTCCAGAGCTCTATTTACCAGCAAAATAGGCAACCTAACTGATCAAGTGGGGATGCCCCCAGGAGTGAGGGTGCTAAAATGGTGTTTTAGGACTCGGTGACTTTGGAGTAATGTAACACTGTATGTACTAAGTAATATTACGTTCTAGCTCTTTTCTTAACTCATATACGACATTTAAAAGAATATCCGCGTGTTGATGTATACCTCGTGTTCTCATAAACGACATGTAAAGCAAGCTTCTAAAATTTTTATCATCTAGTATCTGAGCTATGTGCTCTTGACCTGAATTTTTTAGATAGTGGTTTCTATTAGTATCTGTTGAATTTAAAGTTAAGAAATCTATTTTAGTTGCTAAGTAGTTTCTCATCACTATAGATGAATTATCAAGAGAAGCGCTTTCCATAATTATTTGGGTTTCTCGCTCGTGTTCGAAAGTCATTATTAATTTTCGAATCTCATCCGAACGAATTAGACTCAGTCTTCCTGTGCTAAGGATGTCATCTAAAACCGCATGATTTGGAGCGTAGAACCTGTAGCCGAGTAAACTTTGCAGCGCGTCGGCTTTTTGAGACAACGTTAAGTTATCAGGAAAATTTATTAGTGCTTCGAAGTTATCAATTCTTGCTAAACGAAGTGATTGATCTTCTAATAGTTCCTCTGCATCTTTCTGAAATTCAATTACGAGCGCCTTAATAACATATCTTTCTTGTTTTCTGTCTTGTCGATAATCCCAGCTAGCGTCAGCGCCTAACGCCAGTAATATGCCTATGATAATTACTGTCAATTCGATAATATAAGAATCGAACCCTCTTAATTTCTGTATCAGTCGCATATATTGAATCACTCAAGGATGAGAGGCGTTGACTCTGGACTACGTTTCACGCTGCAATTTGGGACGCGAGAATATTTTCATCACTCTAAGGAATAATTTGTATATTCATACCCAAAAGATACTATACATAACGGCTGTCAGGTATAGCTTGAGAATCACTAAGATAGGTCATTGCAGGCTGTAAAGCAAAATTCGCTGTATTTGGAGGTACTAGTGCCTTAGTAGTCATCCAAACGTCACCCTGAAGCCCGCTCTAAAGAAAAGCCCAGATAACACTGAATTTGCTGCATTTAAAAGCGAGATAGGCGGGAGTCAGGGACAGTGGCATCTAAACACAATCCTTAAATGTACGGCAATGTTAAGTCATCAACGCCTGAGACAGACCTTAATGCTATGCACTTAGAGGCGATTAATGCACTGTCTAATGAATAACACAGAGTTGTGGAACCTGTTTCCCGTAATAGAGGAACTATAGGATCTTTAGCGTATCAACAACTAGCCCCGCAGGGTAACTATACTAAATTTGAGCTTTAAAGTTCCGGTATAGCCTATTAACTAAAAAACAACTGCTAGTAGTTTTCTCTAACAATTCTTTAGCTATTTAATGACTTCGTTCGCCATAATTCCCAGTAACCTAAATACTTTTTCATTACTGTTTCTTTAAATAGCATCTGAAAATCTAAAGCACTACCCACTACTATCCCTTCAGAAGGGTCTTTAGCAAACCTTTCTTCTTCAACTGAAAACTGCCCTTTGGTCAATCCAAAATGCCTAGACAATCTAGAGCCGTCAGCATCTGTTGAGACTAAACCACCTGTTACAGCTTTAAATGCCTCTTCCATAACTACTTCTAACCAACGCTGATAACCTGTTCTTACTATAAAGCTGTCATGTATTGGTAACACTGCTATTTCTTCAGCCTGCATAGTCTTAATAACCAACTCTGCTATTTGACTGTCTAGATACGTTGCCTGCATACCAATACCAGCAGTTAGTTGGTCCGCTATAGGTGCATGAGCCTTTAACACTAAAGCTAACAGCTCGTTGTGTGTTAACCCTAATAAACTAAGCTCTGATTTCTTTAATTTATAGTTACCTTGCTCATCGTTCATCAGGGCATTAATAAATACTTTAATTAGTTTCCTCCTAGGGTCATCTCCGCCTATCCAGCTATCTAAGCCAATGTCATACAGGTCATCATGTATATCACGCTCAATGCCCTGTAGCGCGTAGACAATCCTTAGTGACATATTCGAGTAATCAACTTCAGACGTTTTATAACCATCTATGGTGATGTGTTGCCTGTACATTGACGGTACAGATTGCCACCAACCATTATAAAATCTACCGTGCTTGGTTAAGTCTCCACGAGAGAAGATGCGTCTGAGTTGCACTCTAGAGAAGTCTAAATTAGCTGTGATGTCATCTGCAGAGGCTTTATTACCAGCCATTGCTTTTGCTATTTCATAAAGCTCATTGTCGCTAGCATCCAGTGCTAAACAATGTTTTGTTATAAACTCATTGTAGCTATAAAGGCTATTTGCCATTGCAGTTACTTCAGGTGTGTCTGGTGTTACTAGTGTTATTTTCTTGTACTTCTTAGCCGCTTTTTTAGCCGCTTTTTAATGATGAGATTTCTTTGGCTTTGTCTCAATCCTATCTCTTAACACAATAAGTTCTTCTAGAGGCTTTGGTTCCTGTTTTGCCCATACCAACCCAATAGCTTTAAAAGTTGATTTCAACCGATTCTTAGAGTGTATTCTTGTGTAACCTGCTCCTTGTTCACCTTTCTCAATACTTATCCAATTTAGCTGTTCAAGTGCCTTATACACCTCACTAAAATGACGAAAGGAGTAATGGATTCTAGTGGGATATTTAGTCTTATCACCTGAATAGCCGTCAGTCTTTTTAATCACTGATATGCGAGTGAGTGTTTTTTTGCTGCTTATAGAGCTGTAGGCGCAATATAGTGCGGATAGCAGATGTTTAGCTATGATTAGCTGCTGTTGTGTCCTGACGATAAGAGCATCTTTAGTCGAGCCTCTAGTGCTTGTTCTGGCAGCTTCAACAGTAGACATAACCTCGGCAGCTAAATCATTAATGAAATCAGCCTGCAGTATTGGATGCCAGTCAAAGCGAAGGCCTTCTTTACTCATTTAACAAACCTTAGTTTTTCTATTTAGTCGATCGCTACGAGGTTACTTTGATGTATCGAGACGTTCTAGTTGATAGAGTTCTATGCCGTCTATTGCCTCAATTGAGCCTGCTAGCTGCTGTTCCTCTTATAGCCTTTTATTGAGCACTAACGAGCCTAGTGCACCATCATCGCTAAAGCAGTGTAGCCGTTATTATAGAGGCAGTTATAGTCAAGGGCGCGCATATCGACCACCTATTTAGGCGCTATATAAGACCCGCCAGAACAGTTTTAATCATGCCTATCTGCGTAGTCATTCCGAGCCATAAAAGCCCCTCAGCGGCTCGTAAGGAGCTTTAAAGGGCATTATATTAATGACAATAAACCACAGAATCAGCCACCCTGTAGGTAGGCCTTAGTTGTTGATTCAGAAGCTCTGCAGGTCAGTAGGTACGGGGGCTGTGGAGGGTGGTGTTGGGCTAGTTAGGCGGTAAGAAAAAGTGGTGGTCATTGCCATCAAGCGGTAAAGGCTGTCCAGACAACAATGAATACAGTAGGTCTTGGTTAGCTATAACTTTCGTGTGTATAGGGACTGTGGTGTCTATAGCGTCCTTTAGAGCCCCTTTGCTGACCATTCTTTAATGCTCCTACTAATAATAGCTATATCTACCACTATAACTAACTTTCGTGTGTATAGGGACGTTCTAGTTGAAAGAGTTCTATGCTGTCTATTGCTCTATTTGAACCTGCTAGCTGCTGTTCTTCTTATAGTCTCTTGTGTAGCACTAAAGAGCCTAGCGCCATCATCTCTAAATCAGTGTAGACATTATTATAGAGATAGTTATCGTCAAAGGCGCATATATCAACTTCCTATTTAGGCACTATATAAGACGAATCAGAATCATTTTACCTATACCTATTTGCAGCATAGTCAGTAAAAGCGATAAAAGTTCTTCAGCGGTTTCTGTGACGCCTTAAAATGTATTATGTTAGCGATAAGAAACTGAACGATCATGACTTCTGTAAGTTTGCTTTAGTTGAAGATACAAAGAAGCTATAGGCCAGTAGATATGTTCGCTGACTTGAGTGCAAAAGGCTTTTTATTGCATCGATAAGTATATAACTCTATAGTCCCAAGAATAAGAAGCCTAAAATTTACGCTTCTTTGAGTTGGTATTGGTGATTTAATTTAGCTTAAGACTAACCGAAAATATCAATTAATAATACGGAGAATAAATATGAAAAATTCGATAATATTGGCTTCAGCGATGACACTGTCTTCGCTTGTATTTGCAGACCATCATGATGAATCTATTGATCTGAGCGGAGCTATGACTACGATCAATGTGATTGCTAAAGCTCCTTCCGCGTATATTGATCAATTACAAAATAATACAGATATGATGTCAGCATCGGGCGCTTTACTTGCTGGCGCTTGCATCGCTGTTTCTGGCAACGAAGTACCAGGCGAGATGCAGGTTTTCAACTTTTACTCGTCAATAAGCGCTGCACTTTCAGGCTATGAAGTGCAGCTAAGCAATGCCGACATGAAAAATTTTATTTCTGATCTTAATGATTTTAGAGAACTCAAAGGTTGGGAGACCAGTAGAGTTGTTATGCCGTATGAGGGCGAGCTTTATGATCTTTTTGCGACGCGCACTCTAATGATTAACACAGATAACCCTCAGACGTATATCGAAGCTATTGCTGAACTAAAAGACGCCTATCATGCCAACGGCTACGAAGATATTTCTTTAGATGTATATCAACCGATTGGCTCGGGCGAAGCACCGAGCGACTATCAAGTCACTGCAGTCGCTCCAAGTTTAGCCAGACTAGGTGAAATGTTTGACGAACTTTATTCATCAAGCTGGGCTCAGGAGGCTTTTTCGGCAGTGGCTGCTTCTAGATCCTCAATCGTCTCAGACAAAATTTACAAGTGCGAAAATGTCTTCCAGTCGATGTAGGTCGCAAAGCAGTTTTACCTGCAGATGAAAAATTGTTGCGGGCTTAATTAAATTATTATGTTCAAATAATTCGAAGTTGAACATAATAATTATTTTTCGTCATAATAAACTACATGAATCACCCACCCTGTAGGTAGGCCTTAGTTAGTGATTCAGAAGCTCTGCAGGTCAGTAGCTACGGGATCTGTGGAGGTGGTGCTGAGCTAAGGAGGGGGTGTTGAGTAGGGTGAGTTTCACTTGATTTGAGGAGTATTTACTTCTGTCAGTTACGCCCATTTGCAAAAAAATATATGCCATACTCCTAACCAGCATCATAGTTGAATAAAATAACGCAGATATATTGCTCTCAGAAAAATAAGGATAAAAAATATGAATAAATTTTTAGTACTTTTTTGTATGTCATGCTCAACTTTCGTTCAGGCTGCAGATGTATATGAAGCAAACGACGCCTTTCAGGCTATGCTCAATTTAAAGGGGGATTGGGTAGGAGAGGCGCGCGTTGTCCCTGTCGGAGGAAATATTGAGGACGTTGAGGCGTCTTCGACATCGGTTTCTTTCAAAGTAATCGGAAACTCTTCCGTAATGCAAACGTTTGCAGCAGGTACGCCTGCAGAAATGGTAAGCATGTACCATCAAAATGGTAAGAACGAATTAATACACACGCATTATTGTGCGATCGGCAATCAGCCATCTATGACCTTTCGTAGAAGTAGTGGTGAAAACGAGATAGATTTTCAGTTTTCGAAAGGAACGAATATGGATGTAAACTTGGACCCGCATGCTCATAACAGTTTTTTTAAGATAATAGATGATGATACTTATGAGACAAGAACTGAAAATTGGGGTGGTGGAAAAATCACTTCTTATCGCCATACAGTAATGAAACGGATAAAGTGAGTTAAAGAAAGTTTGTTACTAATAACACTTTAGCTTTCTCGTAAGCACGCCCTGTCATCTCAGATTCTTTTGAAGCAATAAAGGGTTGGACTAGCAGGGCTTCCCCTCTTGCGCGGGTAAAAAGTAATGGCCAATAAATTCTCATCTATCATGGTATGTGTACAACGCGATGGAGATGCTCTATCCCTAGGAACGATGAAAATCGTTATTTGACCCGCATCTCTTGCAAGTAGCAGCGTTCCATACCACAAAAATAGGAATTTCCAGTCCAACGGTCGAGTTTATGATGCACAGTGCGCCCGATAGCTTCATCGCTTGCTACGAGATCCCATCTAAACAGAAAAAGCCCTGCAAGTACGCCGAGGAAAAGCACGCCTGCGAGTCTAGTGATAGGATCTTGCTGCATTGCTTCGCTCCTTATACGAGTGTTGGTAAATGGCCGCATAGGCCCTTGCTTTAAAGCAAAGTTCAACGACCGCTGTATTGTATCAGAAGCTAAGATCAAAACAGAGTATCAGCACCTAACATCGCTATGTTTATTCCACACCCGTCGCATCCAACAAAAAGCGAGCTGCTAAGCAACAATGTAAGTCAGCATAAAGTGGCCGAGATAATGGCAGTTAGTTAGTTGTTCTTACAGCGCAACAATAGACGGAATGATCACCCCTGTGGGTGGGCCTTAGTTAGCGATTCAGAAGCTCTGAAGGTCAGTAGCTACGGGGGCTGTGGAGGGTGAATTTGGGCAAGGGAGGGGTTGTGTTGGAGGTGGCAATAATAGGCTTAATAGGTTCCTCCGCAGACACACTCTTTCTAACCTTTAGAAACTAAAAAGCATGCGCGAATCAACCCCAATCAACACCACTAAGTGCGTCAATACTCTGCAACAAATAACGTTGCTTAATTTTAATGTCAGCAGGAGAGCCGTACCTGTCTGACACGCTTCTTGCCCATCCGCCTAGCTCATTTTGTTATGCTAACAACGTTGTCGCCATGCTCAGCTTCTAATACTTCAAGAACACACGCAAGAATCTTACGACTTGTATCGTGGACTGCTTTGAAGCCTTTTGAGCTGCTCAAACCTGCTGCCCCGTACTGCTGCATAGCTGCGCTTATCACTGTCGATCCGCCAGACCAACCACCGATTGCTGCAACATGAGACTGATTAGCGTCAACAGAGTCTGACAGCGCCTTTAGCGTATGTCGTAAACAGTGCGCAGTAAGTGTTTTATTACCTGTCGCTGAACGCATCTTATTGCTGATACGTTTGGACATATTGCTTTCTGTTGTAGCATTGCAGTGCTTTATAGCCCCTGGCAAGTATTGCAGTAAATACTCTTTTCCAAGAACGATTGGTACTACTCGGCGGCGTTGCTCTACTTTAACTTTAACGTCTTGGCTTTTGCCTATGGCGACCTGTGGTATTGCTGCGGCCAAGTCAGCTACTACTTCTTCAGCATCAAGCCGAGCTATCTCACTAACCATTGCCCCGCTCTGGACCATAAATACAATGGCTGCACTAACTTCAGGCGTTGTAGTGTCAGCTAAGCACGTCGTAACAAGACTAACTAGCTCTGCATCGCTCAGCACTGTTTTCTGTTTTGGTGGATCTGCCTTTATGCGTTTACTTGTCGGCGTAATTACCCAACCAAGCCTGTATCTGTCACTGGCGAGCCTCAGGGCTGCAAGAGTCTCGCGCCATTCGCGCCTGATGCTTTGCACTTTAATACCTTGCTCGCGTCGATCAGCCCAGTAACGATCTAGCCCGTCATGGATAACATCGAGCAGATTGGGTGAGCTAAGATTATGCTCGCCAATATAGGCAAAGACGTTCTCCCATCGCCTCTGCTTTGTTCTTGCGGCACGAGTGGTGGTCACGTCGATATTGCCTTCGCGAATGTAGTCTGACCAGACAGAGCTAAGCATTTTAGGCTTCTTACGAGCAGCTGTGCTCAATGCTCTATAGGCAGCAATTTTGATCTGCTCGTCAGTGGTTCGGACTCTACCTGGGTCGCCGTAAAGAGCGTCGTCAACTCCGGGCACGAGTAGCTCAGCGTAATGGTGAAAGTCATCATCTTGCTCAAACTGTCCTGCAGTAAGTTGCCGCCTCCGAAGAAGTGCTGTTGCAGCCTTCTCTATCTCTGTCTCAGTAAAGACTGTAGAACCGCTGTTCTGCATTAACTTTAGCTGTAGCTCATACTCGTCGTTTGCAACCGCAAAGGCGTGGTGCAGCTCAGCGTCTGTGTATTGGCCTAGTTTGAGATGAAGAGGAAAGGTAAACCTCGGTCTGCCGAGATGCTTGAGGCGAGGAGGCCAAGAGCGCTCATAGAATAAGCTGTTCTTGTGCGGTCTAACGTAACGAGGATAGTTGTTTGCCATGATTTAAGACCTAATTCCGTAACGATTTACGTAACCGTAGGTCTGTTATATTACATTAAATGTTATATAACAATAGCTTATGATTGTGATGTGGTGCCCCGGAGAGGATTCGAACCTCTGACCTGCCCCTTAGGAGGGGGCCGCGCTATCCAGCTGTGCCACCGGGGCTTGATCGGTGAAGTGTAGAAAAAATGCCTCGAGAATTTCCTTTACCTAAATAACTCAGCATTAAGGACGCGCCAAAGAGTGTATCTTGGAGTGTGATGCTTGACCGAGGTTCTGAGTTTATCACAGTCTTTATGAGATTTTCGCGGGGTTTCTTGCTCGAGCAAAAGCCACTCTTGAGTTGAGTCGCCGAACTAGCAGCTTAGAATTAGCTTAAGTAGTAGCCTGAGGTTTGCCAGTAAAAGCCACGGTGTTAGACTCTGACTCGCGTCGAAATCTCGCGTTTAAACCACCCGCTAGCAGGCACCCATGACTCTCACTTGGCACACCAAACCTTTCGACGCGCTCAGCAACTCAGAGCTTTACTCCATGCTGAGGCTGCGTAGCGAAGTGTTTGTGGTTGAGCAAGACTGCGTCTACCTTGACCTCGACAACATCGATCAGAAGGCCCTTCACGTTATTGCGACCAATGCAGAGCGAGAGGTGGTTTGCTGCGCTCGAATCGTCGCACCTGGCGTGAAATATGACGGCGCCTCGATCGGACGCATCGTGACAAGCCCTTCGCTTCGAGGTTCAGGCCAAGGTAAGGAGTTAGTGAGGGTTGCAATCGACGCCTGTAGCGCCCTCTTTTCGGGTAAAGCGATAACCATTTCAGCGCAACAACATCTCGAAAGATTTTATGAGGCGTTCGGCTTCGAGACGACTTCGACGCCCTACCAAGAAGACGGAATCCCGCATATTCAGATGACACGTACCGCGAACCGATAAAAAGCAACGTCACTTGCCTGCCGCATTAGCGATCGAGTGACTCGGCTGACACTACAACGCTCGCTGTTTGATCGAAGGCCCGGGACAGCGCCCTTGCCTCATCAAACTGCCCCAATACTGCCTCGCGGCGCTCAGGCCAACGCAGACTCGCGGCAAGCACGCAAATGAGTGAAACGGCAAAACCTGGAACAATCTCGTAAAGATCGAAAATTCCGCCGACGAGGTTA
>ENA-OQVM01002619-OQVM01002619.1-marine-metagenome-genome-assembly--contig:-NODE-2619-length-20703-cov-4.450354_pt1 | contig 20703 bp, 20 predicted proteins | sample MGYA00237776_ERZ505498 | MGnify/ENA primary metagenome ERZ505498 (study PRJEB26159, sample SAMN06265151) | marine metagenome | isolation source: Helgoland LTER site | place: Germany:Helgoland, sampling... | reverse complement strand
CGACGACATCATCACGCGGTATCTGGAATTACATTCCTCCAAATGATGCTACCGGCGTCAGCCGGTAGTCATTCACTCGCATGTGCAGAGGCAAGGATTTTGCAGCACTGTGTATTTAACCAGAGCGGCCATTGAGAGAGTCAAAATCGAGTAATCCCGAACCACCCTTTCGCCGCGCACGGGTCCAACAATCGGGTCGCAGACAAAACCGACCTTTATTGTCGTCTAGCTACTGACTGCAATTTGAAACGCGGTGAACGTAAAATGAATGATTTTGCTAAAAAACAATTTTCATTGTGAACAGGTACTTGCGGAGTGCAACTGAAATCCGGAGGCTATCTTGAAGCACTGCTTTTGGGGAGTGCCCCGTTGATTTCTGTCCTTTGCTGGCAAAAATCTGCGCGAAGGCTGGCGATTGATTGCGACGAATTTGGGGTGGCTTGCTTTAATGCCAGCCTCATTTCACCTGTTTTTGCGTAGCGTCCACTTTGACCTGTGAGGAATCGGGTTAAAAAAGGGCGAACTGCCCGGTCTGGGAGGACAATCAATGTTTAAAACTGTCACGCGCAGGTCTTTTGGCCTGTTTGGAACCGCCGCTGTTGTCGCTATGGGCTTTAGCACACCAGCGGTCGCACAGGAGCAACTTTCGATCGCAACCGGTGGTACCGGCGGTGTTTACTACCCGATGGGTGGCGGCCTTGCCGAAGTGATCAACAATCACGTCGAGGGCTATTCCGCGACTGCAGAAGTCACCGGCGCATCCGTTGAGAACATGGGTCTGATCGCCACAGGCGACGCTGATTTGGCCATCGCGCTCGCGGATACGGTTGCGCAGGCCTATGCTGGCACTGGCCGCTTTGAAGGTCAGCAGTTGCCGATGGTGCGCGGTCTGGCATCGCTTTACGCGAACATGATCCACATCGTGGCGCTTGAAGGGTCCGGCATCACATCGCTTGAGGATCTGCGCGGCAAGCGGGTGTCGATCGGCGCGCCCGGCTCTGGTACCGAAGTCAACACAGGTGCAATTCTCGCAGCGAACGGCATCACCTATGACGATATCGAAGAGCAGCGCCTGAATTTCAACGAGACTGCCGACGCGCTTGGCAACGGCGATATCGACGCGGGCTTCTGGTCTGTGGGTGCGCCCACATCGTCAATCCTGAACCTTGCAACGACGCAGAACGTTGTGATTATCGCTCTGTCCGAGGCCGAGTTGGCAGCCGCAATGGCCGCAGATCCGACCTTTGCTTTGACCACTTTGCCCGGCGGTTCCTATAATGGCGTCGCGGACGACATCACGGTGCTGGGTATTCCAAACGTGCTGACAGTCTCGTCTGAGATGTCCGATGAGGTCGCTTATCAGGTCACCAAAGCGATGTATGAAAATATTTCAGAAATGCGGGCGATCCACCCGGCAGCGAACGAGACATCTGTCGAATTTACCATGTCCGCAACACCTGTTCCACTGCACCCCGGTGCGATCCGCTATTACGAAGAGATTGGCGCGACCATTCCGGACAAACTGCGTCCGTGATTGGGAGGCCCTTGGGAGGGAGAGGCAAAACCCTCTCCCTCCTTTTCTGGCTGCTATTACCAGTCTGCGCGGGGGCAGACGCCCTGACAGCCACACGCGAAGACGGCACCGAAATCGCGCGCCTGAATGTTCCGGTTGGAACCGAGTGGTGTGTGCTTTGGAACCATTCTGTCAAAGGGTTTCCCGTAGCGGACTGTTACGAAAACCAAGACGGTCGGATGGTATTGATGCACGCACATCTTCCCGATTTTGCTGCCGGTCTTGATCACATCCCCGGTCGCGGTCGGCAAGTGACAGACGGGCAAGGCGGCTACTTCATTCTCGATATAAACGAACCTGTGCCAGACAACGCGTATATTTTGCGTCCCGGTGCGGGGACCGTAAACCACCGTTTGCAGGTCGGAGACACGATTGTTTCCCTATCTGCTGTAGCACCGCGCGAACGTGTGCGGATCGCTCTTACAAGGAATTAGGACTATGAGTTCGACCGATCAAGACGTAACGCTCCCGCTGGAGCAGCCAAGATTGATCGTTCGCGCGATCACTATAATCGGGATAGCACTGTCGCTGTTTCAGCTTTATGCGGCGGGCATCCAGCCTCTGGGGCTGTTTTTCCAGCGTCCCATTCACCTTGGTTTCGTTCTGGTTCTTTGTTTCCTGATTTACCCCGCTTTCGGGCGTTACAAAACACGCGGCACCGTAGGGTGGATCATCGACAGCGTGCTGATTGTCGCAAGTATTGCGGCGGGTGCGTGGGTGCCGCTCAACATCGACATCATCGCCAATCAGGTCTTCCCGCGTAACATCGACGTTATGATGGGCATTGTGACCATGATCGTCGTATTGGAGGCCGCCCGCCGTGCTGTGGGCCTTGGCATGACGCTGATCGGTGCCTTCTTCATTGTCTATGCTTTTTCAGGCAGCCGCGGCGAGCTTCCGTTTCTTGGCGACTTTATGCCCGGCATACTGAACCACCGTGGCTACTCGCTCGAGCGGCTGGCCAGCCAGATGACCCTTGGTGCCGAAGGCATCTTTGGCATCCCCTTGGGCGTTGCCGCGACATTCGTTTTTGTCTTTGTGCTGTTTGGTGCCTTTTTGGAAGTCACCGGTGCGGGCAAATTCTTTATTGATCTGGCCTATGCCGCAGCGGGCAAAAAGCCCGGCGGTCCGGCCAAGGCTGCTGTTATTGCCAGCGCGGGCATGGGCTCCATCTCCGGCTCGGCGATTGCCAATGTGGTCACGACGGGTGCCTTCACCATCCCCTTGATGAAGAAACTTGGCTACCGTCCCGCACAAGCTGGCGGGATTGAGGCTGCGGCCTCCACAGGCGGGCAAATCATGCCGCCGCTGATGGGTGCAGGTGCGTTCTTGATGAGCGAATTTACCCAAGTGCCCTATGTCCAGATCGTGCTGGTTTCGATCTTTCCGGCGGTGCTTTACTTTGGCTCTGTCTATCTGTTGGTGCATATCGCTGCCGTGAAGCAGGGGATGAAAGGCCTTCCTGCCGAAGATCTGCCAAACATGCGCAAAATCTTGTCCGAGGGTTGGCATTTCCTGTTGCCGCTTGTGGCACTTGTGGCGTTGCTGGTTGCGGGCTACTCGCCCATGCGGGTTGGCTTTTACGCCATCTTGTCCGTCCTTGCTGCGGCCTCTGCCCGTGCCCTTTGGACATATGCACGCTCAGAACCGACCATGGCGGGCTTTGTCGCCCTATGTAAGCGCGGCATCAGCCTGACGCTTGAGGCGCTGGACCTTGGCGCACGTAACGCGGTTGCCGTGTCTGTGGCTTGTGCTGTGGCCGGTATTATCGTGGGCGTTGTGGGTCTTACGGGCCTTGGCTTGAAATTCTCGGCTATGATGATCGCCTTTTCTGGTGGCAACATCGTTCTGGCCCTGCTGCTTGTGCTGCTGGCCAGCCTGATCCTTGGCATGGGTCTGCCTGTGACAGCCGCGTATATTGTGCTGATCATCCTTGTCGGCCCCGCCTTGACCGAGCAGTTTGGCATCCCAATTTTGATCGCGCATCTTGTTGTCTTCTGGTATTCCCAAGACAGTAACGTGACACCGCCTGTCGCGCTCGCCGGTTTTGCCGGTGCCGCGATTGCGGGGTCCAAACCAATGGAGACAAGTATTCAGGCATGGAAATACGCCAAAGGCCTTTATCTGATCCCGTTGTTCATGGTCTTCAACCAGCAGATTATTCTGGGTGGTCCATTGCCATCGGTCCTGTGGGGGGGTGCCATCGCTATTGTGGCTTTGGTGGCCTTTGCTGCGGTCCTAGAGGGGTTCTTGTTCCGTCCAATGGCACTTTGGATCCGGATCTTGCTGCTGCCCGGTGTCGTGGCGGTGTTCTGGCCAAACCTGATCTACGAAATCGCAGGCTTTGTACTAATCCTTGTCTTGCTGGGCATGAACTGGGCGCAGGCGCGCCGGGAAAAAGACCTGCCCGGCGGTCCGCCGTGGTTAAAAACCGCTGTGGACGGTTAAGCCTATGACGCTGGTCCGGCCTCTGTTTCTTGCAGGACTGGCGGCGATCCTGAGCTGGGTGGTTGTCCAAAACCTTGCCCTTGGATCAGCCCGCACAGAGCTGGACCAAACCCTGCTTTTGACCAAGCGTACTGTCGAGGCAGAAGTCGAGCGCCTAAGGTCATTGCCTGCTGTTGCCGCCGAAGATGCGCGCGTTCGCAATGCTTTGGCGGGAACGGGATCCTTAAAGGACGCAAACGCCTATCTTGAGACGGTCACCGCCCATACCCAGGCAGGTGATCTGTTTTTGATCAATGCACAGGGCGATACGATTGCTGCATCAAACTGGAACCGCCCGGGCAGTTTCGTCGGGCAAAACTACGCTTTTCGCCCCTATTTCCAAGAGGCAATGCAATCGGGGCAAGGCAAATTCTATGCCATCGGCGTCACAACCGGCGTGCCGGGATATTTTCTGTCTACCCGCATAGATGCGGGCGGAACCTTGGGGGTGTTGGTCGTCAAACTTGACCTGCGCCCGCTTGAGGCGATCTGGCGCGCTGCAAACGCGGAAGTGGCTTTGGCAGACGAGAATGGTACCGTGTTCCTGTCAGCCCGTCCTGAGTGGCAATATCGCGCCCTGACACAGCTCAGCCCTGATGTCCTTGCGCACCTCGCTGCAACGCGGGCATATGAAGGTGTGGGCCTCGCAAGCTCAGCCCCGCTAATGGATAGTGCAGCAGATCGAGGCAATGCATCCGGGGACGGTTGGATTGCGCGCATTGCCCCGCTACCTTCGACCAATTGGCAAGTGATTGCAGCACGCGCGACGGCCGGACTACATGTTTTGTCTTTGGCCTCCGCCATCTTGGCAGCGTTTGCAACACTGGCGATTGCCGCCGCGTTCAAGGCTTGGGAACAGCGACGACAGATCATCGCGCTGCGACACTCCCAGTCCGAAAAGCTTGAATCCATGGTCATCGCCCGGACCGCAGATCTGGCGCGGGAAGTAGAGGCGCGCACGCAAATCGAAGTCGATCTTCGGACAACGCAAGAGGCATTGATCCACACCGAAAAAATGGCAGCCCTCGGGCGCATGTCCGCGGCGATTGTTCATGAAATCAGTCAGCCCCTTGCGGCGATGGAGGCCACACTGGCCGCGGCGGAACTTGGGTTGAACCGGCAAGACGCTCCGACACTGAAACGGCTCGACAAGGCACGAGGGCTCATCCGCCGGATGCTACGCACCACGAAACACCTGAAAAGCTTTGCGCGCAAAGAGGCCTCCGAGCGAAGCCTAATCGACATCTGCGCCTGCGTCAGGTCCGCGATTGATCTGGTGGAGCCGCGTGCGCGCGCGATCGGGGTCGTGCCGGTTTTTCATGCGCCCCAAGACAGGGTCGAGGTGATGGCTGGCGCCATTAGGATCGAGCAAGTCGTGGTCAACCTTTTGCTCAACGCGCTGGATGCGGTCGCCGATATGCCTGACGCCCAGATCACCGTCACTCTGACAACCCAAGACGGCCAAGCGCGGTTGAGCGTTGCGGATACGGGCGCAGGCATCACCGAGGCTGACCTGTCAAAAGTGACCGAGCCGTTCTTTTCAACCAAACTGACCGGCGAGGGCTTGGGTCTTGGCCTTGCGATTTGCAAAGCGATTTTATCTGATTTCAACGGCTCTCTCGACATCAGCTCGGGTCAGGATCGTGGAACCCATGTTTCCGTTACATTGCCTTTGGCCCACTCGAAAACGGCGCAAGCCGCATGAGCGCGCTCATATTCATCGTGGATGACGACGCCGATCACCTGTCCTCATTGGCTGATCTGGTTGAAGCATCTGGTTATGTAGTACAGCAATTCCCGTCAGCAGCAGAGGCCTTGAAGGGAATGCCCGCCGAGCCTGACCTTGTTATCAGCGATCTGCGTATGCCCAAAATGGACGGCATCGCTTTTGTAAAAGAGCTGCGGACGCAAAAACACGCGGTACCCGTTGTGCTGCTGACTGGCCACGGCGATGTCGGTCATGCGGTTGAAGCGATGCGCGCAGGTGCAGAGGATTTCCTCGAAAAGCCCTACGATTCAACCCATCTTATGGCCGTTGTGCGCCGCACGCTGGATGCCCAGACGGCCCGCAGAGAAGTGACCCGCCTGAAACGTATGTTGGCCGAGCGTCCCAACGATGTCATTCTTGGCAAGTCTCGCGCGATGCAGCAGCTTCGCAAACGCATTGCAGCTTTGGCCTCGGTCGATCTTGATGTTCTGATTACTGGCGAGACGGGAACCGGAAAAGAGCTCGCTGCGCGTGCGATCCATGCCGCCAGCAGCCGGTCCGAAGGGCCTTTTGTTGCGCTCGATTGTGCGGTCCTCCCCGAAGCTATGGCCGAGACGATCCTATTTGGTCACGGGAAGGGTGTCTTGGCGCATGATGCAAAAGGGCGCGTGGGCAAGCTGGAAACGGCCCATGGCGGTACGCTCATGCTCGATGAGGTCGAAACCATGCCGAAGAACATTCAGGCCAAGCTGCTGCGGGTTTTGCAGGAGCGCAGTTTCGAGCGGATGGGCGAGACCGTCACAAGGCCGCTGGATATCAGGGTTATCGCAACGACGAAAACCAATTTGCGCCTCACGGACACTTTCCGTCCTGATCTTTTCTTCCGCCTCGCGGGTACGGAATTTACAACGCCAACCCTGCACGAGGCAGGCGAGGACATTCCCCTGATCTTTGCGCATTACGCCCAGCTTGCCGCACAGCGCTATGGCCGCGACGACCCCAAACTGCCGTGGGCGCTGTCAAAAAAGCTCAAGCGTCAGACATGGAGTGGTAATGTGCGCGAACTGAAGGCAAGCGCCGAAGCCTTTGCACTTGGACTGTTCGAGATGGAAGGCTCCCGCGTGCCTACGTCCGGCCCCCAAGCCCTAGCCGACCGTGTTTCTGAATTTGAGGCCCGTGAAATCTCGGCGGTTCTGGATGTTCACGGGGGAAACACACTGCGCGCGGCAGAAACCCTCGGGTTGCCGCGCCGTACCTTAAACGACAAAATGCGTCGATACGGTATCGCCTCGGACCCTGAGCCTAAAGGAAACGACCCCGAGCGGCTGTCTTGACTTCATACCAATACTTGCCATTCGCGCAAACGCAGCGAAATGGTGCTTCGTCCTGCAACTTGATCCTTTGTCATTGTTCCTTCGCTGCGAATTGAACGAATGGCTGAGTTTTACGCTGCGTTGCAACAAAGGGATTTTGGCGGTTGCAGCACAATCCACACTGCGAGCGCACGCGGAGCAAGATCGTCACTTCCGCTCTGGGCTCTCCGGTAGCCTTCGCTGCGCCGTGCCCGAAGGTCTACTTGTGTTACTTAAGATTACATAATATAACTTATGCGATAATTTACTGTAGCCCGCCGAGCGAAACATCGAAGACCGCGGGGACGACCTGAATTCCGCCTATCGCAGAAACGTCAGGAAACCATCACCCGCGAATTGATGGATGTTATTACGGGGTTTGAGGCCGTGGGCGGGCAGGATTGAACAACCATTGTAGTATCGGCTGCCGCACAGTTCAGCGGTGCCGCCGGCTGCTTGCCTAGATGGATGGCGCGAACCCCAGGATAAGCTGCCGCAGGCCGATGGCCGCGCCCGCCATGATACAAGCCAACGTAACCGGCGCGCTGAAAGCGAGGACGGAAAAGGCCGATAGGCCCTGGCCCACGCTGCATCCGACGGCGACCACCGCACCAATGCCCATAAGGGCCGCGCCCAAAATCTGTCTGCGCAACTCGCGGGGGTCATCGCAGGCCTCCCAGCGGAAATGCCCTTTGAACAGGCTACCTAAAAATGCGCCGATGATGACGCCGACAACCGAACCGGTGCCAAAGCTGATCGAATTCCCTGATGATGTCATAGCATAGAGCATGGTTTCACCAATCGGGGCCGAAAATGTATGCGTGACTACATTTGTCGCGTCAAAGCCGGTGCTGGCGACCCATTGCGTGCCTGCCCATCCCGATACAATCGCCAACCCAGCGATTGCGCCCCAGAAAATATAGCTTGGTTCGCGCCTTAAGTTGCCGTTCAGCAGGGTCAGACACAGGATGCCCATGCCAATAGCGATACCGGAAATCTCTACGCTTGATCCTGAAATCTGCGCCAGCGATTGTGCGAATGTTGCAAGCCCTGCCACGTCCTCGGTTATGCCAAACGCCCAGATGCGCACAGAGGACAGCGGGCCGCCCAAGGTCACATAGGCAGAAATCCCCATGATCAGAACGATAAGAAGGGACCGTAGATCACCGCCACCGACGCGGGCCAATGCCCCGTATCCGCAGTTTCCAGCCAGTGCCATGCCGTAACCAAAGACTAAACCGCCAAAGATATTGGCCAACGGATTCCAACTGCGACCCAAGTACAGTGTTTGTTGCAAGTCCAGCAAACCCGTCAGCGAGAGCCCGAAAGTGCCGACCACTGACACACCAATCGCAATGCCCCACATCCGCAGACGCAAGGTTTTCTCTCCGTAATAGAGGTCTTCGATGGCGCCCAGCGTGCAGAACCGTCCAATGCGCGCGGCAAGGCCGAGAAGGATGCCCCCGAACAGTCCGACCATCGCAACAAGGCCCGCGTCGGATATCATGTCATCCATGATCCGAATCCGATTCTGGTTTTCGGCTGGCTCCGTGCGCTTTGATTAATTGTCTCTACAAAACAAATCATAGACCACTTCCATGATCTGCTTGGAACGGTCATCTGCCAAGCTGTAATAGATCGCCTTGCCCTCACGTCGTGGCACAACCAGCCCTTCCAGCCTGAGACGGGAAAGTTGCTGCGATACAGCGGCCTGACGTGCCGAAAGCAGGTCTTCCAGCTCTGTCACCGATTTTTCACCAGATGCCAGATGGCACAGGATCATCAATCGGCCTTCATGGCTGATCGCCTTGAGAAAGTTGGCGGCTTGCATGGCGTTGGCGGCCATCTTGTCCATGTCTTCCGCACACATATTAACGTCAAATACTGGAAGACCCATTGGTTTCTCGCTGTGTGGAGTGGTGCCGCGCGCGTCGACTTTGCTGTGGATGCTCATATAAGGACCTTATTGCGATACATCAACGTTAGCTTGCGAAAGCATTTTGCCAAGCAATCCCCAGAAAAAGTCTTCGCCCGGATACCCTTCGATGCGGGAAACCTCCTGCCCGTCGACAACCAAAACGAAAGTTGGGGTAAAGGTCAAAGATCGCGCAAAGACGATATCTTCGGGTCGCTTTGCGTTGATGTCCAAGCGCATCAAAGGGGCCGCAGCGCCCTCTTGGGACTTTGGGTAAATATCTGAAATCTCTTGATTCCAGCGGGCACACCATATGCAGCCCTTTTCTTCGACCATCACCAAGATCGTATCAGCCGCAGCAAAGCCGGTTGAAAAGACCAACAAAACAAAACTGAAAATATGACGGCGGAAACACATACGGGTTTGACCTTTGAATATCAAATAACTTAATATGAATATGTGAATTACACAAGAGGACGCCGCTGCCATGCTGGATATTACCTATGCGGGTGCTGCATTTGCAGGCTTGCTGTCCTTCTTGTCACCCTGCATTTTGCCCATCGTGCCATTCTACCTTAGCTATCTGGCCGGCGTAAGCATGAACCAGATTTCTGCCGATGCTGAAATCGACAACAAAACGCGGATGCGCGCGGTTCTGGCCGCCTGCTTTTTCGCTGCGGGGGTCATCACAATCTTTATGGGGTTGGGAGCTGCGGCGACGACCTTTGGGCAGGCTGTACGTGAATATTTTGACATCCTGCGCTGGATTGCGGCGGCAATTATCATCGCAATGGGTCTGCATTTCCTTGGTGTGATCAAGATTGGCATTCTGTACCGCCAGTTGCGTGCCGACGCAGGGGCCACGTCAAATGTCAGTCTGGCCGGTGCCTATGTGATCGGGCTGGCCTTTGCCTTTGGCTGGACGCCTTGTGTCGGTCCTGTTTTGGCGGCGATTTTATTCACGGCTGCGGGGTCTGACACGGCTGCCCATGGCGCGTCGCTGTTGTTTGTCTACGGCGTCGGCATGACCGCCCCTTTCATCCTGGCCGCTCTGTTCATCGGCCCGTTCATGCGGTGGATGTCTGGATTTCGCAAACATCTGGGGTTGGTCGAAAAGATCATGGGGGCTTTCCTGATCATCTTTGGCCTGCTGATCGCCACCAATTCAATGAACTACATCGCGCAATGGATGCTCGAGATCGGGCCCGACATCGGCGTCCTGCGTTAATCTGGGAGGAACCCACATGAAGAAACTGTTTATAGCATGGACCATGATCATGGTGCTGACCGCAGGTGCCTTTGCGTCGGAGATTGGCGATGATGGCCTGCACAAGGCGCCGTGGATGCGCGACACCTTCAAGGACCTGTCCGAGGATCTGGAAGAGGCGAATGCCGAAGGCAAGCGCCTGATGGTCATCATCGAACAACGTGGCTGTATTTATTGCAAGAAGATGCACGAAGAGGTCTTTTCGCTGGAAGACATCGCCAGCTACATCGACGAAAACTACTTTGTCGTGCAGATCAATATGTTTGGCGACGTCGAGGTGACAGACTTTGATGGCACGGCTCTGCCCGAGAAAGAGATCGTCAAAAAATGGGGCGCCTTGTTCACGCCTATGATTCTGTTTTTCCCTGAAAATGTGCCGGATGATGAAATCGCATCCCAAGCGGCTGTTGCCACGATGCCGGGTGCCTTTGGGCGACACACCACGTTCAACATGCTCAATTGGGTCGTTGAAAAAGGATACGAGGGCGACGAAAGTTTTCAGCGTTATCATGCACGTAAGTTCGCAGGACAATCCGAATAGGCGCAGCAATGTATTGCGTTGGCAGATCAAATATTAAAATTCAACTAGATGAATTTGTTGTTGCGTCCTGCCGTTTCTGTGCGCTACGGTATGCTGAACACAGTGTTTGGGAGGACGCATGAAGAATTCAATTATTGCCGCTGCGGCCGTGATGATCACCGTAACCGGTGTCTACGCGAACGAGGTTCTGCCAACTAAAGTGGCCTTTAACGACGATGGCGCGGTTGAGCAGTCGTTGTCTGGTGCACCCGGCGATGTCGCGAACGGCCGCATTATTGTGGGCGACAAGGGTCAAGGCAACTGCGTTGCCTGCCATCAGGTAACAGATCTGGCGGATGTGCCATTTCAGGGCGAAATCGGCCCGATGCTGGATGGCGCGGGCGAACGCTGGAGCGAGGCAGAATTGCGCGGGATCGTGGCGAACGCCAAGATCATGTTCGAGGACAGCATGATGCCGTCCTTCTACAAAACCGAAGGCTTCTTTCGTCCGGGCAACGCTTACACAGGAAAGGCAGCCGACGACACGTTTGGCCCTCTCTTGAGCGCCCAGCAAATTGAAGATGTCGTGGCGTACCTTGTCACGCTCAAAGAGTAATCGATCCCGAGGCGGGATATGAAGGAGACAGGTTCATGGAACTGACAAGACGTAATGCAATCATTCTGGGTGCCAGTGCCCTGTTTGTGGCTGGCCTGCCAAAGCAAAGCGCGGCTGCAGCAACAAGCGACGAACTTATCGCGGCTTTCACAGGCGGCGCAGAGATCGGAACCGGTGATATCAAGCTGACTGCGCCGGAAATTGCGGAAAACGGAAACACGGTCCCAATCGAGGTTTCCTCGGATACCGCCGCTGAAATCCTTGTGCTGGCGATGGGCAACCCGACGCCCAGTGTCGCGACATTCAAGTTCGGCAAACTGGCAGCATCCCGCGCGGCATCGACGCGGATCCGTCTTGCAGGAACGCAGGATGTGGTCGCGATTGCCAAGCTTGACGATGGATCATTCGTTCAGGCCTCAAGCACGGTCAAAGTAACAATTGGCGGCTGCGGCGGCTAAAAGCGATAGGAGAGACAATCATGGCATCTGGTGTAAAACCCCGCGTCAAAGTTCCAAAAACGGCGGCTGCCGGCGAAGCGGTTACAATCAAAACGCTTATCAGCCACAATATGGAATCCGGTCAGCGCAAAGACAAAGAAGGCAACGTGATCCCGCGTTCCATCATCAATCGCTTTACCTGCGATTTTAACGGCGAAAACGTCATCGACATAACGCTTGAGCCAGCGATTTCGACAAACCCGTATTTCGAGTTTCAAGCTCTCGTTCCCGAAGCGGGCGAGTTCAAGTTCACGTGGTACGACGATGACGGGTCTGTCTACGAAGACTCCAAGAAAATCGCGCTCGGCTGAATATCAAGTCTTGGGAGGGACATCATGAACAAACTGACAGGTGCCATTCTGGCGACACTGCTGACAACGACGGTCGCCTTGGCTGATCCGGTTGACGACAACCTTGTCCTGAACGAAGAGACGCAGATCGTCACGCGGACAGCCGCGCCTGCGCATCTGTCTGATGTGCTGGACGAGGTGATGTCAGGCTGGTTGTTCCGCGGAACCGAAACACGTGCGATGCAGGCGGATGATTTCGACAACCCCGGCATGATCTTTGTGGAGCAGGCCATGGAAACATGGGACGCTGTTGACGGAACCGAAGGCAAGTCCTGTTCGTCGTGCCATAACGATATCGACAGCATGGCAGGCGTCAAACCGACCTACCCAAAGTGGGACGCAAAAGCCGGGACCGTTCAGACACTGCAAATGCAAGTGAATGAGTGCCGGACAGAACGCATGGGTGCCGAAGCTTGGGATTATGACAAGGGTGCGGCAATCAACATGGAAGCCGCGCTGTCATCTGTGTCGCGCGGAATGCCGGTCAATGTTGCCATTGATGGTCCTGCGCAGTCGACTTGGGAACAGGGTAAGGAAATGTACTACACACGTACCGGCCAGCTTGAGCTGTCCTGCGCCAATTGCCACGAAGACAATTATGGCATGATGATCCGTGCAGATCACCTGAGCCAAGGCCAGATCAACGGTTTCCCTGCGTATCGGCTGAAAAACACCAAACTGAATGGCGCACATGACCGTTTCAAGGGCTGTATCCGTGACACACGCGCGGAAACCTACAGTCCCGGCAGCGCAGAATTCATCGCTCTGGAGCTTTATGTCGCGTCTCGCGGCAATGGCCTGAGCGTGGAAGGCCCGTCAATCCGCAACTGAGTTTGAAACGGCCCCTCCCGGATCACGGGTGGGGCCGTTTTTTCTAACTAACCAATTCATAAATGCGCATACGTGCGCATGATCTGGAGCCTCACATGATTTCTCGCCGCGATTTTCTGCAAACCAGCATGGCAGCCGCCGCGCTTTATGGGGGTTCGGGGTTTGGCAGCTGGGCCAGACTGGCGGCGCAACAGGCTTTGACCCAAGATCAGCTTCTGGACTTTGACACCTTTGGAAATGTCTCGCTGATCCATGTCACTGACATCCATGCACAGCTTAAGCCGATCTATTTCCGCGAGCCATCGGTGAACATCGGTGTGGGTGGCAACAAAGGCGCGGTCCCTCATGTGACCGGTGCCGATTTCCGCAAACTGTACGGGATCGACGATGGCAGCCCTTCTGCCTATGCGCTGACCCATGATGATTTCAGCGCGCTGGCCAAAGGATACGGCAAGGTCGGCGGCCTCGACCGCGTCGCAACCGTGATCAATTCCATCCGCGCCGCGCGTCCCGACGCTTTGTTGCTCGATGGTGGCGACACCTGGCACGGCAGCTACACGTGCCACCAAACCCAAGGCCAAGACATGGTTAATGTCATGAACGCGCTCAAGCCTGACGCGATGACGTTCCATTGGGAATTCACACTGGGGTCTGACCGCGTTGCAGAGCTTGTCGAAGGGTTGCCCTTTGCCGCCCTTGGCCAGAACATTTTTGACGCCGAATGGGACGAGCCCGCTGAATTGTTTCCGCCCTACAAGTTCTTTGAACGTGGCGGTGTAAAGATCGCCGTTATTGGCCAAGCTTTTCCCTATATGCCCATCGCCAATCCGGGCTGGATGTTCCCGGAGTATTCATTCGGCATTCGTGATGAACGTATGCAGGAAATGGTGGATGAGGTCCGTGCCCAAGGTGCCGAACTGGTTGTTTGCCTCAGCCACAATGGCTTTGACGTGGACAAGCAGATGGCTGGAAAAGTGACTGGCATCGACGTGATCTTGTCCGGTCACACCCATGATGCGCTGCCCGAACCGGTTCTGGTCGGTGACACGATAATCGTTGCATCAGGTTCAAACGGCAAGTTCGTCAGCCGCGTCGATCTGGATGTGCGCGACGGGCGTATGATGGGTTTCCGGCACAAGCTGATCCCGATCTTCTCGGATGTCATCACGCCGGACGCTGAGGTCAGCGCACTGATTGACGCACAACGCGCGCCCTATATTGATAAATTGACAGAAGTGATTGGCCGCACCGGCGACGACCAGACGCTGTACCGCCGTGGCAATTTCAACGGTACGTGGGATGACCTGATCTGCGATGCGCTGATTTCCGAGCGGGAGGCAGATATTGCGCTATCACCCGGTGTGCGTTGGGGCCCGTCGATCCTGCCCGGTCAGGACATCACCCGCGAAGACATTTGGAATGTTACTTCGATGAGTTATGGCAAAGCCTACCGCACTGAAATGACGGGTGAATTCCTGCATGTGGTGCTGGAAGACGTCGCCGATAACCTGTTCAATCCCGACCCCTATTACCAACAAGGCGGCGACATGGTGCGTGTCGGTGGCCTTGGCTACCGGATTGATGTGACCAAACCGCAGGGCGACCGGATCACCGAAATGACGTTGCTGAAAACTGGTGAGGCGATTGATCCCGCCAAGACCTATCAGGTCGCGGGCTGGGCCTCAGTGAACGAAGGCACCGAAGGTCCGCAGATTTGGGATGTTGTTGAGGCCCACATCGCGAAACAGGGGACGATCTCCCTTGATCCAAACAACAGTGTGAAAGTGGTCGGCGCGTAAGCGGACCCCGAGAGGAGGCATTTGCCATGTCAGGAAATGAAACAGGAAACAGCCCGTCCCGTCGCGCGTTTCTGCGCGGTGCGGCGGCTGCAGGTGCAGGCGCGCTAACGGCAAGCGCGGCAAACGCTGCAACGCCCGATCCACTGATCACCGAAATACAACCATGGGCGCAATCCTTTGGCGATGGCGTCGACGAAACGCCCTATGGCCTGCCGATCAGGTTCGAAGACGACGTTGTGCGCCGTAACGTTGAATGGCTGACCGCAGACACGGTCAGCTCCATTAACTTTACGCCGATCCACGCACTGGACGGGACGATCACGCCGCAGGGCTGCGCGTTTGAGCGTCACCATTCCGGCGCGATTGAACTGCGCAAAGAAGATTACCGCCTGATGATCAACGGGCTGGTGGATACGCCTTTGGTGTTTACCTATGCTGATCTTGAACGCTTTCCGCGCGAAAACCACGTCTATTTCTGCGAATGCGCCGCTAATACCGGCATGGAATGGGCCGGCGCGCAACTGAACGGTGCGCAGTTCACGCACGGTATGATCCACAACATGGAATACACCGGCGTACCCCTGCGGACCCTGCTGGAAGAAGCGGGCCTGAACACTGCTGGCGACCTCAAGGGCAAATGGGTCTTTGTCGAGGGCGCGGATGCGTCATCAAACGGGCGCTCTATTCCCATGGAAAAGGCGCTTGATGATGTGTTGGTGGCGTTCAAGGCCAACGGTGAGGCGCTGCGCAAGGAACATGGCTATCCTGCGCGCCTTGTCGTGCCCGGTTGGGAAGGCAACATGTGGGTCAAATGGATCCGCCGGATCGAGGTCATGGACGGCCCAGTTGAAAGCCGTGAAGAGACCAGCAAATACACCGACACACTGGAAGACGGCACCAGCCGGAAATGGACATGGGCGATGGATGCCAAATCCGTTGTCACAAGCCCAAGCCCGCAATCCCCCATCACCCACGGCAAAGGTCCGTTGGTCATATCCGGCCTTGCATGGTCAGGGCGCGGTGCGATTACCCGCGTGGACGTATCCAAGGATGGCGGCATGACGTGGGAAACCGCGCGCCTGGCCAAGCCGGGTGAAAAGATGGCGCTGACGCGTTTCTACCTCGACATGGATTGGGACGGTTCGGAGATGCTGCTGCAAAGCCGCGCGATGGATGACACCGGATACGTGCAACCGACCAAGGCGCAGCTGCGCGAGGTCCGCGGGCTCAATTCAATCTACCACAACAACTGCATTCAGACATGGTTGGTGCGTTCAAACGGTGAGGCGGAAAATGTCGAAGTTTCTTAAATCTACAGCGTTGGTCGCTGCTTTTAGCCTCGTTTCGGGCCCTGCTTTTGCTGAAAAACTGGGGCTTGGTCGTGCAGCGCTGCCCGAAGAAATCGCGGCATGGAATGGCGACATCAGCCCCGATGGCACAGGCCTGCCTGTTGGCGCGGGTGATGCCATTGACGGCGAAGAAATCTTTGCGCAGCAATGCGCGGCCTGCCACGGTGATTTTGCCGAAGGGATCGACAACTGGCCCAAACTTGCCGGTGGTGCGGATACATTGGATCGTGAGGATCCGTTAAAGACGGTTGGTTCGTATTGGCCGTATCTAAGCACGGCTTTTGACTACATCAAACGCTCCATGCCCTATGGCAATGCTGGCACGCTGACCGATGATGAGACTTACGCGATCGTTGCATACATCCTTTATTCCAACGACCTGATCGAAGATGATTTCGTTCTGTCCAACGAGACATTCTTTGATGTTGAAATGCCCAACGCAGGTGGTTTCATCGTCGATGACCGCGCTGAAACCGAATATGCGCAGTGGTCGGGTGAACCTTGCATGGCGAACTGTAAGGACAGCGAAGTCAAAATAACCATGCGCGCCATGGTGCTGGACGTGACCCCCGAAGAAGAGGGCGCAGAGCCTGCTGCAACTGAGGCCGTTGCCGAAGAGGTCGCCGAAGCTGAAACAGCCGTCGAAGTGGCTGCTGTCGATCCTGAGTTGATCAAAGCGGGCGAGAATGTATTTAAAAAATGCAAAGCCTGCCACCAGATTGGCGATGGTGCGAAAAACCGTTCCGGTCCCATTCTGACAGGCGTTGTCGGCAGTGCGGCAGGCACCGTCGACGGTTTCAAATACTCCAAGCCGCTGATGGCCATGGCTGAAGATGGATTGGTTTGGGACGACGATGCTTTGCGTGCATTTCTTGCCAAGCCCAAAGACTTTATGAAGGGCACAAAGATGAGCTTTGCAGGGCTCAAGAAAGACGAAGATCTGGACGCGATCACGGCCTATCTGGCGAGCTTTCCAAAGTGAAGGGCCGCCTCTTTCGCTCTCTCCCTGCTGCGCTGGTCGCGTTTCTTGCGGCCAGTGCGGTGTGGGCAGAGGAGATAGGGGATGCCGAAGCGGGTGCGCAGGTTTTCAAGAAATGCACCGGATGCCACCAAGTCGGCAAGGATGCGGTCGACAAGGTTGGTCCTCATTTGAACGGTATATTCGGCAGAGCTGCAGCCGCGCATGCTGACTACCGCTATTCGGACTCTATGGTTCGGGCAGGCAACGATGGCATGATCTGGACCGCTGAAACGCTGGACGCCTATCTCGAAAATCCACGCGCTCTGGTGTCCAAAACACGGATGAGCTTTCGAGGGCTGAAAGACCCGGCTGACCGCGCCAACATTCTTGCGTATTTGCGTACCTTTTCTGACAACCCGTCGGATTTCCCCGAGGCCGAACCAACTGCCCTTGCCACGGACCATGATATTGATCCCGCGATCCTCGCGCTTGAGGGGGACCCCGAATATGGCGAATACCTCGCGAGCGAATGTCTGACCTGCCACAGATCGGACGGCACATCAGACGGCATTCCATCCATCACACTTTGGCCGACAGGTGATTTTGTCGTCGCCATGCACGCCTACAAACGCAAGCTCAGACCGCACCCCGTGATGCAGATGATGGCCGGGCGGCTGAATGATGAAGAGATCGCGGCACTTGCTGCGTATTTTAAGGACCTCGAATAAGAGGCCACACTCTGGGAGGAGAAAAACATGAAACTGAACAGACGCTTGTTTATCGGAACCGGTGCGGCAGCCACTGCAACCCTTGCCGCCCCTACGGTTTTTGCAGCCGGTCACGGGAAACCACGTGTTGTGGTGGTCGGCGGCGGTGCGGGTGGTGCGACAGCAGCCCGTTATATCGCCAAAGACAGCAAGGGCGAAATCGACGTCATGCTGATTGAACCTTCACGCATGTATTACACCTGCTTTTTCTCGAACCTCTACATTGGCGGCGTCAAAGAGATCGACGATCTGGGCCATTCCTATGGCACACTGGCGGCGAGCGGCGTGAATGTCGTGCATGACTGGGCCGTGGGTGTGGACCGCGATGCCAAGACCGTGGCGCTTGCCGGTGGCGGCAGTGTTCCTTACGATAAACTGATCCTCAGCCCCGGCATCGACTTTGTCGATGGGGCCGTTGAGGGGTGGGATCTGTCTGCCCAGAACGCCATGCCGCATGCTTACAAAGGCGGCTCTCAAACCGAACTGCTGAAGGCGAAAATTGCAGCAATGCCAGAGGGCGGCATTTTTGCGATGGTCGCACCACCCAACCCGTTCCGTTGCCCCCCCGGCCCTTATGAGCGAGTGTCGATGGTCGCCCATTATCTCAAGGCGAACAACCCGACAGCCAAGATCATTGTCGCGGACCCGAAGGACAAGTTTTCAAAGATGGCGCTGTTCCAGGAAGGTTGGGGCGCGCATTACAATGGCATGATCGACTGGATCGGGTCCGATTTCGGGGGCGGTAACGTATCCGTTGATCCCAATGCGATGACTGTCACAATCGACGGTGAAGTCACCAAAGTGGACGCCTGCAACGTGATCCCCGCGATGAAGGCAGGCCGGATCGCAGAACTGGCCGGCGTCACAGATGGCAACTGGGCCCCTGTGAATGCGGCGGATATGTCCACCAAGGCGGACGCCGATGTCTATGTCTTGGGCGATGCGTCTGAGCAGGGCGATATGCCAAAATCCGGCTTTTCTGCCAACTCCCAAGCCAAGGTTTGCGCCAACGCCGTGCGCGGGGCTTTGACGGGGTCCAAGGTCTTTCCAGCCAAGTTCTCAAACACCTGCTGGTCGCTGATTGATACCGACGATGGCGTCAAAGTCGGCGCAACCTATGAGGCCACAGACGAGAAGATCGCCAAAGTAGACGGGTTTATCTCGGCCACAGGCGAAAGCGCGGAACTGCGCAAAGCCACCTATGAGGAATCCGAAGGCTGGTATGCAGGTATCACCGCAGACATGTTCGGCTGACACCAAAACAACGGGGCCTTGATTTAGCTCAAGGCCCTATTTTTCCTTTGACACAAACTAACCGGCAGGAGGAACACATCATGTTGAAATCAATCTTATTGGGTGGTTTGCTGTTCGCAGGGTCCATCACATCCGCGTCCGCCCAAGACGCGTCCACCACATTTCCTTACAACGGGACATTCGAAGACGCTGCCTTTAGCGTGGAAAGCGCAATTATCGGCAAGGGTCTGGTGATTGACTACGTCAGCCACGTCGGCGAAATGCTGAACCGCACAGGTGGGGATGTCGGCAGTGCCGTCCAGCTGTTTGATGCGGCAGATATCTTTGTTTTCTGTTCTGCGGTCGTGTCCCGAAAGGTCATGGAAGCGGACCCGATGAACATCGCCCATTGTCCTTACGGCATCTTTGTCGCGGATCGCGGGGGTGAAGTTATTATAGGCCACCGCAATTATCCCCAAGGCCCCATGCAAGAAGTCCAAGCGCTTCTGGACGAAATTGTAACCGAGGCGTTGGACAACTAATGAACTATCAAGACTTCTTCAAAGGCGCGCTGACCGAGTTGCGCGATCAAGGCAACTATCGCGTTTTTGCGGATCTTGAACGGCATCGCGGGTCATTCCCGCGGGCCACATCGCGCGGTGCGCAAACCGCTGATGTGACCATCTGGTGCTCGAATGACTATCTGGGTATGGGTCAACATCCTGACGTTCTTGGCGCAATGCATGATGCGTTGGACCGTTGCGGGACTGGCGCGGGTGGCACCCGCAATATTTCGGGCACGACACATGACCATGTGTTGCTTGAGGCGGAACTGGCTGATCTGCACGGCAAAGAAGCGGCGTTGTTGTTCACCTCTGGCTATGTGTCCAATTGGGCCGCACTTGGTACTTTGGCGGGCCGTATCCCCGATTGTGTTGTTCTGTCAGATGCGCTCAACCATGCGTCAATGATCGAAGGCATCCGGCATTCCAACGCGCAGCGGATGATCTGGAAGCATAACGATCTGGAGGATTTGGAGGCCAAGCTTGCCCGCCTCCCCTTGGACCAGCCAAAGCTGATCGCGTTTGAAAGCGTCTATTCTATGGATGGTGACATCGCGCCAATCGCAGAAATTTGCGATCTTGCCGACAAATACAACGCTATGACCTATCTCGATGAAGTGCACGCCGTTGGTCTTTATGGTCCGCGCGGCGGTGGCGTGGCCGAACAGGAAGGGCTGATGGACCGCCTTACGGTTATCGAAGGGACATTGGGCAAAGCGTTCGGCGTGATGGGCGGCTATATCGCAGCATCGGCTGAACTGTGCGATTTTGTGCGCAGCTTCGCGAGCGGGTTTATCTTTACCACTGCGGTCCCCCCTGCCGTAGCCGGGGTAGATTCCGGTAGGGGGCAGGATGACACCCTAAGGCTCCCGCCCCAATCTTTTTTCACCGGTTTTGTGCCCTGTGGCCGTCTTC
>ENA-OQVM01002618-OQVM01002618.1-marine-metagenome-genome-assembly--contig:-NODE-2618-length-20740-cov-21.489329_pt1 | contig 20740 bp, 17 predicted proteins | sample MGYA00237776_ERZ505498 | MGnify/ENA primary metagenome ERZ505498 (study PRJEB26159, sample SAMN06265151) | marine metagenome | isolation source: Helgoland LTER site | place: Germany:Helgoland, sampling... | reverse complement strand
TTACGGCATTTTTGGTTACTTTTTTTGCTGTTGCACAGCGTAGTTTGCGCTGCGCCTGAAGGGCGCCCCGTAGGGTGTACGAAGCGAATACAAAAAGTGACTGGCTGTCGGGCCACCCCCGACGGTCTTGACTTGAAAACTTAAATCAATAAACTAAAAAACCAGAATATAACGATACTATCAGGTAGAGCTTAAAGATCTAGACTCTGGATATCGGCCACCCCCGACGACCTTGACCTAAAAACTCAAACGAGAGAAATAAAATCCAGAATGTAAGATTACCATCAAAACTTAAAAATCGCCGCCACCCTATACATCCAACAACTTACTCCGATAATATCTCAACTCCTCAATCGAATCTTTAATATCATCCATCGCCAAATGACTCGACTTCTTCTTCATACCCTTAAGCACCGACGGCTTCCAACGACGCGCCAACTCCTTCAGCGAACTCACATCCAAATTCCGGTAATGAAAAAACGCCTCCAACTCAGGCATATAGTTAGCCAAAAAACGTCTATCCTGACAAATACTATTACCACACATCGGCGAATCACCTTTTTGCAAATGCTGCTGCAAAAACTTAATCGTTTGCTGCTCTGCCTCGGCCACCGTTAAAACGCTTTCACGCACTCGCTTAGTCAAACCCGACTGACCATGCTGAAAAGTATTCCACTCATCCATATTATTCAGCACCGAATCCGGCTGATGAATAGCCAACATAGGCCCCTCACCTAACACCCGCAGGTCAGCGTCCGTCACAATGGTGGCAATCTCAATAATCACATCCGAATCGGGCTTTAAGCCACTCATTTCGAGATCAATCCAGATAAGTCGATTAAGTTCTTGCATAGTATTTACCGCTCCTAAATTTAGATGGCCAGTATAACGCCGTGATCAAGTAGTGAAAGCCTGCAAGGTTACAATTGTAGTCAGCGCGCTGAACCAGTAAGCTAAGACAATTGCAAAAATGAAGATTATCATGAGTAAACGTCGACTTAATAAGCAACAACTTGAGCGCATTGCGAGCAATCATGCCACTGTCTCACAGAGTGCAGATGACATTGACTTGCTGCACGGACTCGTCATTACTCATTACGGTAAAGAAGTAGAAGTGTTGCGCTTAAATGCCGATAAAACCATTGCCAACCAAACCACCACGCGCTGCCATTTTAGAGCTAAGTTACCCACTATTGTCTGCGGTGACGTTATCTTGTGGCGAGCGCCTCCGGCTAACAGTGCTACTGGAGTCATCGAAGCACTCCTCGAGCGTGAGTCCCTATTAAAAAGACCACGGCCTTATCAAGACCCTAAGCCCGTTGCCGCCAATATCGATACTATTTTTATTACGCTATCACCACAGCCAGCACCCATTATCTCGCTGATTGATCGCTTTCTAATTGCCGCTGAAAATGCCAATATCAACGCCTGCATACTGCTTAACAAGCAAGACCTTATGGGCCAAAATCAAGCCGTTACCGATGAGATCAACGAAGCACTCGCACTTTATACTGAGCTGGGTTACCCCGTTTATCGCTACAGCGCCGTCGATAATGGCCTTAATGATGATATTGATGGCACCATGACTGACAGTGAAAAAGATAATATCGCCCAACTAAGAAGTGCGAAATTTAGCGATGCTGAAAATAATGAAACACAGCGCTTTATTGATGCCTTAGCGAATAAGACCAGTATCTTGGTCGGTCAGTCAGGCGTAGGAAAATCTTCTATCATTAATACACTCAAGGGTAACCATCGCGCCAAAATCGGTGATATTTCTGCCTCCAATGATAAAGGCAAGCACACCACCACGACTTCGCAGATGTATCAGCTGGCAGGGGCTGACGCCCGTATTGCCACTGGCATTATTGATTCGCCAGGCATACGTGAATTCGGTTTATGGCACTTAAGTCCTGACGATATCATTAACGGCCTACCTGAGTTTCAGGCGCATACGGAAAATTGTAAATTTCGTGATTGCCAACATTTACAAAGTAAAGGCTGCGCCTTGCAAGTCGCTTTTGATCAAGGCGAAATACATCCATCACGTATTAGCAGCTATCATCATATTTTGGCCTCACTCGATCAACTTTAGCTAGACCCTACAAATAGGACCTCAACACAAAATGTCTTCATCGCTTTCACCCGCACTTGTTCTCCAAACGTCACAGCTAGATACCCTGTTAAACCAAGCTAATATTTTATTAGTTTTTATTGGCAGCGAAGAAGCTTTTCGTGAAGCGCATATTCCGGGCTCGCAACATATTAAACCTAGCGAATTAGTCTGTGGCGTTGCACCAGCAGCAGGAAAAATCGCCGATACCGATGACCTCGCTTTTTTATTTTCGCGTATAGGACTCAATGACGATAGCATTGTCATTGCCTATGATGATGAAGGCGGCGGCTGGGCCGGCCGATTAATTTGGACCTTAGATGTTATCGGTCATCATCATTATCATTATATCGATGGCGGCTTAGTAGCATGGCTAGGTGAAGGACGAGAAACAGAAAGTGGCTTTAGTAAAAACAATCTTAAAGATGCCACCGAACAACCCTCTGTTCAAATTAATATTGATTCGGCATTAATCGTTAGCGCAGAAAAAATTATTGAATCATTAAGTAATGATGAATTTATTATTTGGGATGCAAGATCACCACAAGAGTATAACGGTGAAAAAATATTAGCCGCACGCGGCGGCCACATACCTGGCGCTGAAAATATTAATTGGTTAGACTTAATGGATAGGAATAATTTTTTACGCCTCAAACCATTACCGGTTATTCAAACGATGCTAAGCGATAAAAATTTAACATCCGATAAAACAATTGTCACCCATTGCCAGTCCCACCACCGATCTGGCCTCACCTACTTAGTAGGGAAAATAATAGGCCTAAATATTAAAGCCTATGATGGATCTTGGTCAGAATGGGGCAACTTAACGAATACCCCTATTGATAACCCTGCAAATTAATTAATTTTTTATACACTTCACAACGTGAATAAATGACTTACGAAGTGAAGATGGCAAACAACAAGGCTAAAAAAATGTCTCTATCCGAATTTAGTGAACGTCTATTTATTCTTTCACAGTATTGTATTCCTCAACATACGCTTTCGCGCTTAATTGGCTATCTTGCCGATTGTGAAACCCCTTGGATAAAATCAAAAATTATTCAACTATTCAGTCATTTCTTTCCAATTAATATGGCTGAAGCTGAACGGGAAAATTACGAACAATACCTGAGCTTTAATGATTTTTTTACTCGCGCATTAAAACCCGGCGCACGAGCCATTGTGCAAGAAAAAAATGCCATTGCTTCACCGGCTGACGGTGCTATTAGCGAAATAGGTATTATAGAAAAAGACCAGCTGCTGCAAGCTAAAGGCCATAAATATAGCTTACTCGCACTATTAGGCGGCGACACCGCATTAGCAGAGCAATTTAATAACGGCGCTTTCGCGACTATTTATTTGTCGCCCAAAGATTACCACCGCGTTCATATGCCATTAGCTGGCACCTTGCAAAAAACATTGTATGTGCCTGGAAAATTATTCTCGGTTAATCAAACAACCGCTAATAATGTGCCTGGTTTATTTGCCCGTAATGAACGATTAGTTTGCGTATTTAATACTGACTGCGGACCCATGGTGGTGATATTAGTGGGCGCAATGATTGTCGCCGCTATTGAAACCGTTTGGGCGGGTCAGGTAGCGCCACAATCTAAAAAGATTAACACTATTGATATGACAAAAGTCTTTGCACTGGATAAAGGCGCAGAAATGGGTCGCTTTAAATTAGGCTCAACCGCTATTGTTTTATTCCCAGAGAACACTGTCACCTGGAATGAAAATTTGGAAAACGCGACAACAGTTCAGCTTGGCGAATTACTGGGCACTATTAATAGCCATAGTTAGTAAAAGACTAAAAGGTAGATGACTTATTACAGCAACAGCAGTAAACGATCGATACCTAAAGCAACACCGGCACAATTAGGTAGGCCACGATCTAATGCAGCTACTAGGCCCGCGTCAATTTCTCGAGCGGGGTCTCCCGCTTGTAGACGTTGTTGATTATCACACTCGAAGCGTCTCATCTGTTCAGTCGCATCTGTCAACTCATGATAACCGTTAGCCAATTCAATACCGCTCATATATAACTCAAAACGTTTTGCAATGGTTTGGCCATCAGCGTTAATCGATAATCGCGCAAGTGCCGATTGACTCTCTGGATAATCGTACAAAAAAGTCATTCCATTTTTACCCAAATGCTCTTCAATACAATGCGTCAGTAATAAATCTAACCACACATCTTTACTTTGATGGGTAAAGCTCACATCTATCTTTTGTTTGGCAATTAATTCAAGCTCATCACTACTTGCCGTGAATGGGTCAACACCGGCATAACGAATAAACGCATCGCGATAACTTATTTTCTCAACAGCGGCATCGGGTATCAAGCTATGAATTAATGCGGCGACATCATCAATCAACTCATCCATATCGTAATCCATTCGATACCATTCAAGCATGGTAAATTCCATGGCATGTAAACGGCTAGGCTCATCTTGTCTAAATGCTTTCGATATTTGATAAATAGAACCACTGCCAAGCGACAGCAGTTGTTTCATCGAATATTCAGGAGAGGTCGCTAAATATAAATAATCAGCACTAGAATTAGAATTAGAGTTGGAGTTGGAGCTAGCTGGGGTTATTACGAAAGGGTTTTCAACACGAAGATTATCGAGCTGAGGGTCAGTTACGGGGTACTGACCTAACAACGGCGTTTCAACTTCTAACACCTGCTGCTGCGAAAAATAGTGACGAATACTGGCAAGCGTGGCGGCTCTTTTCGCCAAACGCTCACCCGTATTTTGTCGATTAAGCGCAGCCGGATTGGCGCCGGTTTGCTCGATCATGCGCGCGAAACATATTCGCCTGTGCGAGTATCAATTTTCAACACTTCATCTTTATCAATAAATAACGGTACGCGAACCACCGCACCGGTCACTAAAGTGGCCGGCTTAGTCGCACCTTGTGCTGTATCACCCTTTAGACCAGGGTCCGTTTCGCCAACCGCTATTTCAACAAAATTCGGTAATGTGACGGTTAACGGCGCACCATTCCATAAAGTGATAATGCATGTTTCTTGCTCTTTTAAAAAGGGTTTGGCATCTTCAATAGCTGCGGCTGAAGCCGGCACTTGATCAAAAGTAACAGGGTCCATAAAATACCAAAACTCATCATCACAGTAGAGATATTCCATACTGGTTTCCATGACATCGGCAGCCTCTACACTCTCACCAGATTTAAAGGTTTTTTCCCAAGCGCGGCCGGTTTTTAAATTCTTTAAACGCACGCGGTTAAAGGCCTGGCCTTTACCCGGCTTAACCACTTCATTATCGACAATATTACAAGGATCGCCTTCAATAATAATTTTTAAGCCATTCTTGAATTCATTGGTAGAATAGTTGCCCATGATGTTCCTCAACAAGTGTTTACGTTTAGTTTAGGTACTGTTCTTTTAATTGCTTTTGTTTTAAATTGGCTAGCTCGTGCCACCCAACTGACAGATTTCACTCAAGTACCGGAATGGCCCTATGATAACGCGAACAAGCCCAAGCTGTCAGACTGAAAATACCGTTATTCGTGTTGCCGAAGTAAAGAGTTGGCAGCAATTGTTATCTGACTCGACACTAACACTGGCTGAACTGCTCCAACAACTGAATATTTCAACCGCGGATTTTGCCACTAGCATTGACGGTGATCCAGATATTAGCCCACAGGACTTTCCTATACGTGCGCCTGCGCCCTTTATTAACCGTATGGTTAAGGGGGATATCAATGATCCCCTGCTTCGACAAGTGCTTCCGTTAGTCAAAGAGCATGAACTGACACCGGGCTACACCGCTGATCCTTTGCATGAGTCCAACTTTAATAACACGCCAGGACTCATCCATAAATACCGCAGTCGTGCCCTGCTTATTGTCACTAAAGCCTGCGCTATTCACTGTCGTTATTGTTTTCGTCGCCACTTTCCTTATGAAGATAACCAGCCCAGTCGCGCTATGTGGGCTGAGGCGCTGGACTATCTGCAACAACACCCTGAAATCAATGAAGTAATTTACAGCGGTGGCGACCCGTTAGCGAGCAGTAACGCGCAGCTTAGCTGGCTTAACCAGCACATTGCTGCTATTCCTCATATCAAAACGCTACGCATCCACTCTCGCCTACCGGTCGTCTTACCTCAGCGAATTGATCCAGGCTTGCTCGAGATACTCCAACAATGGCCGGGTAAAAAAGTCGTCGTTATTCATAGTAACCACGCCAATGAACTCGATGCCTCGGTCAAAAACGCTATTGATAAACTGAAAGCCATTGGTGTCACTGTATTGAACCAAACCGTTTTGCTCAAAGGGATTAACGACTCGGCTACTGCCTTGGTGGAATTAAGTGAGCGACTCTTTGAAATAGGCGTACTGCCCTATTATCTGCATTTATTAGACACCGTTTCAGGCGCTGCCCATTTTGCAATAAGCGATAACGACGCCAAAGCGATTATGGGCGAGGTCACTGCCCGCCTACCCGGCTATCTCGTCCCGCGACTAGTACGCGAAGAAGCTGATAAAACCTCTAAAACCCCTATTTTGCCTACCTTATAAGGTCGAAAAAGCTCAGATACGTTAAACATTCTTAAAAAAAACTATCGACCAGTTAACATAAACTCCGCCATATTCAGCACATAAATCAATCAATACCTATACTCAGAAAACTTGCCTGCATTGCGTGGCATACCCTTTGTTTCATGGTATTAGCTTTTAATGGGTTTGAATTTGCATGTTCTTTAAGCGAAAAAATAAAAAGCATAAACAGGTGCTACCTGAATTTAGCTTTTGCGAACCCACCATTGAGGGCTTACGATCGTGGGTCAATGTTTTGCCACGAACCAATATTCGCGCCATGGCTAACCAGCTGATTGTTGCCGGCAAAGAACTCACTGCCTCTCCCTGTGAATTAAACCAATTAGTTGATGTGTTAGATATTCTTGGCGAACCCATCATGACTGTCATGAGCGGCTTGCTCAGACAGCAAGTGGATAGCCATCAAGAAATCGACATTTATCGAAAACGCCAAGAATTTTTTACCTTATTCGGACATATTTATTGTGTCGCAGGACAGGCACAACTGAGTAGTAAATCTGCCCCGCATATCGACGAGTTGCTCATAAAAGCGAGTGATTTTTTATGTAATGCGGCTATCGCCTCCTATCAACTTTACGAAAGTCCACCGCCTGGTTGCTGGCAATTACTGCATAAAATATATCAATATTCATTAACCAATAGCTGCACTGAGGCCAACGCGGTTAAGTTTAGTGCCAGTTATAAAACCATTGCTGCACTGTGCTGCGCAAGCCCAGAAAAATTAACGGCCAATCAGATTGATGTACTTGCTGAATATATGCGCACGGCCATTGTTGGCGTACGCATTTGTGAAGACGCTAATAGCCATACTAATTTTTGCGTGAGTTACGAAGAAGACCAGCAACCACATCGCTTTATAAAAGAAGACAGCGATACAGTAGATGACAATGAAAATAATAATGAAAAAATTATTTACTTTGATTTTCATCAAATACAAAAGACACTTACCTCTAGCTGCTTATCTAGCGATCTAGCAAAACATTTAACCAGCAGCTATGGGCCGCCACACGTTCGCGCCCACACACGAACCCCCGCAACAGGCGCACTGGAAACCTGCATCGACTTATCGGCTATTCATTATTTTTTAAGTGGCAAAAAAAGCTTTGAGGCATTCACTCATCGTTTTAATACTGAATACACCGCAGGTGAAAAAAAAGTGCGGAAAGATAAAACGAAAATAAATAATGATGTCTGGAATGGCATTTATGCGAGTAACTGGCAGAACACTGAATTCGATGGTAATAGTATCGAATTTAAAATCCAGAAAAATTGTGGAAGTAACACTGATAACGCAACCCAATTCGCCACACAACGTATTTCTATAGCCGACTTAAATCCTAAGGGATATAAATTAATTGGTAACAATATTGCGCTAAGAGTTTATAAACCCGGCAACTTAATAGGCCTTAAACATAACCATGAAAAGCAATGGCATGTGGGTATTATTCGTTGGAGTAAATCCGTTAAACAGGAAAAGCAAATTGGTATTGAGCTACTCACAAAAAAAATACAACCCTTTGGCATTAAAGTCATTCACAGCAAACATGGCAGTGACTTTATACCCGCTTTATTACTACCCGCACATATCGATGAACAGAAAAATGACAACACTACTGATAGTCGTCATGACAAAAATCATAACGGCAATCAAGATAGAAGCGCTAGCCTGCTTCTGCCCCAGCTAAACCTCACGGGTAAAACAGCCGCCATTATGATTGATACACGCTCTCAGAAATCTATTGTTCTGGGCGACTGTATAGAAACCAGTGGTGGTTATTGTCGATACCTTTACACCGACCAAAGTGCGTCACAAGGAAGAAAGTAAGAAGGAAGAAGAAAAAAGGAAGAAAATTAACCGTTAAGGCTATGAGCCAACAGGGAAGCATAAAAATCAAAACTCTCTCAAACAGGATAATGTGTTGTGACCAGAAGCATTAATACCGTCAAAATCATCGATAGCAATATTGATAGCGCTGCCGATAAAAAATCAGCAGCAACTGAAGTTGATTTTGAAGTTCAAGCTATCCAGCCAACTACGGATAACCAGCTTATTCATTTGCTGATTGCCCATGAAGATCCTAATGAAGCCAATAAAATAAAAAATATTTTTAAAAACTCTGGCTGGATTGTTAATGCTCATAGAATCACATCCGTAGAAGATCTTGATGAATCGCTACGCAATCAAACATGGAATATTTTACTCGCCTTTGGTCATTCAAAACTCTACCTACCGGCAGTCATTGGCAATGCGATCAAAAAGAATGACGCCCAACTGCGAGCCATCTATCTCGATGATGAATACTCTTCGACAAATGCTCTGCAAATATTTCGCTGTGGTTTTTGTGACTACCTAACCCTTCCTGAGCATGACCGCCTATTATATGTTGCTAGTCGAGAAATTAAATCTCAAGAAGATCACCGAGTAGCTTTCGCTGCTCAAAGTGTTATGGCAGAAACCAATGCCCGCAGCCAATTACTTATGGACTCAACCGCCGATGCTGTGGCTTATGTTATTGATGGCATGATTGTCCATAGTAATAACGCCTTCAGTGAACAACTTAACTTCCAATCGCCTGATGAGCTGGACTGCCTGCCCTTTATAGATCTTATCAGCACCGAAGATCATCACCGTGTAAAACCGTTGCTCAGAAAATATCAATTTGGCAAGCAAGAAGAATCTAATATCACTATCGATATAGTTAAAGCCGACACAGATTCCATGCAAGCAGAATTGTTATTAGCCATGGCGAGCTTTGAAGGTGAAGCATGCACACAAATTATTTTACGCTCCATTATCGATAATAACAGTCTGAACTCTGCTGATTTTGATTTAGAAATGATACAAAGTTTAGAAGGTAAAGGCAGTTTATTTTTTGCATCCATCACCAGCAATGCCGTGCAAAGAAAAAAACTTGGGCTTCACAATCATCTGCGTTTAATAAAAGAAATAGGCTGCTTACTACGTGACTTTATTCCTACAGAAGCAACGGTATTTGATTACCTCAAAGAAAGTTGGATTGTTGTTATCCCTGATGACTATAAACATGAAGCCACTGAGTTAGCGACTGAGCTGTGCAATCGAGTGAATTTAGCGACTATTGGCAACGGTGAGCAGTGTATTACACCCTCTATTGCTGTAGGCATTTCAAAATACGGCGTAGCAGGTATTACAATAGAAAACGCTTTAGACCAAGCCTTTAAGGCTTCTGCTGAAAAGCAAATGGACGGCAGCAGTGGTTATAAAGTTTTTGCGCCTAAAATAGATAATGCCGAAGGCGCTGAAGCATTAAGATCTGCTCTTGAGCTCAACCGCTTGCGCATAAAATACCAGCCGATTATTGCTCTACAAAATCAAAGTCAACATGCTTATGACGCCCTCTTATACATAGAAAATGATGCGGGTTCGGATGACATTGCCGATACCTTAATCGCCAGTTTAGGTATTGAAAAAACCAATGCTGAATTAGATCGCTGGATGATCAGTGAAATTATCAGCACCTTAACTGCATCAGACAATGAGAATATTCAACTCAACATTCCACTGACTGCCAGTGCCATTATGGATGATAGCTTTTATGCTTGGTTAGCCGCACGCCTAGATAGCAGCAACATAGAAAACGCGTCATTAAGTTTTTCTATAACCGCATCCGATGCCACTGACTATGAAAACAACGCATTATCGTTAATCAAACAATTTAAAGAGGCGGGGCATCCAGTCTGCATAACGAATGCTAATACAGATTATATTGATTTAATCAAAAAATTATTACCAGACACGCTAAAACTTTCCGCGCATTTAACAGAAAAAATGACCGGCGAAGAAGCCGAGCCAGAATTAATTAAAAACATGATTAAATTTGCTAATGAAAATAACGCCACCTGTATTGCCGATGGCGTTAATAGCGCGGGTGACTTAGCCCAATTATGGCAAACCGGCATAGGCTATGTTCAAGGAAATTATCTACAAGCACCACAAGAAAATATGGACTATGACTTTTCTGATATTGGCTAAACTGGCATGTTAATGCTTGTGATTATCATCAATAATCCAAATCAATCTTTAGCCGCCAAACGCTCTCTATCGGTTATGCCCAGTAAATATAAAATACTGTCTAAGCCTAAATTTGAAATAGATTGTCGTGCTGAGGCTTTTACTAAAGGCTTGGCACGAAACGCAATACCTAAACCGGCAATACTCAACATAGGTAAATCGTTAGCGCCATCACCAACCGCAATAACCTGTTCAAGTGCAATATTTTCACGGCGTGCAATATCTTTAAGCAGTTCAGCTTTACGATTACCATCAACAATTTGACCTGTCACCTTACCGGTAACCACACCTTCTTCAATATCTAATTCGTTAGCATAGACATAATCAAAGCCTAGCTTGTCACGCAACTTATTACCAAAGTACTTAAAGCCGCCCGATAAAATTGCCGTTTTATAGCCTAAACGTTTTAATGTCACCATTAACGTTTCTGCGCCTTCGGTCATTTTTAACTGTCCAGCAACTAATGCTAAAGCAGTCTCATCTAAGCCTTTTAATAAAGCGACTCGGCGCTCAAAGCTTTCATTAAAATCAATTTCGCCCCGCATGGCCGATTCAGTAATCGCTGACACTTGATCACCAACACCTGCCACTTTCGCTAACTCATCAATCACTTCTGCTTCAATTAAAGTTGAATCCATATCAAAGACAACTAAACGACGATTACGGCGAAACATATCATCTTCTTGATAAGCAATATCAATATTCAGTGTTGTGGCTAACTCTAGTAATGATCGACGTACGATTTGCGCATCATCTAAGTCACCGCGTAACGAAAACTCAACGCAGGCTTTTGATTGCTCGGTTTCTTTTTCTAACGGCACACGCCCAGATAGGCGAGTAATTTTATCAATATTCAAACCGTACTGTGTAACCAATGCGGTGACTGCACTAATATGTTCAGCTTTCACTTTACGCACTAACAAAGTAACAATATGGCGAGGCTTACCCTGCTCTTTCGTCCAAGCATCATAGGCATTAGCATCTACTGAACTTAACTCAATCGACATACCCAGCGCTTCTAGCTGCTCACTGACACGACCAAAAAGAATATTCTGATCCACCTGATGAGGTATCTCAACCAGCAAGCCAAGCGCTAAGTTATTATGAATAACCGCCTGCCCAATATCCAAAACATGTATAGCATGTTCAGCCAATAAGGTGGTGACTGATAAGGTAATACCAGGCTGGTCAGGACCAGCAATCTTTATTAGTGTTACATCACTCACATCATCAACCTGTTTTTTCCGCTGCTGGCAAAATCACTTGCCGCATTTATTAATTATTGAATTTCTTTTTAATGTTGATTGCAAAAAACGTTATGCTTTTACTTCAACAACAACAGCATCCACTTTTTGGAATCCACGCGGTAATTTATTACCACGACGCGCACGCTCACCAAAGTAATGCTCTAAATCGGAGAATTTCATTTTTAAATGACGCTTACCGGCATGAATGATTAATGCATCGGTTTTTTTCATTACCACCGCGGATAACATAAACTCTTCGCGTGAAGCTAATTTAGCACTAGGGATATTCATAATTTTATTTCCCTTACCGCGAGCCATTACAGGTAAGTCACTAATAGGGAAAATAAGCATACGGCCATCATTACTCACCGATATTAGTAATCCATCCTTAACATCATCGACCTTAGCGGGCGCCATTACTTGGCCGCCTTTTGGAATACTAATTAAATTTTTACCCGCTTTTTTATTCGCGTGCATATCACTTAAACGTGCAACAAATCCATAACCTGCATCTGTCGCTAATAAATAAAGATCATCGCCTGCGCCCATCATCAGACCTTCAAAAGTCGCACCCGATGGCGGACTAATGCTACCCGTTAACGGCTCACCCTGACCTCGCGCTGATGGCAAGGTTCTTGACGGCACAGAATAACTTCGGCCGGTAGAATCTAACAACACGGCTGACTGATTACTTTTTCCTTTAGCCGACAATTTATAATTATCGCCCGACTTATAACTTAATGACTCAGGGTCAATATCATGGCCCTTAGCGGCACGTATCCAACCTTTAGCCGATAACACAACCGTAATTGGATCGACTGTTGTAATGTCATCTTCTGTATAAGCGATTGATGCTTCGCGATCAACAATAGGAGATCGACGATCATCGCCATACTCTTCAATAACAGCTAACAGTTCTTTTTTCATTAACGTTTTCATGCGGGCATCTGAGCCTAACGTCTTTTCAATATCATCACGCTCGCGAGCGAGTTCTTCTTGCTCGCCTTTAATTTTCATTTCTTCAAGCCGAGCTAACTGACGTAAACGCGTATCAAGAATATAGTCCGCTTGAGCTTCGCTCAATTCGTACTTTTTCATCAATACTTTTTTCGGCTGATCTTCAGTACGAATAAGATGTATTACTTCGTCCAAATTAAGAAAAGCAATTAACAAACCATCTAATAAATGTAAGCGATTAAGGATTTTTTCTAAACGGTAATTCAGGCGTTTGCCAATCGTGGCCTTTCGATAAGACAACCACTCTTTAATAATACCGGCTAAATTCTTAACTTGTGGCCGCCCATCCGTGCCAATCATATTCATATTGACACGATAGTTGCGCTCAAGATCGGTAGAGGCAAACAAATGTGACATTAACGTATCAACATCGACTCGATTGGATTTAGGCACAATAACCAGACGCGTGGGATTTTCATGATCAGATTCATCACGCAAATCAACAACCATCGGTAATTTTTTAGCCTGCATCTGCGCCGCTATTTGCTCTAACACTTTAGCACCAGATACTTGGTGTGGTAGCGCGGTAACAATAATATCACCCTGCTCAGTATCGTAGATGGCGCGCATCTTCAAGCTGCCCTTACCGAGCTCATACATTTCCTGAATCGCTTCAGACGGCGTCACAATTTCAGCGTCAGTAGGGAAATCTGGTCCTTTAACAAAAGCAAACAAGTCACTGACTGTAGCCTTTGGTTTTTCTAGCATATGAATACAAGCAGAAACAACTTCGGTGAGATTATGTGGCGGTATATCCGTCGCCATACCCACCGCAATACCGGTGGTGCCATTGAGCAATATATTGGGTGCTCTCGCCGGCAGTAATACTGGCTCAAACAAGGTGCCATCAAAATTCGGCTGCCAATCAACCGTACCCTGCGAGGCCTCAGTCATTAGTACATCGGCATAGGGCGTTAGTTTCGATTCGGTATAACGCATGGCGGCGAAAGATTTAGGATCATCTGCCGAGCCCCAGTTACCCTGGCCATCAATTAACGGATAGCGATAACTAAACGGCTGGGCCATCAACACCATAGCTTCATACACGGAGCTATCACCATGTGGGTGAAACTTACCAATAACATCGCCAACGGTTCGCGCCGATTTTTTGTATTTAGCCGATGCCTTGAGCCCCAGTTCTGACATCGCATAGACAATACGACGCTGTACAGGCTTCAGGCCATCACCAATATGCGGCAAGGCACGATTCGAGACGACATACATGGAGTAATCAAGATAAGCCTTTTCGGCATATTCTTTTATGGATTGTTGCTCAATGCCGAAATCATCGGCGGAATCAGGCAAATCTGTTGGTGTGTCGGTCATAGGCCGCGTAATCTCATTTCGCTTGCTGGTTATTCACTATACATGGGGCGATTATTTATCATTCTCATTATGCCCCATTCACCAAATATTGAATGGCATGTATTTCAGCCCTAAATTGTCGCAGATTAAGGCGGCATCCGCATCATTCATAAGCCGTTTTATGCTGGTAATTTGTGACTTCGACAAACCCACCTTTAAACTCTGCTTAGGCCGACCATCTAGCATGCTTAATTTACTTTCAACAAATCCCTTCTTCTTAGCTTATCGCTAGCGTGAGACAGTGAACAAATAGAAGTCTCAATGGTCTTAGATAAACGAATTGAGTGAACATTTTATTTATTCAATACAGCTGCAATAGATAGAGCTATGCAATACGCAATATATTAATAAATACTTCTTATACTATAAAGTACAATAGCTACTGGTGGATTAAAATAATAGGCTGGACATTTTCTTTTTTTACACTCAAACTCTTAATTAAATGAAAGGGAAAACCCTTAAAATGATACGATTATTTTTATGAAATAATCTCAACCATCAAAGGATTCGCATGCTTCGATATAGCACTAACGCCACAATAAAGTTGCGACAATTAAAGCTGCGACCGAATAAAGAACTCCTAGCGGCCCATATGGCCTCATAAAATCTAGCCAAAAAAGAATCAAAAATACAAACCGCAGTTATTTTTTCAAGCGAGAGTGATGTATGAAAAAAACGTTTGTCATTGATACCAATGTGTTATTACATGATCCTATGGCCGTACATGCTTTTAACGAGCATCAAGTCATTATCCCCATGACAGTTTTAGAAGAGCTGGATGCCATTAAAGATAGACATGATAAAGATGTCAGCCGCGAAGCACGCATTGCCATTAATGCCATCGATAGCATACTGGCTAACGCCTCTCCCAAACAAATCCAATCTGGGGTTGATATTCCCAGCACTCTAGAAACCAAAGGCACGCTGGCCATATTTCCCGACCAGCTAATTGAACATACGCAAAGCGTTCCACTTTTAAACAATCCTGTGCATCACTATAACGATGATCGCATTATCAATGTTGCTCTGCATCTGCAAGGGCAGGATAACAATACTGAAGTCTGCCTGGTTACCAAAGATATTAACATGCGCCTCAAAGCCAAAGGTTCTGGGCTAGAAAATGTCGAGGACTATAGGAAAGATAAAGTCGTTGAAGATATTTCATTAATGGCAACAGGTTATGAGCAGTACGAGGGTGACTTTTGGTCGCAAGTAGAGAATGTTGAATCAGTGCATAGTGGGCAAGGTAGCCAGGGCCATCATGGCACAGTCACCCATAAGCTCAATCGCAACTATACACCCGACGCCTACCCCAGCATGTTATTGTTTGATGAGAAAAAATTTGCCGGCTATGTCAGCGACATTAATGAGAATACGATTCATATAGAACATCTTGATCGTGATAAATTAATGCTGCAGAATTTATGGGGTTTGAAACCACGCAACTTTGAACAAGCCATGGCTTTTCATCTTATTCAACGTGATGAAATCGATATGATGGTCATGACCGGCCCTGCCGGCTCAGGAAAAACATTAATCGCACTTGCCTATGGCTTGCATGCCACCATGGAAGAAAAGCGTTTTGATAAAATTATCGTCGCCCGCTCCACTCCGCCTATGGCCGAAGATATTGGATTCTTACCCGGCACAGAAGAAGAAAAAATGGCACCCTGGCTAGCGGCCTTTGACGACAACCTTGAAGTGCTGCATGGCACTGACGAAAACGCTATGGGGACCATTGAATATATTAAAGAGCGCGCTAACATTCAGTTTAAATCACTGAATTTCATGCGCGGCCGATCATTCAATAACGCGTATATTATTATTGATGAAGCCCAAGGATTGACGCAATTTCAATTAAAATCGATTATTACTCGTGTAGGTAGCAACTCAAAAATTGTTGTACTCGGTAACTTAGCGCAAATTGATAATAAATATATTACACCGCTAACATCCGGGCTTACTTATCTAGTTGAGAAAAGTAAGCAGTTTGAACATGCTGCCATTATGCATGTTAATGGTGTTGAACGTAGTCGATTGGCCGCTTTTGCCGAAACCCATTTATAATTTATTCTAATCAACACTTTTATTTTTTTTAAAAAAATACCTTTAGGTAAAAAACATGTCAGTCCTCAAAAAAATATCGCATTTTTCTCAATGGATATTGTTATACACCTTGTTAGCGGCTTGCTCTGATAAATTATCGAACCCCTACCCCCCGGGAAGCTTCGATCATGCCGATCAAAAACTGCAAGCTTCACTAGACAAACAAGAAAATACTGAAACAGCAGAAGGTATTATTTTATTTGTTGGCGATGGTATGAGTATAGCTACCGTCACAGCCAGTAGAATTTATGCGGGGCAAAAAGCGGGACAGCTCGGAGAAGAATATCAACTCTCATTCGAAAAATTTCCCTATTCAGGATTATCTAAAACTTATAATACCAATCAGCAAACACCCGATTCCGCGGGCACCATGACTGCCATGATGACTGGCTCAAAAACTAAAGCCGGTGTAATCAGTGTCAACACTCTAGCTTCTCGCGCCGATCCAGAAAGCTGCAATGGCTATCACTTAAAAACCTTATTAGAAACTGCCGAAGATCAAGGATGGGCTAGCGGCATTGTTACCACGACATCAATCACACACGCCACGCCCGCGGCAACTTATGCACATAGTCCAGAACGAAACTGGGAATCCGATAAAGATCTTTCCACTCAAGCGAAGAAAAAGAGCTGTCGCGATATTGCTAGCCAGCTAATTGAATTTGATTACGGCAACGGCATTGAAGTGATATTAGGTGGCGGTCGAAAACATTTTTTACCTGAAAGTGAAAAAGGTGAGCGTCAAGACGACCGTCATTTAATTCAAGAATGGTTAGCTAAAAATAAGCAATCGTCTTATGTTTCTTCTGCAGATGAACTTCTTAATTTTGATATAAAAAAGACAAAATACTTACTGGGCTTATTTTCAAAGTCACATTTAAATTATGAAGCTGACCGTGTGGCCAATAATATAGATGAACCTTCATTAACCACTATGGTTGAAACCGCCCTTCAACTACTACAAAAACATAAACGCTTTTTATTAATTGTTGAATCTGGCCGTATCGATCACGCTCATCATGCCGGCAATGCCTATCGCGCACTTGAAGAAACCATTGAATTTGATAAAGCAATTGCGCGCGCTAACGAGCTGATTGATACCAACAAAACATTAATGGTGGTAACCGCAGATCACTCTCACACAATGACAATCGCTGGCTACCCTACTCGCGGCAATCCAATTTTGGGGTTTGTTAAGGGTAACGATAATACAGGCAAGTCTAAAGACAATCTGAGCTTAGCCGCAGATAACCAACCCTATACAACCCTAAGCTATGCGAATGGCGCGGGACACGATAATCCAGAAGATGACGGCCAACATACACCGCTCAGCTATCGCACCTCGCCCCCAAAAGTAGGCCGGCATAGCACCGCCAATGATAATCCCCAAGCACCTAACTATCGTCAAGAAGCGAATGTCCCTTTTCAATCAGAAACCCATGCCGGTGATGATGTTGCCGTATATGCTCAAGGCCCATGGGCGCATTTATTAACCGGCGTTATGGAGCAGAATTATATTTATCATGTCATGAAACATGCGGGTGAGCTTTAATGATTTCGGTAAAAGATAAATGGGCTTTTATTACTGGTGCCAGTCGCGGCTTAGGCTATCTTTCTGCACTAGCGATGGCACAACAGGGATGTAATCTTATACTGCACAGTCGTAATGTTGCGCACTGCAATAAGGTTAAATCAGAAGCCGAAGCCTTAGGTGTTGAAGTTATATGTGTATCTGCAGAGCTGGCTAATCATAGCGAAGTGATAACTATGTTAGATACTATTGACGCTACAGAAAAGCCGATTGATATCGTTTTAAATAATGCAGGCATTCAAGTACCGTATCAAGCCGATTGCTGGGCCAGTCCGGTTGAAGATTTTGGATTAAGTTATTCCGTTAATCTAATCGCGATTACCACTATTTGCTATCGCTTAATTCCAAAAATGCTAGCGCGCGGTTTTGGTCGAGTAGTGAATACCACAAGTGGCATTCAAGATGATCCTCAGCAAGCCGCCTACTCTGCGAGTAAAGCAGCGCTAGATAAATTCACAGCCGACCTTGCAACGAAACTTGTTGGGACTAATGTTATTTTAAGCCTAACGGATCCGGGCTGGTGCAGAACCGATTTAGGTGGGCCTCATGCAGACAACTCAGCAGAGAGTGCATTACCGGGTGTAGTTGTGGGTGTATTTATAGATTCAACGTTAAGCAACTCTGATAGCGTTAATCACTGCCGATACTTTAGCGCTCAAGAATTTTCTGGCTTAACGCTTGAGCAAGCGGTAGAGAAAATATAACTTCTTTTTTTTAATTTCTAATCAAAAAAACGACTTTCTACAATTATAGAAAGCCGTTTTTTTATAAAGTTAATGGCATTAACTTAAAATGAAAAAGTGACACCAAGACCTAAAACATCAATATCGGTTTCATCTAACTCATGCATTTGGTACTCAAACTTTAGATTTACCGCTTCGCTTAATGAAACATAAGCGCCGATGCCATAAAATATATCTGTGCCATCTTCGCTTTCGGAACCTGAACCGATTTCAGGAACATTAGAATACGTTAAATCCGCATCCCAAGAATCTAAACCCAACTCAGCATAAACTCCAGCATTTTCTGAAATAGGCATACTGCCAATCACTGATAACTGAATAGCATCAGCTCCTATTTTAGCTGAGGAACCTCCACCCGAAACATTTATTTCACCAAAATCTTGAAAACCCAATTCAATAGAAAGGTTTTCATTTACACGATAACCGGCAGCAATAGCAAATGAAGTATCTGTATCATCAATACCCTCCACTCCTAAATCAATGTCCGCTCTTGTAAGATCAAGTGAACCATAAAAAGCGCCTTCAGCAAATACAGAAGAACTCATTAAAGTTGCAGCTGATGAAAGTAATATAATAGATAATTTTTTCATTCTCTTTCTCCATATAAATAAATATCAAGCTCCATATAAATTCGAGCAAGAAAATATTAACTCCGCCAAAATCAAATCTCAACAGGTCTAATTAACATTTTTTAAATGGAACCTAATACACTTTAGAAATAAGTTAGGTTAATTTGTAATTTCTATATTTTTAAAAATCAACACCCCTTTTCTCTCTTCGCACTCACTAACACTTATAAACGTTTTATGACTATCAAAACAATAGAAAAGATAAACCATAATTAATATTGTGATGCCGCTATGACAGGTGAATCTAAGCCTTTGATTGAGCGAGCGGGTTAGTTAGTTAGTTATACTTATTAGAATTAATAACACAATTCCTTAGCGTACTATTTAATAACGGGCACTCTATACGAAATTTTTACTCTGATCACTCATGTTATCTTTATATTCTCCTTAAACCTCCTGAACAGTTAGCTGAAAACCTAAGGCCTTGGCAATTTTTGCAACCGTTGAAAATGTTGGATTACCTTCTGGCGATAACGCTTTATACAAACCTTCACGTGTTATGCCGGTATCCCTCGCAAGCTGACTCATATTTTTAGCTCGCGCAACAACACCTAATGCATGCACGATAAAAGCAGGGTCGTCCCCCGCTTCTTCTATGCATGCCTCTATATATAATTTAACATCCTCATCCGTTTTTAAATGTTCAGCGGAATCCCAACGCGTTGTTTTAATCAATCTAGCTTTTTTATTCGATTTTGTTTTAATAGTCATAACTTATTCCTCCAACTGTTTTGCTATCTTTTTTGCTTTAGCAATATCCATTTGCTGTGTTTGCTTGTCGCCACCCGATAAAAGAATAACCAACACCGATTAGCGTTGAATAAAATAGACTCGATAACCTGAACCATAAAAAATACGTAACTCACTTACTCCCTCACCCACTGGACGCACATCGCCAAAGTAACCCATTTCAAGCCTGTCGATTCGCGCCAAAACACGCGCTTTTGCACGACGATCCTTAAGGCTAGCTAGCCATTTAACGAAAATGTCCGTTTTTCGAATTTCTATCATGTGTTAACTGTAGTTAACAACTATCAATATATCAACCACAGTTAACAGCTATCAATTTTTAAAATAAAAGGATAATGACGTAAAAAGGAGTACTGAAAGGGATTACGATATGAATAAAAAATTAAGTAGCTTCTAATTTATCTAACTTATGTCTCAAGCATAAAAGTCACAGGCCCATCATTCACTAACGACACTTGCATATCAGCAGCAAACTGTCCTGTTTCAATTTTTAGCGATGACTTTTTTAATTGCTCAACGCATCGCTCATAGTAATCATTAGC
>ENA-OQVM01002615-OQVM01002615.1-marine-metagenome-genome-assembly--contig:-NODE-2615-length-20751-cov-3.655800_pt1 | contig 20751 bp, 34 predicted proteins | sample MGYA00237776_ERZ505498 | MGnify/ENA primary metagenome ERZ505498 (study PRJEB26159, sample SAMN06265151) | marine metagenome | isolation source: Helgoland LTER site | place: Germany:Helgoland, sampling... | reverse complement strand
TTCTGGACGGTTCGATTGACCTGACTGACCAGAATCTAGAATATTCTCTTGCACCTACTGGTGTTAGATTCACCCAAGATAGAGAAGGTGTGATTCCCATAATCATTAAACAGTATTACTCGGAACGTAGAGTAATCAAGAAGAAGATGTTGGAATGTCAACAGGAGATGCAGACCAACCCATCTAAAACTCTAGAGTATACCATAACTTCTCTGAATAATCAACAGATAATATTATATTTTTTTCATTGGCTTCTTCTTCTTTTTAGCTGCTTTCTTAGCCGCTGCAACTCCAGTTTTGGTGTACGGGTACTTAACTCCTGCTACTTTAGGCATTACTTCTTTCTCCCTTTGGTTGTTTTGGCTGCTTGTTTGAAGGCTTTTGCGCTGGGGGCACCTTTGGAACCCGGTTTACGCATCTTTTCCTTACTACCTGCTGCAATGCGCTTACGTTTTGCGTGGATATTATCATATAGACCTGCCATTACCACTTTTCCTTGTTGGCCCAATAAGCCGCTGACATCTTACCTTTTGCAATATTCTTTGCATGGCGAGCCTTAAATGATTTGCGTCTGGCTTTGTCTTTCTCAGACTTAGGGGCTGCACCCGCACCGCTAACTCCTTGTTGTCCAAACCTAATGGTTTTAATCTCGTCACCTTCTTTGGCAACTACTACGTGCGACTTAGTAGGATGACTAGGAGTCCTCTTTGGTTTGTTGAACCCGCTTACTCCCGCCCTTGTTAGTCTTGGGTCCTTCTCCTTTGCCATTGGAAAGCTCCTCTACTTTTAGTTCTAAGTTTTTAATCTGTTGCCACTTGTCTTCAAATTGTTTGTCAATGTGTTTTAGGAGAACACTTAGTTCTTTGTCCGTTAGCATGATTATCCTCTTGGTTGTTAAATTGCAAGCCACTCCTCAAAGTCTCTTACGTACATAAGATGTGCTGTGGCGTGTTGTGTGTTAAAAGTTAAGGTTGATCCTCCAAACTCATCGATGTTAAATTGGGCTATGTTGTACAGAGCAGCACTATATATCCTAATGTCTCCAGTAATGTTTACCGTATTAGCCGTAGCTAAGTACATGACGACTGTTTCTCTGTCTTTAGGGGCTGGATTTAAAATAATGTCTACGTCTGCAGCACACCTAAGAATCTCTGTTCCAGACGTAGTGTGGTCTGAAGTTAAGGTATAAGGAGTAGCAGTAGCTAGGTCTGCTCTTGATTGAGGTACATAGCTCATTATATTGCCAACCACTCTTTAAATTCTTGGATGTACACTAGGTGTATCGTGGTGTCGTCTTGTTCTACAATAATACTACCAAGTCCAAATTCATCTACGTTGTACTGGGCTATGTCGTAGTAAGACATGTTGACAATGTTAATCTCACCTACGATGTCAATCCTGTCATCAGTACGACAATTGATGATAACGGTCTCTCGGTTCTGCGGGTGCTCTCTTAAGTGAACCACGACACCAGAAGTAACCTTTAGGATCTCAGAGCCGCCTGTGGTGTGGTTACTCGTGATAATCTTAGCCGTAGCGTTCTTAAGGTCAGCACGACTAGCCATACTACCCATAGAGATGTTGTAGACATTGGGTGCCTGAGCTTCGTTAAGCTCCTTCACGGCCCCTGCGTCTACCTCTTCACCGTTAGTCAAAGTAAGGACCAAATGGCCGTCAAAGTCCACTGAGGCGTCTTGTACCCCTACTCCTTCTTTGCCTTCTTCTCCGTCCTTCCCGTCTTTACCGTCCTTGCCGTCTTTGCCCTGCTTTCCTTCAGGTCCAGTGTCCCCTTTAGGGCCTACGTCACCTTTAGGGCCAGCAACACCAGCAGGGCCAGTGTCGCCTTTCATGGCTTTGACTTTGCTTACACGGTCCTCAAGTTTTTTCATGAGGCCGCTAAACTTGTCGTCAAGAGCGAGGAGTAGTACTCTAACGTCCATCAGAGGTCAACCGTGACATGAGTTGTTGCTCAAGTTCAGACGACTCCTTCTCCTTAATTTCTTTGGCTGATTGGCTGCTCTTTTGCATCTCAAGCTGTCTTTCCTTAAGGAGCATGTCTGCAACTTTAAGTCTACGCTCAAACTCTTTGTCGTCTTCTGTTCCTTTGCGTATGTTTGTGGTGACTGCTTTGATACGGTCAATCTCAAGCTCCGAAGGCATAAGCTGTGTTTCCATAGCCATTTTCTGTGCTCTTGACTGAGACTCAGCAGCCTGACTAGCCAAAGCTGCAGTCTGTGACTTCTGGAACTCAACCTGTGCCATTTGTGCTGCCTGAGCCATTTGCTGTGCTTCTGGGTTAGGCTCCATAGCCTTCTGAAGAGCTGCACCAAGTTCTTCTCGGTTAGACAAGTTCATGTTGTCAATGATAGACTGGATCAGTGTGTTGTACAGAGGAGAGCCTTTTTCCATAGTCTGTAGCAGTTGTACAAGCTGAGTCACTTCGTACTCTCTAGCAATGATACCCAGAGTACTACTCGCGTTAAACTTGTAGTCAGCAACAGGGTAGTTCTCAGGATCAAACTGCATGTAACGATAGGCTGCTTTCTTTACAAAAGGGATCAAAAAAGACTGCTGGAAGTTAATGAGTGTGCGCTTATGGCGTTTAATAATAGCGCCAAGAGACATACTAATACCAGCAGCCGTAGCTTCTCCGTTAACTGAACCCGCGATTCCAGCAGAGTCAACCGCACCAGTAGCCTGTTGTACCATCTGCTGTAGAGCAGACGCCTGAGCAAAGGTAATTTGACTAACTTGTCCAAAGTTAAACGGCTGTAAAATTTCACGTGGATCTCCGTTTGTTAAAATCATTTTACCGGGACGTACTTCTGGTTTAGCCCCACGTGGTAGCCTAGTAGCGTCCACAGCCAGCATAGGATGAATCGTGAGGCTTAGAGCGTCAATCCTAGCTCGTAACTCAGCGTCCAAAGCCTTCTGAGAGTTGTAACCTTTTTCACACACGCCTCGACCCCAGAACCTTCCGGGTACTACGTCCCAAGGGAAAGCAACAATGGGTCTGTCCTGCATCATGTAAGGGTTAGCCTCAGCTTTCAACAAGATACCACCATTGGCAATTACTACAACTGCCTCTACGTACCTTGACTCTCGTTTTGACTCTGAGTCTTCAGTCACTTCTACTATTTCTTCTTCTTCTTCGTTTTCGTCAGCCATAGCAGACTCAAGAAGCTCTCTAGGGACTAAACCGTAGTACTTAGTGAGACGAACTTTGTCGTCGTTGTACACAGAGTAAAGCTGGTCTGGTTCCAATTCTGAGTCAGTAGCAGCAGGACCTACGTAAACATCACGGTAAACACCCTGTTCTTGCAAAAGCTCAACCTGATGTAGACTTACGAACTCATCTACTGCTACTCCTAAAGCGTCTTCAACACTGGTAGCCACAGGGTCAATTAAGAAGTTCTGAGGGAGTACAGGCTTAAGTTTTACTTTGACTCTTTCTGTAATGTTGACTCCAACTGCCTGTAAGTCACCACCCATGATGGGCTGAGTTGCAGGAGCCATTTCCTTCATTTCTTCGATGATAATCTCACCCATAGCAGTACCGTAGACAGCAGCGTTGATTAGACACTCTGCTACTGCTTTACGGACCTTACAGTCCTCGAAGTCTTCTGTCAACTTGTTTCTCAGGAACATCACGTCTTGACGCTCTGAGTCACCCACGTTGTCGGACACGTCGAACCACTTGCCTCGACCAAAGGTAGCTTCCTCTAGCTCTGCTACGTTTGACTCAACAGCTTGTTGAAGCGCAGGAGAAATAATACGACTTCTCTCTGACTTACGTTCTGAGTCTGCTGGGTCCCAGATTCCTCTCCAGAGTCTGTAGTACTCATCAAAGCGTTCTTCGTAGTTAGACTGGTAGTTGTCACGCCAATCTTCACATTTGGTTATAACCCAGCTTTCAATGGATTCTTCCATCATAAGGGGATCTGGTTCAAATAAGTCACTCATAGTTTGGTTCCCTAGTATCCTGAGACTACGTCTAAAATTTCATGGTCATCAATTTCGTATTCGTAGTCATAAACTACGTTTGCAAGCTGGTCAATGTAAGCTAAAGCATCAACTAAGTCGTCGTGAGTTAGTGGATCAGGGAACTGAAACAGTTGGTCTAAGAACCTAGAGTTCCACTCCCCTTTATTCAGAGTTACAAATCCGTTTTCAAAGCGTCCCTGAAGCGCCCACATGACCCTGTCAGTCTTCTTCTTGTTACCGTGACTAAGTTCCTCGACTCTGAAGAACGTCCCGTGTCGCTTCTGTAGGTCCAGCAGAGGAGACATTACTGCTTGCTTTGCAATGCCCTTCTCGATGCCTACACTGAGTGGCTCGTAGTCTCTTACAGCTTGAAATATCTTAACTGCTGTTTCGTCGAGAGTCCAACGACCGTATATAATGTTTTCTACGTACCACCCATTTGGATTTACTTTTACTACAACAATAGCTGTTTCGTCTAGCTTAGTGTTCTTAGTTCTCTTTTTGTTGACTTCTTCAAAACCTGCTAAGTCAACTGCTATGTAGTAGTCCCCTTCTCCTGAGCTTTCTGTGTCAAACTTTACCCAGTCCTCTTTAAACATTTCTGACCCACGAGCTTCAAATGACGCCATAAATTCCTGACGAAACGCATAGCTCGACATAGACTTCTTAGCGGTGTCAATTTCATTTGGGTCCAAGATTGGGTTGTCATAGGAAGTAAAGTGCCATGCTTTGTAAGTCTCGTCGTCACCTAGCTCTGCGTACTTATACAGTTCGTAGAAGTGGTTGCGACCCATAGGTGTTCCTATGAACATCGCACAGCCCTTCTGGTCAGCCAAGGCAGGTCTTAGGATCTGCTCAAATACGTCAGGCTTCATGTCTGCGTACTCGTCCAACACTAGGAACTTAAGTGATACACCACGCATAGTCTCTGGTCTATCGGCCCCTTTGAGGCTTATGGTTGCACCGTTGACTAACTTAATCTGCAAGTTGTTAATGTGGCTACCTGAGATAACAGGGTTCCCTAGTTCCAACAAGGTCTGCCACATGATGTCACGTGCCTGTCCCTGTGTTGGCGCTACGTAGAACACGTGGCCCCTCTCGGCCTGCAAAGCGTTTACAATAAGCATCCATGCTGCAAGCCTAGACTTCCCTGTACGTCTACCTGCTGCTACAATCTTAAATCTAGTGTTGTCTGCCCAGACATCTTGTTGCCAAGGCAGTAGCTCAATGTCAAGATCCATTAAAGTTGTTAAACACTGTTGGTGCTGGGAGCAGGTCAAAAGTCACTACTACTTCGACATTACCTGAGCTACTTGTAGACGCTTTAATAACGTCACCGGGCTGTAGTACAAACACTGCTTGACCGTCAATCATTAGATGTTCTTTGGAACTTATGTTAGTGCCGTTGTAGATATAGATATCAGGAGTTGGACTAGGTTTGTCCACAAATAAAGTAATGGAGTTAGTAGAGTTGTGCAAGTTAGCAACAAAGACTAAGTTCCAGTGAGCTACATGACCGTCAGGAACAGTAACAATAGTTTGTGTACTGGTGTCGGTCAGGTTTTTATTCTTAGTGTAAAGCATTAGTACAACCACATCACAGGAGTAGTACCACGTGTGTCCACATGGACAAAGGACTTAGCAATGCCTATGCCCGTGAAGCCCTTTTCAAGAGCTTGTTGCACGAGGACAATACGTTGAGCTGAGTTAGTAATTTGGATGTCTACTGCAATGCCTTGGGCATGGGTCCCCGGAACATCCTTGGCAGCTTCAATAGGATGTTCTATGGGGTGTCTATAACCGCTTGTTATGACAAACGGGAACCCACACCCAGCACGTAAACGATCAAGCTTCTGTAGGAACTCCGGTTCCATCTTGTTTTCACCAGTGACTTGGCAGTTGAACTCGTCTAATGTAAAGTACTTAAGACTCATCTACTACTTCTCCTTCGATAACATCACTGGGATCGCTTACGTCTACAGTACCAACACCAGTAATGTTGATCTGTATGGCGTTTCTACCACCGTCCTTCACTACTTCTCGCTCAAATGCACCTACAGGTAGCATACGGTCCATAATTAGCTTCCAAGCAGAAGCCTGATTCTTATGGTCGTTGTCCAAGGCAGCATCAAAAATAGTCTCAAGGACCTTTTTAGACTTAGGGGAAGCCAACATACGAGATTTGTACTCGTTGATTATAGCGGCGTCACCCTTGGGTCTACCCACTTTACCCTTGTTACCGGGTTTTACAGCGGCTAACTCTGACTTACGGGGTCTGCCACGACCTCTTTTTTTAACTTCGGAAAGTTCAGTGGTCATAACACAAATTGTCCCTAATTACAACAATAGTATAACATAAGTCTTCACATAAGTCAAGCTATTTATGGCTTAGTAGTGGCAGTAGTAGTAACACGAGTGAAATCATGGGCTTACACGTGTTTAATTAAGGCTCCTTTTTCCTAGTTTTCACCTTTTTTGTGCCTGAGTGGCTACTACAATTGTCAACACAAGTCAACCCCCTCCCCCGGCCTAACATTGGCACGACTTTTGCATGTCTAAAGTTGGCACGAGTCTTGCTAGGGCGCAGAGTTGGCACGAGTCTTGCATGGGGCAACCTGTGGATAACCTGTGGATAACTATTGGCACGACTCTTGCATGTCCAAAGTTGGCACGTGTTTTGCTTGTGTTGCAACATTCGTGCCAGGTCCAGAGTTGGCATGGGTTTTGCATGGGGTGCAACATTCGTGCCAACACGAGGCGCGCCCAGAGTTGGCACGAGTCTTGCATGATGTGCAACATGTGTGCCAGTGTGCAAGTTGGCACGGGTTTTGCATGTGGAAAACTGGGGTTGACAAGTGTGTGAGCTTATGTTGGACCCTTAGAGCGCCTAGCACGACACAAGACAGAACACAAGAAAAAAAAGTGTTGTAATTGAGAAAACCATCATTATAATTACAGTCAACACAAACCAAAACAGGACGACACAAGATGAAACAGGACGCACAACAAGTAATAACGCAGCAATTTATAGACGCCATAGAAGGCGGCATGATCGAGGGTAAATGGGTTAGACCATGGCAAAACACGGGCGCAGGGTTTCCCACCAATGCGCTAACAGGTCGACCCTATAGTGGCACAAATGCCTTTATGCTTTTGATCGCTGGTGGTGGTCAGTGGGCTACCTATAAACAGTGGCAGGAACTAGGCGCACAAGTATGCAAAGGCGAGACGTCGACGAAGATTCTTAGGCCTATAATCAAGAAGGACCCAGCGAAGATTAAAGAGGATATGCTGATAGGCTTCAGCGCTGCTAGTGTTTTCTCAGCATCTCAGGTTGACAACTACAACGCACCATCCATTGAGCCTAGAACCTTTGAAGATTCAGTAGAAGCAGAGGCGTTTGTTGTCGCTACAGGCGTGATACTGAAACACTCGCAAGACGGATCACGAGGTGCCTTTTACGTGCCTTCGTCCGACTTTATCAACATGCCAGCAAAAGAGTTATTCACAAGTGAACAGGACTACTACAGTACCTTATTGCACGAATTGAGCCATTGGTCAGGCCATGAGTCTAGGCTTGACAGAGGCTTGAACACTAGCAGGTTCGGAGAAGAAGCCTATGCCTTCGAGGAACTGGTAGCAGAATTATCTAGTACGTTCCTGTGCGCCCATCTAGGCATCCATCAAGGCTATCAGGACAATCACGCGAAGTACCTCAAAAGCTGGTTAAAAGTACTCAAAGATGACTCAAAAGCGCTTATGACAGCCGCTAGTCAAGCCCAAAAGGCTTTTGATTATCTCGGTAAATTCTCACAAGCTGAAGCAGTAGAAGCAGCATAAGGAGATTCTAAAGCTTTGCCCATGTTGACAACGTGGGCTTCGCTGTAGTATCTTTCAAAATTCACAACACACAAGGAATGACACAATGACACATTGGGAATTAGAACATAACGGCGAACATATCCGCATTGAATGGAACAACAGTGCAACGTTTAATCTTCAGATGCCTGTAGGCGGTCAGTGGGTAGATTATCACTGCTTTACATGCTACGGCATAGAGACAGAACAGGAGGCGCTGGAGTTTGCCTTTGATATATTAAATGAACTGGAACAGGAGTGACACAAGATGAGAAAGATTGAATTAATGATGAACCGAGCAATTCAGAACAGCGAGAACTGGAGCTGTGCGAATACTATGGTAACGTCTCACAATAATGGGATGTCTGAAGTATTCCTACATGGACACCACATCGCACGAGTATGGCGCTTTGGTGATGAGGTACAAGTGAACACGGAAACCCTTATAAAATGGCCCACACGAACCACAATGAGCCGCTTGCGTGCTTTAGGTGCTGACGTATGCACGCGCAAAGGTGTTGTGATGTTAGACGGTGAGGAGGTGGCATAGCATGAACGAATTGATAAAAGAGTATTTGGCACTGGTAGAGCGTACAGTTAAAACGAATGATATATTCGCATACCAGAAGATTGAACAGATAGAATCAGAGTATCCAGAGATTGTTGACGCTGTTTATCAATCGGCGGGTCCATTGTCCTATGATTTCCACAATAATAGAGTGATTAAACAATGAAACTAACAGATAAAGAAATCCTAGACTTTGTAAAAGAAAACATAACAATAGCTAAAGGCATGACTGGCCATATCGAAATAAAAGGAGTGCACTGCTCCATTCGTGGCGATGTTGATGGCGATGTTAATGGAGATGTTGGCGGCAATGTTGGTGGTAATGTTTGTGGCAATGTTGATGGAGATGTTGGTGGCGATGTTGTTGGAGATGTTGGTGGCGATGTTGTTGGAGATGTTGGTGGCGATGTTGTTGGAGATGTCCATGGTAATGTTGATGGAGATGTTGGTGGCGATGTTAATGGAGATGTTGGCGGCAATGTTGGTGGTAATGTTTGTGGCAATGTTGATGGCTCTTGAAGTTGGAGTGGTAAATTATGAGCGTTATATTAAGCAATAGAATGAAGACACCTGATGGAACAATACTAGAATCCATCAATCGTCACGACTATGTTACGCATATAGATGCTAACGGCAAAAAGTATATGCTAGATGGTGGCTGTGATTATGTTAGATGCTCTGCTAACGGTGATGAGGAAATGCTAACTGTCACCTCAGACGATAGCCATGAAGTGATAAGAGAAGTGGTCAAGTGGGGAACTTACGGCAAGGATGGTGACGAGCCTTTGAGGCATGTGACAATTGCTGGCTTAAACCCATACCACCTTAGAGCTATCTTGGACACGCAGCAGAAGAATATGCGTCCAGCTTTGTACAAAGTGATGCGGGATGAGGTAAAGTTTAGAGATAACTTTTACGAAAACTGAGGATAGCTGTAGATATGAAAGAAATAAAAATTAAAGTGCCTGATGTGGCGCATATTGTAATTTCAGGCCCAACCCAATGCGGAAAATCAATTGTGATGGACACAATCGAGAAGGCGTTAAAAGCTAAGTTTGGCGCAAATGTAGTCAGTGAAGACATGCGTATCGAGCGAAACGCAAGCGACTACGAAAGCCTGCAAAGGGTCTAGGTACATCAACCAAACTTTTAAACAACTGGAGAATAATATGTCTACATTTAGAATACAACGAACACGGAAAGCGCCTGTTTCAGTAACCCAGAAAACAAGGCAGAACACGTGGAACGCCATTTTTCAAAGCATGGGGAAGGGTCATTGGTTCTTGGTTACTAAGCCAAACTATGCTAAGGTTTCACAGGCGGCTGCAACGCACATCAAAGGCAAGTACAGCCTGTACAAGCATCCGACGCGCAAAGATTGTCATGTGTTTATGATTAAAGAAAAATAGATAGGAGCAGTAGAGCATGTCCAAGAACATCAAAGAAGCTTTTCAAGCCTGCATTGGGTCCGGTATAATCTTTGGCCTTGTGTTGGCCTTTGATTTAATCGGTAACACATAGGAGGACAATAGAATGAGCCAGTTACATCTAAGGATGCCATTTAGAGACCACGAGTACCACACAATTCACGACGGGGAGTTAATCCTGTTCAATCTGGAGGACTACCAGCCTTATGAACCGGAGAGCTGCCTGTGTGAATCATACCTGTTCTGTGATATCATCATAGACGATAAACCCGTCGATCACTATGCTCTAACGGCGAGCCAGTACGACGCAATGACCGCAACCGTAGAAGAAGGAAGTTATTATGAATATTGAGAAAGACCATTGTGATTATTATCTAGAGGTTTACTACTGGGAACATACTTTAGTGGATAAAGTCGTGACCAAAAAGGATAAGGTTGTTCTGGCCTCAGTAGGCCTTTATCGGGACTATGAGCTAGAGTTTGAAGACCAGCTGAAAATCTTGACGGATCTTAGAGAAAACCTAATGTCGGCCTATATGAATTGGCCTGACGGTGAGGTAGCAGTAGAGTTAACCATAAAAGAGGAGTTTATAAACGCATGAACATTTTTAAGAAGCTATGGCTCTTTGTGTGCCTTGAGACCAAAGGCCTACTCAGTGACCTAATATCGGGAAACCTGACGGAAACAGAAAAGGACAACCTGTTTTGGCTCTTTGTCACCCTTTGGGGGCTAGTTATGGTAACCTTTTTTATCCTACACGAATCAACAGGGGCGGTGTTTGAACTATGAAAGTAGAATTATTAGATGTTATGGGTTCAGACCTTACGGTGGTCAATGCGGCCAGAGTGTCCTTCGCTATGGAGTCAGAGGAGTTCGGTAGCAGAGACAAAAAGCTGATTAGATACCTAGCAGCTCATGGTCACTGGACACCCTTTGCACACGTACAGGTTCAATTGCGTATCAAAGCGCCTGTGTTCGTCGCTAGGCAGCTTGTGAAGCATCAGGTGGGCCTAGTGTGGAATGAGGTCTCAAGACGCTACGTAGACTTTACGCCTGAGTTTCACGCACCGGAGGCATGGAGGAAACGTGCGCCAGATAAGAAACAAGGTTCACTTAATGAAACATTTGAAGGCAGAGCTGAAGAAAGGTTCGACGAGAAATACTGGGACCTCATGACACGCTGCGAGACCATCTACAACAACATGCTGGCCTCCGGTGTAGCACCTGAGCAGGCTCGTATGATACTTCCGCAGTCCATGATGACTGAGTGGTACTGGACTGGGTCTCTGGTGGCCTTTGCTCGTGTAGTGTCCCAGAGAATCTCTGAGGACGCACAGTACGAGTGTAGAGTAGTAGCAGAAAAGATTGACCAACTGCTTGTAAACCACGAGCCAATCAGCTATAGTTGGTCTTGTTTAACTAAGAGGGTATAATTATGTCAATAGGCACTAGAGTTTACATTCACGATACTGCCACAGTGAGTATCAAGAAATGTTTAGCAGACAAAGAGGTTACACGGTCCATAGACAGTTGGGACATTGTCATAACAGACGACAAGGGCGACACTGTGACCCTGTACTGCTTCGGCGACAACGCAGTACTCACAGCAGACCTGACAGGGGAGGGAGCATGACGGACGCAGAAGGACTACAGGCAATTTTTGAGTATCTCTTGTTGATACTCTCGATACCCGTAGGTTTATTTATATTTTTAATCTTGTTTTCTTGGATCGTTGCACTAGCAGCAGACCCCTACGCTGGTTTACCAAGTGAGAAAGAAAGGAAGAACTTAATCAAAAAGAGAAAAGAAAGAAGGAGTAGTAAAGATGCGTTGTAAAGCCTGTAATAAAATTTTGGAAGACCTAGAGCTAATCCGTAAGGACTCACGGGGCGACTACTACGACCTCTGCGGAGTGTGCCTGAGCAGTGTGTACGCCTGTGAAGCAGAAGACGATAACTTTTTTGATAATATTAGGGGAACCCTATTGACACCGGAGGCAGATTATGATACCCTCTACTAAAGTAGTACTTAGGTTACTACTTAAGTAATAAACTAGAGAAGTAACAGTAGTAGTACTACATTAGTTAACTTAAGTTTAGCAAAGGAGGTGAAAAAAGTAGACACAAGCTGAAATAACGTGGTATACTATTAGTATGGCCAGTGAGAATCATTGGTCAAAACAAAAGCAAACAACGGAGATTATTCCTATGGCAGCAACAGCAACAGTAATTGAAGGCATTGTAAACTTCAGCAACGTGACGCAGCACGACGTGTTCAACGGTCAGTCAACGGGTGCTTACTCTATGACCATCACGATTGACGAGGAAGACGCAGCTTTCCTCGCATCACAGGGTGTCAAGATCAAGGACTACCAAGGCAACAAGCAGCGTAAGTTCAAGTCTAAGTACGAAGTCAAGCGTTTCACCGCAGACGGTCAACCGTTTACAGGTGAGGTCCCTTATAACTCTAAGGTACGCCTCAAGTTCAAGATGGGTCAACCTCATCCTGTACACGGCATGGCTACTTACCTTGAGGCCGTGAAGGTCCTAGAGGAAGCAGAGATGACCGAAGGTGATTCTTCGGACTTCTAGGGGTGTCTAAATTCATTAGACATGAGGGGTGTCCGAAGTGTTTATCTTCGGATGCCCTAGCCATCTACGACGACGGTGGGGCGCATTGCTTCGCCGTCAGTTGTGACTACCATATCAACGGTAAAACAGGTATGACAATAGTAACAACACAGAAGACAACCACTACGAACCCGCTAAACATGGCTGGTGTAGTGTCCTCTATACCACAGCGTAGGCTGTCTCAGGATACCTGTGGGCGCTTCGGTGTGACCGTGGAGTACTCGACAACAGGTGAAATCATTCGTCACCACTACCCGTACTACAAGGTAGACACAGGCGAGCTGAGTTCTTCCAAGGTGCGCGAGGTGAAAACCAAGAACTTCCACACTACCGGAGACATATCCGGAGTTGGTTTCTTTGGTCAGAACCAGTGCAAAACAAACAAGTACATCACGATAACCGAGGGTGAGCTGGACGCAATGGCAGTCTACGAGATGTCAGGTAAGCAGTGGGACGTAGTTTCCCTGAGGTCAGGAGCTTCCAACGCAGCCAAAGAAGTCAAGGAACACCTAGAGTGGCTAGAGTCCTACGACACAGTTGTTCTGTGTTTCGATAACGACAAAGCCGGTGACGCTGCGGTGGACCAAGTCAAGGACTTGTTCAGCCCTAGCAAGCTAAAGATTGTCAAGCTTCCTCTGAAGGACGCTAGTGACATGCTCATAGCCAACCGTGTCAAGGACTTCACGCAGTCATGGTGGAACTCTAAGACCTACAGGCCAGACGGTATCATCGCAGGTACAGACACGTGGGACAACCTCGTGGAAAAGAGGAAAGTCAAGTCCATCCCGTATCCGTGGGAAGGCTTGAATACCCTCACGAGGGGCCATAGACCGTACGAACTTGTGACCATCACCAGTGGCTCAGGCATGGGTAAGTCTCAGTTCATCCGTGAGATTGAGTACGACTTGCTCAAGCGGTGCGAAGGCAACATCGGTGTCCTAGCGTTGGAAGAGGACGTGTCAAGGACTGCTCTGGGCATCATGTCCGTAGCAGCCAACCGGCCTCTACACTTGGAAGAGGACACGCCCGTGACTGGCTTGAGACCCTTCTGGGAAGCCACTATGGGCACCGGACGGTACTACCTGTTCGACCACTGGGGTTCTACTTCTGCTGACAACCTCTTGGCACGTGTGCGTTACATGGCGAAGGCTCTGGACTGCAAATTTATAGTCCTAGACCACTTGTCCATCGTGGTGTCAAGTCAGGAGTCAGGAGACGAACGTAAGGCCATAGACGAGATAATGACGAAGCTCAGAACGCTCGTGGCTGAAACCGGAGTCTGCCTGTTCCTAGTGTCACATTTAAAGAGAAGCAGTGGGCAGGCTCATGAGGACGGAGGCAAGATATCATTGTCTGAACTCAGGGGTTCACAGGCTATAGCCCAGTTGTCGGACATTGTCATAGGCATGGAGCGAGACCAACAGCATGAAAACGAAGAGATTAGGAACACAACAACTGTACGTGTCCTCAAGAATCGTTACACTGGTGAAACTGGTCCTGCTTGCTGGCTGTCTTATGATAGGTCTACCGGCAGACTGAGTGAGGTCGCTAATCCACATGTAGGAGATGACTTTTGATGAATCAAAAAACCATTGTTTATAATCATATAAAGGAAAAAGGAAGTATAACTTCTAAAGAAGCTATATCTTTATACAACATAACTAGGCTTGCCGCTATCGTTGGTTTTTTAAGGGAGGATGGGATTAAAATAAAAACAGATTTAGAAGGTTCTAGGTCTTTAGCAAGATACTCTTTTGGCATCTCTGACCCAGTACAGATACAGCTAACTTTTAGAGAAGAAGTTTTAGAAGCTTATGAATAATTTTATTTACCTTGACCTAGAGGCCAACGGCTTGACTCCTGACACCATTTGGTGCGTAGTGACACGTGAGAATGGGGCAAATGTAGTACATACCACCCCGGATACGCTGTCAGACGCACTGAGAGGCTCTGTGAGCGTCGTAGGGCATAACCTAATAGGATACGATATGCCTGTCCTAGAACGCCTCTGGGGCATCACAGTGGCTCCTGAGAGGGTCCTAGACACTTTGGTTTTATCACGCTTGTGCGAGCCAAGTAAGTCAGGTGGACACTCTCTCAGAAACTGGGGAGAATGTTTAGGCTTCCCAAAAGGAGACCACACGGACTGGTCCCAGTTGTCACAAGAGATGATCGACTACTGCATCCGAGACGTTGAAGTAACAGAAGCAGTGCATCAGAAATTGATGCAAGATATGACTTGCTTTTCCCCTAATTGCATAGAACTAGAGCATAAAGTACAAGCCTCAGTTCAGCAGCAGGAGATAAACGGGTGGACTCTAGACCAGCCTCTGGCTAGGGACCTATGTGCAACATTTAAGGAGAGAATGAATGAAATCGAAGAAGACTTACAGCAGAAGTTTCCCCCGATTGTCCACGAGCGTTGGTCAGAGAAAACGGGGAAGCAGCTTAAGGACAAGGTTGAAGTTTTTAACGTGGGTTCTCGGCAGCAAATTGCGAAGAGGCTTTCGAGCCTTGGGGTTCGCTTCGACAAAGTCACGGAGAAAGGCAACCCAATAGTCGATGAAGCAGTCCTAGAGACCATCGATCTTCCTGAAGCTAAAGTCGTCAGTGAGTACCTGATGCTACAAAAAAGATACGCGCAGGTTAACTCGTGGCTAGAACACGTTAAGGAAGACGGCAGGGTCCACGGACGTGTCATCAGCAACGGTGCAGTCACAGGACGTATGACGCATCAGTCACCTAACATGGCTCAGGTTCCCGCAAGTCACAGCCCGTACGGACACGAGTGTCGTTCCTGCTGGACTGTGCCAGAAGGTAAGAAGCTAGTGGGTTTTGACGCTAGTGGTCTTGAGCTGCGTATGCTGGCTCATTACATGAAGGACGAGGACTACACTAATGAAATCATTAATGGAGATATCCACACTGCTAACCAACGACTTGCAGGACTTGAATCAAGAAATCAGGCTAAAACTTTTATTTATGCCCTCTTATACGGAGCAGGAGATGAAAAACTTGGGTCTGTGGCTGGAGGAGGTAGAACGACTGGCAAGAAACTTAGAGAATCTTTCCTTAATAATCTACCATCATTCGCAGCTCTTAAAGACAGAGTATCAAATGCGTCTTCAAGAGGATACCTCACTGGACTTGACGGTAGAAGACTCCAAGTCAGATCTGAACATTCCGCTTTGAATACGTTGTTGCAAGCAGCAGGGGCTATCGTTATGAAGAAAGCACTGGTGATTCTGGACGACTACGCGAAGCTATGGAAGTTAGACTACAAAATTATAGGGAATATACATGATGAAGTCCAGTCGGAAGTTGCAGAGAAAGACGCAGAGAAGTTCGGTTGGCTCGCAGTCGAGTGCCTCAAGGCGGCGGGTCTGGAGTTTAATCTCAGATGTCCGTTGGACGGAGAGTACAAAGTCGGAACAACATGGGCGGAGACACACTGATGAGAGAGGCACAAGTTGATGAAGACGGTATCAGAGTAAGGAAAATACTAGAAACCTCTGCAAGAAAAGGAGACATCGCTGAGTACTACGCTATAACTTGGTTATGGGACAAAGGCTACGAAGTTTTTAAAAACGCAGGTTGTAATGGTCCTATAGATATGGTTGCTATCAAAGAAGGAGAGACAATTTTGGTAGATGTAAAGACATTACGTATGGACCACAGGGCAAAAAACAACGGCAGGACGGTACGAAACTCAAGGTCCGAAGAACAGAAAAAACTAGGAGTAGTCTTTCTTGCTTTCGATCCTGACACACGCAAATTAAGATGGGTGGAGCATTTAGAATGAAAAATACGTACAACCTAGTGAGCGACATCTACAGCCTAGTGTCTACCAAAGAGGTAGCCGAAGGAGTAGACATCGAGAGTTGCATCGAGCTGTTCGGTGAGAACGTGAAGGACCTTATGCGTAAGGAGTTCACAGAGGTCCGAGACGACTCGCGTAAGCTTCGTATGTCTAACATTGGGCGCGATGAGCGTTTCCTATGGAATGTGTACAACGACGTGGACAAAGGGGAAGACTTGACTCCTAATACGTACGTCAAGTTCCTCTACGGGCACCTCATTGAAGAACTGCTACTGTTCCTCACAAGAGCTGCTGGTCACAAGGTGACAGATGAGCAGAAGAAGTGTGAGGTCAATGGCATCAAGGGGTCTATGGACTGTAGAATCGACGGGATTGTGACTGACGTTAAGTCCACTTCCACCTATGGGTTCAAGAAGTTCAAGGAAGGGACTCTGGCTTACGACGACCCCTTCGGGTACATAGGGCAGATCAAGGGCTACGCTCACTCAGAAGGTGAAACCAAGTTTGGCTGGCTGGCAATGGACAAACAGAATGGACACCTGACGTACCTCCTGTACGACTCAGAGGACACACAAGCTCCTGTGTACGACCTAATATCTTATGATATAGAAGAAAGGATTGAACGCATAAAAAAGCTAGTGGAGCAGGAGGAACCACCCGAAGTATGCTACAAGCCTATCGCAGATGGAAAAAGTGGCAACCAGAAACTCGCTATCGGATGCTCCTACTGCTCTTACAAAAAACAGTGCTGGCCTGCCGTAAGAGGGTTCGCATATTCATCAGGTCCACGCTATTTAGTAGAGGTATTCAATGAGCCGAAGGTCCAAGAAATCGAAGTTTCGTAGTGTCTTTGAGGAAGAGACTGCAAAGGTACTGGAGGGCTTCGAGTACGAGCCTTATATGGTCCCTTACATCACCAAGCGCAAATACAAGCCGGACTTCGTACATGAAGCTAGCAGTACGTTGGTGGAGTGTAAGGGGTTCTTCAGGGAAGGGGACACTCAGAAGTACAAAGCAGTCAGGGACAGCCTAGAGAGCTACCAGAGACTTGTGTTTGTACTCATGGGTCCAAACAAGAGAGTAAGAAAGGGTTCTAAGATGACAATGTCTGAATGGTGTGAGAAAGAGGGGTTCCCGTGGTACACATTAGATACACTAGAGGAGTTGATAGAAGATGTCTCTAACAATGGAAGAAATTAAGGAACGTCTGCTACGGACCTACGATCCTGAAGACTTTTTGGAAACACTGGAGATAACCTCTGAGGAGCTTCTGGACAGGTTCGAGGACAAGCTAATAAATAGACTGGAGTACTTTGCCGAGGAGTTAGCAAGTGAAGAGGAGGACGAAGATGAGTATTGACCTAGCGACACCCGAAGAATGGGACGCAGTTAGTAAACCAAAGCACTACAACCAAGGCGGTACAGAGGCCATTGATTATATTAAGCAGCAGCTAGGAGAAGGAATAATTGAGTACTGCGAAGGCAACGTGATAAAATATTTACACAGGTGGCGATACAAGAATGGCTTACAGGACTTACGGAAGGCTCAGTGGTACTTAAACAAGATGGTCAAGGAACAGGAGGCACTGGAATGAAAGTGATACAAGGGGCTTTCGGAGGAAACAAGCAGGACACAGACAGGATTAGCGTACCCCAAGTGTTTAAACTCATAATGGACAATGAAGACTTAGAGAACTACGAGGATGCCTTTTGCATCATTAAGTCCGAAGAGTACATCATGGTTTCAACTAACATGGACACGTACGAACTAGCTTTCTTACTGGACCAGCTAAAACTATCGCTATTAACTGGAGGAGAATACGAATTATGATGGACGCATATCAACAGTACATACACAAGTCCCGGTACGCTCGGTACATACCAGAGGAACAACGACGGGAGACATGGGTAGAAACCGTGAACCGTTACTTTGACTTCTGGGTTTCAAAGGGTAAACTCACGGAGAAGGAAGCCTTGGAGCTTTACGTTCCTGTGCATGACTTAGGCGTGATGCCCAGCATGAGGGCGCTTATGACTGCCGGGGAAGCCTTGGACAGAGACAATGTAGCTGGGTTTAACTGCTCCTATCTACCTATCGACCACCCTAAAGCCTTCGACGAAATGATGTACATCCTCATGTGTGGAACTGGGGTGGGCTTCAGTGTTGAACGACAGTACATTAGTAAGCTACCTGAAGTAGCTGAGGAGTTCCATGATACAGATACCGTTATACACGTCGCTGACAGCAAAATTGGATGGGCTAAGGCATACCGAGAACTTATCGCAATGCTCTTTAGCGGTCAAGTTCCAAAGTGGGACGTGTCTGGAGTTAGAGCTGCGGGGGCAGCCCTTAAGACTTTCGGAGGTCGAGCGTCTGGTCCAGAACCTCTTGTTGATCTGTTTCACTTCACCACCGATGTTTTCAGAGCCTCTAGAGGTCGAAGACTTAGCTCCATTGAGTGCCACGATTTATGCTGTAAAATTGCACAGATCGTCGTCGTGGGGGGAGTCAGAAGAAGTGCTCTCATCAGTCTTAGTAACCTCACTGACGATAGGATACGTCGAAGCAAGTCAGGACAGTGGTGGGTAGATAATCCTCAGCGTGGCTTGGCTAACAACTCCGCCTGCTACACAGAGAAGCCTGACTTTGAAGCCTTCTTGAACGAGTGGAAGTCCCTGTACGAGTCACGCTCAGGGGAACGAGGTGTCTTTAGTCGTGTCGCTAGTCAGCGTCAGGCTGAAAAGAATGGACGTAGGGACGCTACCTTTGACTTCGGGACTAACCCATGCTCAGAGATTATCCTGAGACCTTACCAGTTCTGTAACTTGTCGGAAGTAGTGGTTAGGGCCAATGACACCTTGGAAAGCCTGAGACTTAAGGTACGCGCTGCTGCTATCTTAGGTACACTACAGGCAACCCTGACTGACTTCAGGTACTTGCGTAAGATCTGGAAGGACAACACAGAAGAAGAAGCGTTACTAGGGGTGTCACTAACCGGCATCATGGACCATCCAGTTATGTCAGGGAGGAAGAATCGTGCAGATCTACAGTACTGGCTCACGCAGCTTAAAGAGGAAGCTATTGAAACTAACCGTGTTTGGGCTAAACGCCTTGGCATCAATGTTAGCACTGCCATTACTGCTGTTAAGCCTTCCGGTACTGTATCTCAGTTGGTTGACAGCGCGTCTGGCATCCACCCTAGATATGCTGAGCAATACATTAGACGAGTAAGAGCAGACGCACGAGACCCCTTGTGTGCTGTCCTAGAGGCCGCAGGAGTCCCTGTGGAACTAGACGTGACTTCTTCTACTACTAAGGTCTTCTCGTTCCCCATTAAGTCTCCTAAGAAGGCTGTGGTGGCTACGGACATGGGTGCTATGGAGCAGCTTGATCTGTGGGAGATGTATCAGGACTACTGGTGTGAACACAAGCCGTCCATGACTTGCTACTACAGGGACGATGAGTTCCTAGAGGTGGGGCAGTGGTTGTACAACAAGTTCGACAAGGTTAGCGGCATAAGCTTTCTACCTTACTCAGAACATACGTACCAGCAGGCACCCTATGAGCCAGTGGACCTAGAGACGTACCAATCGTTAGTCAAAGATTTTCCCAAGGCTATCGACTGGAACATCTCAGAGGCTTCTGACATGACCGAAGGGTCGCAGCAGTTGGCCTGTGTTGGCAACAGTTGCGAGATTTAGAGTGAACTGGGGGTCTTAAGTGACCCCCTTTGTTTTTACTCAGTTTACTGAATACCAAACATAGAACCCATTCGTTGTTCTCTGGGTCCTAAAGCGTCTGTCCTAGCTACAAAACCCCTCCCAATCGAACCCATACGGTCTTCTCTTGAACCTAGAGCAGACATACGGTCTTCTCTTGAACCAAAAGCCTTTAAACGCTCTTGCCTTTCAGCAGCAGACTCAGTTATTTCCCTGTCCCTATCTTCTTTTTCTTTCCTCTGCCTCTCAAGAAAAGCTTCTTCTTGTGCTCTTCCTTCGGATTCTGCTATAATCTGCTCACCGGCTGCTTTAAAAGATGAGTAGACTATTGCTCTCTGAGCTAACAAGCTTTTCTTAGTTACTGGGTCTTTAGTCCTAGCCAATCCTTTTTCTATTTCTCCTAAAACATCCTTTAAAGCATAGGAAACTTTAGCCCTAATGTTTGCAGGCGTTGTCGATTTCATAGCTCTTTTAAGTATGACATAAGGAGAAGCAACAATACCCATCCCCAAAGCGTAACCAGCGTTAGCTACTTTACTCAAGGCTGAATCAGCGACCAACTTATGCAGTCCTAATTCTTGGATGTATCTACCCAAGGCGCTTTTAGCTTCATTAGCTGCTTTAACGGCCATGTTGTCTTGAACGCTCAATATCCTACTCTGTCTTTTAAGGAGCTGCTCAGCTTCAGGAACAACATCAAACATAGCCCTATTGCCTGCTTTCCTTACTGCCTTAGCTGCTAG
>ENA-OQVM01002612-OQVM01002612.1-marine-metagenome-genome-assembly--contig:-NODE-2612-length-20777-cov-25.125314_pt1 | contig 20777 bp, 18 predicted proteins | sample MGYA00237776_ERZ505498 | MGnify/ENA primary metagenome ERZ505498 (study PRJEB26159, sample SAMN06265151) | marine metagenome | isolation source: Helgoland LTER site | place: Germany:Helgoland, sampling... | reverse complement strand
ACTCTCTTTTGAAAATTTATTTCAATTAGTATGCAAAGATAAAGAAAACGTATCGTTTATGACATTATGGCAGATTTCTTTTGCTATATAAAATGTCTAATAATCATCTAAACCAATCATAAAGCAAAAATTATAACCTTGTAGTGCAAATTACCTAGAGGTGTTTTAAGGGAGTTTTAGTGCATGTTTTTTTATTGTTTTGTCCCTTTATAGAAGTTTAGAATTCTCTTATTATTTGTTCAAATATTTCAAGGAAACTAAATAAATAATTTTAAAAATGTGAGCTGAAAATTTTCTTTAAAAAAAATTCACATACTTTTGTAGCCCACATATAATTATACAATGGCAAAAAATTTAGTAATTGTAGAGTCACCTGCAAAGGCAAAAACTATAGAGAAATTTTTAGGAAAAGACTTTAAGGTACAATCAAGTTTTGGACACATAGCAGATCTTCCCTCCAAGGAACTGGGTGTTGATGTTGATGGTGATTTTACGCCAAAATATATAGTCTCTAGTGATAAGAAAAAACTAGTTGCAGATTTAAAAAAAGAGGCTAAAAAAGCAGAAATGGTTTGGCTAGCAAGTGATGAGGATCGTGAAGGAGAGGCAATTGCATGGCACCTTGCCGAAGAGTTAGACCTAAAAAAGGAAAACACAAAACGTATTGTGTTTCATGAAATTACCAAGACTGCTATTTTAAAAGCCATTGAAAACCCAAGACAAATAGATTATAATTTAGTGAATGCCCAACAGGCTAGAAGAATTCTAGACAGGCTCGTTGGTTATGAGCTGTCTCCAGTGTTGTGGCGTAAGGTTAAAGGTGGGCTCTCTGCCGGGCGTGTGCAAAGTGTTGCAGTGCGTCTTATTGTGGAGCGTGAGCGTGAAATAGAAGCGTTCAATCCTGTTGCAAGTTATAGAATAGATGCAGAGTTTGTAACTGCCCAAGGCAACAGTTTTAAGGCCAAGTTGCCAAAGAATTTTCAGACCCAAGCAGCAGCTCGTGCATTTCTAGAAAAAAATATTGATGCCAGTTATAGTGTTGCAGATTTAATAAAAAAACCTGCAAAAAAATCTCCAGCGGCACCCTTTACAACCTCAACTTTGCAACAAGAAGCAGCAAGAAAATTGTATTTCTCTGTTGGAAAAACAATGACCATTGCACAGCGTTTATACGAGGCAGGTTTAATTACCTACATGAGAACAGATAGTGTAAATCTATCAAATGATGCGCAGCAGGATGCGGCAAAAGAAATCACTAAAAGCTTTGGGGAGGCTTACAGCCATCCTAGAAAATATAAAGGTAAGTCTAAAGGAGCACAAGAGGCTCATGAGGCAATTAGACCTACACAAATGTCTCGCCATAGCATTGAGGGAGACTATGATCAAACACGATTGTATGATTTAATATGGAAACGCACTCTGGCCTCACAGATGAGTGATGCGCAACTAGAGCGTACCAACGTGAAAATTGCGATAACATCATCTCAAGCAGTAAAAGAGCAGTTTACCGCAAACGGAGAGATGATCAAGTTTGATGGGTTTTTGAAAGTATACCTTGAAGGTATAGATAATGACGAACAGGAACAGGAAGGGATGCTTCCAAAATTAGTGAAAGCAGACGTGTTAGGCGCAAATTATATTACTGCCACAGAGCGTTTTACAAGACCGCCATACCGTTTTACGGAGGCTTCTTTGGTAAAACAATTAGAGGAGCTGGGTATTGGAAGACCTTCTACATATGCGCCAACTATTTCTACCATAATTAGTAGAAAATATGTTGAAAAAGGAACCGTAGAAGGCGTAGAAAGAAAATACCTTCAACTCACACTAGAAAACCAAACTTTAAAAGACAACACACTTCTTGAGACCATAGGGAGTGATAAAGGAAAATTAGTGCCTACAGACATTGGGATGATCGTAAATGACTTTTTAGTGGAGCACTTCTCCTCTGTATTAGATTTTAATTTTACTGCCAAAGTAGAACAAGATTTTGATGATATTGCAGAGGGCAAGGAAGACTGGAAGCATATGCTAAAAGAGTTCTACGGAAAGTTTCATCCAACGGTTGAGGATGTTAAAGAAAATGCAGAAAGAGAAAGTGGAGAACGGATTTTAGGAAAAGACCCAGAAAGTGGCAGAACTGTTTTGGTGCGTCTAGGAAAATTCGGGCCAATGGCTCAAATTGGCGCTCCAGATGATGATGAGAAAAAATTTGCAAGCCTGGGTCCAGACCAGCAGTTGCATTTGGTAACCTTTGACCAGGTAATGGATTTATTTAAGCTTCCCAAAGACTTGGGCACCTATGAAGATGAGCAGGTAGATGTTAATAACGGTCGTTTTGGACCCTACGTAAGGTTTGGAAAAATGTTTGTTTCTCTGCCAAAAGGAATAGACCCTCTTGATGTAGACATGTCTTATGCAATTGAGCTAATTGAAGAAAAGAAAAAAGCAGATGCTCCTGTGTATATATATGAAGACTTGCCAGTACAAAAAGGAACGGGTCGTTTCGGTCCTTTTATTAAATGGAACAACATGTTTATTAATGTCAATAAAAAGTATGACTTTGATACCCTAAGCGATGCAGATATTATTGAATTAATAGAAACAAAAAAGCAAAAAGAGATTGACAAGCTTATTCATAACTGGGAAGAAGAAGGGATTCGTCTAGAGAAAGCTAGATGGGGACGCTTTAATCTTCTAAAAGGAAAAACAAAAATTGAGTTGCCAAAAACAACAAAGGCAGAAAAAATGACCCTGAAGGATGCGCAAGCTATTTTAGAGAAAAACGCTCCTAAGAAAAAGAAGAAAAAAGCCGCTGCGAAGAAAAAAGCGCCTGCAAAAAAGAAGGCTGCTGCAAAGAAAAAATAACCAAATACCATAATAGTTACATCTTTTGATAGAATTTCTTACCCCAGTCTCGAAGCCTGTTATCGCTCACCGCGAGGTATTGCCTGCAGGCACTATAGGAAAACAGTTGTTAGTGCACACTATCAAGGGAGAGTTGCCAGATTTAGAAGATGTTAAGTTTGCTATTTTTGGGTGTAAAGAAAACAGGCGTGACATAGATTACATGGGCCTTGATGTACAGTTTGACACTATTAGAATGTCCCTCTACGGGCTGTATCCTGGAAACTGGAAACACACTATTGCAGATCTTGGAGATATAGAAAAAGGAGCAAGTGTAGAAGATTCTTATTTTGCTGTTAAAGCAGTTACTGCCTCGCTTCTTAAAAAAAACATTATTCCAATTATTTTAGGAGGTAGCCAAGACGCCTTGTATGCTCAATACCGAGCCTATGACGGTGTTTGTTCTATGATAAATATGGTTAACATCGATACCCGTTTTGATTTGGGAGATGCAGAGGCGGCAATTACCAACAAATCTTATGTCGGAAAAATTATTGTAGACAAACCATACAACCTATTTAACTACAGTGTGCTGGGGTATCAATCATTTTTCAATCCTCCACAAGAAATTGCACTGATGGAGGCGCTCTATTTTGATGCCCACAGATTAGGAGCAGTTACCGCAGATATTAAAGATGTAGAGCCTATCTTTAGAAATGCAGATTTGGTTACCATGGATATTTCTTCAATAAAAAGCGCAGAATTAGGGAGTTATAACAAAGAGAATCCAAATGGCTTTGATGGCAGAGAAATTTGTGCTATTTCTAGGTATGCAGGAATAAGTAGTAAAGTATCTTCTTTTTCGTTATTTGAAATTACAGACTTCACTACTTCTAGATCTGGAGCGATGCTACTGGCTCAAGTATTGTGGTACTTTATTGAGGGAGTAAATTTTAGGGTTTCTGATGATGATTTTATGGACCTAAAGCACTATACAACCTACAAGGTGCCTATTGATGATGAGGTTTTAATATTTAAAAAAAGTAACAAGACTGGAAGATGGTGGATAGAATTACCTTTTATTTCAAATATTGATAATAAATTGAAATCATCAACGTTATTACCATGCACCTATGGCGAATATTTGGGTGCAACAAATCAGGAAATACCTGAAAGGTGGCTAAAAGCCCGCCGAAAGAACGAAGTTTGACCAATTAAAATTGAATAATTTTTAACAAGTGTTTTTTAAGAAATTTGTTGTTTTTTTTAAAATATATCGATAGGTTTACACACTTGAAATTAGAATTTAACCCAGTACCTATGAAAAAGTTTATTGCATTGGCTGCGATTGTTGCCTTAATGTCCAGTTGTAACTCTGGAGACAGAGGGGAACTTGTTGGAGTAAAAGGTAAAAAATGGCTCCCAGAGAAACCTTATGGAATGACTCTTATCCCAGGTGGTGCCTTTGTTATGGGTAAATCTGGAGACGATTTTGTAGCCGTTAATGACGCCCCTACAAAAACTGTTACTGTTCGGTCCTTTTATATGGATGAAACAGAAATCACCAACTCAGAATACCGTCAATTTGTAGAATGGGTTAGAGATTCAACAGTGCGTTTAAGATTGGCTATTCTAGCAGATGAATTAGGAGAAACTCCAGGAGATGGAGAAGCCGGTATTGGAGATTTTGCATTTCTTGACAACGAAGACGAAGAGAAAACACCTTATGACCAATACATGGAAGATAATTACTATGGAATGGGAGATGATTTCTACGAGGGTAGAAAAATCAACAACAACATAGATTTAATTTGGGATACTGCCGAATACCCTGATGAGTATTATGTAGAGGTAATGGATAGTATGTATCTGCCAATGGAAGAATCTTACAACGGGCAGCGCACACTAGATGTTTCTAAACTTAATTTTCAGTATTCTTACATGGATATTGGAGCCGCTGCACAAGATAAGACAAGCAAAAGAAAAGATTTTATCAAAAAAGAAAGTCTTAACATATATCCAGATACAACAGTTTGGATTAGAGACTTCAACTATTCCTACAACGAGCCGATGCACAATGATTACTTCTGGCACCAGGCCTATGGAGACTATCCTGTGGTTGGGGTAACTTGGAAACAGGCTAAGGCATTCGCCGCATGGAGAACCTTGTATAAAAATTCAAACCAGAAAAAAAGAGATCGTGAATTTGTAAATTCATTCCGTCTTCCTAGTGAAGCAGAGTGGGAGTATGCTGCTCGTGGTGGTATCCAAGGAGGAGATTTTCCATGGGGAGGACCTTACACGAAAAATGACAGAGGTTGCTTTTTAGCAAACTTTAAACCCCTTCGTGGAGACTATGCTGCAGATCAAGCTTTGTACACCGTAGAGGCCAATTCATATGAGCCGAATGATTATAACTTGTTTAATATGGCAGGTAATGTAGCCGAGTGGGTAGATAGTTCGTATGAGGCTGCTTCTTATGATTATAATTCAACAATGAACCCTCTTGTAAATGACCCAACAAACCTACGCAAAGTGACTCGTGGTGGTTCTTGGAAAGATGTTGCTTACTTTTTAGAGGTTAGTTCTAGAAATTATGAATATGCAGATTCTGCAAGAAGCTACATTGGTTTTAGAACCGTACAAGATTACATGGGTACAGATATTACTTTAAATCAAAACTTCGGTGACGCGAGATAAAACGTTAAAAACTTAAACTTAAACTCAACTACTTAAACTTAAACTAAAAAAAAAATTATTATGGCACAGTCAAAGTCTACAAAAAAATTATTTAACATGGCCTATGGCCTTGGAGCATCGATTGTAATTATTGGTGCATTATTTAAAATTCTTCACTGGGACTTTGGTTTTCCATTTGATGGAAATACATTATTAACAGTAGGTCTTGTAACCGAGGCACTTATTTTTGCAATTTCTGCTTTTGAGCCAATAGATGATGATCTAGACTGGTCTTTAGTATATCCAGAATTAGCTGGAGGAGCAGCCTCTGGTGGAAAGGGAGAGTCTCCAGAAGGTCTATTATCAAAAAAATTAGACCAGATGTTAAAAGATGCCCGCATAGATGGTGAGTTAATCACGAGTCTTTCTACAAGCATTTCTTCTTTAGAGGGTGCAGCAAAAGGAATGACACCAACTGCCGATGCTATGAACTCTACTAAAAAGTACAGCGAAGAAATGGCAATGGCTGCGGCTCAAATGGAATCATTAAATAGTTTGTATAAAGTACAGGTAGAGTCTACATCACGTCAAACTGAGGTAAATGAGCGTGTTGCAGAAAATGCAGAGCAATTAAAAGCACAAATGGAGCACTTAACAACAAGTCTTTCTTCATTAAACGGAGTATACGGTGGTATGTTATCAGCAATGAGCAGAAACTAATCATAATTTCAATAAATAAAAATATTTAAAATAAAATTATGGCAGGAGGAAAACAAACCCCTAGACAGAAGATGATTAACCTAATGTACTTGGTTTTCATCGCGATGTTGGCATTAAACATGTCTAAAGAAGTATTATCTGCATTTGGATCAATTAATGAAAAATTAGATCGTGCAAATACAAGCTATGCGTCTAAAAACTCTTTAGCATTGGCCGAGATTTCAAAAAAGGCTGATGAGAACGATGAGTTTAAGGCAGCTGCAGCAACTGCTAATGCAGCAGATCAGCTGTCAAAAACCTACAATGATTACATAGCACTTCAAAAAGAAATGCTATTATCTGAGGTTGAAGATAATACAGACTATGAAACCATGGATACCTCTGGTTATCTAGATGCACTTTATTATGAAGGTGGTACCATGACAGAAGCTGGTCAAGAGTTTTTAAATCAAATGGATACCTACAGAGATGGTATGGTAGCATTACTTGGAGATTCCAACCCCACCCTGACAGCCCAAATAAATAATGATTTTAGTACTGCTGACATTACAGATGGTGAAGGAGTTGTTAAGGATTATATAAGCTACAATTATGTTGCTTTTCCTATGGTTTCTTCATTAACAAAAATGACACAAATCCAAAATGATATCAAGTCTGTGGAAAATGAATTGTTATCTACACTTCTTTCAGGAAACCTAAAGCAACTTGCAAAGCTTGATAACTATGAGACTGTTATGACAACCTCTAAGGGGGCGTATTATACAGGCTCTACCTTTGATGGTATGTTATCTTTGGGACGTGTAGATGCTTCTACAAAACCGGCAAGAGTTGAGTTATTGGTGGATGGAAAAGAAGTTAAGGACAACCAATTTGAGTATGACGGCGGTAAAGTAGTTCTAAAAGTAGGAACTGGCTCAGTTGGTGATCATAAAATTACTGGAAAACTTGTTTATATGCAAGATGGTAAAGAGGTTGAGGTACTTGTAGATAAAAAATTTACTACCATTAATAAGCCAAACAATGCTACTATTGCTGCAGATAAGATGAATGTGGTGTATCGCGGAGTGTCTAACCCAATGACCATTACATTTGCGGGTATTCAAGACAACAAGATAAGAGCAAATGCTGCGGGTTTAACCAAAGTAAAAGGAAGTTCATATGCTATGAATCCTGGAGGAGGTAGAGAAGTAACTATTAATGTGTCTGGTACGCTTCCTGATGGAGATCCAGTAAGAGATAGTGCAACCTTCCGTATTAAAGATATTCCACGCCCAACAGGAACCATTCGTGGTGAAGATGGAGATGGAGGTTGTGTTAGAATGCAACGTCAAGGACTTGAGAAGTCAAGTGTTGGTGCAGCATTACAAGATTTTGATTTTGATCTAAAGTTAAATGTAACTGGATTTAGTTTCAAAGTAAGTGGGCAACCAACAATTAAAGTAAATGGTAGAAAATTGAATAGTCAAGCCTCTGGAGCTCTTAAAAGGGCAAAGCGTGGTGAGACCTTACAAATTTTTGACATTACTGCAAACATAGCTGGAAACAGCAGTTACAAATTGAAGAAAATATCTCCAATCTGTATTGAGTTAACAAACTAAGAAATACAATAATCACGCTTGATATGCGTTATTTTTAAATATCAAGTGTGATTAATAGGATCACTTTTTTAATAAAAAGGAACAAATGAAATTAAGGAACATAGTTTTAGCTGCTTTTGTTGTTGTTTTAGGTATATCTAGTGCAAATGCACAATTAAATATCTTAAACTCGGCAACACCAGAGGATATTGGAGTAAAGACCTTAGATCAACTTGCTTATGATAATGATGAGCCATTGCCATATGGTTATATAGATGAGCGTGATTTGCTTTGGTCAAAAGCCACCTGGGAAATTATCGATCTTGATGAACGTGTAAATTTCCCCTTATACTATCCTATAGATACCAACAACATTGGTTCTGATAGACGTCCTTTATATGATGTTCTTGTAACCAACATGAAAAACGGTACTATCAAAGATGTGTACTCAGATTCTTATTTCACTCAAAAAAGAACCCTAAAAGATTTAGATGCTTCTTTGGTGTATAGAGATACTACAGATTATGGTATTGATCAATTCAATGCAGAAGGCATTGTAGACGATGAGTATATTAGAGAGTTCACTCTTGATGCTGCAGATATCGAGCAGTGGAGAATACGAGGGTTATGGTATTTAGATTCTCGCCTTGGAGAGCTAAGATATCGTGTACTGGGAATTTGTCCTGTTGCTCCAGAGGCGCGATCAAAAGCTTTTGCAGATGATGGTGGTGGTGATAATTTAGTTGAACTGTTTTGGGTTTATTTTCCAGCAGCACGAGAGGTGTTACACCAGGCTAAGGCTTTTAATAGAAAAAATACCTCTAGACCCATTTCTTTCGACCATTTATTAAACTCAAGAAGATTTAACAGTCTTATTTACAAAGAAGAAAATGTTCAAGGAGATAGAGAGGTTAAAGAATACATTAGTGAAAATGCATTTATGCAACTTTTAGAGTCTGACAGAATAAAAGAACAAATTAGAAATATTGAAATAGATCTTTGGAACTATTAATTTCTAATTTTTTAAAAAAAGTTAAGCCTTGCATTTGCAAGGCTTTTTTTATGCCATATATTTTGTTGTGTAGGGTGTCAATTTCATACGGGTTATAATTCTCTGTTTTGCCAAGATTGTTTTGTTATATTTACTGTAATGAAACTAACCCGCAAAGAAGAAATAGTTATTGTTGCAGCAAAACTATTTAAAGAAAAAGGATACAGTGCCGTTTCTATGAGAGACATTGCCCAGCAAATGGATATAAAGGCGGCAAGTTTATACAACCACATTAAAAGCAAACAGGAAATCTTATCCTCCTTAGTACTCCATGTTGCTGAAAAGTTTACCACCAGCACTCAAAGCATTACCTCTCAAGACGGCACTGCACTGCAGCGCCTAAAAAAACTCATTGAAGTACATATAGATATTACCGTGCACCATGCAGACGCTATTGCAGCGTTAAATAATGATTGGATGCATCTAGATGGCCAAGATTTGTTAGACTTTATTGCCATGCGTGACCAGTACGAAGAAAATTTCAGAAGCATTATAAAACAAGGAATCCAAGAACAACAAATTAAGGCCAAAGAACCTGAGGTTATTCTTTTCTCGATTCTCTCTACTTTAAGAACCCTCTATCTCTGGAATGAGAAACGAGGAAAACTAGAGGTGAATGTTTTAAAGAAAGAATTGGTGTCTGTTCTTATATCTGGTATTGTATAATTATTTTGAGATATTTGCTATTGTAACTAACAATCGTTAGTTTTGTAAAATAATACAACTATATGGCTACATTTCATACATTAAAAATTAAGGATATAACCAAGCAAACCCCTGATTGCTCTGTTATTACCTTTGAAATGCCTGCTAGTTTAACTCAGGCGTTTTATTATACCCAAGGCCAACACCTTACCCTTAAGGCAATCATTGATGGCCAAGATACAAGGCGCTCATACAGTATTTGTTCTAGCATGGTAGATAACCAGTGGCAGGTTGCTGTAAAAAAAATCCCGGGAGGAGTATTCTCCAGCTACGTAAATGATGTATTACAAACAGGAGATACCCTTGAGGTGATGCCTCCAAGTGGTAAGTTTGGTGTTCCTATCTCAACCCAAGAAAAAACATACATTGCCTTTGTGGCTGGAAGTGGTATTACTCCGGTGCTGTCTATGATAAAGACACACCTAGCAAAAGAGCCAAAAGCCAGGTTTAAATTATTCTATTTGAATCGTACTGTAAAATCTATTATCTTTAAGGAACAAATAGAACAGCTTAGAAATCAGTATTTTGGAAGGTTAGAGATTTTTTATTTCTTAACCAAAGAGCACAGAGATGCTGAGCTATTTAATGGGCGTTTTACGGTTCAAAAGCTAGATGAAATATTTGCTAAATTAGTACATGTGCCGGCTCTTGATGAAGCCTTTTTGTGCGGCCCTGAGGAAATGATATTTTTGGTTCAAAAAGCACTAATGAATGCTGGTATGCCAGAGGCCAATATACACTATGAGTTATTTGTCTCTGGATTAACCCAGCAGGATAAAAAACGTGCTGCACGTTTATCACAGCAAAGCGTTGAGGGAGTAGAAGTAACAATTGTAGATGGTGGTAAAGAATTTCATTTTACCATGACAGAGCATTTTGATAATATTTTAGATGCCGCCCTAGAAGCAGGAGCCGATTTGCCATTTGCTTGTAAAGGTGGCGTGTGTTCTACCTGTAAATGTAGAGTGCTTGACGGGAATGTAGAGATGAAAATAAATTATGCGCTCAATGATAAGGAAGTATCACAAAACCTTGTTTTGAGTTGCCAGGCAGTACCCACCACAGATAAAGTAAAAGTTGATTTTGATGTATAAATCTTAAAAACTATGAGCAACGAACAAATTAAAAACCTAGAAGAAATTTTTGAAGCGCGCATTGCACGTGATGAAAAAATAGAACCCAAAGATTGGATGCCAGAGAAATATAGAAAGACGCACATTCGTCAAATCTCTCAGCACGCCCATTCAGAGATTGTAGGGATGCTACCAGAAGGAAACTGGATAAGCAGAGCGCCTTCTTTAAGAAGAAAGGCAGCTTTGCTTGCAAAGGTGCAAGATGAGGCAGGACACGGCTTGTATTTGTATTCTGCCTGTGAAACACTTGGAATTTCTCGTGAAGAATTATACCAGCAGTTACATAGTGGTAAAGCAAAGTATTCTTCAATATTTAATTACCCAACACTAACCTGGGCAGACATGGGCGCTGTGGGTTGGCTTGTTGATGGCGCAGCCATTATAAATCAAGTGCCTTTGTGTAATACCTCTTTTGGTCCTTATGCAAGAGCAATGGTTCGGGTTTGTAAAGAAGAGAGTTTTCATCAAAGGCAAGGTTTTGAGATTATGCTCAAGCTTTGTAAGGGCTCCAAGGAGCAAAAAGACATGGCTCAAGATGCTCTAAATAGATGGTGGTGGCCAAGTTTAATGATGTTAGGCCCAACAGATGCAGAGAGTGTTCATACAGAGCAGTCCATGAAGTGGAAGTTAAAACGTAAATCTAACGATGATTTGCGCCAACAGTTTATTGATCAAACAGTCCCACAAGCAGATTTACTTGGTTTAACAATTCCAGATCCAGATTTAAAGTTTAACAAACAAACAGGAAGTTATGATTTTGGAGCCATAGATTGGGATGAGTTTTGGCAAGTAGTAAAAGGTCACGGCCCCTGCAACAAGCAGCGTATAAGTGCACGAGTAGCTGCCTGGGAAAACGGTGCTTGGGTGAGAGATGCCGCCATGGCACATGCTGCTAAAAAAGAGGCACTAAAAATTAAAATAGCAATCTAGTATCAAATACAATAGATATGGATAATAATTGGCCCTTATGGGAAATCTTCGTAAGAAGTAAAAACGGATTAGAACATCGTCATTTTGGTAGCCTGCATGCAGCAGACGAAGAAATGGCCCTTGAAAACGCAAGAGATGTTTACACAAGACGCAATGAAGGCGTGAGTATTTGGGTCGTAAAAAGCAGCAATATAACCGCAAGTAACCCAGAAAACAACGGAGAACTCTTCGAGCCAGCTCAAGACAAAGTATACCGTCATCCAACATTTTATAAGTTACCAGATGATGTAAAGCATATGTAATATGAAAAGCGAACATTTATACAATTACATTCTAGGTATTGCAGACAATAGCCTTATTCTTGGACAGCGTCTTGGAGAGCTGTGTGGTCATGGTCCTAGTTTAGAGACAGATATTGCAGGCACAAACATTTCTTTGGACCTTATTGGTCAAACAAGAAGTTATTATCAGTATGCCGCTAAAATTTCCGGCGAAAATAAAACAGAGGATGATATCGCATTTTTACGTCTAGAGAGACACTACAAAAATGTACTACTTGTAGAACAGCCCAATACCCATTTTGGATTTGTTATGGGGCGTCAATACCTTTTTGATGTGTTTCATTTGTTACTATTGAAAGAATTACAATTAAGCAAAGATGAAACCCTAGCCGCTATCGCAAAAAAAGGAATCAAAGAAGTAAGCTATCACAAACGATTTTCTGGAGACTGGGTAAAACGCTTGGGTGATGGGACTCCAGAGAGTACCTCTAAAATGCAAGAGGCTATTGATGATTTATGGCCCTATACACAGGAGCTTTTTGACATGACAGATGCAGACACAGCAATGGCCTTAGAGGGCGTAGGTGTAGATGTTTCAAAACTAAAAAAGGCCTATTACAAAGAGGTTACAGACCTGTTTGAGCTGGCAACTCTAGAGGTTCCTCAGAGCACGTATTTTTCTCGTGGAGGTAAAAAAGGAGTACACAGCGAGCACATGGGATATTTGTTGGCAGATTTGCAGTACATGCAACGAACCTATCCAAACATGCAGTGGTAATAAAAAAACAATGACAGGAACCCAGATAAATATAGATACGCATCTTCTTCCAATTTTGGGACAGGTAAGCGATCCAGAGATTCCGGTATTAAGTGTTTTGGACCTCGGGGTAATAAGAGAAGCTATAGAAAAAGATGGGACGGTGTATGTTAAACTTACACCCACTTATTCTGGATGTCCAGCAATGGATGTTATTGGGGATGATTTAAAAATAGCCTTTGCCCCATTGGGCAAAAAAGTAAAGGTGGAGCTTGTATTGGCACCAGCTTGGAGCACAGACTGGATTAGCGAGTCTGGATTGCAGAAAATGGAGGCTTATGGAATTGCCAGACCATTGTCTGAGAGTGCAGATAAAGATGTGTTATTGGCAGGTGCAAAAAAAGTAATTTGCCCTCAATGTAAAAGTACAGATACACATTTAGTAAGCCAGTTTGGGTCTACTGCTTGCAAAGCATTATTTAAATGCGAAGCATGTCTAGAGCCTTTTGATTACTTTAAATGTTTGAAATAATAAATTAATTCCCTTAGAGGGATTCAAGGAGTATATCCTTACCTATAGAAAGCTATGAAAAGTATTACAACTAGTATACACAGTGGTGTAGCAACCTTAACATTAAACCGCCCAGAGGTATTTAATAGTTTTAATGGTGAGATGGCGCTGCTTTTACAAAGCCAACTTGATGCCTGTGAGGCAGACCCAAACATACGCGCCATAGTAATCACTGGACAGGGTAAAGCTTTTTGCGCCGGCCAGGATTTAAAAGAAGTAACAACACCAGAATTACACCCCGGATTTAAAAAAATACTAGAAGAACATTACAATCCTATCATTGAAAGAATTAGAGCTATTGAAAAACCTATTATTGCCGCAGTTAATGGAGTAGCTGCTGGCGCGGGAGCAAATATTGCGCTAGCCTGTGATATCGTTGTGGCAAGTGAGAAGGCTAGTTTTATTCAAGCTTTCAGTAAAATAGGTCTAGTCCCAGATAGTGCTGGGAGCTTTTTTTTACCAAGACTCATTGGCTTTCAAAAAGCATCTGCCTTGATGCTACTGGGAGATAAAGTAAGCGCAGCACAAGCCCAAGAGTTAGGCATGATATATAAAGTGTTTGATCCAGAAACTTTCCACCAGGAGGTTCATAGCTTAGCACTTCATTTGGCTCAATTGCCAACCAAAGCATTAGGGCTTACAAAAAAATTGTTAAATGCATCTTTTAATAATACCTTAGAGCAGCAATTAGCACTTGAGAGCAAACTGCAAATACAAGCAGCAAATAGCAATGATTACAAAGAGGGAGTTTCTGCATTTGTGGAAAAAAGGAAACCAAACTTTAAAGGAAACTAGATGATTAAAAACGTAGGTATTATTGGTAGCGGAACCATGGGTTCTGGAATTGCTCAAGTAGCAGCGGCTGCTGGGTGTCTAGTAACATTGTTTGATGTACATCAACAGGCACTTGATTCGGCAAAACAAAGTTTAGAGAAAATCACAAATCGATTGGTGGAAAAGGGACGTATCTCTTCCCAAGAGAAAGATACTATCCAAAATAACATACGCTACGTAAACTCATTAAAAGAATTGGCGCATAGTGATTTAACTATTGAGGCCATTGTTGAGGATATTGAGGTTAAAAAGAAGGTGTTTCAAGAATTAGAAGGCTATGTAAGTGATACTTGCATTATAGCATCCAACACCTCTTCTTTGTCTATAGCATCTATAGCTTCTGTCTTAAAAAATCCAGAGAGATGCATCGGGATTCATTTTTTTAATCCTGCACCTCTTATGAAATTGGTAGAGGTAATTCCTGCCATACAAACTAGTTCACAGGTACTTGCCACCTCACAGAAAACTATTGAAAACTGGAAAAAAGTAGTTGCTGTAGCTAAGGATACACCTGGCTTTATTGTAAATAGAGTCGCTAGACCTTTTTACGGAGAGGCTCTTAGAATATATGAAGAAGGTATTGCAGACTTTGCAACCATTGACCATGCTGTAAAAAGTGTGGGTGGGTTTAAGATGGGACCTTTTCAGCTCATGGACTTCATCGGCAATGATGTAAATTATACCGTAACACAAACTGTATTTGAGGCCTTTTACAATGACCCAAGATACAAGCCTTCCTTTACTCAAAAACGTTTTGCAGAAGCAGGTTATTTAGGCAGGAAATCTGGCAAAGGATTTTATGACTACTCGCAAGGAGCTATACTACCAGTGCCAGAAAACAATCCAGTACTTTTAAACTCCATTTTGGACAGAATTTTAGTGATGTTAATAAACGAAGCTGCAGATGCATTATTTTTAAACATTGCAAGTGCCAAAGACATAGATGCGGCGATGACCAAAGGGGTTAATTACCCAAAAGGGCTATTGGCCTGGGCAGATGAAAAATCAATAGATTGGTGTGTCAAACAACTTGATACACTCTATAACCATTACCATGAGGATAGATATCGTTGTTCTGCGTTACTAAGAACAATGAGTTTAAAAAACGAAACTTTTTTTTAAATGGAAGGAACCTTAATACCTTATAAAATGCTCTCTCAAGATGCCTATAGCAGTTGGCTTGGTATAGAGATTATTAGCTGTGAAATAGGCCGCGTAAAAGTAGGAATGACCATCCGTAAAGAAATGCTCAACAGCATGGATAAGGCCCATGGTGGCATTAGTTATGCATTGGCAGATACTGCCTTTGGTTTTTCAGCAAATACACATGGCAGGTATGCAGTATCTATAGAGACAAGTATCAATCATATAGAGGCTTTACATCTTGGTGATTATATCACTGCCGAGGCGACTTTAGATGTGCAGAAAACCAAAGTTGGTTTTAATATCGTTGAGGTAAAAAAAGGTGATGAGCTCGTGGCACTCTTTAAAGGAGTTGTTTACAGAACGAATAAGAATTGGGAAAAATAACAATACAGGCCCTATGGCGGGTTTATTTCCTTGGCTTTTTAAAATGAAATTATGAAACAAGCATATATAATTGATGGTGTAAGAACGCCTATCGGAAATTACAAAGGAACACTAAGTGCCATTCGTACCGATGATTTGGGAGCACATGTTATCAAGGCTTTGGTGTCAAACAACCCGCAAATTCCAAAAGAAGCTTTTGATGATGTGATCATGGGGTGTGCCAATCAAGCTGGAGAAGATAACCGTAATGTAGCTCGTATGAGTTTGCTTTTGGCGGGCCTACCCTTTAGCGTGCCTGGAGAAACCGTGAATAGATTGTGTAGTAGTGGCTTATCTGCTATTATACACGCCAATAGAGCAATAAAAGCAGGTGATGGAGATTTGTTTATTGCAGGCGGTGTGGAGAACATGACACGAGGCCCTTATGTAATGGCAAAACCATCAAGCGCTTATGGGGGTGACAGTAAAATGTATGACTCTACCTTTGGATGGCGTTTTGTAAATCCAAAAATGGCTTCATTATACGGTGTTGATGGTATGGGTGTTACTGCAGAGAATCTAGTGGCCAAATACGCCATCTCTAGAGAAGATCAAGATGCCTTTGCCTACAATAGCCAAATGAAAGCTTCTGCTGCTCAAAAAAGTGGTCGGTTGGCCAAAGAAATTGTTCCAGTAGAAATTCCACAAAGAAAAAAAGATCCTATTGTATTTAAAGACGATGAATTTATTAAACCAAATTCTTCAAAAGAAATACTTGCAAAATTACGTCCAGCCTTTAAAAAAGACGGCGGGAGTGTAACCGCTGGTAATGCTTCAGGATTAAACGATGGAGCAGCAGCAACACTCATTGCCTCTGAGGATGCTGTAAAAAAATACAATTTAAAACCTATGGCCAGAATTGTAAGCTCTGCGGTAGTTGGTGTAGAACCAAGAATTATGGGTATTGGTCCTGTAAAGGCTTCTAATAAAGCCTTAGAAAAAGCAGGACTAACTATGGAAGATATGGATGTTATAGAGCTTAATGAAGCCTTTGCTTCACAGGCTTTGGCATGTATTCGTGCATGGGGATTACAAGATGATGACCCGAGAATAAACCCCAATGGAGGTTCTATTGCCATTGGTCATCCACTGGGAGTTACAGGAGCAAGAATTACCTACAGTGCAGCCCTTGAGTTACAACAAACAAAAAAGAAATACGCTCTTGTTACTATGTGTATAGGAGTAGGGCAGGGTTATGCTGCTATTATAGAGAATGTAAATGTATAATCAAAGCGGCCACAGGAGCATTTAATTGGTTGAAATATAAGAAGTAATTACAAGACAAGCATCATGGGACAAAAAACACAACATTATGTACAAGGCCAATGGCAATCTGGAAACGGAGAAGGGATTCCTGTTTTTGACTCTATTACTGGCGAACATTTCACCAGTACTACAGTAGAAGGATTAGATGTTGCTTCTATACTCCAATATGGCCGTGATAAAGGGGATACATTACGTAAAATGACCTTCCAACAGCGAGGAAATATGCTCAAGAGTTTGGCCATGTATCTTACAAAAAGAAAGCAAGCTTTTTATGAAATTAGCTACCGTACTGGTGCTACAAAAAGAGATAGTTGGATTGATATAGAAGGAGGTTTTGGAAACTTATTTGCCAATGCTTCTCTTAGAAAGTTATTCCCTAATCAAACCTATCATGTGGAGGGAGATCCTATAGATTTGTCTGGTGGAGGTCGTTTTATGGCCCATCACATTATGGTGCCCAGAGAAGGTGTTGCCGTTCATATTAACGCATTTAATTTTCCAGTTTGGGGAATGCTAGAAAAGTGCGCAGTAAACTGGATGGCAGGAATGCCAGCCGTTGTTTTGCCAGCGCCACAAACAGCTTATTTAACAGAGGCTGTGGTAAGAGAGATAATAGCTTCAGGGATACTCCCTGAAGGATCCCTTCAACTCATCAGTGGTACTGCTAAGAATATTTTAGACACCGTGGGGTCTCAAGATGTGGTAACATTTACAGGCTCTGCAAATATTGGTAGGCAGCTTAAAAACCATCCGCAATTAACTAGAGAGTCTGTGCCATTTACTATGGAAGCAGATAGTCTCAATGCAGCTATTTTAGGACCAGATGCAGTTGTTGGCACTCCAGAATTTGATTTGTTTATAAAAGAAGTCCGTAATGAAATGACTACAAAATGTGGCCAGAAATGTACTGCCATTCGCCGTATTATAGTGCCGCAAGATTTGATAGATGATGTACAAGCCGCCTTGTCCAAACAACTTGACAAAGTAACCATTGGTGACCCTCGATTAAAAGAGGTGCGCATGGGCTCTTTGGTAAGTATTAGCCAACGAGAATCTGTAAAAGAGCAAGTTGCTAAAATTGCCCAGACAGCTCAAATGGTATATGGAGATTTTGATGAGTTTAAGGTATTAGGAGCAGATGCTCAAAAAGGGGCCTTTTTAAAGCCCATTTTAATGCGAGAAGATACTCCTTTACAAAACGAAAATGCGCACATCATAGAGGCTTTTGGCCCAGTAAGCACCTTGATGCCCTATGATACTTTGCAAGATGCTATTACCCTAGCTAAGATGGGTAAGGGTTCTTTGGTGAGCTCTATAGTAACCAATAATGATACCACAGCGAGAGAGTACGCTGTGGGCGCTGCTAGCCATCATGGACGTATTTTAATATTAAACCGTGAGAGTGCCGCCCAAAGTACAGGTCATGGTTCTCCCCTGCCAAGTCTTATTCATGGAGGGCCCGGGCGTGCTGGAGGTGGAGAAGAAATGGGAGGTATGCGCGGTGTAAAACATTACTTGCAGCGTTGCGCCATTCAAGGAAGCCCGACAAGCCTAACAAAGGTAACAGGTATTTACCAGCCTAAGGCAGCTTATATTGATGCTCCAGCCCATCCTTTTACCTACCACTGGGAAGATATACAACCAGGGATGTCTTTAAAAACACATAACAGAACCATCACAGATACAGATATTGTAAACTTCGGAAATATTACTTGGGATCATTTCTACGCACATACAGACATCACGAGTCTTGATGGCAGTATTTTTGAAAAACGCACCGCACATGGGTATTTTATTATCTCTATGGCTGCAGGATTATTTGTATACCCAAATAAAGGCCCTGTAGCAGCAAATTATGGGCTTGAGGAAATTCGTTTTTTACGTCCTATTTATAACAATGACACACTTTATGTGAGATTAACCTGCAAGCAAAAGGTTGATAGAGATGCTAGAGGCAAGGAACACCCAAGTGGTATTGTAAAATGGTATGTTGAGGTGTTTGACACCAATGTAGATAAAGCCAATGCATTACTTCCAAAAACAGCAGAAAAAGAAGATCCTTTGGTGTGTATTGCCACCATTTTGACCATGGTAGAAAAAAAACAAGAGGTGTTTGTGGAGTTACCCACTCCTAAAATTGCATCTTGTTTGGCTAAACTCACCCTAGAAAGTAAACCAGCCTGGGGGATAATGACGCCCCAGCATATGGTGGAGCATTTAGAGTATACTTATAAAATAGCCTCTGGTGAGCTGCAAGATTTTGAAATTACAACCCCAGAGAAGTACCTAGAGAAAACCCGAGATAGTTTGTATAATTATGAGAAGTTTCCAGCAAATTCTAACTTTCCACATTTAAAGAAAGATACGCTGGGTAGCTTAACACACCCAGATTTAGAGACTGCCATAACCAAGTTTTTACAACAAAGAGATAGGTATTTAGATTTCTTTACACAAAATCCTGATGCGGTTTTAAAGAATCTTGTTTTTGGAGAACTAAATAAATACCAGTGGTATTTATTGGAGCGCAAACATCTGAATCATCATTTCGAACAATTTAATTTATTAGATTAGTAGTTGTAAAAATAGTATTACAACAACTTTTCTTGATTTAATATCCTTTTTTTGAACTAAAATTATGACAGCACCTTACGTAAAACACGATATACAAGACGGCATATCAACCATTGAGTTTTTCCACCCAGCGCACAACAGTTTGCCTGGAGATTTGCTGGCCAAACTTGCAGATGCTATTACCCAAGCAGGAGAAAACGATGCTGTAAAAGTTATTATTTTAAAAAGTGGTGGAGATAGAACCTTTTGTGCAGGAGCTAGTTTTAAAGAGCTAGTTAGCATTAATGACCAAGAGACAGGACGGATATTTTTTAGTGGCTTTGCCAATGTTATCAATGCCATGCGTAAATGCCCTAAATTTATTATTGGCCGTATACAAGGTAAAACTGTAGGAGGTGGAGTAGGTCTTGCCAGTGCTACAGATTATTGTATGGCTAGTAAGTTTGCTTCCATAAAACTCAGTGAATTAAATGTTGGTATTGGTCCTTTTGTAGTAGGACCTGCTGTGGAGCGTAAATTAGGTTTAACGGGTATGTCTCAAATTGCTATTGATGCCAATTCCTTCTATGACGCTCAGTGGGCACAACAAAAGGGGTTGTACGCCAGTGTGCATGAATCAACCCAGGCCCTAGATACTGCCGTACAATTATTTGCAGAAAACCTATGTACTTATAACCCTGAGGCTATGGCTGAAATGAAAAAAGTAATGTGGGCAGGGACACAGCACTGGGATACTCTGCTTGCAGATCGTGCTGTAATTTCTGGAAGATTGGTGCTCAGTGATTTTACCAAAAAGACTTTAAAAACATTCAAATGATTTATTCTTTTAAAGGTCATATTCCGGTAGTACATGAATCTAGTTTTGTACATCCACTTGCGGCAGTTACTGGTAATGTTATTATTGGTGAGAACTGTTATATAGGTCCAGGTGCCGCTATTCGTGGAGATTGGGGTGAAATTATTTTAGAAAACGGCGTGAATGTGCAAGAAAACTGTACTGTGCACATGTTTCCTGGAAAATCTATTGTTTTAAAACAAGGAGCTCATGTGGGTCATGGCGCAATTATACATGGCGCTAATTTAGGGCGTAATACTATGGTGGGCATGAATAGTGTGATCATGGACGGTGCTGTTATTGCAGATGAGTGTATTGTCGGTGCTATGGCTTTTGTAAAAGCCGAGAGTGTCTTTGCCCCAAGACAGCTTATAGTTGGAAATCCTGCCAAGGCTATTAAAGAGGTGTCCCAGCAAATGCTTGCTTGGAAAACAGCTGGCACAAAATTATA
>ENA-OQVM01002611-OQVM01002611.1-marine-metagenome-genome-assembly--contig:-NODE-2611-length-20779-cov-7.033137_pt1 | contig 20779 bp, 27 predicted proteins | sample MGYA00237776_ERZ505498 | MGnify/ENA primary metagenome ERZ505498 (study PRJEB26159, sample SAMN06265151) | marine metagenome | isolation source: Helgoland LTER site | place: Germany:Helgoland, sampling... | reverse complement strand
GAGATGGGTTTTAAAATGGGAATCGTGGGCATGCCCAATGTGGGCAAGTCGACGCTGTTCAATGCGCTTACCAGAACCGCTGCGGCGCAGGCGGCGAATTTTCCGTTCTGTACCATAGAACCGAATGTTGGTGAGGTGCCCGTGCCCGACAACCGGCTCGATAAATTGGCGGCGATTGCCAGCTCAAAACAGATCATTCCCACGCGCATGACCTTTGTCGATATTGCTGGTCTGGTCAAAGGGGCGAGCAAAGGTGAGGGGTTAGGCAATCAGTTTCTAGCCAATATCCGGGAAGTCGATGCGATTGCCCATGTATTGCGCTGTTTTGAGGATGGCGATGTCACCCATGTTGATGGTCGGGTCGATCCGCTCTCTGATTCTGAGACGATTGAGACCGAACTGATGTTGGCAGATATTGAAAGTATCGAAAAGCGATTGCAGGGGTTGGCGCGCAAAATCAAGGGCGGAGACAAGGACGCATCCCAACAGGACCGATTGTTACGCGCTGCACTGGCGGTGTTGGAAGACGGTCAACCCGCACGCAGCCTTACAATTGATGATGAGGATGCCAAGGCATGGAAGCTCTTGCAATTGCTGACCGCAAAACCAATCCTGTTTGTGTGTAATGTCGAAGAGGTCAATGCCGCCTCTGGCAATGCATTTTCGGAAAAAGTTGCACAGATGGCGGCCGAACAGGGCGCTGGCCACGTGGTGATCAGCGCCCAGATCGAAGAAGAGATCAGTCAGTTAGATGCCGAAGAGGCCGAAATGTTTCTATCAGAAATGGGCCTGAAGGAGGCAGGTTTGGATCGGTTGATTCGCGCCGGCTATACGCTGTTGGAACTTGAGACATATTTCACCGTCGGTCCGAAAGAAGCGCGTGCATGGACAATTTGCAGTGGGACCCTAGCGCCACAAGCCGCAGGCGTGATCCACGGTGACTTTGAACGTGGGTTCATCCGCTCGGAAACCATTGCCTATGATGATTTTGTCGCCCTTGGTGGTGAACAACCGGCCAAAGAGGCTGGTAAAATGCGCTCAGAGGGCAAAAGCTATCTTGTGAAAGACGGTGATGTTTTGCATTTTTTGTTCAATACTTGACCCCCGCGCGTCTGATGGTGCGCACATAAAGTTTTGTGCCGTAACGAAATTATACCTTTGCCTTGGGGTTTGAGCTGGGCCGTGTTGTTGGATCAATTTACAAAGAGCTTGGCGTGGATGGCACTGGAAACCAAAGTTTGCTGTCCGAGCCATCGCGATCTTGGGCCTGTCATCCCGCAGGCTAAATTTATGCTTGCGCTGAAAGAGGTGCGGTTTTGAGATTGGTAATGACAGAGGTGATCTCGAACTGAGTTAGGCGCATTGACGCACCCATAATGGTCTAGTAAATATCGGTGCAGACTTGGAATTTGTTCAGCCTATTTAACCTGAAAATCTGGCATAACAGCACCAGAAAGGCTCCTAGGCTTTCGCAGTTGTGAAACACGCAAAAACGGCACTGTCTGTGCACAGTGGATAACCTCGCAGCCGAGTCTGTTCTCAAAGCTTGTCAAGAATTAGAAGGTGCATTTGCTTTTGGGGGCATTTCTTAAAAAGTAGTAAACCCACCACAGAGCCTGAGTATATTTCAACAACATTAGCGCAGTTGACCCTGATCTGTTTGCCGCGATCAGTTGGGAACTAACGACAAAAGGCAATGCACCCGATGTTGAGGTGGCTGATGCGAGAGAGGGCAAACCCTCAGCTAAGGTCGGGCAACCATTCACATCCATGGGATTGAAGTCATCGTCAGCGTCCATTGTTGTCAAAAGCCCGTACTGTCGGAAATAGTCACTCACACTAGATCAATCCCGTTGATTTTGCAAAATAATCTCTGTTTGCGTCTTTGTACCATTCGTAGTCGCAGGCCTTGGCTATTTTGTCTGCCATCGTCATTCCAAACAAATCCGCCATCAGAGCGAGTGCCATATCCATTCTCACCGAAACACCTGAAGGTATGAAAAACGTGCCATCCTGAAGCCATCTGGCCTCTTTTATCCAATCGACAATTGGCGCAAGAGAAACCACCTTTTAAAATAGAGTTTGTTGGTTGTCGCCCTGCGTCCGTCTAGAACCCCTGTTATTTCCAACAGCACAGTTCCAGTCCAGACGCCTTCACCCTTTCTGCGTTTGATGATGCCACTCGAATCCTTTCTATCACTTCTTTATCTTTGGCCTCAGCCAGTGCTGAATTGCCCCCGCGAATGAATAACAAATCATGGTCATTTTTTCGGAAAGAGCGTTGTCGACCATGATCCTCTGTCCTTGGACGCCGGGTACCGGATCGCGTGTCTTTGCCACTGGTATGATCTCAGTCTCTTTCCCAAAACCACCGAACATTGCGATAGGGCCAAAATAGTCGAGCGTTTTAAAACTGGGAAAACCCAGTGCTGCGAGCGTTCTCATGTCTTTTTCTTTCATCAGTGAGTTGAAACTCGGCGTATTTTGGATGTGCTTGGACAAAACACCCTGTGAGGGTTGAATTGTCCAATTCACCATCAAAAGATTAAAAAGATATATTTAAGACAAAAGTATATAAAATTAGCAGTATTATTGACGTTACTGCTGTATATGCTTATCATAAGTATATATTTTGGAGTAAATAGTTATGAACATTTCTTTTGCGAACGTCTACTCTAGACATATGGTGGTGCCAGAAAGACGTGAAAATTCGCCTCAGGGCGAAAATATGGTCCGTGGTTTTGATCGAATTATTGATAAAGTGGCCGCCAGCTCAGACGTTTATCAACCGACAAATGAAGTTCACCCTCGTCGATTGGTCGATAATTACAGCAATATTAAGCTCGAGTTTAGCAAAGCAAAAAATGCTAGAGCAAAATAGACCTTATTCTATCATTAAGTAGGTGAACAACATACAAACACTGTCAGATAAAATACTAATACTTCTGGTAATATTTTAATTTTCTGAGTTAAACTATCGCCATCTTGGTTTTAGGCTTTGTTGGCATTTTCTGTCACTCAAAAGGTTTTCTTTTAAGGCTGAGATTATTTTGGAGGTGGCTATGATTACTTGGAATATTAAAGCCAAAGTAATGGTTTTTATTTTTACTGCCTGTGTTGCAGTTAGTTGTGTGACTGGGTTGATTAGCTTTATCAGCAGTAAAAACGCATTGCAGGCACTTGCGCTTAAAAAGCTCACAGCTGTTCGATCAGCTAAAGGTAGTGAAATGAATATATATCTGCAGAATGTGAAAGCAGAGATTCAAACGCTCTCAGAAAATCTTATGACGATAGAAGCTATGCGGGATTTTAAAAATACTTTTGAAACTTCAAGCCTCCACCTTAGTGATTTAGGTGGGTTAGAGACGCTTAAAAAAACTGGTGGGCTACTTAACGATTATTACCTGAAAGACTTTATTCCTGCGCTGGAAAAGAGAACCCGGCGTAGTTATGAAGCCAAGCTTTTCCTGCCGACCACGCCACAGACTGTCTATTTACAACATCTCTACATTGCAGCCAACCCTTCGCCACTTGGTCAAAAGGTAAAGCTTGTCGATCCAGGGGATGCGAGCGAATACAGCCGAGTACATAAAAAACACCACAAAATTTTGGAAAGCTACAGGAAAAAATTCGAGTTTTATGACATTTTCTTAGTGGATAGTGAGACTAATGATATTGTGTATTCAGTCTTCAAAGAGGCAGACTTTGCCACCAACCTTTCTTCAGGTCCGTTCCGCGAGGCAAATATTGCCAAAGCATTTAATTCCGCAAATATGCTGGAAGATCCCAACGGTGTCGCTTTTACGGACTTCCAATATTATGAACCGTCTTATGGATCCCCCGAAGCGTTTATTGCCAGTCCAATTTTTGATGGAAAGAAACGGATAGGGGTTCTTATCTTCCAGCTTTCAGTTGAAAAAATAAATGCGATTATGACCGGTGGTGGCAGCTGGCAAGAAGACGGCCTCGGCTTAAGCGGTGAGACATATCTTGTTGCCCCAGATTTCCACATGCGCAGCGTTTCACGGTTTTTGACAGAAGATCCACCCGGGTATTTTGATGCTCTTAGAAAGCTTGGGTATCAAAGTGAAAAAATAGAAGATATGAGGAATTTCGGTACATCAATATTATTACAAGAGGTCCGTACCAATTCGTCTATTCAGGCGTTGGAGGGGATTACCGGGACGGATGTCATTGAAGACTATCGGGGGGTCAGTGTTTTAAGCTCTTATGAACCGATTAGATTTGGTGATCATACTTGGGCTTTAATTTCAGAAATAGACACTGCTGAAGCTTTTGCTCCGGTGGTCGCCCTCGGCTGGGCGCTGGGCTTGTCGAGTGTTTTGATAGCAATGGTTCTTGTTGCAGTTTCTGCCGTGGGTGCGGAACGAATTACCGCACCGATTAAAACACTGGCGGATGCAACGGACCGTCTGGGCAAGGGAGATAGGGATCTGGAGTTGCCAGTTACGTCCCAAGATGAATTGGGGCATCTGACGCAAAACTTTAATGAAATGGTTGTAAATCTGCGCACCCAGAGACAGGTAATTGAACAAAAAAATTCAGAGAATGCCAAGTTGCTTTTGAATATTTTGCCTGAACCTATCGCCGAGCGGTTGAAGAGTGGCGAGTCGCAAATTGCCGACGCCTTTCCCAGCGCCAGCGTTATCTTTACAGACTTAGTTGGCTTTACAGCATGGTCGCAGGGGCGCCCTCCAATGGAAGTATTGTCGATGCTCGACGAACTGTTTGGTTCTTTTGATGAATTTGCCACCACGCTTGAAGTCGAGAAAATTAAGACGATTGGTGATGCATATATGGCTGTGTGTGGATTGCCGACACCGAATGAAGACCATGCTAGGGTAATGGCGTCATCGGCCTTAGGTGTTTTGCAGCGGCTAGATGACTTTAATCAACGTAAAGGTACAAATTTAAAAATGCGCGTTGGTCTGCACTGCGGGCCGGTGGTTGCGGGCGTAATCGGCACGTCTAAATTCATTTATGATCTCTGGGGTGAAACTGTGAACATGGCAAGCCGTATGGAATCGACGGGCCTGCCAAATGAAATTCAGATATCTCAGGCGTTCTATGATGCGCTTGAGGGTGCCTATGAGACGGTTCTACGCGGCGAGATCGAAGTGAAAGGGGCTGGCAAAATGAAGACCTATCTGCTGCAGCATCCTGTGGAAGACGTGGTCTAGTTACCGCAGAGTGTTTGCTCTTGGTCCCGGACTGAGGGACGGTAGACAAAGTACTCGGTCGTTTGCTTGATTGGTGCACATACGGACAGCCTAGACGGTTTATGCCCAACGGCTTGCTGGCTAAAAAATGTCTGCTGATTGAGCGGTTTTGTTGAGGCAGGCACAAATATGATTAAGATCATAGCTGATCTTTGGGGACACGCTTCGTTCCTATTTGTAAAATACAGCGATAAGTCAGGGTGTTTCAATCGGTGGGAGCAGGCTCCAGATATATTTGGGAACGCTCTGTAAGGCGCGGGCCGGATGCTAAAGGCACGAGGGCAACTTGGGCATCGATATGGAGTATATAATAGGAAAGATCTGTCGGTTTTAAACCTATTGAGTATTGTGATTGCTGACCCCAAGGTCGATATTTAGTCGGCAAAAAGCGACCTGCGCGGTCTGGACCGTGCAGGCTAGGTTTTATTAAGAAAATTTTGCGCCTAGAACTTTACTGATGGTTTCATCGTCCATTAAAGGCGTGATGTTGATCTCAATCATTCCGTTCCAGTCAAGCGCATAGTCCGCCAAAGCGCCCGCGTCTGAGGATTCAACAATTGCAAAACCGCCGGTTCCGTCAACATTGTGATAACGCGATACAAGCGTTGCGCCCTCGGGTGGCATGCCACCGGTCGCCATAAATTGTTTAATGGTATTGTCTCTGGCTTGCGGGGAATGGGTCCAAGCAAATTTAAATAGCATCTGTTTCTCCTTTTGACGGCAGCTCAAGCTTGCTGCGGCTTTAGGCTAAGGTGTTTGACACAGTCATGCAAAATAGCTTTTGGGTATTTATTGATAACTTTGGGGAGATGTTTTTATCATCCTGTCTCACATGATGCTATGACTGATAGCCTGAGCGTAACCCGTTGGTTGCCATCAAAGAACACTCGGATTGTTCGCCCGCCTCTATTGCGCAAAAGTCACCTCAACAACGCCAAAGGATCCAAAATCCGCATGAAAGTGGCTGCTAGGTTCCGCTTTGATCGGACGAGTAAAAAAACCCGAAAGAACAAGTTCTCCTGGGGATATTTTATCGCCGTAGTGATCCATGCGACGCCCAAGCCAGCATACGCTTTCTACCGGATCGTTCAAAACGCCTGCTCCAAGGCCCGTTTCCTCCAAGGCACCGTTTCTTGCGACAATGACCCCAACCCATCGGGGATCGACCGCGTCCAGTTGATGGCGTTCGCTACTCAAAACAATGCCTGCATTCGCTGCATTGTTGGAAATTGTATCCAGCACCATCCGCGTGCGTCCAGTTTTCGGGTCCAGCCTGAGAATGCGCATGTCCAGAATTTTGAGGCTTTTGGGGTGATATAATCGGTTGCGGCAATCACGTCGCTGCGGCTGACGTTTGCGCCTTGTAGGTCATGCTTCATGATAAGGGTGATCTTGGCCTCGATATAGGGTTCGCTGAAGCGACCTTTAGGAATGGTTTCGGCAGTCTCAAAAACCATTGTATTCAAAAGGACGCCGCTGTCTGGCATATTGATGTTTGGCGCCATTTGTATCGCCTTGGACGTCAGGCCAATATTCCAGCTGATTTTGCGCTGTCCCTCGGCACAGTGCAGGTGCATCAGTGCTGTCTGAACCCGGTAGGCGCCATCCATATTCATGCCCGGATTGGCCAAGGTGATCGTCTGGATTTGATTGCAGTCTTTTCCGCCTGAAATAAGGCCTGCGCTGTGCTCTCAATCTCCGCAGCATTCAGTGTCATCTTCCATCTTCTACGCTATTGGTGAGGCTACCAATGCCTTCTGCAGAAGCCGTGATTTCGTCTCCGGGCTTAAGGCACTTTGGTGGATCAAAGCGTGCGCCGGCACAGGTCGGGGTCCCGGTTGATCATATCTCCAGGTACCCGTGTGGTGAGGGTCGAGATGTCGGCAATCTGTCAAAGGATTAGGAACAGCATCCTGCCGGTGCGGTCATCCTGACGCAATTCGCCGTGCACGTGGGTTGTAAGGCGGATATCATCCAATTGTTCGGTACGCTCAAACGGCACTAGCCACTGGCCTGTAGCGTCGGAATTGTTCCAGTTTTTACCCTGAGTGACATTAAATTTAGCATGGCGCACCCAGTCTGGGATCTTGCGCTCATTGCACAGTGTCAAAGCCGCAATATGCGCATAGGTATCGCTTTTTTGAATGCGCCGCCCCGCCTTGCCTATGACAATTGCAATTTCACCTTCCCAGTCCAGTTCGTGAGATTCGGGTGGCCGGATTAGTGGTCGTTTGCGCCCGTAAAAGAGCGCCCAAAGCGAGGAAAAAGCGTCATATTTGCAGGGGCTTCTTGGCCATCTTTATATTCGGCATTCCGGTCGGGAAAATTTACCCCGACGCAGATAATTTTTCAGGAGCTGGCACTGGAATTTCAAATTGAAATTGTCCTGTTGGATGGGTGACCTCCCGACTGTTTGCCGCATCCTTCAGTCCGGTTAATACACTGTCTGCGCTCACCTCTGGCCAGCTGGGGTATTGTGGTAATGCGTCAGATAACGCGATCATGCCCTGATCCGTTGCCCGCCCGTAAAGAATGGCCCCGTTTGATAAAAAGGTGGCGAATTTATCCATAAGACACATCCTGCCTGTCCGCGATCTCACAGATCACATTATAGGCAAACGTGATGTCATCTTGGGTGCAATCAAATTGTCCGACTTGAAATCGGATGACCTTTTTGCCGTCTATAAGAGTTTGTGTCAGATAAATCCGTCCATCATCATTTATGTCATCCACCAGCTTTTGATTGAGTGTACCGAGGTCTGTCGCACCAGCCGGGGCATAGCGGAACGTGAACAGTGACAGGATAGGTTCCGTCACAATTTCAAAACTGTTGGTGTTACGCAGGTTTTCGGCCATCACGAGGGACCAATTGACGTGATTGCGGATGCGGTTACGCAGTTCTTCTAGGCCATAGTTTCGCAACAAGAACCACAGCTTTAGCGCACGGAACCGGCGGCCAAGCGGGATAGACCATTCAGAGTAATTTATCAAACCGTCTCGACCGTGGGTTTTCAAATATTCTGGTTGAATGGCGAGAGTACGGACCAGATCGTCTGGGTTTTTCAAAAAGTGCGCTGAGCAATCAAATGGAACACCCAACCATTTATGTGGATTGAAAACAATACTGTCGGCGGCATCAATGCCGTCCCACAAGTTGCGGAACTCGGGGCATATCATCGCGGACCCTGCCCAGGCTGCGTCTACATGTAAATACAGGTCAAACTCTTTGGCGATTTCGGCAATATCGCGGATGTTGTCACAAGATCCGGCACCGGTGGCGCCAGTTGAGGCGATAATACCGGCGGGTTGGTATCCTGCCGTGATGTCGCTTGTGATCGCAGCGCGCATCGCGTCGGCGCGAAGACCACGCAAGGGGCCTTCTATTGGCAGACGCACGATGTTGCTGTCACCCAATCCCGCCACCCAGACTGCTCGGTCAATCGAGCTGTGCACCTCGCCTGAGCAATACAGGCGCAGGGGTGGCATGCCGGATAGACCTTTGGAATTGCCCAGCCAGTTCAAACTGCGTTCACGCATTGTTAAAACAGCCGCAAGCGTTGCTGATGATGCGCTGTCTTGGATCACCCCTGCAAATCCGTCAGACAGACCCACGGCCTGTCGTAGCCATTCCATCATCCGGGTTTCCATTTCTGTCGCCGCCGGCGAGGTCTGCCACAGCAAACTGTTAACCGCCATTGTTGAGGTCAGAAAATCGGCCAGAATTGCAGGTGGAGATGCGTTTGATGGAAAATACGCAAAGAACCTCGGGTGTTGCCAATGGGTTATGCCGGGCATCACAACGCGCTCAAAATCCTCCATTATAAGAGCCATATCCTCGCCCTGTTCGGGAGGCGACGGTGACAGAAGTGCGGCAATGTCACCCGGTGCGACCTGTGCTCGTACCGGCCGGTCACGCAGGGTTTTGTGATAATTAGCCCCCCAGTCGGAAATTTCTTTGCCCCAGCGGGCGTATTCGTCCCAATTCATATTTCTATCCTATGGTGCGATAATTAGTTGTGCAGTCAGGTCCAAGGCTGTGGCTCGGTGCCTTCGAACAGGGTGCCATGTTCAAACCAGCTTTTTGGTGCAGGCGCACCCCAAAGGGTCTGGCGCTGTGGATCTTTGAGATCCCATTTGATTGGTTCGTGATCTGGATCAACGGTTTGATAATCCGAGCAATAGATTTCGATGCGATGGCCGTCTGGATTCAGAATATATAGGAAAAACGCATTAGAAATGCCGTGGCGTCCCGGACCGCGTTCGATATTGCCGATATATCCCGTGGTGTCCATAAAATCACGCAAATCAATGGTGTTCAAGGGTGTTGGCACCCAAAATGCGATATGATGCATGCGCGGACCAAGTCCGTTGGTGAACGCAATATCATGCACACCGCCTTTGCGATGCGCCCAAGCCGCGCAGAGACGGCCAGTTTGTGGATCTTCGGTGTATTCGGTGACCCGGAAGCCGAAATCAGACAAAAAGGCCATATTTTCATCGACATGGCCCGAAACCATTTTGAAATGGTCGATCCTTAGCGGTTTGACACCGCGATAAAGCGTGTAGTTTTGATGGATTGACGGCAGACGGTCCATTTTGTGATAAAATTCAATTGGAATTCCGTGCAGATCTTGCGTGAGCAGCGTCCGCCCCTGATAGGGGCGTTCAACCCAAGATACAGGTCGCCCTAAATCCACAAAATACGTATGCGCCCGATCAAGGTCGGCATCATCATAAGTCTTGAACCCGAGAACTTTAACGGTGAAGTCTTCGCTTTTCTCTAAGATGATGCAGTGATGACCTCGCTCCTCCATGGCGCGCAGGTAAATGCGGCTTTTGTCTTCGTCGGTGACCTGAAGGCCAAGCGTGTCCACATAAAATTTGCGTGACGCGGTGAGATCGCTGACCCCAAAGCATGTATGGCTGAGCCGAACAGTATTAAAAGTGGGGTACAGGTTGGGCGCGGGCAGGGGCATGGTTATCCTCCCAGTTTGGGGATTTTGTGATCGGTCATGGCAAAGGCCACATTCTTGGTCTCCATATAGAACTCAAATGACCCGTCACCGCCATCCCGGTCGGTGACGGAATTTTTTGTCCCACCGAATGGCGCTGGAAAATGTCGCGTGTTCTCAGAATTTACCCAGATCATTCCAGCCTCAAGCGCATCCGAGACCCGCAATCCGCGTTTAAGGTCGTTGGTCCAGAGATAGCTGGCCAACCCATAGCCGACATCATTGACCGCAGTGACGGCCTCTGCCTCGGCGTTGAACGACAGCACGGTCAAAGCGGGGGCAAAAATTTATTCTTGTGAGATGCACATGTCGTTTGTGGCATCGATGAAAAGAGTTGGGGCAACATAGCACCCGCCACCCGGGCCGTTGACAGTGCGGCCACCGGTGGCAATGGTAGCGCCTTCTTGCATTGCGATGTCAAAATACGACTTTACTTTTTGCAGATGGTTTGGATCGATCAAAGGACCGATGGTTGCGGCGGGGTCTAAAGGATGCCCCAAGGTAATTTTGGCGGCTTTTTCAGCAATTTTAGCTGTAAAATTTTCATAAATATCAGCCTCGACCAGAAGCCGGGAAAACAATGTGCAGCGCTCGCCGTTCAACGAATATATCATGAATATGGCGGCGTCGGCGGCGCGCTCTAGATCGGAATCTTTAAACACGATAACTGGGTTTTCCCCGCCCAGTTCAAAATGGACGCGCTTCAACGTGTCAGCGCCTTGTTTCATAATCATTGAGCGCGTCTGGCTTTCACCGACAAATGCGATGGCTTTAATATCTGGATGTTCGGTTCGTGCGCGGCCGGCCTCTTCAGCAAAGCCATTGACCATGTTCCATATTCCGACCGGCACGCCTGATTTCTCGGCCATCTCGTTTCTTAAGCGGTCATGGACGGGATTGTATTTCCAAAAAAATTTCACATCCATTTCATTGATATTAGCTGATACCATAAAAGGTCCGTGTGCTAACTCTTGTTTAAAAAAAGCTTAGTCTCCCTTTACAGCGCCTTTGCGCTGTCCGTTTTTTGCACATCAGTGCGCCCCTCTCCTATACGGAGTGTCATATCTAAAAATGCATTTTTGGGATGGTTGTCTGCAATCGAATATGCGTCATGCGCCACAGTGCGCACGCGGATACCCGCCTTGGGATGGAGGTGTAGATTTAACAGAGATAGGCGCATCTGGTCGCAGAATGTTTTCAAATCTGCGCGTTGCGCCAGATTGCTGGAATACCAAAGTATCAAATACGGCGTCTTGAACTCGGATGCATATATATTAAACTTGTTAACTAATTATTGGAAAGGCAAGGGGCTTGTTTGGTTTGCCTGCTTGCGATCACCGTGTATCGGGAGTGTGATGACTAAGAACGTGGCCCAGTATGAACCGACAAGCCGTAGTTTGCCCAACTCGCTGCTGCAAACCCGTGAGTTGATCAGGGAAGTTGTGCGCCCGATGCTAATGCGGCACCGTATCACCGAGCAACAATGGCGCGTTCTGCGCGTGATCTCAGAAGATGTGCGAATTGATGCCAGCACGGTTGCGGCGCGGGCCTGCCTGTTGGCGCCAAGTGTGACACGGATTGTCAGGGCGCTGGCAGAACGGGGCTTTATCAGCTCTGTAAGGGATGTTTCAGACAAGCGCCGGACGGTTCTTCAACTTACTGGCGCGGGGGAGGCATTTATCGAAAAAGTTTCGCCTGAAAGCGTAGAGATTTTCGCCAAGCTGCGCCAGACAGTTGGCTCGGAGCGATGGGAGCAATTGGCGACGCTCTTGTCTGATATTCAAGCGGCAGACACAGATTAAAGCGACGCAAATCCCCGATCCACTGCTTGCAAAATCTGTGCTGTATCTGCCTCGTCGATGATTAGGGGGAAGATCACATTGGGGCCGGAGACCCGCAGCATCACACCGCCCTTATAGGCCGCTGTTTGCAGCCGCTGAATGGTCTGTTTGTCAATCGGGGTTTTCTGCGTTTGGTCACTGACCAGTTCCAATGCGCACCTTAATCCGTGACCGCCGCGCACCTCGCCGATAAGATCGTACTTCTCTCCAAGCCGCCATAGACCTTTAAAAAACTGTCCACCGCGCAAGCCGGCATTTGTTTTCACATCGGGGCGCTGGGTTTCTTTCAGGCAGGCAATTGCCGCCGGTGCGCCCACGGGATGGCCTGAATAGGTATAACCTAGCCCGATTGCAGCGCCGCCGCTGGTGTTGGTTTTAAATGTTTCGGCGATTTCTTGTGCGATCATCACTGCGCCAAATTGAAAATAGCCATTGGGTATTGCTTTTGCTGTGCAGCTGAAATCTGGTTTGCCCCCCCCATGCCGTGCGCCTGTCCAGTCGCCGCTGCGGCCAAACCGGTTTGTGACCTCATCTGCGATCAACAAAATGCCGCGCCGAGCGCAAATTTCCCTGACCTTTGGCATGAAACTGGGGTGGGGAGGGATTACCCCTCTGGCGCCAAGAATAGGTTCCATGATCATCGCCGCAATAATGTCTGCGCCCTGAAAATTGATTTCATCCTCAAGCACATTTATGCACAGATCTGCCAATTTTTCGGATCGACCTCATTGAACGGGCTGCAATAGGTATAAAGGGCAGCGATATGAAAGCATCCCGGCATCAGGGGTTCATACTGGCTGCGGAAATTTGCGTTTCCGTTGACCGAGGCACCACCGGTATGGGTGCCGTGATATCCTTTTTTGAAGCTGAGATATTTCACGCGCCTCGGTGCGCCGCACAATTTGTGGTTTTGGCGCGCCAGGCGTAGGGCGATCTCCACATTGTCTGATCCGCCAGAGGTGAAAAAGCGGGCGTTAGCCCGTCTTCTGCAAAAAACTGGGTCAGCAAATAAGAAAACTCAATCACGGCGTCATTGGTGGTGCCCCGAAAGGTTGAGCAATAAGGCAACGTGTCAAGTTGTCTGGCAATGGCATCTTTAATCGGTTGACAGCAAAACCCCAAGTTGACGTTCCAAAGCCCACCCACAGCATCGATTACGGTATGCTCGTCCACATCGGTAATGCGCACCCCTTCGGCTTGGGTCACGATTGTGAGGGCATCTGCTGACTGTCTGCGGGATGCGCCATACGGTGCCACATGTGGCGGGCGTTGTGCTCTGTTAAGAAATTCTCGTTCTTCACCCATTTGCGCCAATTTCAGCTGACGTTTTGCTATGCTTATCGCATACCTCATCCAGCGCGGCAGGCACGTGGCCGCTCCAGTGTGAGGTGATCGATCGGGCCGCGATGATGAGTTGGCTTTTGATGGTGTGGTCGCGACGCGCATTTATCCTGTGCGCCGGCGCTGCGACGGCAATGGCCCCTGCCACTGTGCCGCTGTTGTCGAATGCAGAGGCACCAACGCCGTGTACCCCAGTTTCAAATGTCTGATTTGCGATGCCAAACCCGGTTTTGCGTGTATGTGACAGGCGGTATTCAAGGTCGTGTGGGGTCGTCACTGTCTGGTCTGTGAAACGTGCAAGCAATGCACAGCTTTGCCGGCGCAGTTTGTCGTCCGAAAACGTGCGCCCCGCAAGGCCAGACCCGCTTGCACGCAGTAGAAGCGTTTTTTCGTTAACAACCGCACCAGCGCTGTACGTCTGCGACATTTGACGCGCCAAAATCACTAATTTGGTGCCCTGTAAAAGCGAGGCATGGGGGGCTCGCCGGTTGCTTGTGCTAAAACTGCCGGTCCCAGTCTGTAGTGTGATGTGCGAGGATTCTTTTCGATGAACCCGCTTTGTTCTGGGCCGACAGATGTCGGTATACGGTTGTTTTGTCACGCCCGGCAGCACGAGTGAATTCAGACAGGCCCAATTCAGGTGTATGGGGCGAAAATAATTTAAAAGCTCAAGTGCTTTTGTGATGGTGCTCATTGGGCGGATTTAAGGACCTGTTTTCAGCAAAAGAAAGCAACAATACTGAATTTTCAGCGACAGATAAAACAAAGTGTTGTAATTTAATACTGAATTAGTGGTTTGATTATTGAGCCGACACTCTTGTAAATCTGATTGGTATAGGTCTGCTTTCGCTCTCTGAGAGAGGGTTTTTTTGGCAGCCGCACCGCCGATGCAATGAGTATTTCAAGGCAGGAGGTGAAAATAATATGTCTTGTCATATATTTTTTATGTACTGTTTTAGTATTAAGCGGCGAAAAATTTAACACATGCGGCGTGAATGACGGAGTTTTAGATCTTGATGTGGTCCCAGCCGGGGCCAGTTCGGTCGCCATAGCGGCCCAACGGCTTTCCCGTTTACTGACTGGTCAATTGGGGGCGCTCTTGGCGCAACAGAGAAATCTTAGTCTTGTGGATTGGCGGATTTGTGTCGGACTGGCTGATCAGCCTTGGATCAGTCAAACTGCACTGGTTGGCTTTACGAAAATGCAACAGGCGCAGGTCAGCCGCTCGCTGTCTATGTTAGAGCAGCGTGGCATGATCAAAGCCAGCCGTAATAAAACCGATCGCCGGGGCTGGCAATTCGCGCTGAGTGATCAGGGCAGGGCGTATTTCGAAGAGATATTGCCGGTGGTCGCCGCATATTGTCGGGGCTTAGATCAGGTTCTCACCGATAGAGAACTGATATTGTTTTTGATGCTGTCTGAGAAAATTGCAAACGCATCTGTCAATGATCAGGCGTATTTAAACCGAGGTTTGGAAGAAGCAGTTTAGTAACGAAACTGGAGACAGGCACAAAGATGTTTGGGACGGGTGATAACATTGAAGGAGGGCAGAGACGATGAAAATAGGAACGAAATTCAACGCGGCTATGATGGGCAGCATGACGTTTGCGTCAAGCTTGGTGCAGGCTGCAGATTTGCAACCTGATGGAGATATCCGGTTGCCAATCGGGTTTGGAGCTGGTGAATCTGCGGATGTGATGTGATGTGATGTGATGTGATGTGATGTGATGTGATGTGATGTGATGTGATGTGATGTGATGTGATGGGGCGGGTCTTGGCAAAGAACATCGAAGAACAGACGGATTGGAATGTGATTGCCGAAAATAAAACAGGTGGCGGCGGCATGGCAATGTTCACCGTGATTTAGAAAATGCCCAAAAACAACAATATTGTTGGGCTTGGCGTGAATATGCCGGTTATGATCAATCTGGTTAAGCGGCCCGGTGACGTTGCCTTTGATCTCGTCAGCTTCGACTATCTCGGCATTATGGCGCGGGCACAACTGGCCCCGATCAGCCGCGCAGATGACCCTTTAACACCCTCGCAGAGATGGTTCCCTATAAAAGCCAATGAGGGCGTCGCAGTTGGGTTTGGCGTGGCATCGCAAAAACTGTTGACGGAAGTTGTGAATAAACACGATGATGTGGGCTTTCGTCTCGACCGAAGGCGAGGTTGAGACCCAGAAACTCGTGCTGGGCGGTTAGATCCTTGATGGCTTTTTGGCTGGAACCCATGTGCCGTATCTCAAATCTGGCGACTTTAAGATGATTGGCGTTGGTAACTATGCCCGCCATAAATATGCGCCCGAGACGCAGTCTTGTGTAGAGCAGGGGTATAACGCTTATGTCGATCTCTATTGGTGTATGGCGATGACAGCGGGCACTGACCCCGGAGCGATTGCAGCGGCTGTCGCGGTAGCGGTCAAATCGGACACCGTGGCAGAAATAGTTGCGGACGTGGCCTCAAGTTCACCGTTAACCCTTGGACCAGAGGGCACAAAAAAATGTTAGTTGATGGAATCGACAACGTTAAAGTCCTGTTTGGGCAATAATATTGAAAGAGGCATCACCAGCTTTATGGTGGTGCCTATCATAGAGGGCCGGGGGGTTTATCTTGACAAAATCTGCAGACCGAGCGTCCGGTGCATTTCTTAGTATTTGGGCTTTTACTTTATTTTTATATTATTCCCAATCATATTGAGCTCGCCGGTTTCGGTTGGGTATATCCCAGCACGATCCCGAATGCGGTGGCGATTATTCTCATCCTTTCCGGCGCGGCAGTTTTCTTTAAGCCGACACGCCACTGCGCACGCCCCGCTGGAGAAATGGCTCGTGCTGGACTTTTTTGGCGGTGCTGCGCCTTGGGATTTGGCTCATCTCACAGGTGGGGCTTGTCTGGGCCGGACCTGCTGTTGCGATTGCACTTATGGTGCTGATGGGGGAGTGCCGTAGACTTTGACTGCTGATGGGCGGTGCTTCGACACCGGCCGTCATCTGGCTGTAAGTTGACGTGCTGCTTGATCGCAGCTTACCTTAGATGCGGACAAAGCCATGATAGATTTTGCAATAATTCTGGCGGGATTAGGGGGTGTGTTTACCCTTTGGAAACTGAGTTTGGCCCTGTTCGGGGTTCTTGTTGGCCAGTTTTTTGGTGTGGTGCCCGGTATTGGATCTGTGATGGCGATTGCGAGTGCGATCCCCTGTACCTTTGGTCTGGATACTTTGCCGGCAATCGCTTTTCTGGTCGGAATTAATAAAGGGGGTCTGGTCGGTGGGGCAATCCAAGCTGTTTTGATGAATACCCCAGGTACGCCAGACGTGGCCGCAACCGCGCTTGACGGCTATCCTTTGGCGAAAAAGGGCAAGCCGTTGAAGGCCACCAAGATGGCCCTGTTTTCATCCGTGACCAGCGATACATTCAGCGCTATCGCTCTTATCACTGTCTCGGCTCCGCTGGCGGTTCTTGCCCCTAGGATGGGCCCAGTTGAGGTTTTTGCATTGATGATTTTTGCGTTTTCAATCCTGTTGGGCTTGATTGGGCAGTCTTTGATCAAGGGGATAACCGCAGCCGCACTTGGCTTGTTGGCGGCCTCAATCGAGTCAGATTCAGCGCACTATTCCCCGCGTGTGATCTTTGGCTACTACGAGGTTTATGACGGTTTGCGGCTGGCCTCTGTCGCGATTTTTATGCTGGCAATTTCTGAAATTATACCGCGCTTGTCACAAATGCGCGGTCATGTACCAGCGACCAATACGATTGACGATACCGGCAATAGGGACGACCGGCGCGTGACATTCGCAGAGTATTGGGGGTGTCGGTTTACAATGCTGCGCTGGGCCATGATCGGCACAGTGTTGGGGGCACTTTCAGGGATTGGTCGATCGCCGCTGCGTTCACGTCTTATGTGATGGCCAAGGCCAGTCCCAAAGGTCCTGATAGCTTTGGCAAGGGAAATTTACATGCAATAGCCGCAGCAGAATCGGTGAACTCTGCCGTTGTCGGGGCGAACCTGATCCCCCTGCTGTTGCTTGGCATTCCCAGTAGCGTTGGTGCGGCTTTGGCCAACAGTGCTTTTATGATCCGTGGTGTGCAACTCGGGCCGCTTTTGTTTAGCGATCAAGGCCGGCTTATCTATGGCTTGTTTGGGGCGATGGTTATGACAAATGTGATTAATCTGCTGATTGGCCAAATTGGATTGCGGGTTTGGATCAAGGTTGTTTCAGCGCCTGAATCTATGATCTATGCCTCGGCTTTGTTGCTGTGCATTGTCGGTGTCAGCATAGCCCCAGGTGGGTTGCTCGGAATGGCGGTGATGCTGGTTTTTGCCGCGCTCGGATATTTTATGACGGTCTTTGGATATTCTGTAGTGATTTTTATTATTGCATTTTTTCTGGGTCCGCGTTTTGAGATATCTGTGTCCCAAAGTCTTGCGATTGCCAATGGTGATCTGAGTAAAATTAATGACCATCCCATTGCTCTGGCTTTATTGTTTCTGGCCGCAGCCGCAGCCGCAGCCGCAGTTTGGTGGCTGGCATGGAATAGTCCAAAACCTAGGACAGAGATACCAGGTGATCGAACCGACCATAAGCGATAGCTGGCAGAGAATTCATGGGTGAGAGGGTCATTTTACCTGAAGCAGAGACAGATTAGAAAAGAGTGCAAAATGAGCAAAAATATCCTCTTTATCATGTGTGATCAATTGTGGTTCGACTATTTGGGCTGTGCAGGTCATCCACATTTGAAAACGCCACATATCGATGCGCTTGCGGCGCGCGGTGTGCGTTTTGAACGCGCTTATGTGCCATCGCCCATCTGTGGACCCGGCCGGATGAGCTTTTTACTGGTCGCTATGTGCGCTCTCATGGGGCGACCTGGAACAATTTTCCACTGCGGGTGGGCGAGATGACGCTTGGGGATCATATGTCCGAGCTTGGGGTCCACACCTTGCTGTGTGGCAAAACCCATATGGCGGCTGATGTCGCCGGTATGCGGCGCCTTGGTATTGATCCTGGATCGGGAATTGGAAATAAAATCGCCGAATGTGGATTTGAAGTGTTCGATCGCCTTGATGGCTTACACCCCGATGGGGCCACACAGCCAAGCCATTATAATTCGCACCTTGAAAAACTGGGTTTTGAGGGCCCTAATCCGTGGGAGCAATGGGCAAACTCTGCCGAAGGGGATGATGGAGAGCTGCTTTCGGGCTGGTTGATGTCCCATGCCGACAGGCCCGCCCGGGTGGCTGAAGAGCACGGCGAAACCGCCTATACCACCAGTTGCGCAATGGAGTTTATGAATGGGGCTGGCGATACGCCTTGGTGCTTGCATCTGAGCTATATTAAGCCCCATTGGCCCTATCTTGTGCCAGCACCCTATCACAATAAGTACGGACCAGAGCACGCATAACCGGTGGTGCGCTCTGAGATCGAAAAGCAAAGCCCACATCCGGTCTTGGCGGCCTATCACCAACATCGGTTTTCGCAAGCGTTTTCACACAATAAGTGCGGGCGCGGGTCATCCCCGCCTATATGGGTTTGATTGCCCAAATCGATGATCAGATAGGTCGGTTGATGGCTTGGATGGATGAAAAAAAGCTGAGCCAAGACACGTTGATCGTGTTTGCCTCAGATCACGGCGATTATCTGGGCGATCACTGGCTGGGGGAAAAAGAAATGTTTCACGATCCCTCAGTCAAGGTTCCGATGATAGTTGTGGATCCGTCCAAACCGGCGGATGTGACCCGTGGCAGTGTCGATGCAACCTTGGTTGAGGCCATTGATATGATACCAACCTTTATCGACTGGATGGGGGGGGGCCAAAGCCAAATATCGTCGAGGGTCGATCGCTCTTGCCACTTTTGCGCAGGACGTCGAACGTCAAATGGCGTCAGATTACGATTAGTGAATATGACTATTCAATGCGCAAAGCCCGTAAAATACTGGATCAGCCGGTGTCGGATTGCCGGGTGGTCATGGTATTTGAGGGGCGCTGGAAGTACATCCATTTTGAAGGATTTCGCGCGATGTTGTTTGACACTGAAAATGATCCCGATGAGCTTTGCGATTTGGGGGACATATCGTGTTACCCCGAAAATGCCGCGCATCACTCACGGTTGGAGGCTGCGTTAAATACATGGGCGCGCGGACATCACAACAGCGTGACCAAAACCGATGAAGAGATCAAAACCCGTGCAGGGTCCAAGTTTTCACGCGGGATCTATATTGGCTTTTGGAACGAAGATGATGTGTTGCAGGCCAAGCGCAGCAACAGCGGCGAGGGCGGCAATTAGCGTCGAAAACCAGTTGCCTCGTAAATCACTGCGATCCGTAGTTCAGATCAGAGGGCAGCGGCGGGTGGCTCACTGCGGATCCGTTGCCGCATCATTTCGGTGGCGTGATCAAAACGTTGCATGTTTTGTTCCGAGCGGGCGCTGACCTGTGCGCCCTCTGCCAGCGCCAGTGCGGCTGCGGCCTCTTTACTTGGATCGCAGACGTTGTGAATACTGCCGTCTCGGGCGGCGAGGGCAAAAACCTCTTGCAGCCAGGCCAATGTCTGCCCCCGAAAGTCGCCAATTTGCTGAAGGGTTGCGTCAACCAGCGTGTCGCGGCCCATTGACAGGGCCACACAGAGGCACAGTGTATCCCCCCCGTTCAAAGCGGTTCGGTAAATGTCCAAAAATCCTAAAATCCGGTCGCCGCCAGTGTGTAGGTCTTGGGTCGTCTGTGCAAGTTTTTTGGCGATTGCCGCTTTGTAACGCGTCATAAGTGCTGTTATAAGATCGGATTTTGCGGGGAAATGGTAATGGATACTGGCCGTGCGGATTCCAACACGTTTGCTCAGATCTGCATAGCTGAACCCGTCATGACCATGGCGCCTAGCCGCCCATTCTGCTGCGTCAAGAAGGACGGTTTTTGTATCCGGTTTCACCATGGCTTTACGTCTCCAATTTCATAGCAACATCCTCGGCTGCGGTCAAAGCACCTTCCAGAAAGCCACCGAATTGCGACGCGATTTCGGTTGACCCCATAATCAGCTTACCTTGCCAAAGATTTCGCAGCGCACTTGGCAGGCCATAATGGGGATGCCCGCTCGGTGGCTGGTGGTCAAGCGCAGTGGCTGTTTGGGGTGCATAGGCCCAGTCGCGCAGTTCGATTTTTTGCGGTGTGAGCGCCTCAGGACCGAACAGGCGGCCCAATTGCGCGATGCAGGCAGCGCGCAGGGCATCACTTTGGCCGTCGCGCTGGGCTACAGGTACGCCGACAAACCCGAACAAGGCACCGGGTGAGCCGTCCATTGCCGACGCGTCATGAATTTCCACCATCGGGCCGTGTCGACTCATGGCATC
>ENA-OQVM01002610-OQVM01002610.1-marine-metagenome-genome-assembly--contig:-NODE-2610-length-20787-cov-3.705118_pt1 | contig 20787 bp, 16 predicted proteins | sample MGYA00237776_ERZ505498 | MGnify/ENA primary metagenome ERZ505498 (study PRJEB26159, sample SAMN06265151) | marine metagenome | isolation source: Helgoland LTER site | place: Germany:Helgoland, sampling... | reverse complement strand
GAAGAACTTCGTGAACTTATATTTAAGTCGCAGGAAATGTATCCCAAAATCTGGCCCGGTATTAAATGGTCAGAACGTAAGATGCAATGGACTGCACCCTCTGGTGCACGACTATGGATGTCCTACCTAGACAGAGAAGATGACGTGTTACGTTATCAAGGTTTGGCATTTAGTTGGATAGGATTTGATGAATTAACTCAATGGGCTACGCCCTTCGCTTGGAATTATATGCGAAGTCGCTTGAGATCAACAGCACCTGACTTGCCTATTTTTATGAGAGCAACTACTAACCCCGGCGGCAGAGGGCATCATTGGGTTAAGAAAATGTTTATTGACCCAGCACCTGCAGGTAAAGCATATAATGCAACTGATATTGAATCTGGTGAAGAACTTAAATATCCTGCAGGACACGAAAAGGCAGGAAAGCCTTTGTTCAAACGTAGGTTTATACCTGCACGTCTTTCAGACAATCCTTATCTAAGTAAGCAAGGTGACTACGAAGCGATGCTTTTGTCTTTACCTGAGCAACAACGTAGACAATTGTTAGACGGTGATTGGGACATTAAAGAAGGCGCAGCCTTTACAGAGTTTGACAGAAACATTCATGTCATTGAACCTTTTAAAATACCAAGCAATTGGGTTAAGTTTAGGGCATGTGACTATGGATACGGAAGTAAATCTGGAGTTGTTTGGTTTGCGGTTTCTCCTGATGAACAGTTAATTATATACAGAGAATTGTACGTAAGTAAAGTTCTTGCAACTGACTTAGCAGATATGGTAATGGATTTAGAAGCAGAAGACGGAAACATTAAGTACGGTGTACTTGACTCTTCTTTATGGCACAAGCGTGGCGATACTGGACCTAGCCTTGCAGAACAAATGATTGGTCGTGGTTGTCGTTGGAGACCATCAGATCGTTCTAAAGGTTCACGGATTGCTGGTAAAAACGAAGTACATAGACGGTTACAAGTAGACGAGTTTACAGAGAATCCTCGTTTAGTATTTTTTAATACTTGTACAAATATTGTATCACAATTACCTGCTATACCTTTGGACAAAAAGAATCCAGAAGATATTGATACCCACTCTGAAGATCACTTGTATGATGCATTGCGTTATGGTATAATGTCCCGACCACGATTTAGTGTATTTGATTATGATCCACATGGAAGACCTTCAATGGGTATGCGTGTAGCAGACGCAACGTTTGGTTACTAAGGAAAAATAAATGGCAGAAGAAAATGACATCTTTATTGAAGACGATTCAATTGCGTTAGAGGATACAGATAACTCTACGGAATTTGATGCAGATACTTCAAAAATTATTCCATATGTAATGGAACGTTATCATCGTTCAGAAGATTATCGTCGCCAAGATGAAGAACGTTGGCTTCGCTCATACCGTAACTATCGTGGTATATACGGACCAGACGTACAGTTTACTGATGCAGAAAAGTCTCGTGTATTTATTAAAGTTACTAAAACAAAAACCTTGGCTGCATATGGGCAGATTGTAGACGTATTGTTTGCTAACAACCGTTTTCCTTTGTCTATTGAACCTACTGAACTTCCAGAAGGAGTAGTAGCAGACGTACATTTTGATCCAGCTGAACCTGAGCAAATGCGTGAAAATGGATTAGATCAAGAGATTAATCCTTATGGTTTTAAAGGTGATGGTAAAGAGTTTCCCGCAGGAGCAACACTTAAAACATTAAATGATATGCTTGGTCCTATTAAGGATAAGTTTGAAGGTATTGATAATGTACAAGCTGGTGTAGGTAAAACTCCTACAGCCATTACTTTTAGCCCTGCAATGATTGCAGCTAAAAAGATGCAAAAACAAATTCAAGATCAGTTGGAAGAATCATCTGCATCTAAACACTTACGTAGTACAGCTTTTGAAATGGCTTTGTTTGGTACGGGTGTAATGAAGGGTCCATTTGCCGTAGATAAAGAATACCCAAACTGGGACGAAGAAGGTAACTACGATCCTATGTTTAAAACAGTACCACAGGTATCTCATGTATCTGTGTGGAACTTTTATCCTGATCCAGATGCTAACAGCATGGATGATGCTCAGTATGTAATTGAACGCCATAAACTCTCTCGTACACAAATGAGAGGATTAAAGAAAAGACCATACTTCCGTAGTGCCGTTATTGATGAAGCAATTTCGTTGGGTGAAAACTATAATAAGCAATACTGGGAAGATGATCTTTCTGACTACGCACCAGAACATGGCATTGAACGCTACGAAGTCCTAGAGTATTGGGGCATGGTAGATGTTGAAATGCTAGAGGAACAAGGTGTAGATATTCCAGATGAACTTACAACATTTGATGAACTACAAGCAAACGTATGGATTTGTAACGATAAACTTATTCGCATGGTTCTTAATCCATTTAAACCTGCACGTATTCCTTACCATGCTGTACCCTATGAACTAAACCCATACTCATTCTTTGGCGTAGGCATTGCTGAAAATATGGATGATACTCAAACACTTATGAATGGTTTCATGCGTATGGCTGTAGATAATGCTGTATTGTCAGGTAATCTTTTGATTGAGGTAGATGAAACTAATCTAGTACCCGGTCAAGACCTAAGTGTGTACCCCGGCAAAGTCTTCCGTAGACAAGGCGGTGCACCGGGACAGGCTATCTTCGGCACTAAGTTCCCTAACGTTGCTGGCGAAAACTTACAACTGTTTGACAAGGCACGAGTACTTGCAGATGAATCAACAGGCTTTCCCTCTTTTGCGCATGGGCAAACAGGTGTGTCTGGTGTAGGCCGTACTGCAAGTGGCATTAGTATGTTGATGGGTGCTGCTAGTGGCAGCATTAAAAATGTAATTAAAAATATTGATGACTATTTACTGCGCCCAATGGGAGAAGGTTTATTCCGCTTTAATATGCAGTTTAACTTTGATCCAGAAATGCGTGGTGATTTAGAAGTTAAAGCACGTGGTACTGAATCCCTTATGGCTAATGAAGTACGTAGCCAACGCTTGATGCAATTCTTGCAAGTATCATCCAACCCTGCACTTGCACCATTTGCTAAGTTTCAATATATTATTCGTGAGATTGCAAAGTCTCTTGAACTTGACCCTGACAAAGTAACCAACAATATGGACGAGGCTGCATTGCAAGCAGAACTTATGAAAGGTATGCAAGCACAGCAACCAGCCCCAGAAGGTGGACCTGCACCCGCAGGAGCAAACCCAATGGATACATCAGGAGCAGGTGGTGGTAACATTGGCGTAGGCCAAGCACCAGTACCGGGAGAACAAGGATTTAGTGGTAATGCAGAAGGACAAGGAGCACCTCAACAAGCTCAAGGCAATGGTCAGCAACCAAGCCCAATGGTCTAAGTTTGAAGAATATTTAGATACTTTAATAGACCAACAACACCGCACTATGGAGCAAACTAATGAATCTGTTGCAGTGTATAGATCACAAGGCGCAATATATCAGTTACGTAGACTTAAACTATTGCGTGACGAAGTACTAAAAGCTCAATAAGGAACTCGTTATGTACGAAAAACAAATGGAACTCTTTGAAGATGGTGGCCTTCGTGATGAAGGTGGCATGGTAGATGAGGTATCTGGTAATGATGTACCAGTAGGTAGTACTCGTAAAGAAGTACGAGATGATATTCCTGCTATGCTAAGTGAGGGTGAGTTTGTTTTTCCTGCCGATGTAGTTCGTTATATTGGTTTAGAAAACTTAATGCGCATAAGACAAGACGCCAAGCAAGGCTTAAAGCAAATGGATGCTATGGGTCAGATGGGTAATGGTGATGAAGCTGTAATACCTGACGATATGCCGTTTGGTGTAATGGATTTAATTATTGTTGACGGTGAGGAAGAACCACAAGAGAAAGCACAGGGTGGTGTTATTCACGCTAACCAAGGCACGTTTGTAACTCCTATGTTTGATCCATCAAATCAAGATGTACGTGAGTATAAAAATGCAGGGGGCGATAGTTTATTTATTCCATTTCTTAATGGGGAACCAGTTTATCCAATTCCTACAGGATACTCTCCCGCAGGGCAAGCACCAGTAGAAACAGAAACAGAACAAGCTATTCCGGTAAGTGATGACAGTGATCCAACACCCCCGCCTCCACAATCTGAGTTCCAGAAAGCTGGGGGTTTTGGTATGGACACATCTGCCACAGATGGTAAAGCTTTAGATACATGGATTAAAGAAGCGGAAAGAGCAGGTACTGTTGGTAATGTGGTTGCAGGTATTGCTGCTGCTATTAATCCTTTAATGGGTGGAGCTATTGCACTTGCTAATAAAAAACAAAAGAAAGACATTGTAGCAATGCTTGACGAAAAAATTGCTCAAGCGCAAAAGACCCCTATTGCAGGGCAAGTTAAAGCTTTACGTGATCTAAAAACCCGTTTGACAACAGACGAGGGTAAAGGTATACTGTCTAAAGTAGTTGGTGGAATTATAGATACTGTATCTGATGCACTGGGCTTAGGCGAAGAAGAAAAGAAAAAAGCAAAAGTTAATACAGTAGTAAACGCAAGTTCAGATTCAAATGAACCAGATGCCGCCACAGACAAAAAAATTGATATTGTAGATAAAACTGCGGGTGGCGCTCAAGACCCAGATGCTCTTGCAGACGCATTAGCAACTGCAGATGAAGCAGCAATCGCAGGTTCTACATTAAAAGAAGATGGCACGTATGATATTAGTTCTTGGTATAGTGCGGATGATTTAGAAGCTACTGGCGTACCTACTGAACCGGAACTTCCCCGTGTGCGTGAAATACAAAGCGATTTAATAAAACTTGACGGCGGAGAATTGCTAAACAAAGACAATGGAGACAATGCGGTTGATTATTATAACCGCAACATGGAGTTTCGTGAAAATATTACAGATAACCCACCAAATATAGCTATGCCAGAAGAACCTACTGTACCCTCGTTAACTGAACCAGACACGTTACCTATACGTACTTCTTTAATGCAAGATAAAGCTAGAGCTACAATAGCTGCTAATGCACCTGCTACTGTCACAACTGCCGTAGATGATCTTCGTAAAAGTATAGCGGATTTGAGTTACGATGAAAGTAGGGCTACGGCTATGTCCTCATTGTCTGGTTTTGGTGAGGATGCGTCAAGCCAAGCTATTAAATCTTATCTTGAAAAAGCTATGGATAATGTAGATACAATTGTAAAAGGTTCAGATACGGATACTACTACTACACCTACTACTACTGCGCCGGTACAGGGTGGTGGAGGTGATGATGGTCCTCCAAGTTTTGCAAGTGTAGGTGACAATGCAAAAGCAGCACAACAAGCATCTAAAGATGTTAAAACAACAGTACAAAAAGATGCTAGTGGAAATGTTACAGGAGTAACTACAACAGGTGGTACTGCTGAACAACAACAAACAATGCAAGATTACGTCACATCTGCAGCAGCAGGTGCTAAAGGTGGATTATTTACAAGGCGTAAAAAGAAAAAGAAATAATCCACAATTTGACTGGCCTACCCATCCCCCTCCAACAAGGCTACGGTGGCCCCAGTAAGGAAGACTAAATGTCAGATACAGTTATGGCTGAAGAAATGCAGCCTCAAAAAAAAGTAGCATTCGCAAATCGTAAATACACAAACGAAGAACGTTTGCAAAAAGAAGAAGAAGAACTTGAACAGTTAATAGCTGAACACACAGGTAAAGCAGAAGCGGATAAAGAACCACAAGAAGCTGAACCAACAAATGCTGAAGAACGTAGCTTTAAGAAACGTTATGGTGATCTACGTAGACACCAACAGCAAAAAGAAAAAGAATATGAAGATCGTGTTAGTGCACTAGAGCAACAACTTAACCAAGCAACTAAACAAGAAATCAAACTCCCTAAGTCGGATGATGATATTGAAGCTTGGGCAAAACGATACCCAGATGTAGCTGCTATTGTTGAAACAATTGCAATTAAAAAAGCAAAAGAACAATCTGCAGAATTAGAGGATCGTGTAAAAGTTGTAGATGAAATGCGGGAAACTGCAGCACGTGAAAAAGCTGAAGCAGAACTCCTTCGCTTGCACCCAGACTTTAATGACATTCGTGATAGTGATGATTTTCATGAGTGGGCAGACGAGCAACCTAAATGGGTACAAGATGCATTGTATGAAAATGACAATGACGCACGTTCAGCTGCTCGTGCAATTGATCTTTATAAAGGTGATCGTGGCATTAAGAAAACTAAAGCTACATCAAAAGATGCTGCACGTTCTGTGGGTACACGGAACCAACGCAGTAAACCTCAAACAGATGGCATGGGAAATGCCATAAGAGAGTCTGAGGTACAAAAAATGTCACCACAAGAATATGAACGTAATGCAGATGTAATTATGGAATCTATTCGTGCTGGTAACTTTATTTACGATTTATCTGGTTCTGCTAGGTAAAAAGTATTGACAATGTAGTTATATATGTTATAACTATATGTACAATAAGTAGTACAGCCCCAGATATGGACACCTGTACTACTTATATTCCCCACGCAAACAACAGTCCTTACGGATTACCTAATACGTATGGCCCATATGACATAAAGATCATGACTGATCATTGTGATTTTTAAATCATATGCACCCATAAACGATTAGCCTCCTATATAAGTATCTGTGTGTTTAGCATCTGTTATGCTAAAGGAGATAAATGTTATGGCATTTTCAACAGCATCAGGTTACGGTAACTTGCCTAACGGTAACTTTTCACCAGTAATCTATTCCAAACAGGTGCAACTTGCATTCCGCAAGGCATCTGTTGTTGAGGCAGTCACAAACTCTGATTATTTCGGAGAGATTGCTAACATGGGTGACTCAGTTAAAATTATTAAAGAACCTGAGATCACTGTAAAACAATACGACCGTGGTACACAAATCACACCACAAGACTTAGACGACGAAGATTTCTCGTTAACCATTGATAAAGCTAACTATTTTGCTTTTAAAGTGGATGATATTGAGGAGGCTCATAGCCACGTCAATTTCCAAAGTCTTGCAAGTGATCGTGCTGCATATCGTTTGGCTGACCAAATGGACCAAGAAGTTCTTGGCTATCTGTCTGGTTTTTCTCAAGCTGCACTTCATGCAAATGCAAGCGCAGTTAATACATCTGTAAATGGTACAAAAGCTATTAGTACCGCTTCTGATGGTGCTAACTTGGTTGGTGCAGAACTATTGGCATCTATGTCACTAGACGCATCCGACTTCACAAACACATCAGGAACTGCAGGTGCAGCCAATAACTCTATTGGTATTGAGCCTCGTGCAGGTGGTGCTACCGCTGCAAAATCGGGTACTGCAGGTAATGCATTCCCATTGCAGATTCTTGCACGTATGTCTCGTTTGATGGACCAACAGAATGTTGATACACAAGGTCGTTGGATCGTTGTGGACCCAGTATTCATGGAAGTCTTGAAAGACGAAGATTCACGCCTGTTGAATGCTGACTTCGGTGGTTCTGGTTTGCAGAATGGTTTGGCGGTAAGTAACCTTCATGGTTTCCGTGTTTACACTTCAAACAACCTACCATCACTTGGTACAGGTTCTTCAACAGTTGGTGGTGTTAACGCCTCTAACTTTGGTGTCATTGTCGCAGGACATGATTCAGCCGTTGCAACTGCAGAGCAGATCAACAAAACTGAAACATATCGTGACCCTGACTCATTTGCAGATATTGTTCGTGGTATGCACCTATATGGTCGCAAGATTCTTCGCCCAGAAGCTATCGTTACCGCTGCATATAACTTGGCTTAAAGGAGGATTACAGTATGGGTAAAGCTACTTCTTTATTGTCAAAAGCATATATGGTTGAGAAGGAAATTGAACTTCCAACAGCATCAGGTACAGTCGCAGGACCAACTGTAGGAGCAGGTACGCTTGTTATTGCAGCGGGTGTTGAACTGATTGATGCAGTTGACGATGTAACTTCTTATACTGTTGCTGTTGCTGATGACACTACAACCTTTATGGCAGCTACATCTGTAGATGCGGCTACTGCAGGTACATTTGTGTATGGCACTCAGACGCAAGCAGTTGTTGCGGCATCAGATACAATTGATGCTGTTGCTGCTATTTCTGGTTCGCCTGCAGCATCTACTGCACGTGTGTGGGCAATTGTTGTTGACGTTAACGAGGCAACTCGTGGCGCAGCAGAAGTTGACCGTGATACACTCGCATAATTAAAGTAAATCAAGGGGCTGCTTTTATAGTGGCCCCTTTATGCTCATTTAAAAAGGACTCCAATAATGGCTATCACAACAGCAATGTGTACGAGCTTTAAATCAGAACTTTTGGGTGGTACTCATGATTTGGATACTCATTCAATTAAACTGGCATTAATTAAAGCTACACCCACAGGAACATACGGCACTGCTACAACCAACTACTCTGACGTAACAGGTAACTCTGACGAAGCTACAGGTACAGGTTACACTGCAGGTGGTCAGGTTTTAGACAGTGTGACTATCTCAACAGACGGTACAACAGCAATAGTAGATATTGCAGATGAAGTATTTACTTCTTCTACTATCTCAGCAGATGGTTGTATTATCTATAATGCTTCTGCTTCTAATGCAGCTATTGCAGTAATTGACTTTAATGGTACTAAGACATCTACAAATGGTGACTACACTATTCAGTTCCCTGCTGCAGACGCTTCAAACGCTATCATCCGTATCGCTTAATAGGAGCATAAACTATGGCTCTAGTAATTAAAGACAGAGTAAAACAAACAACCACTACTACTGGTACGGGTACACTTACCCTTAATGGTACTATAGATGGCTTTCAGACTTTTGCTGCTGCTCTGTCTGATGGCGATACTACGTATTATGCTTTACTAGAGCCTAGCACTAATAACTGGGAAGTCGGGCTTGGAACATGGACAGAAGGTTCATCACTCCTTGCCCGTACTACCGTTTTAGCAAGTTCTAATTCAGGTAGTGCTGTTAACCTTACGGCACAGGCTGAAGTATTTATTTCACAACCTGCAGGTAAAGCTGCATTCTTTAATGCTAATGGTGACCTAGACTTATCTCGTGATCCTCAAACAGCATTACAAGCTGCGACAAAACAGTACGTTGATACTATTGCTGCAGCAGGTTTGCACTACCATGATCCAGTACGTGTTGAGCAAGAGGGTAACCTTTCTGCTACTTATAACAACGGTACTGCAGGTGTAGGCGCTACACTTACTAATAACAGCACACAAGCTGCATTAGTCATTGATGGTGTTACACTAAGCACTGCTGATCGTGTACTTGTGTATGAACAAACAGACGCTACACAGAACGGTGTATACACTGTAACAAATACAGGTTCTGCAAGCACTAACTGGGTACTAACTCGTTCTACTGACACAGATAGCTATGCCCCATCTGACCCTAACTCGTTTGGTAAAGGTGACGCATTCTTCGTACTAGAAGGTAATGCAGGTGCAGGTGAGCTATATGTGATGAACACTGAAGGTACAATTACCTTTGGTACAACTAATATTACATTCACACAGGTAGCTTCTACTGCAGTATACTCTGCAGGTAATGGTGTAACACTTACAGGTACAGTCTTTGCTGCTGATGCAGGTACAGGTGTTACTGTAAATGGTTCAGGCATTAACATTGGTCAGGCTGTAGAGACAACCTCTAATGTAACATTTAATAGTGTGGCAGCAGCCCTAACAGGCACCGTGGCAGGTAATGTCACTGGTGATCTAACAGGTAATGCCGATACTGCTACTGCTCTTGAGACAGCACGTAACATTGGCGGTGTATCATTTGATGGTACAGCAAGTATTAACTTGCCCGGTGTTAACACTACAGGTAACCAAGACACAACAGGCAATGCAGCTACTGCAACAGCGTGGGAAACAGGTCGTACTATCAGCTTGACAGGCGATGTCACTGGTAGTGTTACTGGCGTTAACGGTACAGGTAATGCTTCTATCGCAACTACTATTGCTGCTAACTCTGTAGCACTTGGTACTGACACTACAGGTAACTACGTAGGGTCTGTAGCTTCAGGTAACTATGTCACAGGTGGTGCTGCAGGTTCAGAGGGTGCCGCTCTTACGATTGGCGTAGATGCCACACCAAATAACACAGCATCTAAAGTTGTAGCCCGTGATGCATCAGGTAACTTTAGTGCAGGTACTATTACCGCTGCTCTTAGTGGTAATGCTAGTACAGCAAGCACACTAGCGACTGCCCGTAACATAGCTGTAACTGGTGCGGTTACAGGTGATGCCAACTTTGATGGCTCTGGCAATATCAGTATTTCTACTACCGTAGATGGAGATTTAGCTGTACCAGATAAAATTATCCATACGGGTGATACAGATACAAGCATACGCTTTCCCGCTGCTGATACAGTTTCGTTTGAAACAGGTGGATCAGAAAGAGCTAGGTTTGATTCATCAGGTAATTTTATAGTTGGGAAAACTAACAACAATATAGGGGTAGCGGGAACCTCTATAGAAAGCACAGGTAAAGTTGAAATTAATGCTGCAAGTACAACTCCATTAACCATATCCAGAATTACTGACGAAGGAGATATGATTTCTTTCTACGAAGGCGGATCTCTTCGTGGTCGTATTGGCATTGCAGCAAATGATATATATATTTCGTCAGCTAATTCTGGTATTAGATTTGATTTTAACAATACTCGTGTAGTTCCTTGCACAACAACGGGGGGAAGTTCAGACAACACAGATGATTGGGGTGACCCTGGCACACGATGGAAAGACGGTTATTTTGCGGGTGATTTGTATGTAGGAGATCAAATCTTCCATGACGGTGACACAGACACATACCTTCAGTTCCACGCAGCAGATCAGTGGCGTGTCGTTACAGGTGGTACAGAACGCCTTGAGGTAAACAATAGTGATGTCACTATTCATAGTGCCTTAAAAGAAGATTATGATGCACTATCAGGAACAACGCCAACAATAGACGTAGATGCAGGTGGTGCATTTAGCCTGACTATGACAGGCAACACTACCTTTACTTTTAGCGGATGTACATCGGGTGTTGGTGTTGGTTTTGTTTTACAACTAACAGGCAACGGTGGCACAGTCACATGGCCTAGCTCAGTTAAGTGGGCAGGTGGTACAGCCCCAGATGCTCCTGCTTCAGGTGAGACAGATGTGCTGGTGTTCCATACACGTGATGGTGGCACGAACTGGTATGGTGTACTCTCAAGTGATGCTGCTGCATAAGGAGTAAAGCATGGCCTACTCAACTAATCCTTTCTCAGTAGCTACCTTTGGTGAAAGCTATGAACAGGCCAATGCTTCCTTTAGTCTTACAGGTGTTGTAGGTACAGGTGCAATAGACACAGGTATTGACGTTAGATCACGTACCAATGTTGATCTTGCAGGTACACAAGGTGATGGTGCAGCAGGTAGTATCACAGTAGCTGCAGCAGCGGATGTAGCGCCAACAGGTGTAGCAGGTACAGGCGCAGCAGATGACGGTCTAACATTTATCTTAGGCGTAGGTACTACACCAACTATTACCATGGCTACAGCATTTACTGCAAGTCTTGGTGGTATCACTGTAGATGCAGGGTTTGGTCCTACTATTCAACCTGTAGGGTTTGGCTTAGAGATTATCACTGACTCACCCCTAGTTACTGGTGATGAAGTTATTGTTGAATCGGATGCCAATATCAGCCTAGCAGGTAAAGGTGTAGGTGGTACAACAGCATTTAACACAGTTACACTAGATTGTAAGGCTGTAGCATTGCCAGTAGGCTTACAAGGTACGTTTACTGTTGGTGATGAAACCATCAACGCAGTACAATTTGACTACGAATCTATTAAAGCAAACTATAGTAGACCTCGTACTGTTTATCTTGCAACGGCTTCATCAAACACAAACACGTCACAAGTACGTGCAGCATAATAGGAATATACTATGTCATTAAAGTGGCCTAACAAAGACCCAGATGAATTAACCGATTATAGTATTGATTGGTCACGTTTTATTGCACCTGCAACTATTAATAGTGTAACATGGTATGTTAATAACAGTGATGCAGTTAAAACAGAACTTATTCCTAGTGGTCAAGTAGTGCATGGATTACAATTAGTATCTGCTACGAGTACAGATAGTGTCGCAACAGCACGTTTAGGTTTAGGTACTGATAACATTAAGTATAAACTGTATTGTAACATAACAACATCTGATGGATTAATATTTGAACGTACTGTATTCCTACGTGTAAGGGAAAAATAATGGCATATAACTTTCTTGGACTTGTAAATGAAGTAAACCGTAGGCTTAACGAAGTAGAGCTTACAACATCTAATTTTGCTACAGCTACAGGTTACTATAATACAGCTAAAGATGCAGTTAACTCAGCGATTCGTCATATTAATCATGAAGAGTTTGGTTGGCCTTGGAATCATGTAGAAGAAGAAGACATACTAACTGCGGGTGTTACACGTTACGGTTATCCTTATGATGCTAAAACAATTGACATGAATAGCTTTCGTATCAAACGTAATAGTAGCTTAAATATCACAACTACAAAACTACAGAGCATGACCTATCAAGAATACCTTGACAAGTATTCTGACTATGAGTACAATAATACTACAGGTATTCGTGGTAAACCAAGCTATGTAACTAGAACACCTAGTCAAGAGTTTATTATATTTCCTACACCTGATAAAGCTTATGAATTAGTTTATGAATATTATCGTAATCCTGTAGAGTTAGAGTTACAAGATGATGTACCTACTGTACCACAAGAATTTAAACATGTGATTACTGAAGGTGCTATGTATTATGCGTATCAATTTAGAGGAGATAATCAATCTGCTCAATTGTCACAACAAAAATTTGAACAGAGTATTAAGTATATGCGTAGTTTACACATAAATACGTATGACTATGTACGTTCTACAGTACGGTATAGCAGCCCAAATACATTTGGTTTATTGAAAGTATAAACGTATGACTACAGCTTGGTCTACATTCCCTGTACAATTTACAGGAGGGTTAGTTACTAACATTAGCCCCTTACAACAGGGTATTAACGCTGTAGGTTCTGCATTTATTTTACAGAACTTTGAGCCTTCACTAGATGGTGGGTATCGTAAAGTAGCAGGATATACTAAACTAGATGATGCACAGTTAACAGGTAGTGGTGTAACACAAGCACTTGCAGTTGTTGAAAATGCAGACGAAGAAAGATTTATAGCAGCACGTAGTGGTGTATACTATTTAATCAACACAACGGATACTACACCTGCTTGGTCCTCACTTGTAACTGCAAGTAATATTGGATTTACTAAAGCAAGACATGTAAGTTATAATTTTAATAATGCTTTAAAAATTGTGTTTGTTGATGGGGTAAACTATCCTGTATATTATACTGACAGCACACAGGCTATGACATATATTACTAATAGTGGTACAGGCAATAGTGCGGTAGAGGGTGCAGGTACAGTAGAGTTATTTAAAAGTACTTTGTTTTTCGGTATAGGTACTGAGCTTGTATTTACAGCCCCGTATTCAGACACAGACTTTGATCCCGCTAATGGTGCTGGTAGTATTGGTCTTAACTCAGAGATTACAGGTTTAAAAGTTTACCGTGATTCATTAATTGTGTTTTGTCGTGATAAAATTATGAGGCTAACAGGTAACAGTGCTGCTGATTTTACTCTTAGTGCAATTACAGAAGACCTTGGTTGTTTAAGTCCAGACACAATTCAAGAAGTTGGCTCTGATGTTATGTTTCTTGGTCCCGATGGACTGCGTACATTAAGCTCAACTGAACGCATTGGTGACTTCGGCATTGATGTTGCATCTAAAAATATACGGCCTACAGTGACAGAACTACAAAGTTATGCGCAAAACTTTTCAAGTACAGTTATTCGTGGCAAAGCTCAGTACCGTATGTTTGGTTATGTTAATGGTGAAAAGGTTGGCATAGCTAAAGGTGTACTAGGTACTAAGTTTATTGACCAAGGTGGTACAGGTTTTCAGTGGGCTGAGACAAAGGGTTATAAGGTTTACATTGCCGACTCTCAGTACATAGGAGATCAGGAATACGTAGTGTTTTCAAACAATGATGGTTACGTGTATCTTATGGAAAGTGGGACATCTCGTGATGGAGATAATGTTGTAGCTATCTATGAGTCACCCTTTATGCCTGTTACAGACCCACAAAAACGTAAAACATTTTATAAACTTGATTTATATATTAAACCATTTGGTGCAATTAACATTGACTGTAATGTTAGGTACAATCAAAACGATAGAAACAAAATACAACCTGCTACATTTTCATTAGTTTCAGATGCAGGTGGCGGTGGATTTTATGGAAACAATACTGCAATATTTGGAAGTACATCATATGGTGAACCTCGTACACAATCTTTTGACAATAATATTGTAGGTTCAGGTAATACAGTTGCACTAAGAATAGAAGATGATAGTTCTAATTCAGCATTTTTGTTAGACACGGCAATACTTGAATTTGCTGAAAACAATAGGAAGTAAGGAAAACTCATGGGTACAGGTTACGTAAGAGCAGATACATCTTATAACATTTCTAATGGCAATGTTATTGATGCTGATGACTTAGACAACGAGTTCAATTCTGTTGAGGCAGCATTTAATGCTAGTACAGGTCACACTCATGATGGCACTACATCAGAAGGTGGACCTATCACAGTTATAGGGCCAGCACAAGACGTTGTGGCTACTGCCTCCGTACTACGTCCTAAAACAACAAACACTGTAGACCTTGGTACATCTAGCCTGAAATACAAAGATGCTTATCTGGCAGGTGATCTTAGCTTGGGTGATGCGGCTACTATTGGTGGTGCATTAAATGTTACAGGTGCAGCTACTTTATCTAGCACACTTGCAGTTACAGGTAATCAAACTAATACAGGTAACCTTACTGTAAATGGTAATAGTACATTAGGTAACGCAGATACAGACACGGTGACAGTAAATGCAGATATTGCTTCAAATCTTATTCCTTCTGTTGATGACTCTTACGATCTGGGTGCCATTGGTTCTGAGTGGCGTAATGCCTACATTGATGGCATTGCTTACATTGATACTGGCTCTATTGATACTGCAAATGTTACGACTTTAGCTGTATCGGGAAATGCTACAGTTACAGGTAATCTTACTGTAGACGGAAGTATTAATGCTACGGTTGTAGGTGTAGCCTCTACAGCAAATACCTTGACAACACCCCGTACAATTGCTATTGCAGGTGCAACATCCGGTGCAGCTAACTTTGACGGTTCATCTAACATCACGATTACTACAACTGGTGTTACTCTTGGTGGTACGGCTGTAACTGCCACAGGAGCAGAGTTAAACACACTAGACGGTATCACAGCAAGTACAGCAGAGCTTAACTTTGTAGAAGGTGTAACATCAAACATCCAGACACAACTTGATGGTAAACTTACAAGCTTTTCACTAGAAACTTACACTGGTGATGTTGACATTGATGGTGAACTTATAGTATCATCATACAATGAAACATATCAAGCTGTTTCTTCATCCGGTAGTAGCACAACGATTAACTGTGAGGCAGGTAATGTCTTTAGTCACACACTAAGTGAGAACACTACGTTCACCTTTAGCAATTCACCTGCAAGCGGTACAGCGTATGGGTTTTCCTTGAAGATTACACAGGATGCTAGTGATAGTGGCTATACTGTAACGTGGCCTTCTGCAGTGGACTGGTCTGATGGGTCTGCGCCACCGCTTACAAGCACAGCAAGTGCAGTAGATCAGTTTGTATTCTACACACACGATGGTGGCACAACTTGGTATGGCTTTACAGCAGGGTTAAACTTAGGATAATATAGAATGAGCAATATTAAAAAGCTAATGATGTCTGCTGCTGGTGGTGGTGGCTTTGATGTGGATGAGGTGTTCAGCACTTATTTGTATGAGGGTACAGGCTCTGCACAAACGATTACCAACGGCATTGACCTTAGTGGTAAAGGTGGTTTGGTTTGGGTAAAGAATAGAGACACGCAAGATTGGCATCATCTTTGTGACACTGAGCGGGGGTCTGGAAAAATCCTCTTCTCAAACGACGCTAACGCCCAAGTTACAAACAACAATACAATCAGTGGGTTTTCATCTAGTGGCTTCTCTTTAGGTGGCGATACAGCAGTTAGCACTAATGGCGAAGACTTCGCCTCGTGGACATTCCGCAAAGCCCCTAAGTTCTTTGATGTGGTGACTTTTACGGGCACAGGGAGCGCCTCAACTAATATACCACATAGTCTAGGTGCTGCGCCCGGGATGATTATTATCAAAAGGACAAGCTCCACATCAGACTGGGGTGTTTGGCATAGAGGTACTGGTGTAGTCGGTGGTCCCGGTGTAGGCGCAGGAGACTTCACTGGTTTAAGTTTAAATGCTACTACTGCAAGCGCCCAACAGGCAGCTAATTCGTATCAATACTTTACTGATACTTACTTTAAGCCAACCTATGTGTACGATGACTCTAACACTACCATGAATGCAAATGGTCATACCTACGTAGCCTACCTATTCGCACACAACGATGGTGACGGTGGGTTCGGCCCTGATGGTGACCAAGATATTATCAAGTGTGGTAGTTATGAGGGTTTAGGAACAGAGACCCCTGCAGAAGTAACGCTTGGGTGGGAGCCACAGTGGATTTTGGTTAAGAATATTACAAGTAGTAGTGATTGGGCTGTGGTTGATGCTGTGCGTGGATGGCCAGCCCCAACCCTAACAATGATTGATCCAACCGCATTAAATCCAAACCGCAATTATGCTGAGAGCACCACAAGAAAGTTTGGACCTACTGCAACAGGTTTTATGGTACGGGACTACCACAGTGACATTAACCTTGTTAATAAGAAATACATCTACATGGCAATACGCCGTGGCCCTCTTGCTCCACCTGAGAGTGCGACTGAGGTGTTTAATGTAACTGAAACAAACTCTGGATTTACCACAGGGATTACTGCAGGTTTTGCTGTTGATACTCAACTCGCATCAGCTACAAGTCAAACTTCAAATAGGTGGATAGTAGATAGATTGCGGGGTGTCCGTACAAATGCTTCCATAATGACACCGGGCCTTAGGACAAACGGTACTGATGAAGAAAGCCCCAATGCTGGGTACTCTCTGTGGTGGGACAGCACTGGCTTTGCCATACCAGCGGAGTGGGCATCAATAAACACTGTATTTTATAATTGGAAACGTGCGCCCGGCTTCTTTGATGTCGTTGCTTACACGGGGACGGGTCAAGCTAGTAGATCAATAACCCACAATTTAGGGGTTTCACCTGAGCTTGTAATCGTAAAACAACGATCAGCAGCTAGTAACTGGTTTGCTTGGTGTTCTGCGTTGGGCAACGATCATCACTTTTTTCCAAATTTAAACTCTGCAAAACAAAGTAGTACACTTTATATGAGATCAGCAACTGACACTGTTTTTAATTTAGGTACGCAGAGTAGTGGTGTTGCAGTAAACTCATCTAATGTTCATCACGTTATGTACCTTTTCGCCACACTCCCCGGTATATCTAAGGTGGGAAGCTACACGGGTAACGGTTCTAGCACGGGAGCCACACAAACTATTGACTGTGGTTTCTCTTCAGGAGCCAGGTTTGTTTTAATTAAACAAACTAGCGGAACTGGGGAATGGTTTGTTTTTGACACAGAACGTGGCATTGTTTCTGGTACAGACAAATATCTAACCCTTCAGTCTAATGCATCCCAAGTATCAGGCGGTGATTACATAGACCCTCACAGTTCTGGATTTACAGTTGTTGAACACCCTGCAACGGAAACAAATACCAACGGTGAAACCTACATCTTCTACGCAATCGCATAACCGCATACGCAATATAATCAAGGTCATACAAGGAGTATCAACTAATGACTGAATATCGTGATCGCACAACTGGTGAGTTAAAATCTCAAGGCCAGTTACGCAAAGAAAACCCTAACATGTCCATGCCTAAAGTGTGGACTAGCAATGTGTTTGACGCACTCAATGTAGACCCTGTTCTACGTGCGCCTCAGCCTACAGATGGTATTGGTGCATACCAAAGTGTACGCCGTAATGGTGTAGTACAGGATGCACTAAACAACTGGGTTGAGGCATGGGAAGTTGCTGACATGTTCAGTGACACAACTGTGGATGGTGTAACAACCACTAAAGCTGAACACGAAGCTGCATATCAAACACGTCTTGACAGTGATGCCGCAGAACGTAATCGCACACAGCGTGACAGCTTGATTGGTGAAACTGACTGGTGGGCTTCCTCTGACTTGACCATGACATCTGAACAAACAGCATATCGTCAAGCACTGCGTGACATCACAAGCCACGCTAACTGGCCTCACCTTGAAGAGGCTGATTGGCCTACTAAACCATAAGGTGTAGGCTATGTCAGAAGTTAAACTTACAGTAGATGAAATAGAAGATATGCTAGATCGTGCAGCTAGGCGTGGGGCAAAGGAAGCCTTACGTTCTATTGGACTGCTAGATGACCAAGCACAAAAAGACATTACTGAGATGCGTAGTTTATTAGAAGCATGGCGAGATACCCGTAAAGGTATCTGGACTACTATAGTAAAAATAACAACGGTAGGTGTACTAACATTTATAGCAGGTGCTGTCTGGATGACACTAAACAAATAAGGCATAGACATGATTAATCAAATTAAAAATCCTACATTCGGCGGTTTTAAACCAGATGCCATGCAGCGTATTGCAGGTACGTTAGGTTATACTGGTGATATGTCTGGCTTTCAACAGTACTTAGAACAGAACCCTGAAAAACGTACACAGATGGATCAGTTTAAACAAGCGGCTATGACGATGGCTAAAGGTGGTAGTGTACAAAAGTTTCAAGCAGGTGGCTCTCTGCAAAATTCACTTAATGCACTTAACGCAAATTCTAATTACGATGCATCTAATTTTGAATCTACTTATACAACATCTGATCCAAGTTCTATTAATACAACTTCGGGTACTGATCTAGGAATAACTTCTATTGATCGTAACCTTAGACCATCTGGGGGTCTAGCTGCCGCTGCACCTACTATGTATAATATGGGTACTAATGTAACTACACCACAGATTACAGAACCGCCTATGTCTACGCAGCCGCAGCAGCCCACTCAACCTATTACGTTGCCGATTTCACAGCCTATTATTCAGCCTGATCCTACGCAGCCGATACCGTTCCAGCAATCTACTGATCCACAAGCTATGCAGGAGTTGGCGGCGAATGGCCTTTCAGGTGCAGAGTTACAGGCAGCACGAGAAGCTAACTCCGTGCCCTCAGATGTCCTGATGGCGGCAAATAAAGCTCAAGAAAATATAAAACAGCAAGCAATGAAACAAATAGGGCTTAGTGGAGAGCCTACTAACGAAAACGAATATAATGCACTTAAAGCAGCTATGACACCTTTAATTAATAATAGCCCAGAGATACAGGCTGCAAGAAAAGCACAGCAGCAAGGACAACCTATTAATAGAGTACCTCAACCGTTGCCTATTGATCTTCCTGTAGGTGGTCCTGCAATGCCTCCTGTAGAGCAACCTCAACCTGCCCCACAACCTGAAACACCCAAAACTACAAAGGGTACGCAGCTATTACAAACACCTCAAGGTTCTTTTAACTTCTCTGGTCGTTCTGTACAACAGGCAGATGGCACAACTCGTATGCTCTTTACAATTAAAGATGATACAGGCCGTACAGTTGCTACTGATTTGACAAGTGCAGACTTTCAAAAGTGGACACAGGATAATCAAGCTACTAGCTATGACCCATCACAAGGTATGCCTGAACCATTAGGCGAAGAATTTATAAATGAATTTATTACAGGTCAACCTGTCTGGGCTACAACTGGCCTAAATCAAATGTTTAAAAGTGGTAAGTTACCTGAAGACCCTACAGATTTTACATCAGAAAGCCTAGGTAATAGAAAATATAAAATTACATATAAAGATGGTACAACTATGGAAGTTGGGCCTATCCGTAATTTTGATACTGAACCTGATTTTATTCGTACTGAGATTGCTAACAAAATTAACGAATTTAAAAATAGCCCAGAGTACACACAAAATAAAGCACAGCAAGATGCTTACCGTAAATACGTTACAGAACAAACTACTACTGGTGTAACTGGTGACATTGAAAACATTGAACAAGAATACACCAATGCACAGACAAACTACACACAATTAGACTTAGAGTTAAAACGATTAGGTGACCAAGTTAAAGCTAATCCAGATGACCCATATCTAAAAGAACTTGCAGAAGCTAAAGGTAAAGAGTTTTCTGATGCTAAAGCACGTTTAGATCAACTTGGTCCACTTTATCAATCCACACAAAAGACCATTAAAGATGTAATGACTGAACGTGCAACTGATCCTACGTTGCCCGAAGGTGCTCGTGTTGAAGCACAGCGTATTCAGCAAGAACCCGGACAGTTTATTCAGTCTGGTAGTGGTCAGGTATCTGGTGAGTTTGGTGTAAGTGAAGTTGCCTTAGCTGATACGTACCTTTCCGCAAACGTAGATCAGCCTGACACAGCTAAGTATGAAGCAGATATTGCCGCAGATAAAGTGGCTGCACAAACACAAGCACTACAGTCTGCACAAACAAACGAAGATGATGCACGTGCTAAAGTAACTGCAGCTATGACTACAGCAAGTATGGTTGGTGATCTTAATGCTGCACAAGGTACTGCTACTCTCATGGAGAATGAGGTACAGCGTGA
>ENA-OQVM01002608-OQVM01002608.1-marine-metagenome-genome-assembly--contig:-NODE-2608-length-20794-cov-7.980934_pt1 | contig 20794 bp, 19 predicted proteins | sample MGYA00237776_ERZ505498 | MGnify/ENA primary metagenome ERZ505498 (study PRJEB26159, sample SAMN06265151) | marine metagenome | isolation source: Helgoland LTER site | place: Germany:Helgoland, sampling... | reverse complement strand
ACCCAAAGCAAAGTAATCCCCTTCCTCGATTTTATACTATACCAAAAAGGGACGCCCCTGTCGGATCAAACAATACCATCTAATAATTGAAGATCCGATCTGGAACACATAATCAATTAATAAGCACCGCCCTAGAAGACATAGCCCAGGGAAAGCTCAGCAAGGTGAAGGTCGCGGGCGGTGAAGAGTGCCATCTCTTCCACCTTCATCCATCGATAACGTAGACCAACCCGAAAATGTTCCGAGGGAGAAGAGAGGAACCAGTAAGACCGCCAAAGAAAATGATTTAAGGGAAATGATCGGTTTAATTTGACACGAAACTTATCATAAACAAGAAGAAAAGCTTGAACGATAACCACTCACAAGGATTGAAAAAGAGAACTCCAATAAATTCATCCTCTCACCACGATATTGTAAATAATATCAGAAACTTACTAGAGAAGGGAGAGGGAACCTACAGAGAAAATTGTAAAAGTATTGATGGGGTTGAAGAAAATCAGGAAGAACTTTTTTGGAACCTTTGTAATTTGATCGGCACTCCTCTTTCACAAAGTACACAGGGGGAGAAAATTCTCAGTATCAAGAATGCCGGACTTTCTGCGGATGATCCAAAAGTACGTGGGCCCAATACCAATCAAAAACTGAGCTTTCATTCGGATCGTTGTGATGTAATTGCATTTCTTTGCCTGCAACCAGCAAGGTCTGGTGGAGAAAACCAAATCGTACAGAGTGAAGAAGTGGAACAGGTGATCAGGAAAGAAAGAATAGATCTGCACAGTATATTATCTCAAACATTCCCTTACAAAACTCACACGATTGACGGTGCAAACCCCCTTCCCTACTGCGAACAACCAATTTTTTCGAATCGGGACGGTTTTTTTGCCTGTTCCTACCTCCGGGTACTAATCGACCGGGCAGACCAAGATCCTAACTGTCCCGATTTGAATGATAGCCAAAAAGAAGCACTTGATTTCCTGGACTCGGTCTGTGAGAGAAAAGAACTTCAATCCTGCTTTACTTTACAAAAAGGAGATATGCTTTTTCTCAATAATTGGACTACTTTACACCGAAGAACTGCCTTCGATGACCATGAAGATTCGGATAAGAAAAGACATCTTTTACGAATCTGGCTATCGATGCCCAATAGCAGACCGATAGACGAGTCTTTTCGAAAGAATTTTGGGGCAGTGGAAGCGGGTGCAATCCGAGGGGGAATTACTCCTTCGATCCAATAATTTCCTTGCTCATTTATTTTACATTTCCATCCAAGGAAAAGTATCTATCTTACAAACTATTGATTCGATCCAGTTTTCTATTCAAACAACAGAACATTTTCATATGAAATCTCACTTAATTCTTACCGTTATTACCCATGTCATATGTTCTTTTGATTTATTATCCTGCCCTCCTGATGAACAACTCAATACGACAGAGCCAAAGAGGGAGATTGATTCGAAGCTTCCTGAAAAACCAAGGGAGATTGTTTCTTCTCTCCCACCAAGTCCGTTTGTAGATAAAAGGGGACCTCATGTTTTGGTGTTGGGAGGCGGAGGTTCACCTTCTGGTAATCAAATTTCGTTGGAAAGTAATGTGAAGTATTTTCGCAAAATCAGTAATGCTGTTGGATTAGGCAATGCCACAGTAAGTACCTATTTTGCAGATGGAAAAGAGAACGGCCGAGATATTCAATTTTTTGACCCAAACTATTTGGTTCCTGAAATTAATCTAATAATGGCAGAACTTTTCGGAAAAACCAAGGGATTGGCCAATCAGTACAGGTCGAACCAATTAAAACCGGATGGTTCCTCCTCGATTGCAAATATAGACCAATGGTTTAACCAACGAAAAAAATCCACATTTTCCGGAAAAAACCTGATCTACTTTACGGGGCACGGAGGGAAGGGAGATAATAAGACCCCACACAATACGACTGCTTATTTATGGTCAAACAATCGACTCAAGGTTAATGAACTTGTCAAAAAACTGGATCAACTCCCTATTAAGCAATCTACCCTGTTAGTCATGGTTCAATGTTACAGTGGTGGATTTGCCAATGTTATATTTGAGAATGGTGATCCCAGTAAAGGAGTTTCAAAACATTCTCGGGCTGGTTTTTTCTCCACGACACAAACTCGGGTTGCTGCAGGTTGTACCCCTGACATTCGAGAGGAAAACTACCAGGAATACAGTACTTCGTTTTGGGAGGCTTTAAGTGGTTTTTCAAGAATGGGAAAAAAAATAAGCCAGCCCGATTATAACGAGGATGGTACAATATCCCTAATGGAAGCTCATTCCTATGTGTGTATTAATTCCAACACTATTGATATACCAATCAAAACTTCCGATATCCTGCTTCGGAAATTTCTCCCCAATCAATTCAGTACAAAGCCCACTCGTAATAAAGTTTCGGAGTTAATCGATAAATATCTACCCAAGGTTTTCAAAAAAGATTCAAATGGGACTAATACGGAGGAAATAAACCTGCTCGAGTCTTTCTCCAAATCGATTCTCTCAGAGCGGGCAAATCCAGAAGAAAAAGCAGTTCTATTCAATTTATCGAAAATTTTAGCATTACAAGAAGATTTCCCTGGAAAGGAAATTAAAAGTATTCAGGAAGATTTAAAAAAAGAAAAAGAGGCTGTTCTCAAGGAAAAGAAAAAAGCAACGGAACAGAAAAATAAATATACCAATGAACTTCGAAAAAAATTAATTTCGCGATACCCTGAATGTTCAAATCCATTCCATCCCACTACTACCCTCCTTCTTTCCACGCATCAAAAAAAGGGCGTAATCAATTTGGTGAATGAAAAAGAACTGTGGAAAAAACTGGTAGAAGAAAAAGAAATAATAAAAGGACATGAATCCAAGCGCTTCCTTATCGAGAAAAAAGAAGTAAAGATCATGAGATTACGAAGATGTATTGAAAATATTATCCTCGCTCATACACTTACAGAATATGGGAGTGAAATCCAAAAAAAGCAGTACAATGCTTTACTCAAACTGGAGAGGTCGACTTTCTAATAAACGGGGTTTCCCGCTTTCAGAAAGAGCGAAAATTAGAATATTCTAGAATCCGCGTCCGCGCAGTGCCGTGTCCAATTGCTTTTGGAACTCCGCCACATCTTCGTCCGAAGGCTTGTATTGGTCATCCCCACCAGTCAATCCAAGACGGCCATACTGATCGAGTGTCCACTTCTTGCTTTGACCGTCTGAAAAGACAACGCTTCCACTTGCCATCGCACCGGGTGGGTTCACCTTATCCAGTTCAACTGTAACTCCGCCCACTCCCTCTAGTGGAGCATCAACTGAGGGGTTCTGAGGGTCAGTTCCGCCTTCTTTGTCTTTAACTGGCACTTCCTCCTCCTCATCGACAAGGGTGAGATTCAAATCATCAACAAGAAAACGGACATCAATATAAGTCATCACGACTCCGAAATCTTTATTAATCTTTTTTTGTATATCAGAAAGACCAATTCCCTCGGCCACCCACTTCGAAATTTCTTTTTTCTGTTCATCAGAAGGTTCGGAAGGTGAGTGTGCACTAGGTGCATCTTGATTTATTGATTCGGTGGATTCAGATGAGTCTTCAGTCATGGTATATAGTAATCCTTTCTTGGTAACAAATTATGCGGGAAAGACAAGACGCGAAAGTCTAATCTTAATTAAATAATTTATTCGATCGACTGGGATAGTTCTTCATTGAGATATTCAACCGCATACTTGATCGAATTATCTTGCTCCATCATATTTTCTACTGTCTTGCAGGCATGAATAACCGTACCATGATCTCGACCGCCAAATGCATTCCCAATTTCCTGGAGCGAATGTTCAGTCAAGATACGAGAAAGATACATTGCCACCTGTCTTGGAAAAGCAATATTTGCTGGTCGGCGGCGAGATAGCATATCTGCCATACGGAGGTGATAATAATCAACCACCTTCTTTTGGATAGTCTCAATTGTGATCCGGCTTAAATTCTCTTCCCGAAGAATGTCGCGGAGCAATCTTTGCACAGTTTCCAAATCCGCTTTTCTTCTGGTTAAGCCGACATAACCTGCGACTCGGGTCAAGGCACCTTCCATTCTTCTAACATTGCGGGCAATACTCTTGGCAAGAAATTCAATAATTTCGGGCTCAATTGAAATTCCCATTGCATCTGCTTTACGAGTAAGGATTGCCACCCTTGTCTCCCAATCCGGTGCTTGTATGTCCGCCACTAATCCCCATTGGAAACGGGATAGTAACCGACTCTCAATTTTATCAATTTCACCGGCGGGGCGATCACTAGTTAAGAAAATTTGACGCTGAGAATCATAAATATCGTTAAAAGTATGAAAAAATTCTTCTTGGATTCTTTCTTTCCCCGCGAGGAATTGAATATCATCAATCAATAAGTAGTCGCAACTCCGATAACGGGAGCGAAACTTTGTCAATGTATTCTCTTGAATCGCACGAATAAACTCATTGGTGAATTTTTCGCAGGATACATAGGTAATTCGACAGGATGGATTCCTATTCAGAGCCTGGTGGGCAACTGCATGCATTAAATGAGTTTTACCTAAGCCAGTCTCTCCGTAGAGGAAAAGTGGGTTGTAGGCGTGTGCAGGAGCGTTGGAAACCGCCACACAAGCTGCATGGGCCAATTCACTTCCTCCCCCGACAATAAAGTTGGAAAATGTGTTCTTGGGATTAATTCCAAGTGATCTTCCCTGTAGTGCCGGGCCAGTCATTCGAGAACTGGATTTTGTATTGGAAGAGGGAATAGGAGACATTCGATCGTTGGAACTGGAGGATTCATTTCCAATATCTCCGAGTAATTCAACCGTAAAGGGACGGGCAACTAATCGATCTGCTTCACGGCGTATAATATCAAGATAGTTATCGCGGATCCAAATCGCAGAAAATTCGTTTGGAGTAATTAATTCGCATCCGTCTTCATCAAGACGACCGACCCGTATGTTATCGAACCAAACACGAAATGTGTCGGCCGGAATTACTTCTAAAAGGTTATCGCGGAGGCTACTCCAAAAGGTTTCAGGACTGCTGGTGGTTTGAGACATTAAATGAGGGATATTTGAGATTTATTCACATCACATAAAACACCACTCGAAAAATTTAATTTACTGACAGACACAAAGACAACAAGAGAATTAATGAAACGCATTAGCATTAATGCAAATACGGAGCAAATAAGTCGCAAGTTACTGTGTGGCAGTAATTTAAATACTTTAAGGGGAATATTCAAGGGTGATTTATTGAAGGGATGAAATGAAAGGGATAGAATTGTTTTGAAGAAAAATCGAGATGAAACCAAGAAAAAAAAACAAAGAGTTGAAGAAACTTTCTCACAAGTTATTCACAATCGTGAGTCCATAAGTTTTTTTGCACTTTTAGGTTGCCATGTTTCAACCAAATGTAACGGCTCCGACATTATTGATAATTCGCGAGTTAGAACAAATATTTCTAAATTTCCGGACTACACTTTTCTTCATCCGTTCATTTTTTTTAAAAGTTTTTCATTAAAGTCATTCGCAGAATCATGACCTAATTGTCGAGCCGCTTGAACCATCGCTGCCACCTCAACTAAACGTGCCATGTCTCGCCCAGGCCGAAGAGGGATTTCCATATTAGGTATTTCAATCCCCAGTAAATCGAATGTTTTTCGATCTAACCCGGTCCGATCCGGTTCAATTTCCTCGGAATCCTCCAAGAAAGTGACTACCAAATCGATTCTTTTCTCAAGTCGCACAAATCGGATTCCAAAAAGTTCTTCGACATTAATAATGCCAATTCCACGACATTCCATAAAACCTCGACACATATCATCACAAAAACCCACAGGTGTGTGATCACTTAACAGTTTCACTTTTACAATATCATCTGCCACTAAGCTATGGCCTCGTTCAATTAAAGCCAGTGCTGCCTCACTTTTCCCCGCCCCACTATCTCCTCTGATTAAAGTACCAATTCCCCGAATATCTAATAATGTCCCATGACAACTCGAGCGTGGGGCAAATCTTTCCTCGAGGAGCATTGTAACTTCAGTAGTAAATGCCTTAGAAGATAATGAACTCCGAAAAAGTGGCACGCCATTCTTCTCCAATACCTCGACCATTTCAGGAGTGGGTGCTAAATTGCGAGAAACTACGACACATGGAATTTTTTTGGCCACCATCGTTTCCATTACATGCTTGCGACGAGCAGATGACTGTTCACGAAAGAAACCCATTTCTCCAGCTCCAAAAAGTTGTATTCGCTTATTGGCAAAGTATTTAAAGTACCCCGTTACTGCCAGAGCCGGTCGATTGACACTTCTTTCTCGAATGGTACTTCTTCCCAATGATTTTTCAGAGTTCACTAATCGTAAACACAATTGCTTACCGTAATCTTTAAAAAATTCACGTACGGCAATACTTTCAATAATATACTTCGATTCAGCGGGTGAGGAATGGGGGGGGCTCATAAATAAAAATTATTTTTTGGTTACGCTTCGAAATCAGTCCCCAAGTATTTTTCTCGGGCTTGCGGGTCAGATAATAAAAAGGGTGCATCTCCATGAGTGAGAACGCTTCCGTCGTACAGTAAATATGCTCGATCCACTGCACGAAGGGTTTCCCGGACATTATGGTCTGTCAAAAAGATACCGATTCCTTTTTTCTTTAAATCAAGAATGATCTTCGTTACCTCGCTCACACTGATCGGGTCAACTCCACTAAAAGGTTCATCCAATAATAAAAACTGGGGCGATAAGGTAAGGGCACGGGTGATCTCCAAGCGTCGACGCTCACCACCGCTTAAGGTGTAGGCTTTTTGCTTGGACAGATGAGATAGATTTAATTCTTCCAGCCTTACCTTTACTAAATGATCCTGTTCCTCCTTGGAAATAGATAGAGTCTCGGCAATTGCTCGGATATTTTCTTCCACGGTTAACTTGCGAAAAACAGAAGATTCCTGGGGCAAATAAACAATTCCTTTTCGGGCTCGCTTATAAGCAGGCAAACGGGTCAGGTCATCATTGTTTAACAATACCTTGCCAGAGGACGGAGTTAAGAATCCGGCAACCATTGAAAATGTAGTTGTTTTCCCCGCTCCATTGGGCCCGAGTAATCCCACCACCTCTCCTCCCTTGGCTTCCAAGTCGACCCCGCAGACAACCTCCCTGCCTCCAAATTTTTTTCTTAGACCTTCCACCCGAAGTGAAGGCACCTGCTCCTCATTATCCATTATTGAGTCTTTTTCTTTACTTTTTTTCTAAATCCAAAATCAGGTAAGGGAGGAAGCTCTAGACGCGGACGGGTATTTTTTCCGCCCAATACACGGGCCCGTCTGTTCCCTTTTTCCAAAACGATAGATTCCCCTCTTGCTTCTCCCCACTCATCATCAACCACTCGAGCCCGTCCAGTCAGTAATACTGTTCCAAGCTTTACATCCAATGCCATCATATCGGCATAAGATACCCGCCCGCCTTGCCTGAGGACCACGTTGCCCTTGGCATCCATCGTGGAAATCTTTCCAATTTCCGAATTCGAGCCATTTCCGTCTTTAACGAAAAGAACTTCTATATTGTCACAGGTTAAGAAAAGATTGTCTCCTTCAATACTTACATTTCCATCCAATGAAAAAAGATGGGAGTTTTTCTGAGTCGATACAAATTCAAGATAATCCGCCTGAGCAACAGTCGGTATGGTTGCATTTTTTTCTTCGCCCTGAGGACTGTCTTCATCACCGGTTGCACAACGCGAATCCTCCCCCCCTAAGTCATGAGCAAAGAATCCCCCCAAGCCACTCGAAAAGATCACTTTACCGTATTGCTTAAAAATCATTTGATTCCGTCCTTTGTCTACAGAATTAATCCATTGCCAATCATTTCCTTTCGCTCGGAACCCGCTGCCCACCACATCAAAAAAACCCGCTCCATTTGCCTGCCCCGATTCCAATAAAAACTCACCGGCACTGCTTTTTGCAGTGAGTTCAATGATTTGATCAGTAAACATATACAGTATAGGGTTTGTCGTTAGAAAAGTGTCACTATCTTTCGACGTAACCTGAGAGGCATGCAATTCCCAAGATAAATGACCGTCCTCATTAAATTGAGGGATTACCAGGTTTTGAACCGTGGACAAGTCACCCTCATTTGCCTTTAAAAAGCGGAGGTTTGCCACCAATAAAAATAAAGACCACCACTTTAGAAATGCAATCAATCGATCTGCAAAAAAACACACGAAACGAACAGGTCGAAATGACAAACTACTTTTCTCCCTTTTCTCTACTCAGTTTAACCGATTGAATCTGAGTGAGGGGTACGAATTTAAGTACCGTACCATTGATGCAATATCTTTTATCCGTGGGAGTATCAAATCCTTCCCCCTTAAATACATGTCCCAAATGCCCGTCACAGGAGGCACACAACACTTCAGTTCGTGCGTACCCTAAGTGGTAATCCGTACTCGTTTTTATGTTTTTTGCTTTAGAGGGATCATAAAAGGAAGGCCAACCACAATGGGAATCAAATTTTTCCTTGGAGGAAAACAACTCAGTATTGCACCCCGCGCAGTAGTAGGTGCCAGCACCCTGCTCTTTAAATTCAAGGTATATTTTTCCATTGGGTCGTTCCGTCCCCGCTTCTCTTAAAATTCTGAATTGTTCGGGAGATAGGATCTTCTTCCATTCCTCCTTCGTGCGTTCTACGCTTACTTTCTTTGAATCCTTATTTTGTGTTTGTGTGGGGGGAGAATTATTCAGGGCCAATAATCCCGAAAATACCGCCATGGCAATCACGCATAATCCAGTTAAAAGTGTAATTGGTTTCATTTCAAAAATCTAAAGCAAAAGGAGGGGAATGGTCAAATGACTAACTCATTTTCAACTACCCCAGTCTCTCAATCAAACTCGCCTCATTGGTATAGGTTATTGCCGATTCCTTGGAAATAATTCCATGCTGATAGAGATGAAGGAGGTGTTGTTCCATTGTCATCATTCCCTCTTTTGACTGGGTCTCCATTGTGGAATACACTTGCTGCCAGTTACCAGAACGAATCAGGTTTCCAAGTGCAGGGATATTTTTGAGAACTTCCATTGCTAATATTCTGCCGTTCCCGTCCATTCGGGGTACCAGTTTTTGACTTAATACAAAAGAGAGACTGAATGAGAGTTGAAGACACAAACTCTTGGTCTGCTCAGAAGGGAACATATCCACAATTCGACTCAATGCTCCCTTGGCATCCCGAGTGTGCAGAGTCGAAAAAACCAAATGTCCAGTTTCTGCAGCACTTAATGCAAGAGATGCCGTCTCAGTGTCTCGAATCTCCCCCACAAAAATAACATCCGGATTCTCTCTCAGGGCACTCCTCAAACCTGCCGCAAATGAGGGAACATCCTGACCAATTTGGCGTTGAGAAACCATTGAACTTTCACTTTCAAATAAAAACTCAACCGGATCTTCCAGTGTAATGATTCGTGTTTTCCGATGAAGGTTTACATGATTAATCAGGGACGAAATTGTGGTTGATTTCCCGCTCCCCGTCACGCCAGTGACCAATACCAGTCCCCGTTTCAATTCGGTAATATCCTGCCAAATTTTCTCGGAGGGTAAACCCACCTCATGGATGGGAGGAATATTTGAAGCAAGAACCCGCATAACAAATGCAAGTCCATCCCGATCCCGGAAAATATTAAGGCGAAAATTAACCCCATGCTCCAACCATTCAAAAGCAGTGTCCACATCCTCCGGTTCATCTTCGGAAAAAGCAATCGCGAGGTGTTTTTCACTTAGGAGAATCCCCAACATATAACGAATAATTTCATCCGTCACCGGTCCAGCGCCTGGCATCGGAGTCAAATCATCATCAATTCGAAAGCTTACCGGACGGCCCGTTTTGACATGCATATCAGAAATCCTGGATAAATTTCCCTTTTTATATGCCGGATCAATAAAATAATTAAGCATTTGAGCAAAGCTTAATGGTGAATCGCCAACCTGGTAAATGGGTTGATTAATATCGTAGTTTTGTGACATGGCTTGTTATGAAAAGAATTTATTTTTGATTAGAGAGTTTTTTGTAATCAATGCAACTCTCGTTTCGAAGATAATATTATTGGATTGCAAAAAGATACTTAAATTTCGAGACTAAAACTTTTTTATTCTATTTCATGAAAGTTCATTTCTTAGGTACACGAGGCTCCATCCCCACTGCCCCCTCCTCCACTGTGATCAGGGAGAAAGTAGTGGCTACCCTCCTTGCTGCCCGCGGAAAAGATCTTCGATCTGAAACTCAAATAAGAGAATTTGTTAAAAAACAACTCCCCTTTCAATCCGGACATACATACGGGGGAAATACACCCTGCCTGAATATTGAAACCGGATCGGAGGACTACCTAATCATGGATGGGGGTTCAGGAATACGGGCACTCGGTAAGGAAATTGTCGAATCGGGAGTGTCAGGGAAAACATTTCATATTTTCTTTTCCCACCTTCATTACGACCATGTTCAAGGAATTCCTTTCTTTGCTCCCGCTTATATACCCGGAAATAAAGTAGTTTTTCATGGCGGACATGACACCATTGAGCAGGCTCTAAAGGACCAAATGAAAACCCCATTTTTCCCCATCCCATTTGAGACTTTTGCCGCCGATATTTCCTTTGAAACTCATATTCCTGGAGACGTGATTTCTATATGTGATGTTACAATTACATTACACGAACAAAATCACCCGGGAGTTTCTTACGGATATCGAGTTGATCAAGGGGACCGTTCCTTTGTCTATTCAACAGATGCCGAACACACGAGCCCGGCTCACGGCAAAGAATATCCGTTTATTGATTTTATTAAAGGAACTGACCTCCTCATTTTTGATGCCCCTTACACCCATTCCCAATCTATCGGAAATCGTGAACACTGGGGGCATTCAAGCAACATTATGGGGGTTGAATTAGCCGCCCGGGGCGAAGTGGGAACCCTCGCGATTTTTCACCATGATCCTGCTTCTTCCGATAAAGACATGGATGACTTTCTTTCTCATACAAAAAAATTCTTGGATCGTTCTAAATTAGCAGTTCGAGAAGCAAGACCAGGAATTCCCGGAGCTCCCTCCCCTCGTGCCCATCCATCCGAAGTACTGGTGGCATACGACGGTTTAATATTTGAAGTTTAATTTCAATGCTTACCCCTCCGAGCCCGAGCGAAGAATTACCGAAGAGACTTGAAAAAGCAACGATCAACGAGTTGCCTCTTGTTCACTTTCACGGATCGATTCAAGTGGCCGAAGACTCGGAATCATTCGAACAGCTCTGCACTTTGCTGGTAAACGAAAAAGTCCTTGGATTCGACATCGAGTGCAAGCCCAATTTCAAGAAAGGTCCCAACAACCCGCCCGCACTGATTCAGTTGGCAACAGCAGATCAAGCCTTTCTTTTTACACTCCACCCAGTTATGAAGAAACTGGGCCCGTTGGTAAAGATTCTCGAAGACCCTTCCATCATTAAAACTGGAGTTGCCCTTAAAGACGACCTGATCAATCTTCAAAAGATTGAACCTTTTAAACCGGACGGTTTCCAAGATCTTGCCTCAATTGCACAGTCTCTCAAAATTGAACAAACTGGACTCCGGAATTTAACTGCTATTTTCTTTAACCAACGTCTTTCAAAATCGGCTCAGCTTTCCAACTGGCAAAAAAGACCACTCTCTCCTGCCCAGATTAACTATGCCGCCACGGATGCGTGGATAAGTCGCGAACTCTACCAAACCATGAAACCAAGATTGGAATTGGTTTCAACTGCGGAAGAATAGTTCGTAACCCAATCTTGATTATTTAAAGGCTTAACTTCCAACCTCTCTTCTTCAGCATATCAAGAAGAACAGCAGCGAGGAGCACCATTCCGAGTACCACTTTTTGAGTGTAACTTTGCACGCCGGTTAAATTCATTCCATTCTGAATCACCGCAATTATGAAGGCTCCAATCAAAGTGCCAAAAACTTTCCCCCTTCCCCCGGAAAGTGAAGTTCCCCCCACTACGACAGCCGCAATCACATATAATTCATACATTAAACCATACTTCGGATCCCCACTTTTAAATTGGGAGGCCATGATTACCCCTCCCAAGCCAGCCAGTGCCCCGCAACTTGCATATACCCCCAGCAAAATTTTCTTCACCGGCACTCCGGATAGTCGGGCTGCTTCCGGGTTTCCACCGACCGCATAAATATATCTTCCCAGGGTGGTTCGGCTCATTAGGGTATGGGCCAACAGATAAAGTACGACCATTAGCACCACTGCATTGGGAATCCCTCCCAAATCATCTCCCCGTCCAAGCCAATCAAAAGATTGGGGTAATTGATAAATCGAAAGTCCGCCCGAAAGCATGTAAGCGAGACCACTTCCCACCATCATCATCCCAAGAGTCGCCACAAAGGGGGGCACCCCAAAATAAGCGACCATCGAGCCCGAAAACAGTCCCAAAGCAGAGCAGATCAAAATTGCAAAACTGCAACCGGCAATCATTCCAACCACAGTCGCCTCATCGCCTCCAAACCATTCCCGAATTACCCACGTGGCCAAGACTGCAGATACCGCGATTAAACTCCCCACCGACAGGTCAATCCCGGCAGTTATTACGATGAGCGTCATTCCAATCGCCAAAATCGCAATGACCGCAATTTGATTGGCCACATTTAATAAATTCGAAGCCTTGAGGAAATTGGGCCAGAAGGAAGATTCTGGTGCCATTACCAAGACCTCTGCCATTTTCACTTCCGCTTTTTGGAAATTTTGAAGTACTGCCAGCTTTACAAATGTTTTCTCGCAGGCAAGCAGATCCAGACTTTCATTCAGATCAAAACTAGACCGTAATCCCTTTCCCAGCTCTGGCGGGCCACCCTGTACGATACCAGTGACTTCCCATCCGCGTTGGCGTAATAATTCATCCAACCGATTGGTAAACGCTTCCCCCGAGTCCGTTTTTCGACCCGCAATCAAAACCCGCCCCGGTAACTCAAAAGCTTGATCGACGGACAATGCCAATACTTCGGCCGCGTCCACTCCCTCGGGTTGCTGCTCTTCCAATGTAATCCAGCTAAAAAACAGGCATAGTATTACCAACACGCCTAACATTCCATAATCAGAAGAAAATATTGTTTTGATCCATTTCATATTTTTAAAATTTTACAAACAGGCCGAATGCTCTCCAATCGCAAGACTCATCAATACTTCTTGCGTAACTTCAGGACCATTGACCAACTCGCCCATTAATTGCCCCTCCTTCATTACCAATATCCGGTCGCTCATACCGAGCACCTCGGGTAATTCCGAACTGATCATGATAATCCCCTTCCCCGCTTTGGCTAATTGATTCATCCATTGATAAATTTCAAACTTTGCCCCCACATCAATACCCCGGGTGGGTTCGTCAAAAATAAGGATTTCCGCATTCCTCTCCAACCATTTGGCCAAGACGACTTTTTGTTGATTCCCGCCGGATAATTGCGAGGCCAATTGACTCTGCCCGGACACTTTAATCTGTAATTTTTTAATATATTCGCCAAAGGATTGCCCCTCCAAAGAACGGTTCACCCAGCCTTTTCTTGAAAACTTTTTTAGGTTGGGCAGTCCGAAATTTTCTTTAATTGACTGCCCCAACACAAGACCCTGGTCTTTCCTGTCCTCAGTCAGCAGACAGATGCCCGCTTCAATCGCATCGCTCGGGCTGCCTAGTTGGAGGGTTCTCCCGTCGAGTTCAACCTCCCCCGTATCGGCTCGGTCTGCACCAAATAAGAGCCTCACCGTTTCCGTCCGTCCCGCCCCCACTAATCCAGTCAGGGCAAGAATCTCACCGGCTCTCACCTCAAGTGAAACATTTCGAACTTTTTGCCCACGATTCAAATTTTTGGCCCTTAATCGAACCGCACCGGGGGTTCTGACTTCCTTGGGAAATTCATTTTCCAATTTCCGGCCCACCATCATTTCGATAATTTTGGCCCGGTCTAATTCTTCCCTGCCTAACTCCCCTACCCGAGCACCATCCCTCATTACAATTGCCCGGTCTGCCACCCGTTCAATCTCTTCCAATCGATGGCTCACATAGACAACACCTATCCCTCGGAGCTTGAGCTCATCAATTAACAGGTAAAGTTGTTCGACTTCCTTTTTTGTCAGGGCCGCACTGGGTTCATCCATCACTAAAATTTGGGCATCCCGCACCAGAGCTTTGGCAATCTCAACCAATTGTTTTTCCGCCACGGTTAAACTATCACACAATGCACCCGGATTAATTTCCGCTCCAATACGGTTGAAAACTTCCCGGACTTTTTCCTTTTCTTCGCTCTTTCGCACCCAGCCAAAGTCGGACGGTTCAATGCCAAGAAAGACATTCTCCGCTGCAGTTAATCCAGGCACCAGGTTAAATTCCTGGTAAATAATTGCGACTCCCGCATCTAAAGAATCGGTCGGCTTTTCCCAGGACTGAAGAACTCCCTGCACAGATACCAAACCGGAGTCCGCTTGATGGGCTCCCCCCATCACCTTAATCAATGTACTTTTCCCCGCACCATTCTCCCCCAGTAAGGCCACACATTCACCACTCCTTAATTCAAAGTCCACCGACTGTAAGGCATGCACGCCGGGGAAGCGTTTTTCAATTCCCTTTAACTCAAGAAGGTACTGGTTTCCCGCACTCAAAAAGCTACACTTTCGCTCAGGTCAGAGTTCTTATTTGAATAATTCCTCACGGATTTTTTGGGCACTTTGAATACACGCTTTTCCGATTTCTTCAAACCGGTCGCGTTTCAGGCGAAAAGAAGGGGCAATCACCGTAATTGCCGCCACTGGATAATGATAGTCATCCAAGATCACCGCGGATACACAATGGATTCCCTCCATTCCTTCCGCCAAGTCCAGTCCGTATCCACGCTTCCTAATTTTTTGCAGATCATCACTCAACTGAGAACGGGTGGCCAGGGTGGTTGAAGTAAACTTTTTTAAAGTCACATCATTCAAATAAGTTTCCAATTCGTCCGGGGGCAGAGAAGCCAAAATCGATTTACCGGGAGCACAGGAATAACAGGGCACGCGCAGCCCTATCCGTCCGGAAACCTTGATCGCCTGATCGGATTCACACTGTTCCAAAACCATCGCCTTTCCCTCGACCATTACTAATAACTGGGCCGTCTCTCCGGTTATATCACGTAACTGTTTCAAAGAATCCCACGAGGAAACAACCAGGCTCTTATCATTTATTTGCGGTCTGGTTAAATCGGCAACCCGGTTGGTTAACACATACCTCCGGTCATCTTCCCGTCGGTAGAGCCAACCACGTTTATGCATCGTCTCGGTAATTCTTCCTACACTGTTTACCGGGAGAGAAAGTGCCCGGGCAATCTCGCTGGACGACTTACCCTTACGGAAACGACCTAAATATTCAAGAATCGCCAAAGTTCGTTCCGTCCCCTTCGCCGATGCCTCGTGCCTAATAAGTATTGATTCTGCCATAATTTAATTCTTTCTGTGGAAAGATATTCAAATAGTAATTTTGAATAGTAAAATAATTCGAATTACCGAGATCTATTGAAGGGCAGGATCATTCTCCCCGTCCACCTGCCTGTATAATCGGGTCGGAATGAGCACTTCCTTGTCCACTTCATTTCCTGCAAAGTAGTCCATCATTAATTGCACCGTCTTTTTACCAATTAGATCGGGAAATTGAATGGGATCTGCAAATATCTTTCCGTCCTTAATTGCCTGCTTCCCTTCGGGTTGACCGTCAAAGGCAATAATAGTTACCTGATCTTGCTTACCAGCTTTTTCAAGGGCCGCACGTGCCCCCAGTCCGGACGGGTCATTAATCGCAAATATTCCACGAAGATTAGGGTGGGCCTGTAATGTGTCCTCAGTTACCTTATATCCCTCATCACGAACACCGCCTCCGTCTAACTGAGCCACCACCTCAATCCGGTTGGCCGACAATCCTGCGTTGTATTTCCCTATCACCTCCTCAAATCCCTGCACCCTCAACTGGCAGGAATTCGCCTGAGGGAAATGTACAATCAACACCTCTCCGCCCTGTTCACCGAGAGCCTCAATCATTGCCTCTCCGGCCAATTTCCCGCCCTGTAAATTATCGCTCCCCACATGGCTGACCACTTCCGCCCCCTTGGCCACACATTTTAAATCACAGGTAAAAACCGGTACCCCTGCTTGATTTGCTTTTTCTATCGCTGGGCCGATCGACTGCCGGTCACAGGGGTTTAATATGATCGCGACCACTCCCTTGGTTAAAAAATCATCAATTTGGTTCGCCTGTTTTTGTACATCCCGGTCTCCGTCGACCACCACCACATCATACCCATGCTTGGCCGCCTCCTCTTTCACTCCCTCGGCAATCACATTAAAAAATGGATTTCCTAAAGTAAGCACAGAAACTCCAATTGTCCCCTTACTTTCACTCCCTTGATCCACGCTTGAAGTACCTGTGTCTCCGCATCCCATAATCCCCAAAGTGAAAAGTGAAATTATAAATATGTACATTTTTTTAATCATTATATATCCTTGCATTTTCTCGTTAATTTCTAAATTTGGAAGCTTGCCCATAATTGGAAGAGCTATCAAGACACATGAATGAACTAAATTTCAAGCAAGAACTTACAGCAGCGTTCGGACAGCCGATTTCCGAGAACCCGACACAGGTTATGGTCGAAGCCGCTTATCGTCACCATAATCTCGACTGGCGATATCTTACCATTGAAGTGGGTCCAAACGACTTAGAGGCTGCCGTCCAAGGTGCCAAGGTGATGGGCTTTCAGGGATTCAACTGCACCATCCCGCACAAAGTTAATGTCATCCAATACCTCGACGGTCTGGGCGAATCCGCCTCGCTCATGGGGGCGGTCAACTGTGTCGTTCGTCGCGACGGGCAGTGGATTGGAGAAAATACTGATGGGAAGGGGTTTCTTTCTTCCCTTCATGAAATTACCGATCCCAAAAATAAAAAGGTGGTCATTTTTGGCGCCGGTGGTGCCGCACGTGCAATTAGCGTGGAAGTCGCTCTAGCCGGAGCCAATCATATTACCATCGTCAATCGTTCCGCTCAACGCGGAGAGGAACTGACCACTCTTTTACAGGACAAACTACCCTGCTATGCCGACTTCACTTCCTGGGACTCCACTTATTCAATTCCCACTGAAACCGATATCGTAATTAACGCCACCTCGATTGGCCTGTTTCCCGATACCGATGCCCGGCTCGATTTTGCCCCCAATACTCTCACCTCCAATATGGTCGTGGCCGATGTGATTCCCAACCCCCCCGCCACCAACCTCGTCCTCGATGCCCGGGCCAAAGGATGCAAAGTGATCGACGGCCTCGCCATGCTCGTCAGTCAGGGAGTGATCGGGGTAAAACACTGGACCGGAGTGGATCCCGATCCCACCGTAATGCGGGCCGCACTCGAGGAAGTGTTCGGATAATTTTCTTACCCATCCCCCTTAGTCCATGAAAAATCCAACCCTTGGCATTCTTTGCTTCTCTTTTCTGCTTCTTTCCTGTTCCGAAAATCAGGTTTCATTACCCGAACCGGAAACGCAGCTTAACCAGTCGGGTAAAATCGAATACCTCGAAAGTTCCGCCTCACATCCCGGCAAGACCTTTGACTCTGAGTGGTCAGTTACTCGCAAAATTCTACGGGGCGGCAAACAGGAGGGAGTCGAACTACTTACCCTCGACAATGGAAAACTTCAGATTTCAATTATCCCCGCCCGTGGAATGGGAATCTTTGATATCCGCTCGGCAGGCATCCGCCTGGGTTGGGATTCACCAGTTAAAGAAATCGTCCATCCATCCCACATCAATCTCGAAAGCAGAGGCGGTCTCGGTTGGCTCGAAGGATTTAATGAATGGATGGTTCGGTGTGGCCTCGAATTTGCCGGACATCCAGGAACGGACGAATTTATTGATAACACCGGTAATCCATCAACTCTCAACCTGACCCTTCATGGAAAGATTCAAAATATACCCGCCTCTTCCTATGAAGTGGTGATCGATCCCGAGCCCCCTCATCGTATCCGTGTCCGAGGAACCGTTTATGAAAAGTTCTTCTACGGCCCCAAACTCAAACTCGTAACAGAAATTTCTACTGTAGCTGGTTCTGATACCTTTCAAATCTCTGATCAACTGACCAACGAGGGAGCCTTTGCTCAGGAATTCCAGCTTATTTACCACGGCAACTACGGTTCCTCTATCCTCGAGGAAGGTGCCCAAATTTACACCCCTGCCAAGAGCGTCACCCCGATGAACAGCCACGCAGCCAAGGGTATTGACAACTGGAAATCATACCAAGGACCCACCCCCGGCTTTATCGAAGAAGTCTACTTACTCGAACCACAACCCGATGGCGAAGGGAACACCATCGCCCTTCTCGCTAATGCCGACCTTACGCTCGGTACCTCCGTTCGTTGGAACCTATCTGAACTTCCCTACCTTACCGTATGGAAGAATACCGCGGCCCAAGAAGATGGCTATGTTACAGGAATAGAACCTGCCACCGGCTATCCATTCAATCGAAAGGTCGAACGGAAATATGGACGCGTCCCCATGATTCAACCCGGTGAAACCCGCTCCTTCACTCTTAACTTTGGAATCCATTATGACCAAGACTCCGTTCAATCGGTCATTGGTGAAATTGAGCACCTGCAAAAAAATACGGCTCTCACGATTAATCGCGAACCACCTGAAACAGAATAGCCTCCACCAGTGCAAAAATCTTAGAATCCCCCAATTCAAAAAGATATTCTTTTTCATCATAAAACAGAATCCACTCAATGAATCACCTTCTTGTTATAACTAAAATCTTCTTAATTTCCTGCCTCTCTGCTATCGCCGCCGATTGGCCACACTGGCTAGGGCCTAATGGAGATGGAATATCCTTGGAAACAGATTGGAAGAACGAAATTAATGACCCCATATGGAAAGCCAAGGTCGGGGTTGGTTTCTCAGCGGTTTCTGTTGCCAATGACAAACTCTACACCATGGGGCATGACGGCAAAAAATCCGCAGGGCAGGAAACCGTTTACTGCCTCGACGCCCGAACCGGAAAATCAATTTGGAAACAATCCTACCCTGCCCCCCTTGTCGACTACCTCCACGAAGGAGGCCCCTGTTCCACTCCCACCGTGGACGGTTCAATCGTTTATACCATCAGCAAGCACGGTCTGCTCCACGCCTACCAAGCGAAGGACGGAAAAGTAATTTGGAAAAAAGACATGATGAAAGAAGCAGGCATGAAACGCCCCCCCGAATGGGGCTTTGCTGCATCACCCTATGTCTTGGGCGATCAACTCATCATCGAAGCCGGGGCCACTTATTCCCTTAATAAAAAAACCGGACAAGTAATTTGGAAAAGTAAGACCTACCGCCCCGCTTATGGCACCCCCACCATTTTCAAACCAAACGGCAAGCCCATGGTCGCGGTTCTTAAAACCGACGGCCTCGTCCTCCTTGACCCCACCAATGGAAAAACCCTCGACTTTGTAAAGTGGGAAACCAGTTACCGGACCAATGCATCCACTCCCATTGTACAGGGGGATAAACTCTTTATCTCCACGGGTTATCAACGCGGCTGCGCTCTTTTTCAATGGAAGGATAACAAACTAAATAAAATCTATGAAAATAAGATCCTATCGACTCATATGAATCACGCCATTCTCAAGGATGGCTATCTCTACGGATTCGATGGAAATGTTCACATGGCGGGTAAGAAAGACTTTGTTTGCATGAAATTCCTCACCGGCGAAGAACAATGGCGCACCACGGATCGCGGTTTAATGATCGGCTCGCTCCTCATCGCTAACGACCGAATGATCGTACTTGGTCAAAAGGGCGAATTAGTCATCGCCAAAGTCAATCCCTCCGAGTTCGAGGAAATCACTCGCGAGCAAGTTATGGGCGGACGCTGTTGGACAATGCCCGTTCTCGCCAATGGGTCATTATTTCTGCGCAACGCACGTGGAGATCTCTTTGGTTTTCATCTAAGGCAGTAAATCTGCCCACTATTCTTCCAAAAAACATTGTTGCTGAATATGGTGTATAAAATTTAACATTAACCCACTTAATTTCATTAAATGCACAAAAAATGCCTCTTCAAATTGTTGTATCTTTGATTGCAGTAAAAATATCTTATCCATATTGTTAAACTATGAAATTTATTACTTTTTTTTTAATCTTCTTGTTCAAGGTGAGTGCTTGGGGTGCCGTGATTAATGTCGGGGCAGGTGAAAGCATCCAAAGTGCAATCAATTCTGCATCCAACGGAGACGTAATTGTTCTTTCCTATCCCGGACAATATACCGATGATCTTAATATAACTTCCAAATCAATCACCATCCGGAGCACGGATTCTGCAAACACAGGTATTCTTGGAAATATTGTAGTCTCTGCCATTCCAACATCAGGACAAGTCAATTTCGTCGAGTTTTCCGTATCGGGAACTATAGACATCAATGGATCCGGGCGGGTTGTATTTCAAAACATGACAGTTCAGGAAAATCTATCCCTACAAGGTATTTCAGATTGTTTCATCAAAAAATCGACTTTCGCCAAAACAATTTCCATGCCTCAAACATTAGATGACTCAGGGAATCCTTCTAGATTAGCCATTTTGCAAAGTACTGTATCTAAAAAAGTAACCTCAAAAGCTTCGAAAAATTGGCTTGGCTATTCCAATTTCAAGGATGTCTACCTTGAGGGAACCATTGAGGTCGTGGGTAATAAATTTTACGGGCAATCCCAGGGCGGAATCGGGATTGACTTAAAT